>Ga0209652_1001280_pt1 | contig 20586 bp, 18 predicted proteins | sample SaaInl74LU_5_DNA_FD_184641 | JGI IMG/M metagenome (GOLD analysis project Ga0209652, IMG submission 184641) | Marine microbial communities from expanding oxygen minimum zones in the Saanich Inlet - ESP_74LU_5_DNA (SPAdes) (version 2) | ecosystem: Environmental > Aquatic > Marine > Intertidal zone... | reverse complement strand
AGCAACCGCCCGCCGGGACCGGTCAGCAGGAACGAATGTGCCAAGGGAAATTGCATGATCAGCGCAGCATTGGCCAGCGCCGCCATAGGCCAATGCACCGTGCCAAAGCTTTCGCTCAACCCAAAGAACATCATCACGATCATGGACAGCACCGCCGCCGCGAAGGTCGCGTGACACAGCAAGCCCATGAACAGCGCAAATGCGATCCGTCCCACACCCTTCGGGGGGTGCAGCGCGGCGCGGATCAAGTGCAGAAGGCGCGCAATGCGAGGATCATCCAGCAGGGTCATACGCGGGCCAGAATGTCATCGGCGATGGCGGTCCCGCTTTGCCACGCAGCCTCGACCCGTGCACCGATGCACCAATCGCCGCCCAAATGGAGTGTGCCATCGACGCTGCTCAGGAACGGATGGCCCAGTGCCCCCGTCACGCGGGCATAGCGCCACCGATGGGCCGCGGCATAGACCACATCATCGGCCGTCACGCCCAGCCGTTCACACAGCAAGGGGAGCATGCGCTGCGCGATGGTGGCTGGATCTTGCTCGAGATGTTGTTCGGAAAAACCTTGGCCCGCCTGCGCGACCCACAGCGTGGTCCCTTGCGGGCGGTCTGGCTTGCTGTTGTCATGCGCGATCCACGCCAGCGGATCGTCACGGTCTTGGCGGCTTTGAAAAGCCGAAGGGGCGGCCACGGCAGCCATCAGCGTGAGGCAGGGCGCCATGCGCACCGGGCTGACAGCTTTGGTCAAAGGGTGATCCGCGCCCAATAACCCCGCCACCTGCGGTGCAGGCACGGTGATCACCACGCGTTTGGTTTGCAGGAGTGTTTGGCCCAAATGCAGGTCCCAGCCCGCGCCGGTTTGTGTCACGCCGGTAACTTGCACGCCCTGCCGGATATCCAGCCCCTGCCCCATCGCCTTGGCAAGTGATGACATGCCGGGCCGTCCGACGCAGCGTTGGCGGCCGTCGTCATCCGGCCAATCCCCAAGCGCCCCTGCCGTTTGCAACCCTTCTAGGACAGCCGCGAAACTGGGGGTGCGCGCGGTGATATATTGCGCACCGTGATCAAACTGCATGGCATCCACCCGTCGGGTCGCCACGCGACCGCCGATCCCGCGCCCCTTATCCAACACGACAGGCGCGAGGCCGGCCTGTGTCAAGCGTCGCGCACAGGCCAATCCCGCGATACCAGCGCCGATGATGGTGATGGGGATCATGCCAAACCTGTCTGTTCAAGAATGCGGGGGATGTTCTGTTTGACCTTGAAAAACCCTGCTGTTGCATGCGGCCAAATCGCGGCGTCCCAATCACGCTGCCATTCGCAAAGGGTCACGCCTTGCTTGACCAAAGCCGGGGTGGCCTCATCCAGCCAGTCGCGAAACGGGCCACGGGTAACAAAGGGGGTCACGATCTGCGAGGCACCCACACCCGCCGCCCATCTTGCCAAGCCGGCGGGGTCGTTCGCCTCCATCACCTCTGACGCCACACCAACCCGCGCTGCGGCATCCGCCAGCGCACCATCCTCAAACCGCAAGACAAGATCAGAGACGGGCAGCGGGGATCGCAGATGACCCGTCTTGAGAGTGGCCGCTGCGCGGATATCCAACGCAGCGAGGTCGAAATCCTCAACCCGGCAATCCTCATCCGTGATCAGCAAGACCGTCGGTCGGCCGGGTTGCGGCGACACGACCTGGCGCAGTGGCAAAACGGATGGCAGGCCATCAGGCTCGGTTGCCTCAAGACCTTGGGTGACCTCGGCCAGATCGCTGCGGCGCGGGGTGAACCGACCAGCCGTGAAGGTGGCGATATTCTGCGCGTCGGCCGGATAGGGCTTGCCACGCGTGTGCAGCCCCGCCACCCAGCGCCAACCCAGCGTGTTTGAGGCGGCATCGCCATCAAGCAGGTGGCGAAAAAAGAAATCCGCCCCCAGCCGCCACGGCAGCCCAAGCGTGAAAATCCAGATCGAGGCAAACCACATCCGCGCGTGATTATGGAGATAACCAGTATCGACCAGCTCGTTGGCCCAGGCATCAAAGCACGCCAGACCCGTTTGACCAGCCATCGCGCGATCCAGATCCCGGCGCAGGCGGCGGTCACGCTCAATGGCCACCAGATCAGCGTCCAGCCCGTTGCGATAACTGTCCCAGACCTGCGGACGGCGTTCCAGCCAACCCTTGAAATAGCCGCGCCAGATCACCTCTTGCACAAACTTTTCAGCGTCATCCGGCCCATGTGCCGCAAGCGCCGCTGCAACCACATCGGATTCCAGGACCAACCTGCGCCGGATGTAAGGCGATAGCACCGAAACGGCCTTGTGCGCGCCGGGTCCGTGGTCCGTATTGCGGCCATTGGCATAGCGCCGCCCCATGCGGGGGGCAAAAGCCGCCAAAAGCTCTTCGCCGACGCGACGGCTCGGGTGCAAGTCTGTCATGATGCCATTCTTATCTTGTCCGAACCGGCACCTAACGCGCGGTCATCAAAGTTCAACTGGGCAGAAACGCGCGACACCACTCACAATCACGCCGCCCTTAGGTGTCTTTGTTCGTGCCGAGAGCACACGAACCCGCTTCAACTGCGGCGCATTTCGATATCGCCAATGTGCTGAAATCGCGCAATTTTTTGAGTCCGTCTCAATTTGGGTAAAGGGCGGATGGAGCGAAACGCAGGGCGTTCAGAACCCGATCTCAGCGGAAACGCCGGTCTCCGGAAGTCGGATGGCCTTGCTAAACTCCTTTGAAACAAAAATTAAAAAGGCCCTACAAGGGACCTCATATCGGGTTTTCAATCTTAAAACGGCGGAGCGGATGGGTCTGACATCCAACGCTCTCTGAGGCTTCAGCCATTGTAATCATTTACCATAGACTGAGTTTGCAAGCCATCTGGTCGCAACGGGTCCGGTATCGAACTTCAATTGAAGCACCGCGATTGCTCCTGGCTGGTGCAAGTCGGAGAACGGTTGCATATGGGCCAGTTCTCAGCGACCATTTTGGTTTAAACTGGGTCAGTTCTCAGTGACAATCAACAAACTCGCGTCAAAGCGCGTCGATCAGCCGATTTCGTTGCCTTTTGTGAACCGCATGGCTACCCTCGACATTTATGTTACAATATAACGATAATACGACTTGGGTAGATGCCTTAGCTCCAAGAACCGCGGTCCGAGTAGCTATACTCAGGGATGGCGGTTCGCGGAACATCATCCGAGCTCCCGCTGCTGTGCCAGCCCTGCGTCTTAGGGACCGCTGACCAAGGGCGGGTTCAAATCTGCGGGCATCGGGCACACGTAGGGGGTCAGAGCGAGACGGCTTGCATGTTCTGCCTTAGCCTCAGCCAACCGCGCCGGATCGGCCATCAAGATCTGCGCGACACGACCCATGGCCTTAGCGGCATGGGTCATGCCCTTGTGCGCAGCCCCTGAGAGGCCTTGTGCCGTCATCTGCCAGCTATGTAAGGGTGTCCCGATGGCAGCAGTGGCCACCAAGACTTCGGTCGTGGGAACCTTCCATGTCACATCGCCTACATCGGTCGACCCGATCAGCACGGCACCGCCCGGACGCATCGGCACCACCCAATCGCAGAGCACGGCCTCGCTGGGCGGCTGGTTGATCACCGACCATTCCGCCGCGATGTCGGAGGGCGACAGGCTGGCCTGAATACGAGCGGCGTAGGCGCGGTCCTGATCATCGAAAGGCACGCCGCCCAATTCATCGAGCGCCTCTTGCATAACCCGGTCCATGGTCAGGTTCTCGAAATGGTTCGAGACGGCAGCAAACATCTTGGCGCTGACCTGCGTATCGGTCATCAAGGCCGCCCCTTCGGCCACCTTCTTAACCCGCTCGACCAAAGCCAACATCTCATGGAGATGCAGCGCCCGGATGGAATAGCGCACCGCGGCGCGCGATTGCACCACATTGGGCGCTTTGCCGCCGGCATCGAGGTAGGCGTAGTGGATGCGCGCATCTTGGACCATATGCTCACGCAGGTAATTCACCCCAACCGACATCAATTCGACCGCATCCAGCGCCGAACGCCCCAGATGTGGCTGCGCTGCGGCATGGGCGGCGCGTCCGGTGAAGTGAAAATCCATTCGCGTGTTGGCAAGCGACAGCGGGTCATCGACCCGCGTCATGCCGCCCGGATGCCATGTCACAGCGGCATCGACATCGTCAAAAGCCCCGTCGCGCACCATGAAAGCCTTGGCCGCACCGCCCTCTTCGGCGGGGCAACCGTAGTAGCGTACGCGCCCCGCCGTGCCGGTTGCCGCCAACCAATCCTTGACCGCGCAGGCCGCCAGCATCGCGGCCGAACCCAGCAGGTTATGACCACAGCCGTGGCCGGGGGCGCCCTCTTCCAGTTCTTGCTGATGGTCGATCCCTGCGACTTGGCTGAGCCCGGGCAGCGCGTCATATTCACCCAAGATCGCGATGACCGGCCCACCCGTGCCTGCCTCGCCGGTTACGGCGGTGGGGATGCCCGCCACTCCTTCGGTCACATCAAACCCCTTGCTGCGCAGCATCTCGGCATGGGCAGCGGCTGAACGGAATTCGCCATAGAGTGTCTCGGGCGTGGCCCAAACACGGTCGGACAGCCCGATCAAATCATCCTTGTGGCGGTCGACCAGTTCGGGGATGGCAGAGGTGTTTTGCATCGTCGGTCTTCCTGTAGTTCAACCCGCTACGGGTTCGGCCAGCCGAACGGCGGTCTTGCCACGCCAAAGCCTGCGTGATGGCATGATGAGGACCGTCACCGGATGGGGTGCGCGAACCTCGGTTGGGCCGTCATGGCCGATCAGCGTGTCTTGTGGCAGGCGCTCCAGACCGCGCCAATCTTGCGCAAAGCGGAAATCATCGGTTTCTATGGTTACCGCGCGCGAGACTTGGAGGAATTGCATCGTTGCAGGGGCGGGCCGTTGTGACAGCCAGTCTTGCCCGAAATCGGGCGCTGTCGCCCCGGTCGCGCGCAAGAACCGGATCGCGGTTTCCATCGCTGCACCTTCGGCGGCGGCTTCCCAATGCTGGCCACATTCCACCAGCATCGCATTGCGCGGCGAGGCGGGATCGCCAAAGCCGCCATAGTCACGCATCCGCACCCCTTCGGCATGGCCATGGTCATTGATCACCAGATCGGGGTAGCCCACGCTGCGGGCCAATTCGCGCCCCTTGGGGCGCAGCCCCGCGATGGTCAAGGCTTGTGCCTTATTCTGCATCGAATGGATGTCGAGCAGCATGTCGACCGTGTCGAGCCATGGCCGCACCTCGCGCGCGCGGCGCAATTCCTCGGTCAGCTTGCGGTCGGGATCGTCAAGCACGGCCGTCGACCAAAGCCGGTTCAAATCCTCGTCGATCCAGCGCGAGGCATCAGGTATCTCTGGATCAAAGGCCTCATGGGCTGCAACATTGATGAAGGCGAAAGACAGCTTGCCCCGCACAGGGCGCGTGTCGCGCCGCATCAGCCAATCAAGGGTCAACGCGCCGCAAGGCTCGTTGCCATGCACGATCGCGGTGATCGCGACATGGGGGCCGGCCACTCCGCTGTCGAACGTCCAGATATAGGGGATGCTGCCCGTACCCTTTGCATAAGCGGAAAGGTCAGGTGGGGTCAGTTCCACGGGAAATGGATTGGGAAGGCCGGTGGCTGATCCTTTGGTGGGATTTGTCATTCTGCCGCTGTCCTCTTGAGACGGGTTTCGACATGATCGGCCAGATGCGCGGCAAGCGCCGTGAAGCAGGCCTTGAGTGTGGGGTAACCTGCGTTCGGCTCCCGCGTGATTTCATTCATGTAAAGCTTGCGATTGACCTCGATCTGCATCGAGTGACGCCCCTGTGCCGGCGCGCCATTGGCGCGGATCAACTCCATCCCCTTGTAGGGATCATTGACCGCGACCGTGTATCCGCGTGCGACAAGAAAAAGGCGCACGGCCTCGGTCAGCCCTGCCTCACAGGCGGTGCCATCACGATCACCCAAGACGAAATCGGGCCGCTCTGTGCCACGATCTTGCGTCGACATGGCAGAGGCGAATTGCTGCATGGAATGGCAATTGATGTGCCACACCGCCCCCCAGCGTGCATGCGCGTCGTCAAGCAAGCCGCGCAGCCGCGCCTGATAGGGCCGGTGGTAGCGTGTGACGCGGTCTGCGACCTCTTCGGCTGTCAAGGGGCGATCATACATCGCCCCCCCAGCCGGTGGCACCCGTGTCCAGCATAGCCCGATGCCAAGGCGGCTTTTCACCGATGGGTTCAGCGGTGCGGGATAGCTGCCCGTGATCGCGTCCGGGTCGATGTCGTCGGGCGCGCGATTAGCATCGACGAATGAACGCGGGAAATGCGCCTCGAGCAAGACCGCGCCATGGGCCATGGCCCCCGCCCAAAGATCGGCGACGTGGGTATCTTCGGCTTGCCGCAACAGAGCCGGATCGGCGGCATGATTGAATTCCGGCGGGTACTGCGTGCCAGAATGCGGGCTATCGAAGATCAGCGGCAAGCGTTGCTGGCTTTCGCCGCTAACGCTGAGAACGCCCGGAACGGTTTCGGTCATGCGGTTCCCCCGTCATGCAGATGGCAGGCGGTGCTGTGACCGTCCACGGTGATGGTACGTGGCACCTCGGCTCGGCAACGGGGACCGGCCATGGGGCATCGCGGATTGAAATGGCAGCCCGGCGGCGGGTTCAGTGGTGAGGGGATTTCGCCCTTGACGGTGCGAAAGGCTTGCCGCCCCGCGCCAAGGCGCGGCACCTGATCAAGCAAAGCCTGCGTATAGGGGTGGCGCGGCCCGCGAAACAGCGCATCCGTCGGCGCAATCTCGACGATCCGGCCCAGATACATCACCACCACCCGGTCGGCGATATGCTCGATGACGCCCAGATCATGGCTGATAAAGAGATAGGTCAGATCCAGATCGCGGCGCAGATCTTGGAACAGATTGATCACCTGTGCTTGGATCGAGACATCCAGCGCCGCGATGCTTTCGTCGCAAATCAGGAAATCGGGTTGCACGGCCAGCGCGCGAGCAATGCCGATGCGCTGGCGTTGGCCGCCAGAAAACTGGTGGGGGTAGCGCTGCGCATAGGATGGGTCGAGACCCACCTTGGCCATCATTCCCGCGACATAGGCGGGCATATCCGCGCGGCTGGTCAGCCCGTGGTAAATCGCCGCCTCTCCGATAATGTTTTGCACCTTCATCCGGGGATTGAGCGAGGACATTGGATCTTGAAAGATCATCTGGATGCGCAGGCGCTTCTCGCGGGCTTGGGGGTTGCGGGCATCGGTAACATCAACACCTTCAAAGCGGATCGTGCCATCAGAGACAGGCAATAACCCCGCCACCATCCGCCCCAGCGTGGACTTGCCACAGCCGCTTTCCCCCACAAGACCCACTACCTCGCCGCGGCCCACGGCAAAGCTGGCGGTATCGACCGCATTGACACAGGTCTCGCGCAGGTCGGCACCCAGCCGGAAGGCAAGCTTTTCGACAGCATCGAATGTCTTCTCAAAGCGGCGCGAGACGCCCTCAAGCTCCAGCATCGGTGTCATGTCGCCACCTTCTGTGCCGCGTTGGGGTGATGGCAGCGATAGCCCTGCCCTGCCCCCGTTTCGGTGACCATCGGGGCGGTGCTGCGACATATCTCGCTGGCGAGATCGCACCGCGGGGCAAAGGCACAACCCACGGGCAGCCGCGACATGCTTGGGGCCATGCCAGGGATTTGGGTCAGGCGTTCACCGCGCCGCCCATGACCGGGGATCGAGCCCAAAAGCCCGGCGGTATAGGGGTGTTGCGGGGCAGCGAGCACCTGATCGGTCGGCCCGCTTTCCACGATCCTGCCCGCATACATGACCGAGATCTTATCGGCCAACCCAGCCACCACAGCGAGATCATGGGTGATCCAGATCAGCGCCGTACCGGTTTCGCGGGCCAGTTCCTGCACCTCGGCCAAAATCTGGCTTTGGATCGTCACATCAAGGGCCGTCGTCGGTTCGTCGGCCACGATCAACTCGGGCCCATTCAACAGCGCGATGGCGATGGCCACGCGCTGGCGCATGCCGCCCGAGAACTGGTGCGGGTAGGCTGCAAGCCGCTCGGCCGCTGACGGGATGCCCACCTTGGCTAAGGTCGTAATGGCCCGGTCGCGTGCAGCAGCATGGCTGATACGCTCATGGGCGCGCACAGCTTCGACCATCTGGGTCTCGATCCGCAGCACGGGGTTCAGCGTCATCATCGGATCTTGAAAGATCATGGCGATGCGATTGCCCCGCAGGCTGCGCATCTCGCGGTTCGACAACTGCGCAAGATCTTGGCCATGAAACAAGATCTCGCCCCCCACCACCCGCCCCGGCGGGTCGACCAAGCGCAGAATGGAAAAGCCCGTGACAGATTTGCCCGAGCCGCTTTCGCCCACAAGGCCAAGAACCTCGCCCGCGTCGAGCGAGAAGCTGACGCCATCCACCGCCTTGACCACGCCGTCATCGGTGAAAAAATGCGTTTGCAGATCGCGGATATCCAGAACGCTCATCGGGTCAACCTTGGGTTCAATGTGTCGCGCAGGCGGTCGCCCACCATGTTGATCGCCGCGACAATCGCTAACAGCGCGACGCCGGGATACATGCTCATCCAGTATTGGCCTGACAGCATGTAGCCATAGCCATTGGCAATCAGTAGCCCCAGCGAGGGTTGGGTGATCGGTACGCCCACGCCAAGAAAAGACAGCGAGCTTTCCAGCACGATGGTATTGGCCACTTGCACCGTCGAGATCACGATCAAGGGCGGGATGCAGTTGGGCAGTAAATGGCCAAACACGATCCGCCACGCAGGCAGGCCCAGACCGCGGGCGGCATCTATATATTCCTTGCGCGTCTCCGATAGTGCCGTGCCGCGCACGGTGCGCGCGTAATAGGCCCATTGAACGATGATCAGTGCGATCACGATTTTGTCGAGGCCGCGCCCAAAGGCCGCCATCAGCATCAAGGCGACCAAGATCGAAGGAAATGAGAGCTGGAAATCGACGATACGCATCAAGATCGCCTCGATCCGCCCCCCGGCCCATGCAGCATAAATACCCACAACAACCCCGATCAGCATCGCAATCAGCGTTGCCGCGATCGAGACCGAGAGCGAGACCCTGAGACCATAGAGTATCCCCGACAAGATATCGCGCCCCTGCTCGTCGGTGCCGAGGTGAAAGGTCAATGTGCGGTCGAAATTCGTTGATCCGGGCGGCTGGCGGCCATCCATGATATCAAGCTGGCGCAGGTCATAGGGGTTCTGCGGCGAAAGCTCGGTGGCAAAGATCGCCAAGACGATCAACAAAAGCAGGCAGGCCGTCGCCACATAGGCCGAGGGGCCGGAAAAGAACTTGGCGTATTTTCCGCGCAGCAGCACAGCCGCCAAGGCAACCAGCCCCACCAACAAGATGATGCGCGACCACAGCGGTGGCAGGCCCACACCACCCAAAAGCATGACCAGCGCAGCCACCACGGCAAGCCCCGCCACGCGGCTGGCGATCCGCCATAACTTGGCAGGGTCGGTGGTGGGCGCGATGTGGATATCGGCGCTCATGCTGCTTCCCCCTTCACCCGGACACGCGGATCGAGGAGCGTGTAGATCACATCGACAGCGAAATTGATGATGATGAAGATCAGCACCGTGAGCATCAGATAGGCCACGATCACAGGGCGATCGAGCGTCGTGATACTATCAATCAACAGCTTGCCCATGCCGGGCCACGCAAAGACCGTCTCGGTCACCACGGCAAAAGCGATCATCGAGCCCAGCTCGAGGCCCAGCACGGTAATGATCGGGATCATGATGTTTTTCAGCACATGCACGAACAGAATGCGGGTTTCCGAGATCCCCTTGGCGCGGGCGAATTTGACGTAATCTTGCATCAAGGCCTCTTGCGTGCCTGCGCGCGCCAGCCGCGTGACAAGCGATGCCTTGTAAAGCGCCAAGGTCAGCGCAGGCAGGATCATGTATTGCAATCCATTGCTGGAAAAAATCGACAGGCGTAGGCCCAAAACCTCGACCGTTTCGCCACGCCCGGTCGATGGCAGCCAGCGCAACTCGACCGCGAAGATCAAAATCAAGAGCATGCCGACCCAGAAATTCGGCAGCGAAAAGCCAAAGATCGAGCCGGTCATGATCGCGCGGCCCTGCCAGCGGTCGGCCTTGTAGCCGGCATAGACGCCCAAAGGCACCCCGATGGCGATCGAGAAGATCAAGCCAAGAAGCGCCAGTTCTAGCGTTGCGGGCATGTATGACAAAATCAGCTGCACCGCCGGTTCGCCATGCACAAAGCTGCGCCCCAGATCGCCTTGCAGCGCGTTGCCCACGAATTTCAGAAATTGGATATAAACCGGCTGATCAAAGCCGAAGCGCGCCATTGTCTCTTCGATTTCGGCAGGCGTGGCATCGGGCGAGATCAGGATATCGACCGGGTTGCCGATCATGTAAACGCCGAAGAACACGACCACCATCATTGCGATCAGCACAAAGACCGATTGCGCGAGGCGCCGTAGCAAGAAGACGAGCATCGTGGATGCGTCCTAGTGTCAGGAGTGCGGGGATGGCCGCGCGATTGCCCGCGCGGCCAAAAATATCATGCGATCAATTCGCCGGGTGTATCATATATGGCAGCGTGTATTGATCGGCGCGGGGCTCATAATCGATGCTTGCGCGCATGGCCCATGGTGTCACCTCGTAATGAAGCGGGATGATCGCGTAATCATCCATCGCCATGCGCGAGGCTTGGCGCAGCAGGTTTTCGCGTGCGGTATCGTCAACCGTGCGCAGCGCCTCGAGCAGGACTGCATCCATCGCGGGGTTGGAATACTGGCCCCGGTTGGTGCCGCCCAGACCCAGATCGCTGTTACGCGTTGCCAAGAGCGCGCGGAGCGGTGAGGACATCTCGCCTGTGCCAGCGCCCCAACCTGCAAGATAGGCCGAGAACTCGAACGCATTACGACGCGAGAAGAAGGTCGAAGCGGTCGAGGCGTCGATCTGCGTCTCGACACCGATCCGCGCCCACATTTGTGCCACAGCCTGTGCAACCTGCGCATCATTGATGTAGCGATCATTGGGCGTGCCAATGGTGATGCCAAAGCCGTTGGGATAGCCCGCCTCAGCCAAAAGCGCCCGAGCGCGATCAGCGTCGAAGCCACGCGGGGGCAGATCGCCCTCGACATGCGCGCCGAACATGCCCGGCGGCAGCAACTCGCCCGCGGACACGGCCACGCCGCCCATGATCCGCTCGACGATGGCGTCACGGTTGACAGCGATGGTCAGCGCCTCGCGGACGCGGATATCTTGCAGCGGATTTGCCCCATCCGTGCCGGTGATCATCGGCGATGGCGCCTGCTTATGGTCAAGATGGATATAGATGACGCGGTTGGAAATCCCCTGCACCACGCGCAAACCTGGATCTGCGTTCAGCCGCTCCAGGTCTTGCAGCGGCGGGTTCTCGACGAAATCCACATCGCCCGCAATCAAGGCAGCAACGCGCGGCCCTTCAGAGGTCAGCGGCAGCATTGTCACGCGTTCCCAATGCGCGGCCTCGCCCCAGTAGCCAGGATTGCGCACAAGGCTAATGCCCTCGCCACGACGGAAGCTGTCCAGCAAGAAGGGGCCGGTTCCGATCGCAGCCGAGCCATCGTTGAAGGCTTGGGTGGCCGGCACAGCCATGTCGCCGCAGCCTTCGGCGCTGAAGGTCAGGGCCGATCCATCAACACCATTGGCGCGCGCCGAGATAATGCCAAAGGTCGAGAATTCGGTCGGCATCAGCGGATAAGGTTCGGCGCTATGCACGATCAGCGTATGGGGATCCGGCACCTCAAGCCCAGTGATCCCGCCAGTATAGGTGGTGAAGAGCGAGGGTGAATCCGGCACACCGGGAATACGGCAGACCGTATAAACGACGTCATAGGCATCAAAGGGCGAGCCGTCGGAGAACGACACATCCTTGCGCAGGTTGAACTGCCAGCTTGTGTCGCTGATGGGCGCCCAGCTTTCGGCCAGAAGCGGCGTCAACTGCTGCGCGGCGTCCGTGCCAACGAGCGATTCGAAGATAGCGCGGCGCAGTTGGTTATTGGGCCCGAGGTTGTGAAAATGCGGGTCGGCCGAGGATGGCTCGGACGCAAGACCGATGCGCAATTCCTGCGCTGCGAGCGGCAAAGCCGGGATCGCAGTGGCAAGGGCGGCCACAACCAAGCCGCGAAAAACGGGGCTAGACATAGGGGGGTGATCTCCTCTGTTGACGGGCAGGGTTTAGGCACCCAACCTCACTTTCGTCCGTAGACCCGCCGACCCTATCCGAGGCAGACGCTGCGTGAATTGGAAACTGCATGTTTTGGTGTTATGCACCTATAATGATTTTGCATGACAGATCACTGAAAGGAGGGTGGCCATGCGTCCACGCGCATCGATCCGCGAATATGAGGTGCTGCGCGCGGTTATCAGCTCGGGCACCGTGACGGCGGCGGCTCATCGCCTTGGCATTTCGCAACCCGCCGTCAGTCGCTTGCTGGCACAATTGGAATCGAATGTTGGGGTCACGCTGTTCGAGCGGCGTGGCGGCCGCTTGCGCCCTACCGCCGAGGCGGTGCGGCTGAACGGCCATCTTGACCGATTGTTCGACGCCTTGGCCTATCTCGACGGAACCGACCCCAGTGACCCGGCCAGCCAGCCACTTCGCCTGGCTGCGCCCCCCACCTTGGGCCACCGCTTTCTGGCCGGTCTTATGGCCAGCTTCATGAAGCAAAACCCGGGCCAAATGGTTTCATTGGAAACTTGCACCTCGAACGGCTTGGTAAGCCGGTTGGTGGAGGACACCATCGACCTTGGCTTTACATTGGCCGAGCTGACACATTCCGCGATGGAACTGATCCCGTTTCACCAAACCCGCGCGGTCTGCGTCATGGCGCATGACCACCCTTTGGCGCGTTACAAGGTGATCACGCCCGAGATCTTGCATGGCCAAGATCACATCGCGCTCATGCGGCGGCACATGGTGCGTACGCGGCTTGATCAGGTTTTTGCAAATGCCAATGTCAGGCCAAACACCGTCGCAGAAGTAGCAACGGGCGTCAGCGCCGCAACGCTGGCGCGCGCCGGCATGGGCGTGGCTGTGATCTGCCCTTTTCCCTTGATTAGCCAAGCGCACCCGGAACTCGCCGTGCGACCCTTTGAGCCAGAATTCATCTATCGCGTCTCTTTCGCCGTCTCGACCGTGAGGCCCATGTCGCGCCCTGCGCGCGCCTTCATGCGCCATGTGCAGTTATCGGTGAAATCGAATGCGCGGTCGGCCTATGAGCTGCGCCCACCCGAATTCTAGGCGGTCACGGGTTTGCTCCGATCAGCGACGACACGAAACCTTCGCGCAAGACTTCCGGGTCATATGCCTTGCGCCCAAAGACCTCGCGCAGCATGGGCTCAAAGCGCGAAAGCGGCTCTGTCGGATAATCGGGATCAAAGCTGGATTGATCCCATCGTTCGCAAAATTCCGCGCAGCTGTCGAAACAAGGATGGTCGCGAAACCGCTCGCGCGCGTCGCGGTCCCACCCGTAGTGATGAGCATAATAGAGCATTTGGAAAATGCCATGATGCTCGACAACCCAAGCCACATCCCAGCGCACAACGGGGCGGATCACCTCGGCCGACATGCGGTCATGGTTCTTCGGGGCCAAACCATCGCCGATGTCATGCAAAAGCGCGCCCACGACCCAGTCGATATCGGCCCCATCGCGCATCGCACGCGTCGCCGATTGCAGCCCGTGGGTCAACCGCGAGATCTTGTAGCCCTCAAGCGTCACCTCATCCGCGCGGCGCAATTCGTCCAAGACACGATCGGCCGTGAGGGCGAGAAAGGGTTTCTCCAACCGCGCAAGAAGCGCGTATTCCTCGCGCGTGCCATCTTTCATGGCGGTGAAGGAGACGGTCTTGGACATGGGCGCAGCCTTGGTTGGAACAACGCCACTCAAGCACCCAAACGCCCATCGCGCAAGCGCGCCCCCTTTGGCGCCTTACCGACGTTCAGCGCACCGCCTTTTCCATCGCATAGAAGCGCGCAGCCGTCGCGCCGAAGACCGCAGCATGGTCTTGCGCAGGCACGAGCGCGTGATAGGCGTCGATCAAGCTTTGATAATCGGAATAAAGGCGATCGACGGGAAAGTTCGAGCCGAACATGCAACGTGCAGCCCCGAATTGTTCGAGGCCGGTTTCGACGATGGGGCGGATGCTGTCCACAGTCCAATGATGGTCGAACATGCCCAAGCCCGAAAGCTTGCAAACCACATTGGGCCGTTCCGACAGATGCTTGAGCTGGCGCGCCCAATCAGCCAAGCCTTGGGCGCTGCGATCATGAGGGCTGCCCGCGTGGCACAGTGCGATCTGCGTGTCGGGTGCCTGATCAAGCACGCGCGCCATGCGGTCGTATTGTGCCGGGATCAGTTGCAGATCGAAGGACAGGCCCCGTGCCGCGAGATCGCGCAAACCTTGGACAAAGGCGGGATTGTCGAGCAGCGCATCGGTGCCTGTCGCGGCATCCTCACCCGGGGCGCGGCCGACGATTTGGCGCAGACCGCGCAAGGATGACAGGGTTTGCAGCCGGTCGATAGCCTCGCCTGCATCGGACGCGGTCAGGTCACAAAAGGCCACTTGGACCAGCGGCCAATCAGGTGTGGCATCGGCCACAGATTGCACCCATTGCGCCTCGGCCCAAGGGTCGGCTGCGCCTACCTGAATATGGACAGATGCATCGAAACCCGCCGCATCCCGGCGGAATTCGGACAGGGGATAATCGCGCTGGATCGGGGTCGGATCACCGAAAAACCGCACAACACCCTTGGCCATCAACCAAGGATAATCGACCGCGCCCAGCGACCACAGGTGGTGATGGGCATCGACCCTCACCCGCCGATCTCGGTCGCGCGGGCCAAGATATCGACGCCTTGGCTTTTCCAGTAATGCAACAGGTCGATGAAAACCCAATTCTCGGCCAGCTTGTCGCCGGAACGACGATAGATATCGATCACGCGAAACTCGCCCAGCTGCCCCGTGGCGGGCATGCCCATGAAGCCGCCGGTATGGCGGGCGGTGAAATTGGGCCAGCCGAAAAAGCCGCCATAATGCCCTTCGGCCAGACGGGCGACATGGCCCGTGCCCGTCCGCTCGGTGAAGGCGGCGCGGAAGGGGCCGGAATGCTGCTTGGCATAGCGTTCGATGGTGTAGCTGGCACCGATCCCATGCGGCCCCCACCAGATCATGTCGTCATGCCATGTGCGGGCAAGTTCCTCTTCCAGCGGCAGGCCAAGCTGCCATGTGCCCAGATCGCCGATCATCGCGTTGATCGCGGCACGGGTGCGCGCTCCCGCATCCTCGGGTTGGGGGGCGTCAAGCAGCCCATCGTGCGTGAGCGGCCCCGGCTGGACCATGAAAGCCCCGGTTTGCGGACCAAAGGGGTTTTGCCCCGCCTGCGCCATAAGATGCGGGATGTCGATGTAAAAGGCCGTCTCGACAATGCGCCCATCGGATACGCGGTCGAAACTGCAATAGCGCAAAAACGCCATCTTGCGGGTTGGGCGGATGCCCAGCCACGGCGCATCGAAAAGCCCCATCAGATGGCCCATCGACACGACCCATGTGCTTTGGAAGCCGTCGATTTCATTCAGACCGGCAAAAAAGATATCCTCGCGCCGTTGCAGCCGGGTGAGCGCGGTCTTGAGCGGATCCCAAAAGGCGCTTGCCACGGCCCCTGCCCCGGCCAGATCGCCAAAGGGGTGGTAGCCGCGCCAGCGATACGTCGGTGCGACATGGGCGGCGAGTGCATCGGCGCTGGCACCGGCGGGCGCGGCGTCGATCGCCGCTTGCGCGGCACGGACGATGCGCTTGGCGACTTGCAGGTTCATCCCTTCACCGCCCCGGCGGTCAGGCCGCTGACGATCTGGCGCTGGAACACCATGATCAGCACGAACAAGGGTGCGGTGGCCGACACCACGGCGGCAACGGCGAACATCACGTTGCCCTCGACCTGCACCGAGCCGAGGAAGGAGGCGATTTTTGGCACCATGGTCTGGTTCTCTTGGCTCAGCAGCATCGCGGTCACCGCGAAATCATTATAGGCAAGCAGGAAGCTGAACAGCCCCGTCGTGATCACCCCCGGCCACATCACCGGGATGATCACATGGCGAAAGGCTTGGAACCTTGTGCAGCCATCGACCATGGCGCTTTCGTCCAGATCCTTGGGAATGTTCAGAAAAAAGGAATGCAACATCCACAGGGTAAAGGGCTGGTTGATCGCGACCAAAACGATAATCGCGGTCGGCAAATGCCCCCACAGGTTCCATTCGAAAAACGGCAGCATATAGCCCGAGACCAGCGTGATATGCGGCATGGCGCGAAACACCAGCGCGATCATCAACAGCCAGAAGGCATAGCGAAACCCCGACCGCGCCAAAGCGTAGCCGCCCAAGGTGCCGAGCGTCAGCGAAATCGTGACTGTTGCGGCCACCACGATGCCGGTGTTCAGGACGTTGCGCCAAAACCCGCTTTCGATCCACGCCCCGACATAGCCCTGCCCCGTGAAGGGCGCGCCGGTCTGGGCAATGGTCATCGGCCCCGTCAGCGCATTCATCCAATCGGCACGCGAAAAGAAATCGCCCTGCACCTTGAGCGAGCCCCAAAAGGTCCAGACAAAGGGAAAGGCGGCCAATATCACCCACAGCACGACAAAGCCCGTGGACAAGATGACAAGCGGCCTCGATCTGCGATGTGCGGCAACAGTCATGGGTTATGCCCTTTTGCGGTTGAAGTCGCGCCAAGTGCGGATCAGCACCGGGGTCAACAAGATCGCGACACCCAAGATCGTCAGAACCGATGTTGCCGCCGCCGACCCGAATTGCTGCACATCTCCGCGCAGATGCGAATAGATCAGATAGGACAGCGAGGTGGCGCTCGCTTGAGCCTGAAAGCCGACAATCGGCTCGAACACGCGGAAATTATCCATCAGCTGCATCAGCGTGATGAACACGGCCAAGGGCATCAGATGTGGGATCACGACATAGCGCACACGCTGCCAGCGCGTGGCGCCGTCGATCATCGCAGCCTCAAGTGTCTCGGCCGGAACCGTTTGCAGCCCGGCATAGAAAACGATGAAGGCAAAAGGCGCGGAGTGCCAAACGCCATACACAAAAAGCGTCAACCATGTCAGCGCAGGCGATGCCTTGAGCGACAGGTTCGGATCGTCAAACAGGATTTGCAGCGTCGCCCCGATCACCCCTTGGGCGTCGATCATCCAAAACAACACCAGTGAGCCGATCAGCGGCGTCACGATCATCGGAAGCAGCGAAAAAAAGATCGTGGGGCCCCGCAACAGCCGGGGCAGCCCGTTGACGCCAAGCGCAATCGCCAATCCCAAGACCAGCACCAATGGCGTCACGATAAAGGTGAACGAAAGCGTAAAGGCCAAGGCCCTGTAGAATGGCAGGTTCATCACCTGGCCCAAGAACTGCCCCAAGCTTTCGCGCGATTGCCATGCTTGGGCCAATTCCGCCGTGGCAAGATGCGAGCGGTTGACATAGGTGCCCAAGCCATTGAACCGGCCCAAGGGCTGCGCCTCGCGCAATGCAGCAGTGGCTTCGCGGTCGACACGGGTTTCTTGCGTGCAGCCAAAGGGGCCGCAATTCTCGACCGTCACGAGCACCTGCTCATGGGCGACAAACAGCGATTGCACGATCACCGAGACAATGGGCAGGGCAATGAACAGGAACATCGCCGTCAGCGACGGCAAGATGAACCATAAAAATGTCCGATGTGGCATCGCATCGCCCCGGGTCTACGGCGGAAAAACGTCAGCGAAGAAAGACAGCAAAGGGGCGCGGCAGGAAAGATACCTGCCGCGCCGACGCGGGCTTATTGCAGGAAGCCCTGCTCGCGTGCGGCCGCAATATAGGCGGCCTCGACATCGGCAAGCGCCTGTTCGGCACTTTCTTGACCCTGAAGGAACTGGGCCAATTCATTGCCAAGTGCTGTGTGCATCAGCCCGACATAGGGCAGCATGGGATAGGGCCGGGCACCAGCGGCGGCCGTTGCCGCCACACCAGCTGCGGGTGCGCCGGGGGTGTAGCCATCCATCAGCCAAACAGCGGCATTGTTATTGGCCGAGATCACCTCGGGACGCAGACCATGCATCAAGGCTTGGAAGGTTGCAGCAGCATCTTCGTCCGAGATATTGGCCGCGATGGTGAACCCATCCCACCACAGGGTCGAGGCCGGAAGCGAACCACCGCCCACGGTCGGGGCCGCGATCAGGCTGGTATTGCCGGTCACCACGGGGGTGGAGTTTTCATCATCGAGAACCGCACCACCGCGCGAGCCCCACATATAGGCAACGGCCAATTCGCCCGATTCCCAAAGCGCCTGTGTGGCGTTGCTGTCAAAGGTCAGGAAGTCGGGGTTGGCATATTCATTCAGCGCAGCCAGCATCTCGAGCGTCGCCAGGCCGGTTGCGTTGTTGATCGCAGGTGCGGCACTGCCCGCCTCGAACAACTCACCGCCAAAGCCCATGTACATATTGACGAATTCTTCGCCCAAGTTCCAACCGGCGGCGGTATTCATCGCGAAGGGATGGGCCATCATTCCGGCATCGCGGATCTTGGCCAGCACATCCAACACGTCCTCGTAGCTGGTCGGTGCCGATGCGCCAATCTGCGCCAGAACGTCATCACGCACGAACAGATGCTGCGCATTGGCCATAAAGGCCACGGCCATCACCTGACCATCGATGGTGATCCGGTTGAGTTGCGGCAGATCGGGCGCGTATTGCGCGATCAGATCATCAAGCGGGCGGATCAGCCCCTCGTTCATCAAGGGCACGATCGACGAGTTTGCAACGATGGCGCTGGTGTATTCAGCGGGGTTCGCCGTCAGCGCCGCGACCTGAATATCGCGATGCTCTGTCGTTTGGTTGGCCGACACCGCGACCGTCGCGCTGGCGCATTCGGCGGCACCGGCTGCCATGGCTTGCAGCGCCGGGAAGTCATTGGACAAGATGGACACCCGCCCAGCTGAAATCCCGCAATCGGCGAATGCGCCGCTGGCGCCAAGGATCACGGTCAAGGCCGTGAGTGTGGAAAGCTTTTTCATGGTCATCACGACAGAACTCCCTGTGATGTCGTTGTCGTTTCTTGGCGATGGCCACCCGACGATCGGATCCCCGCCTGACGTTATTGCCAGTGTAAGGCACCCCCGACCACGAATCGCCGAAGGTTTGCATACGTTGTCAAATCTGATGCAGGATACACCCCAGAAGCAAGGATTTTCAGCGATTGAAGCAAAGATTATTCCTTTTAAAATATAACTTGCGTGAAATCGCGACTTCGATTTAGCGTCATGCAAACGTATGCAAGTATTCGCCCCAAGGAGGGGGCTTTGGCATGGCCGAAATCCAGCTCCGCAATATTTCGAAGCGATGGGGCTCCTTCATCGGCGTGGAAAATTTCAACCTGACGATCACGGACCGGGAATTTCTCGTGCTGCTCGGGCCATCGGGCTGTGGCAAGACGACGACGATGCGCATGATCGCAGGGCTGGAAGAGGTGACCGAGGGCGACATCATCATCGATGGTAAGCGGGTCAATGACCTCGACCCCAAGGACCGCGATGTCGCCATGGTGTTCCAAAGCTACGCGCTTTACCCCAACATGAATGTCTATGAGAATATCCGTTTCCCGCTCAAGGTGCGGCGTATTCCCGAGGATGAGCATGACACCCGCGTGCGCCGCGCCGCCGCAATGGTCGAGCTTGACGATTTCCTGCACCGCCGCCCCGCCGAATTGTCGGGCGGCCAGCGCCAGCGCGTGGCGCTTGCGCGCGCCATCGTACGCGAACCCAATGTCTTCTTGATGGATGAACCGCTCTCCAATCTCGACGCCAAGCTGCGGGTATCGACCCGCGCGCAGATCAAGAACCTCAGCCATGAGCTGAAGGTCACCACGATCTACGTCACCCATGACCAGATCGAAGCGATGACCTTGGCCGACCGCGTAGTGGTGATGAACAAGGGTGTGGTCCAACAGGTCGGCACGCCGACCGATATCTACGACACGCCCGCCAATACCTTTGTCGCGGGTTTTATCGGCTCTCCGGCGATGAACCTGATGTCGGGCGAACTGCGCGGCGGGGTCTTCACGGGCCAAAATGTGCAGATCACCGGGCTCAATGGCCCTAATGGGCCAGTGACACTCGGCTTTCGGGCCGAAGATGCGACGCCCGCCCCCGAAGGCGATGGGCAGATCGCGGCACCGATCTATGCGCTCGAGCTTTTGGGCGATGCGACCATGGTGACACTCAAGGTGGCAGGCACGCTTGTGGCGATCAAGGCACCCAAGGATTTCCGGGCCGAGATCGGCGCACCCTTCGCGGCCAAGGTGCCTGTTGGGATATGCCATCTTTTCGATCAAAAATCCGGCGCCCGCCTCTGAGCGCGCTGCAAGACTGAGGGATAAACGAGCATGGCGATCACTCATCTCAAGCGTGGCAAGCCCGAAGCGGAGCGGGCGGAGGATGACGCGAAGGTGCGCGTGAGCGTCGAGGGGTTCTTGGCCGACAT
>Ga0209652_1001275_pt1 | contig 20680 bp, 19 predicted proteins | sample SaaInl74LU_5_DNA_FD_184641 | JGI IMG/M metagenome (GOLD analysis project Ga0209652, IMG submission 184641) | Marine microbial communities from expanding oxygen minimum zones in the Saanich Inlet - ESP_74LU_5_DNA (SPAdes) (version 2) | ecosystem: Environmental > Aquatic > Marine > Intertidal zone... | reverse complement strand
TGGTCATTCCCTATCTCCGGTGCTTCATAGTGCGGCCTATGAGGTCTTGGGCCTTTCATGGGACTACCTGGCCCAGGAGGTTGACGAGCAGAGCCTTGCCGAGCATTGGCTGGCACGCTCACCGGACCTGGTGGGACTCTCGCTCACGATGCCGCTCAAGGAAGCCATAGTTCCTCTTATCGAGCAGCGAACCCCTGTCGTGGAGCTGCTGGGTGTAGCCAACACCGTCACGTTTCGAGAGGGCCAGCCGGCGCTGGCCAATACGGACCCCTGGGGTGTTCACGGTGCCCTGGCCGACCACACGGTAGAGGCCAAACACGCCTGGATTCTGGGAGCCGGCGCCACGGCGCGAGCCGTGGGATACGGCTTGCACCTGGGTGGAACAACCTCCATCACCCTTGTAGCGCGCTCCCTCGAACGGGCGACACCGACTCTGGGTGTCCTCGAGCAGATGGGTCTCCGGGTTCACCTCGTGGACGCACTCGATGAGGCTTCGCTGGAGCAACCGGAGCTGGTCGTGTCCACCCTGCCTGGCGGCGCGGAGTCTCCCTGGGAAATATCTCCCGCGGTTGTCGACTCTGCTGCCCTGCTCGATGTCGCGTATCACCCCTGGCCCAGTCAGTTAGCCCTGCGATGGGGAGGCTCTCCCAAGCCCGTCATTTCAGGGGTGTGGATGTTGGTCCACCAAGCTCTTATGCAGATTCGTTTGTTTCACAGCGGCGAGATGACTACCCCTGTGCCCCGCGAAGACGAGGTTGTGCGGGCGATGAAGCGCGCCGTAAACCTCCCCGCTGCATAAGCACACACCTGCGGCGTGAAAGAATAGAGCCATGCTTCGATGGATGACAGCGGGAGAGTCTCACGGCCCCGAACTGATAGCGGTTCTCGAGGGGTTTCCTGCGGGTGTCCCCATCACCCTGGAAGACATCCAAGGTGATCTAGCCAGGCGCAAACTCGGCTATGGCCGGGGTGCGCGGATGAAGTTCGAAGCCGATGAGGTAACCCTCTCTGGTGGAATTCGCCACGGCCTCAGCCAAGGTGGCCCTATCGCTTTGCGAGTGGGTAACACCGAATGGCCCAAGTGGGAAACCGTGATGAGCCCCCATCCTGTGGAGCAAGACAAGCTAGAAGGTGGTCGAGCCACCGCTCTGACTCGGCCTCGTCCGGGGCACGCTGACCTCACTGGAATGCAGAAGTATGGCTTTGATGACGCTAGGCCCGTTTTGGAACGAGCCAGCGCCCGGGAAACAGCTGCCCGGGTGGCACTAGGCGCAGTAGCGCGGTCGTTGCTTTCTGCTCTCGGTATTGAGGTTCTAAGCCACACCGTTGCCGTGGGTCCGATTGAGGTTCCTGAGGGAACTCCCTTGCCGCGAATGGGCGACATCGAGCGACTCGATGAAGATCCGTTGCGTTGTGCAGATCCTGCGACGTCGGAAGCCATGGTGGCTGAAGTGGATGCCGCACACAAAGAAGGCGACACCCTGGGTGGGGTCGTCGAAGTGGTGGTGCGCGGGTTACCCCCGGGATTAGGCTCCTACGTTCACTGGGACAGGCGTTTAGATGCCAAACTCGCCGGCGCTTTGATGGGTATCCAGGCCATTAAGGGCGTTGAGGTGGGGGATGGTTTTGCTACTACCCGTCGACGTGGTTCGCTCGCACACGATGAAATCGTGGCTGATGAGAACGGCGTGAGCCGCACCAGTGACCGGGCAGGCGGAACTGAGGGAGGCATGTCCACCGGAGGCGTGCTTCGGGTTCGCGCCGGGATGAAGCCAATTTCGACTGTTCCTCGTGCGCTGCGCACGATTGACACCTCTACCGGCACAGAAGCGGTGGCACACCACCAACGCTCTGATGTGTGTGCTGTGCCTGCTGCGGGTGTTGTCGCCGAGGCGATGGTGATGCTTGTGCTGGCTGATGCTTTGGTGGAGAAATTCGGTGGTGACTCTGTGGCAGAAATCGTGCGCAACCGTGATTCCTACCTCGCCTCGATCCCTGCCACCATTGCCCCTGCCTCACAGAGCTCCTAGTGAGCGATAAGCCTGCTCTGGTCTTGGTGGGGCCTCCCGCCGCCGGGAAGTCTCGATTAGCCAAAAGGGTTGCGAAGATGATGAACCTTCCGCTGGTCGATACCGACTCGATGGTGGTGCAGGAGCATGGTCCGATCAAAGATATTTTTGAAAACCACGGCGAGGACGTCTTTCGCGCCTGGGAAAGAGCTGCCGTGATGACGGCGTTAGAAACACCGGGAATTGTCGCACTGGGTGGGGGCGCCGTGATGGATCCCGCCACCCGGGAGGATCTTCGCAACCACACCGTTGCCCTCATTACGATCAGCCCCGAGGCCGTGGAAGATCGAATTTCTGGGGACAAGCGTCCGTTGCTCAGCGGTGGAATCGAGTCCTGGGTGTCGTTGATGGAACAGCGCTCGGGCTGGTACGAAGAAGTAGCAGGGGTGAGTTTCGACACGAGCCATCGTGCGATGGATACGCTTGCCGTGGAGATTGTTGACTGGGTGAAGGGTGCTGAGCATGAGTAAGCCTGACCCCACCGTCATGGTCTCCAACACCGCCCAGGGGGATTACCCCATTGTTATTGCCCCGGGAACGATCGATTCCCTTGCTCACTACCTCCCAGGCGATGCCCGCAAAGTGGTGATTATTCACGCGCCACCCTTAGCGGGGGTTGCCGAGCGACTGCGCGAGGAACTCTCCGGAGCCCGTGAGGTCTTTTTGGTGGAGATTCCTGATGCTGAGGGGGCTAAGCGGGCTGAGGTTGCTTCTTTTTGCTGGGGCATTTTGGGCCAGTTGGATTTCCACCGTAATGATGTGATCGTGTCCTTAGGTGGCGGGGCGACGACCGACTTAGCAGGGTTCGTGGCAGCGACCTGGCTTCGCGGGGTGCCACTGGTTCATATCCCCACCACCGTGTTGGCGATGGTCGATGCGGCTATTGGTGGGAAAACGGGAATCAATACCACTGAGGGAAAGAACCTTGTGGGCGCTTTTTACGCTCCACAGGCCGTGTTAGTGGACCCCAACGTCTTACCCAGCGTGAGCGACAATGACGTGCGGGCAGGCTTCGCGGAAATCGTCAAAGCCGGGTTTATTGCTGACCCCACCATCTTGAGCCTCATCGAAGAAAACCCCGAGGAAGCGACGAGGACATCCTCTGAGGTTTTTCTGGAGCTGACTCGACGCGCTGTGGCGGTGAAGGCGGCCGTCGTGGGGGACGACTTTTTCGAAACAGGCACGCGGGAAATCCTGAATTACGGACACACGTTGGCTCACGCGATTGAGCACGCTGAGCGCTACCAGTGGCGTCATGGGGCGGCAGTGTCCATTGGAATGGTCTTTGCAGCGGAACTCTCGCGCATGGTCACTAATCTGGCCGATGAGCACGTCGAGCGCCATCGGAACATACTTCAGACCTTGGGCTTGCCCACGACCTATCCTCCTGCTCGGTGGAAATCTCTGTTAGCGACGATGCAGAAGGATAAGAAGGCCCGCGGAGGCGTTCTACGGTTCGTCGTGCTGGATGACATTGCCAAACCCCGCGTCCTCGCTATTCCTGACGAGTCGGTCCTCTTCGCGGCCTACTCTGAAATGGCAGCCTCAGAGGGCTAGGCTGGGTAGATGACGTCGATTTTGGTGGTCAATGGACCCAACCTGGGCAGATTGGGCTCCCGGGAGCCAGAAATCTATGGATCTGACACCCTGGCCGACATTGAAGCAATGCTTCAGGAACAGGCCGGCGAGGGGTGGAGCCTGGAATGTGTCCAAAGCGATGATGAGGCAGAGTTGATTGCCCTGATGCATCGAGCTGTCGATACACACACCCCGGTGATTCTGAACCCGGCAGCATTTAGTCACTATTCCTATGCGTTGCGCGATGCGTGTGCAATGGTGACTTCGGCTGGTGTGCCCCTGATAGAGGTCCACTTGTCTAACCCGCACGCGCGGGAAGAATTTCGTCACCACTCGGTCATCAGCGCGGTGGCGACGGGTGTGATTGCAGGGTTTGGTAAAGACTCCTACCGATTGGCGTTGGAGCAGATGATGACACTGGTAGGAAGGCACTGAGATGGCGACAACGAACGATATTAAGAATGGAAGTGTGCTCAACCTAGATGGCCAACTGTGGGCTGTCGTTGAGTTCCAGCACGTTAAACCAGGCAAGGGTGGCGCCTTTGTTCGCACCAAGCTCAAGAACGTGCGCTCCGGGAAAGTGGTCGATAAAACCTTCAACGCCGGGACCAAAATTGATTTCGCCACGGTGGATCGCCGTGACTACACCTTCCTCTACGAAGACGGCGCTGATTACGTCTTCATGGACCAGGCCGATTTTGACCAAGTGACCGTGCCGGGCGTTGTGGTGGGTGATGCTGCGAACTTCTTGCTCTCCAACCAACTAGTCAGCATCGCCATGCACGAAGGCGAGGCGCTCTACATCGACCTTCCCGCTTCGGTGACGCTGGAGATTACGTACACCGAACCTGGCCTGCAAGGTGATCGCTCCACGGGTGGAACCAAACCTGCCACCCTAGAGACAGGATTTGAAATTCAGGTGCCGTTATTCGTGGAGCAAGGCACGACAGTCAAGGTGGACACCCGAACCGGTGACTACCTAGGTCGAGTAACCGACGAGTGAGCGCCCGCAGGAAAGCTAGGAAACGAGCGCTCGACGTCCTCTTTAGCGCTGATGTGCGGGAAGTCGATTTAGCGACGTCTCTGGCCGACGCCACGGAGCAGGCCAGGCTCAATCCCGAGCGCGATTCGTCGTGGCCCTATGCCGAAGAAATGGTCAAGGGCGTGCTGGAGCATGGTCGCGACATTGATGAGTTGATTCGCTCCACCAGTACCTCCTGGCCCCTCGAGCGGATGCCCGCAGTCGACCGCGCTATCGTGCGCCTTGCCGTGTGGGAGTTGCGTCACAATCCTGATGTTCCGCCGGCGGTGTGCATCGCCGAAGCGGTCGAGTTGGCTACTCAGCTGAGCACGGAAGCCTCGGGAGGGTTTGTTCACGGCATTCTTGCCGCGATTGCTCGCCACCCCGAGTGAACTAGGTTCGCAAGCCTTTCTGGGTTAGGGTAGGGGAAACCTGCTTTAACTAGCGTCCCGAGAGGCGCGGAAGGAGGGCTCGATGAGCGCGCGCACCGTGTTGTCAGAGTCAGATATTGACCGAACCCTTCGACGCATCGCTCATGAAATTATCGAAGCCGTCCCGCTCAGTAACGAGTTGGTTATTCTTGGTATCCCTACTCGCGGAGCGCTGTTAGCCCAGCGGCTTGCGCTGTTGATCACCGGTATCACCTCAGAAGAAGTCGCCTGGGGGAGTATTGACGTCACGCTCTATCGCGATGACCTCGCGACCGGTGGACATCGCACCCCGGCCCCCACACAACTGCCCCCAGGCGGTATTGATGGAAAAGTCGTGGTGCTTGTCGATGATGTTCTGTATTCGGGGCGGACGGTCAGGGCAGCGCTTGATGCCATGACGGCATTGGGGAGGCCTCGCATCGTCAAACTCGCCGTGTTGATCGATAGGGGACACCGCGAGCTTCCGATCCGGGCAGACCACGTGGGAAAGAATTTGCCCTCCTCTCACGGCGAGCGAGTAACAGTCTCGCTGCGCGAATCCGATGGACACGACACAGTTCAGGTGGTCTCGTGAAACATCTCTTAGGTACACAGGATCTCTCGAAAGACGATGCGCTTCGGTTATTGGATACCGCGTATGAATTCTCTGCCGTGGCGCATCGACACGTCCCTAAACTCCCCACCCTGCGCGGAGCGACGATGGTCAATCTTTTCTTTGAAGACTCCACCCGAACTCGCCTGTCCTTTGAAGCCGCGGCGAAGAGGCTCTCGGCGGATGTGATGACGTTTCAAGCCGCCGGATCCAGTGTGTCCAAAGGGGAGAGCCTGAAAGACACCGCCCAAACGGTAGAGGCGATGGGTGCCGACATCATCGTGATGAGGCACTTCTCCTCCGGCGCTGCCGCGCGGTTGGCCCACTCGGGATGGATTCAGGCAGGCGTTATCAATGCCGGTGATGGCACCCACGAGCACCCCACGCAGGCGCTTCTTGATGCGGCGACGCTGCGCGATGCTGTGCAGGATGACCCTCGAGGAAAGGACCTCGCAGGACTTCACGTGGTGATTGTCGGCGATATCGCCCATTCCCGTGTGGCGCGGTCCAATATGTGGTTGCTCAACACTCTCGGAGCGAAAGTCACCCTGGTTGGCCCCGCCGAACTGCTGCCCGAGGGCGTCGCCGACTGGCCCGCGGAGGTGATGAGCGACTTTGACGCCGCACTTGATTCCCAACCCGATGCGGTGATGATGTTGCGCATGCAAAACGAGCGCCAGGAGGGTGCGCCAAGGGTGTCCCTGACGCACTACGTCCGAGATTATTCGCTCTCGAGTGCCCGAGCGGCACGGTTATCCACGCATGCCCTGGTGATGCATCCAGGACCCATGAATCGTGGTGTCGAAATCGCGAGCAGTGTGGCCGACTCGGCCCAATCGGTGATCCTTGACCAGGTCCGCAATGGTGTATCGATGCGTATGGCGGTCCTATACGAACTGTGGGGAGCACGATCATGACCAGCTATCTCATTACCGGGGCATCGCTGTTGGGTGCGAAAACTGCGGATATCGGAATTTCCGAGGGTGTTTTTGTTGACCCGAAAGATGTTGCGGGTAAGCGGGGCACAACCACCCTTGATGCCAGCGGCCTGGTGGCTTTCCCCGGCTTCGTTGACCTACACACCCATTTGCGTCAGCCAGGGGGTGAGCAGGCCGAGACCATCCTCAGCGGCTCCCAAGCGGCGGCTCTGGGAGGATTCACGGCAGTCCACGCCATGGCTAACACGACACCGGTGGCCGATACAGCCGCGGCGACCGACGCTGTCTGGCGCTGGGGCATAGAAGCTGGTTATGTCGATGTCCGGCCCGTAGGTGCTGTGACGAAAAACCTGGGTGGAAGCGAACTCGCGGCGTTGTCGGCCATGGCCGCCGGTCACGCGCAGGTCAGGGTCTTCTCCGATGACGGCAAGTGTGTCCATGACTCGGGATTGATGCGCGAGGCGCTACGTCAGGCTTCTCGACACGGCGCTGTTATTGCACAACACGCTCAAGACCCTCAGCTCACCCTGGGTGCGGATATGAACGACGGGGCGTTAGCGTCGAGCCTTGGGCTCACAGGCTGGCCCACCGTCGCCGAAGAATCCATCATCGCCCGAGATGTGCTCCTGGCAGAGTCTGTGGGCGCCAGGCTTCATGTGTGTCACCTCTCCAGCGCTGGATCTGTCGAGGTAGTGGCGTGGGCAAAAAAGCGGGGCATTGCGGTCACTGCAGAAGTCACCCCGCATCACCTGTTGTTGACCGAGGAGCTGGTACGCGGGTTTGACCCGGTTTTCAAAGTCAACCCGCCGCTGCGTCGAGAAGAAGACGTCATGGCGTTGCGCGAGGGTGTTGCCAGTGGTGTCATCGACATTGTCGCCACCGACCATGCTCCGCACACTCCAGAAAGCAAGGAATGTGCCTTTCCGGAGGCGGCCTTTGGCATGTTGGGGTTGGAAACGGCCTTTTCGGTGGTGTTGCGAGCTTTGGTGGAACCGGGACATCTCGATATGGCTGGCCTAGCCCGTGTGTTGTCAGTGCGCCCAGCACAGATTGGTTCTCTTGAAGGATACGAGAAGCCTTTTGCTGTGGGACAACCCGCGCACCTCGCGCTGGCTGATGTCACAGCTGCTGCCGGGACACCGCACGGTAGTTTGAGCACGAACAATCCTTTCGAATCGTGGGACCTTCCCGGTCAGATTCTCCACACGTTTTTCGCAGGGACTCAGACAGTCCTCGCAGGCGAGCTTGTTGAGCGTGAGAGCCTAGGAACGAACAAAGGACGCCGGTCGTGAACCAAGAACAAGCAGGCCTGATCATGCTGGCCGTATTGGCTTTAGCCCTTGGCTTGGCTGCCTGGGGCTGGCGCTCCCGCCGCAACGCACACCGCGGCTGGGCTCAGCACCTGGTGTTGAGTGCGCCAGAGGGCCAACCGGTGTTAGAGCTGGAGTGCCTCTACATCGCTACCACGGAGGCCGATGCGCCTCTGCAGCGCGTGGCGCTTAACTCTCTGGCCTATCGTGCCAAGGCGACGCTCGGCGTGTACGAAGCAGCCGTGTATTTTTCCCCTCGCGGTTCCACCTCAGTGTGCTTTCCCGCAGATGATTCACTCCAGGCGGGGCTCGCGACCTGGACGATTGATCGGGTGGTCGAACCCGAGGGCATGGTGATGATTCGATGGTCGCTGGGCGGTCACCTTGTGGATAGTTACTTCCGGCTCATCGATAGTGATCGGGACGTGCTGATCAGCGCGATTAATGGCCTTCAACACTCACCGGCAAAGGGGTCACACGTATGAGTCGAGCGCGCGCAGTATTGGTGCTGGAAAATGGCGCACGTTTTGAAGGATATGCGTGGGGAGCTGTGGGGGAGACCCTTGGTGAAGTCGTGTTCTCCACAGGGATGACGGGCTATCAAGAAACGCTGACCGACCCGAGTTATGCCGGACAAATCGTGGTGATGACGGCACCCCACATCGGCAACACCGGAATGAATGATGAAGATCCAGAATCTCGACAGATCTGGGTGGAGGGTTTCGTTGTTCGCGATCCGGCCCGCGTGCCCTCCAATTTTCGGTCCCAGCGCAGCCTCGATTCCGTGTTGGAACACCAGGGTGTCATCAGCATCAGTGGTGTCGATACCCGTGCAATCACGCTGATCCTCCGCGAAGCAGGGGTCATGCGGGGTGGAATTTTCAGCGGCGAGGCGTGGGAATTAGACCCTGACGAGCAGCTCAACCGGGTGCTAGCGGGACCTGGAATGGAGGGTCAAAACCTTGCTGAGGGAGTGAGTGTTTCCCAGATGCGTGTGGTGCCAGCGGTGGGAGATTCCCTGGGGCGTCTCGCGGTATTAGACCTGGGGGTAAAAGAGTCCACGCTTCATCAGCTAGCGGCTCGGGGATTCGACGTCCACGTCCTCCCGGCTACCGCGAGCTTCGCCGAGGTGATGTCTCTTGAGCCCGTGGCCCTGTTCTTCTCCAACGGACCTGGTGACCCTGCGGCAAGTACCGCTCAGGTTGCACTGCTGACTGAGGCCTTGACGGTGTCGTTGCCGTTCTTTGGTATCTGTTTTGGAAACCAACTCTTAGGTCGTGCCCTTGGCTTCGATACCTACAAGCTCAGCTACGGCCACCGCGGTATCAACCAGCCCGTGCTGGATAAAGCAACTGGGCGCATTGAAATTACTGCCCACAACCACGGTTTTGCGGTCCAGGCTCCGGTGGAAGGCATTGTTGAGTCTCCCGCGGGCTTTGGTCGGGTTGAAGTCAGTCACGTCGGACTCAACGACAACGTTGTGGAGGGCCTGCGTGCGCTGGATGTTCCCGCGTTTTCCGTCCAGTATCACCCCGAGGCAGCAGCGGGACCCCACGACAGTACCTATTTGTTCGACCGATTTAGAGACCTTGTCGTGAGCCAGGGCAAGAAGGGTGACCAGTAATGCCCAAGCGTGACGACATCTCTAGTGTGTTGGTGATTGGTTCAGGTCCCATTGTGATCGGCCAAGCTGCCGAGTTTGACTACTCCGGAACTCAAGCCTGCCGAGTGCTGCGTGAGGAGGGCATCCGGGTCATTCTGGTCAATTCAAACCCCGCCACGATTATGACCGATCCGGGTTTCGCCGATCAGACCTACATTGAACCCATCACCACCGCGGTGTTGGAGGAGATTATCCGAATCGAGCGTCCTGACGCGATTTTGCCCACACTAGGAGGCCAGACTGCGCTCAATGCAGCCATGGCTCTCCACACCGAGGGAATCCTCGAAAAATACGACGTCGAGCTCATTGGCGCCTCGTTTGAGGCGATTCAACGTGGCGAAGACCGTCAAATTTTCAAGGACCTGGTGTTGGAATGTGGGGCGGATGTGGCAGCGAGCCACATTGCTACCACTGTCCAGGAAGCTATCAACTTTGGCGCGCAACTGGGATACCCGTTGGTTATTCGTCCCTCCTACACCATGGGTGGTTTGGGTTCCGGATTCGCCCACGATGAGGCCGAGCTTATTCGGATGGTGACGGATGGACTCCACCAGAGCCCCACCACAGAAGTACTCCTAGAGGAGTCGATTCTGGGGTGGAAAGAGTATGAGCTCGAGATGATGCGTGATGGCGCCGACAACACGGTCGTCGTCTGTTCAATCGAGAATGTGGACCCCGTGGGAGTCCACACGGGCGACTCGATCACCGTAGCCCCAGCCCTGACTTTGACCGATCGCGAGTATCAGAAGCTTCGGGACATCGGCATCGCGATTATTCGGGCAGTCGGAGTGGATACCGGTGGTTGCAACATCCAATTCGCCATCGACCCCACGAACGGCCGCATCATCGTGATTGAGATGAACCCTCGAGTGTCGAGAAGTTCAGCCTTGGCCTCTAAAGCCACGGGCTTCCCGATTGCCAAGATCGCAGCCAAATTGGCACTGGGTTATCGCTTGGATGAAATCCCTAACGACATCACACGGGTGACTCCGGCGTCGTTTGAGCCCACCCTGGACTACGTCGTGGTCAAAGTGCCCCGTTTTGCCTTCGAGAAGTTCCCCCTGGCGGATAGAACACTCACCACCACGATGAAATCAGTGGGCGAAGCCATGGCTCTGGGGCGAAACTTCTCCACAGCGCTGAACAAGGCTCTTCGGTCTTTGGAGCAAAAGGGCAGTTCGTTCCACTGGGGCCCGCTGACGGAGTCTGTTGAGGTGCTCCTGGAGCGTGCGAAAACTCCCACGGATGGGCGCATTGTGACGGTGCAGCAGGCGTTGCGCGCAGGAGCTAGCGTGGCGCAGCTGCACGAGGCCACGGGAATCGATCCGTGGTTTCTGGACCAAATTGCGCTGATTAATGAAGTCGCCGAGGACGTATCGGGTGCACCGGAGCTCTCGCGTGACGTGCTGGTGGAGGCCAAGGAACACGGTCTCTCGGATGCGCAGATTGCTCAGCTCAGAGGACTTGATGAGGAATTAGTGCGAACCCAACGCCACGAACTAGGGCTTAGGCCGGTGTTCAAAACGGTCGATACCTGTGCCGGTGAATTTCCCGCCTTTACGCCGTATCACTACTCAAGCTATGACCAAGAAACCGAGGTTCGCCCCTCCGATGCCACGAAAGTGATCATCCTGGGTTCTGGTCCCAACCGAATTGGTCAAGGTATTGAGTTTGATTATTCGTGCGTCCACGCCTCCTTTGCGCTGCGGGATGCCGGTTTCGAAACCATCATGATCAACTGCAATCCCGAGACAGTGTCGACCGACTATGACACCAGTGATCGGCTTTATTTTGAGCCTCTGACGCTCGAGGATGTCCTGGAAGTAATCCACGCCGAATCCCAGAGTGGGACGCTGCTGGGGGTATTGGTCCAACTTGGTGGCCAAACTGCCTTGGGCCTTGCCGAAGGTCTCCAGGCAGCCGGAGTCCCCATTTTGGGCACCAGCCCGGAAGCAATCGATCTCGCTGAAGAACGCGGCTCCTTTGCTCGCATCCTCGATGAGGCGGGGCTCGTCGCGCCCAAGAATGGCACTGCCACGAGTCTCGCTGAAGCCTCAGCAATCGCCCAGGACATTGGCTTTCCTGTCTTGGTCCGTCCCAGTTATGTCCTCGGTGGACGCGGGATGGAGATTATCTATGATGCCGAAACGCTCGAGGGCTATTTTGACCGCATTGGTGAATTCGCCATCGTGGGGCCAGACGCACCGCTGCTCGTCGATCGCTTCTTAGACGATGCTGTCGAGATCGATGTGGACGCCCTCTATGACGGCACGCGCCTGTATGTCGGTGGCGTGATGGAGCACATTGAGGAAGCGGGGATTCATTCCGGAGATTCCGCCTGCACTCTTCCTCCGGTGACTCTGGGCCGTGATGTCGTGGCCGAAGTGTGTGAAGCAGTGGAGAAGCTCGCCGCAGGAATTGGTGTGCGCGGACTGATCAATGTGCAATTCGCTGTAGCGGCGGGAGTTCTCTATGTGTTGGAGGCAAACCCTCGGGCCAGCAGGACAGTTCCCTTCGTGTCTAAGGCCCTGGGAATTCAACTGGCGCGGGCAGCAGCGTTGGTGATGACGGGCTCGAGCGTGGATGAACTGGTCGAAAGCGGCGTTCTTCCCGCTCTAGACGGCCGTCATGTGCCTGCTAATTCGCCCATTTCAGTCAAGGAAGCAGTGTTGCCCTTCAAACGTTTCCGGACGCCCTCGGGCGATATTGTGGACTCCATTTTGGGACCAGAAATGCGCTCGACGGGAGAGGTGATGGGCATCGCCTCCTCCTTCCCGAAAGCCTTTGCTAAGAGCCAAGATGCCGCCTACGGTGGTTTGCCGCGCAGCGGCACGGTCTTTGTCTCCGTGGCTGATCGGGATAAGCGCAGTGTTATCCTGCCGATGTTGCGCCTGAGCCAACTTGGATTCCGATTAATCGCCACCGAAGGTACTGCCGAGACGCTCGCGCGCTACGGCATAACCGCCGAGGTCGTGCGCAAACACACGGATGTATCCGGTGAGGGCGAGGGGCCCAGCATCGTCGACCTGATTCACGCTGGCGAGATCGACATCGTGATTAACACCCCCCGAGGCCGCAGCGCGCGAGCCGACGGATACGAAATCAGGACCGCCACCGTGGCCGCTGATAAAGCTCTTTTCACCACGATTGCTCAGGTGGGTGCTGCGGTGGCGTCTCTGGAAGAGCGCCCCGAACATCCCGAGGTGAAAAGCCTGCAAGATTACGCAGCCGAGCGGATCACGGCATGACGTTCGCCTCCGCACTCAGCGAGATGCGGGTCGATCGGGTTTCTCTCTGCATCGGCGTGGACCCTCATGCCCACATTCTCGATGCGTGGGGTCTGGAGGATACGCCACGTGGGTTAGATCGTTTCGTTGACCTGGTGGTGGAACAGCTGGGGGGCACCCGGGTAGTAGTCAAGCCTCAGGTTGCCTTCTTTGAACGACACGGTGTCGCGGGCATGACCGCACTGGCGAAGTTCCTCGGCTTGTGTCGCGGTCACGGCATCGCGAGTATTGGTGATGCCAAACGCGGAGATATTGGCTCCACCATGGCGGGCTACGCCGATGCCTGGCTGACACCCGGTAGTGATTTCGAAGTCGATGCGCTCACCCTGGTCGGTTATCAGGGCGTCGGTGCGCTGGAACCGGCTCTGGATCTAGCTTTGAGCCACGGTAAGGGCGTATTTGTTCTCGCGGCAACGTCCAACCCCGAAGCATGGCCCACCCAGAGTGCTCGACGCAGCGATGGCCTGACTGTTGCCGCAGGGGTCATCGCGGACATGGAGAGTTGGCGCGAACGCAATCCTCGAGCGCAGGGCTCTCACGGCATCGTGATTGGCTCCACTGTGTCCCAGGAGCAGCTCGGATTGGACCTCAGTGCTCATCCAACCATCCCGGTATTGGCCCCGGGGTATGGCGCTCAAGGAGCTAGCCTGGCTGCTGTGCGAGAACATTTCCCCCACAGTGCCAGCGTCATTCCTGTCTCCGCCAGGGCGATTCTTGATGGTGGTATCGACGAATTTGGTCCTCGGATTGAAGCAGCTAGGCAGGAAAGTATGTCCGCGTGAGCCCATTTTCACCACAGGAGGCTTCCCCGCAAGGGGTGGCGATGAGACGCAAGCGAGCGGCGCTCAAGGAGCTCATCGCCCAGGGTCACACCAACATCCTCAATCTCTTTGACGAGGCGTCCGAGGATTCAGCACCCTGGGAACTTCGAGGTCTTCGCGTCGATTGGTTTCTTAAATCGATTCCGGGTGTGGGCGCAACCAAATGCGAGCGCATCCTTACGTCACTGGGCATTCGGCCTACGGCTCGCCTGGGCGGGTTGAGGGTCCGACAACGCTCTGCTTTGCGTGTCGAGGTAATCCAGCTGTTGCGTCATTACCTGCCGCATCTACGCGGAGTCTTAATTGCTCTGGTCGGTCCTTCGGGAGTGGGCAAGGGCACCATCGTGTCGTGGATTCTTGCGAACTTCCCGCAGTTTGTCGTCAGTGTGTCTGCCACCACCCGGAAAGCTCGAGCTGGTGAAGTGGAAGGGGAGCACTATTTTTTTGTCTCTGAATCCGAATTTGAGCGCCTCATTGCCCAGGGCGGGCTCATCGAATGGGCCGTGGTTCATGAAAAGCACCGTTATGGCACCCCTAGGGCGGCGGTGGAGGACCAGCTCGATCGGGGAACAAACGTGATTTTGGAGATTGACATTCAAGGGGCCCGCGCAGTGAAAAAGAAGGCCAAGGATGCTCTCACCGTGTTTGTGGCGCCACCTACCTTTGAGGAGTTGACTAGGCGCTTAGAATCTCGAGGTACTGAGGATGAGGAAGAAAAACAACGTCGTTTGCGCACAGCCCGCCTCGAACTTGCTGCTCAAAATGAGTGCGACGCGCTTGTGGTCAACACTCACGTCGAGGAAGCAGGCCAATTCATCGTAGACTTAGTACTTGGTGCACGTACCGATAAAGCTTCCAAGGAGAAATAATGTCCCTTCACCGCGATGGAATCATCAAGCCGCCTATTGACGAACTGTTGACTACGGTCGATTCGAAGTACCAGTTGGTCATTTTCGCGGCTAAGCGTGCTCGCCAAATCAACGCGTATTACTCCGATCTGGGCGATGGCAACATCTACGATCACGTAGGCCCTTTGGTGCCTTCGACGATGGATGAAAAAGCCCTCAGCATCGCGTTGCGCGAAATTAACGAGGGCAAGCTTGTCCTCTCACACAACAGCTAGGTAACTGGTGGCCACAGCCAAGGCCAACGTGGGGGATACCCCGCCCAACATTGTGGTGGGTGTCGCCGGAGGGATTGCAGCCTACAAGGCTGTGTCTTTGGTGCGAGAGCTGGTTCTGCGCGGTGCCACTGTGACAGTCATTCCCACGGCCTCAGCGTTGAAGTTTGTCGGAGTGCCGACGTGGGAAGCGATTTCACGTAATGCGGTTCCCACAAGCCTTTTTGATGCGGTGGCCGAGGTGCGCCACGTTGCCTTGGGACACAACGCAGACCTCGTGATTGTCGCGCCCGCTACCGCACACACCCTGGCCTCCATGGCGGCAGGTTTAGCACCGGACTTACTGGGGACCACGTTATTGGCCACCAAGGCCCCTGTGTTGGTGGCTCCTGCCATGCACACAGAAATGTGGGAACACGCCAGCGTGGTGGCCAATATGGCCACGCTGATGTCTCGAGGAATTCACACTGTGGGTCCAGAATCTGGGGCCCTCACCGGCCAGGACGTCGGGTTGGGCCGCATGGCCGAGCCCGAAGACATCGCGGAAGCAGCCTGGAATCTACTCGGCGCCGCGGTGGTGAGTGATTCCCCGTGGGCAGGCAAAAACGTGGTGATTTCTGCCGGGGGCACTCGTGAATACCTCGACCCGGTGCGCTTTATGGGAAACCGGTCGACGGGCGAAATGGGCGTGAGCCTTGCCCGCGCTGCTGTTGCTCGCGGTGCCACTGTCACCCTGGTCGCTGCCAACCTTGAAGTGGCCCTACCGGGGGGTATCGAGGTAGTGCATGCCCCTGACGCTGAGTCTATGGAGCGCGAGATGGTGGCCCGCAGCACCGAGGCAGACGTCGTGATCATGGCCGCTGCTGTGGCCGATTGGGTCCCTGTGGAGACTCACAGCGAGAAGCTCACGAAATCTGAGACGGGGGAGACCTGGAGTCCCGAGCTTCGCCAAGCTCCCGATATTCTGGCCACCCTGGGTGCCCACAAACCCTCTGGTCAGCTTCTGGTGGGCTTTGCCGCTGAGACCAGCGACGATGTTGCCACCCGCGAATCCCATGCCCGAGACAAGATGGCGAGAAAAAACACCGATGTGATGGTGTTGAATCAGGTGGGACCTCAGGTAGGATTTGGACCAGTAGAAACGGCAGTGACACTGTTTTTCACTGCGAGCCCGCAGTCACGCGCCATTGAAGGAATGAAATCTTCCGTTGCGGGGCGGCTACTGGATGCCCTGCTTGAGTAATTGAGGTGGGCTTGTGAGGTACTTCTCTTCCGAATCTGTGACCGAGGGTCACCCGGACAAAATGTGCGATCAGATTAGTGATGCACTCCTAGATGCTTTTCTCGCAGGGGATAAAGGGTCGCGGTGCGCGATCGAATCCCTCAGCGCTGGAAACATGATTCACGTCGCCGGTGAGGTGACTTCGACCACCACCGTCGACGTCGAGAAAGTCGTTCGCGATCTCGTGCGCTCGATTGGCTACACCCAGCAGTCCTTCGGCATTGACGCCGATGGCTTTGATTGGCACCTCTCACTGGGCCAACAATCACCCGATATTGCCCACGGTGTCGATCAGTCACTCGAACAGCGCACTGAGGGCTCCACCGACCCCTACGACACCCTGGGTGCCGGTGACCAGGGAATTATGTTTGGGTATGCCACTACCGAGACTGAGGCGTATATGCCGATGCCGCTATGGCTTTCCCACCGATTGGCGCAGCAGCTTTCTGTGGCCCGCAAAACGGGGTTGATTGACTATCTGCGCCCGGATGGGAAAACGCAGGTGACCATTGGATACGACGATGGCAAGCCCGTCGAGTTGAACACCGTCGTGATTTCGACCCAGCACGACCCCGGTATTTCCCAACCCCAGATTGAGGCTGACCTCAAGAAGCATGTCATTGCCCCAGTTCTCGAATTAGTCGACCTCGATGCGTCCCACACTCGGTATCTGATTAACCCCAGTGGCGAGTTCGTGACCGGTGGTCCTGATGGCGACGCGGGCTTGACCGGTCGCAAAATTATTGTGGACACCTACGGTGGAGCGGCTCGCCATGGTGGTGGAGCCTTTAGTGGCAAGGATCCGACCAAGGTCGACCGCTCGGCTGCGTATGCACTGCGGTGGGTCGCAAAGAACGCTGTGGCGGCTGGATTTGCCGACAAACTCGAAATTCAAGTCTCCTACGCTATTGGTACGGCAAGGCCTACCAGCATGTTTATTGAGACCTTTGGTACCGAAAAAATCGGCACGGATCAGATCGAAAAAGCAATCACTACCGTGTTTGACCTACGACCCAGCGCGATTATCGAAGAACTCGATTTGCTCAATACTCCGTTCTTGCCCACCGCTGCGTATGGACACTTTGGGCGCACGGATCAAGATTTCCCCTGGGAGCGGCTTAACAGAGTGGAGCAGTTACGCCAAGCTAGTTAACTGTGAGCAACAGTTATCCCATAGCGCGAGTTGTTCTCGATACCCGTCTGCCCCAGCTCGATCGACTTTTTGATTACGCCATCGAGCCTGGAGTCGAAGTCACTCCGGGGGTTCGAGTCAAGGTTCCACTGCGCTCGAATGCGCGCTTTGCACCTGGATACGTCCATAGTGTGGTCGACAACTCTGAGCACAAGGGGAAACTGGCCCCGCTGGCCGAGGTCGTCTCACAAGCTCAGGTCATGCCGGAGCGACTCTTTGACCTGTGTGACGAGGTAGCCCGCCGGTGCGCAGGCAGCATCTCGGATGTGTTGCGTTTAGCGATCCCCCCACGCTACGTCCGGGTGGAAAAGGCCTGGCTGTCAAGGGAAGAATCGCCGGTGCCTGCGGGGGGAGAAGCAGACCCAGCGGCCTCACTGGAGGTTCCGACATGGGAGGGCTACGCCGGGAAATCCGCTGAGGACATGCTGGAGCCTGGAACTCGGTGGTCGCTCTCGACACCCTATGGGGTGGTGGAGTTGCCCCAGGGTGCCACCGTGCCGAGATCCACGATGCCCATCGTGTCCTTAGCGGCCACAGCGCTCTCACGGGGGCAATCCACGATTATCGTGGTGCCCGATTGGCGCGACCTTGAGAGCTTCCAGAAGGCTCTCGAATCTTCCCTTGCGCCCGAAGGGCTGGCTTTTCTCCACACTCAGCAGCCCCCAGCCCAGCGCTATCAGAATTATCTTCGGACTCTGCAGCCACAGCCCGTCGTTGTGCTCGGCAGTCGTCATGCGATCTATGCACCGGTGTCGAACCTGGCTGCGATTGTCGTTCTCGAGGATGGGGACGAGGCTCACCGCGAACCGCTGGCTCCCTATCCCCACACACGGGACATCGCCACGATTCGTGCTGGGCACGATAACGCGGCACTCATTTTTGCCAGCATGACGCCGAGCTATGCGGTGCGCCGTTGGATAGACATGGGCTATGTGTCGCCCGTCGCGCCCACACCATCGTCACGGGCCAAGGTTGTCCCGACCGCTTTGACCACGTCCCACGATAGTTTCAGCTCGCCAGCTCGATTGCCCTCGCTCGCTGTTCTCGGAGCGAAAGAAGCGCTAACTCGTGGGCCGGTCTTGATTCAGGTTTTCCGGGCAGGGTACTCCTCGGGCCTTGCGTGCGAGGCGTGTGGGGAGCGAGGGATGTGTCGCGAGTGTCATGGTCCTCTGAGATTGCCCCGACAGGGCTCGTCGCCCTCGTGTGCGTGGTGTGGGGTCACCGTCAGCGCGTGGAGTTGTCAGGAGTGCCGTGGCTCTCGGTTAGTTCCTCGCGGCCAGGGGATTGGTCGCACCGTCGCAGATTTCGGCAAAACCTTTCCCGGCGTGACCATTATTCGCTCTGATGGCGAACACCCGGTGGCCTCGGTGGGGGCGCAACCCGCGCTGGTGGTGGCCACCAGGGGCTCGGAACCTATCGCCCAGGGGGGCTATTGCGCCGCGCTCTTACTCGATGGACCAGCCATGTTGTCTCGAGAATCACTGGGAACGCTGGAAGACACTCTGCGGGAATGGGAACGAGCCGTGGCGCTAGTGAATCCAGACGGGGCGGTCTACCTCACCGATGTCGAGGGGCCACCCGCCTTGGCGATGTCGGCGGGCAACCATGATCAGTTGGTCCGCCTGGAGCTCTCCGAGCGAGAGTCCATTCGGCTACCTCCTGCGGTGCGCATTGCTTCTTTGAGTGGGCCAGCGAGCGATGTGGCCCCGATTGTTGCTGGCGTGATCGGCTCGTGTGCCGGCGTGAGTGCGTTAGGTCCAGTTCCCTTGGGAGGCGGGGTGGTGCGCACCATTCTCCGATTTAGCTACGCGCAAGGCGCTGAAGTAGCGCGGGAGCTCAAAGCCTGGCGACACAAGTTGGCCAGCGGCCCGAGAAAAACTGCAGGAGAGCGGGTCAAGATTGTCTTGGACAATCCGCACTCTCTCGATGCGCTTACCAGCGAGTAATAGCTCCCACCGGGAGCATCCTGACTAGGCTCACCAGGGTGAGAGTCCTGTTTGCTGGTAGTCCCGACGCAGCCCTTCCGTGCCTCCGCGCCCTGGTCGAGGCGGGCGTACAGGTCGTCGGTGTGTTGACACAACCGGCCAGGCCCGTGGGACGCAAAAGGGTTCTGACCCCCACACCGGTGGAGTTTTTCGCCAACGAACAAGGGCTTGCGGTGTTCACCCCGAGCTCACCGGAGGAGACCTCGGCAGCGCTGAAGGCCTGCTCTCCCGATGTAGCCATTGTGGTCGCCTATGGGAGATTGCTCGATCAAACTGCCCTCGAGGCGCTCCCACAGGGGTGGTGGAATGTGCATTTCTCTCTCTTGCCCCGATGGCGAGGAGCAGCCCCCGTCGCTCACGCCATTGTTCAGGGAGATCGAGAGACCGGCATTAGCCTCTTTCGCCTGGAAAAGGGCCTGGATACGGGCCCCATTGCCTCGATGAGCAGGGTTCCTATTGCCGCGCAGGACACGACGGGAACCCTGCTCACGAAGCTCGCTGCTCGTGCCCCAGCCATGGTCCTCGAGTTATTAGCGGATTTAGCCTCGCAGTCTGTGAGCCTGAGTGAGCAAACTGGCGATGTGACGCTAGCTCCGAAACCTTTATCCGAGGATGGCAACATCGTGTGGTCCCAGCCGTGGGAAAGGGTGTATCAGCAGTTCCGTGCCATGACGCCGGAGCCAGGTGCCTATGCACAGCGCTCTGATACGTCAGATCGCGTCAACATCCTCGAGATGACCCCTGCCACCGGGGAAGCCGCGATGGCCCCGGGGTCTCTTCGGGTGGGGGACGAGGGAATTCTGGTGGGAACGGCTAGTGATCCGGTGACGTTAAGAATGGTGAAACCTGCGGGGAAAAATCAGATGAAGGCCGTGGATTGGTTTCGGGGACTCCCCAACGGTGTGACCCTTGTCGACTAAGTCTCCCAACCCTCGGGAAGTGGCATTAGACGTCCTCACCGCCGTTCGAGAGGAAGAGGCTTTTGCGAACCTAGCGCTGCCGAAAGCGCTCGCGCGCTCCGGTTTGGACCAACGCGATAAAGGCCTCGTGACGGAGCTCGTCTATGGATCGCTGCGCGCCAGTGGAGAGCTAGATGTGGTGCTTCGAGCCTGCATATCGGGGCGCTGGGAGAAGGTCGACGCCCATGTGCTCGATATCTTGCGCCTGGGCGTCTACCAGGTGCTCCACCTTCGGGTTCCCAACCACGCAGCGGTCGATCAGAGCGTCCGGTTAGCCAAGGGCAAGGGACTGTTCAAAGCCGTGGGGTTTATCAATGCCGTGATGAGGGCGGTCACCGCTCAGGAAGTCTCACACTGGGAGTCGGTGATCGCAGCCGATACCGGAGGTAGTGTCAGTCATCCCACCTGGATTGTCAGCGAAATTGAGCAAGC
>Ga0209652_1001269_pt1 | contig 20750 bp, 20 predicted proteins | sample SaaInl74LU_5_DNA_FD_184641 | JGI IMG/M metagenome (GOLD analysis project Ga0209652, IMG submission 184641) | Marine microbial communities from expanding oxygen minimum zones in the Saanich Inlet - ESP_74LU_5_DNA (SPAdes) (version 2) | ecosystem: Environmental > Aquatic > Marine > Intertidal zone... | reverse complement strand
AATAGCGTCAGAGAGAATTGGGTTGCACCGGTGCAACCAATTAGCTTGGACATAAGAAAGACCTCTTAATAGGTCAAGAAAAACATCTATTCAGAAATTTTTCACTGCTTCTATTTCGTATTCTAACTGGTCGAGCGATTGGTAGTACCAATCTCGATTTTTTTCAGGTGTATTGTTCTGACCATAGTATTTAACGCTATCAAGAACACCTTGTTCCATAGCTGATGTCACTGCGCTGGGCCACGCTCTTTTATCCGAGGTAGAATTAACTCTTTCATACGTTGGCGGCCCGACAATAACAATGTGAGCATTTTGAAATCCCAATGGGGATAAAAATCCCAATGTGTATTCATACCATTGAATCAATGTAAAAAATCTGTGGCCGTCATCGTCTATACGATTTATGAACCCTTCGTATAGCTCACGCTTTACTTCTTCACCTTCCGGCAAGGTTCCTTCGTAACGTTCGACTGACCTCGCAATCACTGCTGCGTATTCTAAGATACTAATGGTTGTTTGATGAACGACGAAGTTAAAGAAGTGTTGATCAAAATATACGGGCAATACGTTATTATCTTGTAAATCCGAGTTCCACCACTCTATCAGCAAGTCAACCTGTTCTTTGACTAGATGGCGTGGCGGAATACCAATCTCGTTGAGTCTCGCGAGAGTCGCACCGAGTGGATGCCACTCTTTCGAAGGCATCAAATCATTTTTAACTGCGAGCATGCGTTGCGCAAAATTGTTCGCAATATAAGGATATTCATGCTCAGTAACGCCATAGGCTTTTATGAAGTCAGACCATTTCTTAACAATGTCGGCAGGATAATGCCCTGCCCTCTTTAGCATCATGAAATGTTTGTTTGGTAACCCTTTAAGGTCTATACCGCCTTTAATAGTCATTACTTGCGTAAGGATCCTTGGTTAACTCAATTTGTTCCTTACGGTTGAGAGCTGCATGCCGTGAGTTATCTCCGGTAAGCTTGTCGGTCACATCTCGATAAAAACGATATTTGTATGCCCGACCTTTGGAATTTTGTGTTCGTTGGTATTCAACCCAATAACCTGGGATTTTAATCTTGGCGAACTTTGTTTCCTTAGTAATTCGCTCTTCTCCTGTCTCTTTATCTATTTTAACTACATCGATCAACTGACGTTCACTGCCCTCAACGTCAGGCTGCTTATCAAGGTGTTTGAGAAAGCGTTCTGTAAAAGACTCAGGTCGAGCTTGATAGCCCAAGAGCAGCATGACCTCTTCACGTGTATGCCATTTGCTTTCAAAATTGCTCTTGCGTGATGTCAATACAGCACGCAATTTGTTGTAGAGAAGCTGTATTAAATCTTCTTCTATGTAAAACATTTGCTCGTGTGATAGAAAAAGACTCCTTACTTCATCTAACTTTCCTTCTGTGATGATCACATCCCAACACAGCATCTTGTAGAGGTCGTCATTTAAGCTCGTTCTGATCCAGAATGGATTCCCTGGGCGTGTATCATTTAAGCCGAGTAGCATCTGAGACTCTGCCCTACGCTTTTCAACTGAGCTCGTAGGTTCTCCGCCTTTAGTGAATGAGGTTAGAAACTCAACATCATGCTGTTTGGTATCAGATGGCAACCCGAGTCTTGCTTTTAATTCTGGGGCTTTTGATACGTCAATCTTATGTATTGTATATCGTAGTCGGCGGAAAGCGCGTTCTACGGAGTGTTCCCAGTCGCCGCTATCTTTGTCGTACGGAATCAACTGAAAGGTTTCTTTAGCATCAAAATTGAATTGGTTAATAAATTCTTGATAAGACTCTGGCGCTCTGCCCGTCTCATTTTTGATTCTGTGGTATGCATCGAGTAGACCTTGGCGGCATGCATTGAGCAGGCGTCTTTTTAACACCAGATCACCTAGATGTGTTATTTCGTCTTCTTTGTCTGAAGTTGTTACTGTTAACACGCCTATTGTGTCGCCATCTTTTCGATCAATTGTCGTTGTTAATACATCCCTTGGATCTCTAGGGCTGGTTCTGCAGCAAGAATCTAAAACACCGAAAAATAACCAATCGTGTTTCGGTACAAGATTTGGCGAGAAGTTTCGAAGTTGGATCATTTCCCGATCGTCGTACGTGATCAGTTCACCGGATAAAGAATTTTGTGCTTTTTCGCGTGAAGTTCGTGACGTTTCGAGCAGTGGTAATCTCAGGATATCTTCGAGAGGCTTGACTGTGTAAACGGTCCCAAATGTCTTATCAACTAACACATTTTCAGTAACCGTGAATACACCTGCTTCCTTTAGGTATTGTGTTTGTTTTCGGAATGTAGCGTCGGATATTGCCTTTTTGTGAACCGCTGTCTCAGGGTTCTTCTCCAATTCCTGTTCTATAAACTGATTTACCGAGTCTTGAACAGATTTACGTAACCGTGGCTTGTATTGATCTGCTAATGCGAAAGACAACACGATGAATTCAACGATGGCAGCTAACGGTGAAGAGATGCGTTCTGACAGTTTTGCGTTTCGCAGCTGGTCAGCTTGTAACTTTGTTGTTATGTATACTTTGGTGGCCATCGTTACCTCTACTTCGACACTAGCATATATGAGAACTAGACAGATTCAACTAGTTTTGAATAGTTTTTGTATTTATTGTGATAGATTTCAACATCAGGATATTTGGCGCAGCATTGCAAAGGATATGCCGATCTCATCTAATCTTGATACGACTACAGATACAGTTAAAAGAGCCAGTCTAAAGCTAATATAAACTACTATTTACTTATATAGAGATCCGCAAAGCTCTATAACGTATTTTATTTCAATAGGTTAGCATAACTATTAGCTCTGGTTTGCTTGTGTGATCGCGGTAATTTCCGGTGTGATCGAGCGATTTACGCTTGTGATCGCAGATTTACCGGGTGTGATCGAGCTTAGTGTCCAGTGTGATCGAGTTATTATCGAGTGTGATCGAACTATTTGCCTGTGTGATCGGCCGTATTACCCAGTGTGATCGATTAGTAGGTCGATTTTTAGCTTATACAAGCGGTGCGTGTCACAAATGTACTTAGTTTAAGTAGATCCGTTGGGAATTTTTTAGAGATTTTCGGTGCATTGTTCAAATCTCATACAGAAAGTTTTGAACGCAATGTTGAAGAAAATCACACTGATAACAAAAACACACCCACTTAGGATGAAATGTGTATAACCCCAGTAGTAATGGGCTATTAGCACATGTCTGTCACTGATGTTGATGTTGAAACAAATCACGGTTCATTAATTATTCGGTAGTAGATTGCAGCTTAATGTCTACGAATGCTGTATTTATCCGGATTTTTCTGCGGAAAAATCCAATTTTTATACATAATTTTGAGTTGGTTTGCTAAAAAATGTATAAAAATTCCTTTGATAGGAGATATACTGTATCCATCACGCTAACCATGTAAGTATCGTAGCGGAGGGGGTTACACCGGTGTAACCCCTTTCATACATCTGGAGGGTTTCATGTCTGAGGGCAGTCAAGTAAGTGTTCTGTACAACAAGCTTAAGGATGTTGAAGCGAAAATGGGTCTTGCGATTCGTTACGCAGAGACAGGTTCCGAGGGTCTTCAAGGTCGAAGATATCAGATTCAAGAGATGGCTGATCTTGTAGGGATTTCCCGGGCCCGCGTTAACCAGCTCTACGATGAAAAGAACCACCACCCTACTCTAACCCCACTTGACCGATTTGATGGTGGACGACGTTACGGCACAGCTCTCCACCTGTCCGAACTTCACGCATTATTTGAAACAAAACTTAGGTCCCCAGGCGAAGACGGTGCTGCGATTGCATTTCAAACACCTAAGGGGGGAGGTTATAAAACGAGCTCAACGCTCAACGCTTCTTATTACTGCGCGGAACAAGGTTACCGTGTGTGTGCAATCGATCTTGACCCTCAAGGCTCATTGTCTGCGCAGTTGGGTATGCAGCCAGATTTAAGAGTCAGGGCTGAGGACACCCTCTACGGTTGGCTGATCGAAGAAGAAGGCTATGATCTGACCTGGGATTCAATGGTTTTCGATGAAACCAAAGACTTTGAAGAATTTGGTACACAAGGATGCATCTATCCTACCCGTCACCCTTCGATAGATGTTATCCCCTCTACGCTTGCGCTTGATCAGGCAACTCTTGATATGACGGTTGATCTTATCAAATCACAAGAAGATGGTAGAAAACTGATACGGACGCTCTTTCGGTTGAATACTATCGTCAGATTCTTAAAAACACGCTATGACATCATAATCATCGATGGTACGCCGTCTTTCAGCATTTCAGGTCTGAACATCTTTTTTGGAGTGGATACGATTGTATGCCCTGTTGCGACCGAGATTACAGATATTGGTGCGACACGATCCTTTCTGCGCATGATCATGGAATTGCTTGAGCAAATCGGTGAGAGCGTTGAAACGTTAGATAAGCCGTTGCCAGAAATTCTCTTCATGCCTACTAAGTTCAATGCATCAACCCCGTCTGCTAAAGAACGCTCTAAAAAGAATTTGATGACAATAAAGATGGCTGCAGGTCAATTTGTGCTTGAAAATGTATCTGAGCAAAATCGAGCAGTTGCAGACTGTTTGGACAAGTACAGAAGCATCTTTGAGATTAACACAGGGGATCTCGGCATTGATTCTCGAACGTTAAAAGACGCGCGGTCCACCTATGCCAATCTTTACCAGGAAGTATTAGAAAGAGCTATTTTGCCTCGCTGGGTGAAGGGTCAAGAGTTTCTTCATGGGCGTCAAAAGAAAAAGCGTACAAAAAAGGCGGAGGTGTAACGGATGAGCAGTATCAAAGATAAAAAAGACGAATTAACACGCCAGCACGAAGCGATGCTGTTAGCCATGCAGGGTATTGGTGATGACGACAATCTCCCCTCCCCTATTGATAAAAGTCCGAGTAAAAACACGCCCGGCAGTCGGTTCGTTAAAACAGCCAAAAAAGATAGTGCGATTTCACTAGAGTCACAGCGACTGTGGCTGCCAGCCTCCGGCAGTGAAATAGAATTAGAACAAAAACTATTGCCGATCGATTGGATCGAGGTCCATCCTAAAAATCCACGCAGTCAAACACTTCTAAATCTTGATGACCCAAAAACGAGAGAAATTTTTGATGATATTCTTTCGAATGGTCAGCAATTTGATGTTCTTGTCACGCCGGTTGTAGATCCTGACCGCCCGAATGCTTACTTTGCTGTCTATGGGTCAACCCGGATCTTTATTTTAAAGGCTATACAATCTGACCCGGCACTGAGAGAACAGTACAAATATCTAACCCGAAATGGCAACGTCCAAGTCCTAGTGAAGGTGCCCGTCTTTAACAAGACTATCTTTGATAATGACTCAGAATTACTTGCCATTAATGAAAATGAAAAGCGCAGAGATTTGAGTGCATGGGAAAAGGCGAAACTCAAATATATTGAATATGCAGATGCATTAGCTAAATATGGATCTCAAAAGAAAACGATTGCTGCATTAGGTATCAGCGCACCAAGTCTCCAAAGAGTGCAGTTCTTAGGTTGGATACCTGTAGAAGTGATGCAAGTGATGAAGTCAGCTGATTCAATACAGGCTAAAGATAGTGTACAGGTCAAACGTGTGTGGGAGCATTATAACGGCGACGATAAGCCGTTACGTGATGCAGCCAAGAAAGCAAAAGAACAAAGCTTGGTGTTTAAATCCTGGGCTGATTTCGTAAAAAAAATGCTTCCGGATGTAAAGGCGCACAAGCCGGTATCAAAGAAGGAAATTTATAAGGGTGAAAATGGCGGTCCTACCTGCTCATTCATGCGTAATTCAAAAGATAGTTCTAAAGCTGTGATTGAGATTGAAGGGTTAAGTCGCAAGCATGAGGCTGAAATTAAAAACTTTTTGGCTGGCATATCAATTCAAAAACTATAGTTAGCTTTAGTTCCTGTTAGGGGGTTACACCGGTGTAACCCCCTCCTCTGTTCAAAGTGCGTGATCGTGGATTTGAACACGCACTCTAATACCCTCCATACCGTACAAACCTTCTTGTGATTATTATTTTCAGTGTATAAATAAAGATCGAATGATCTTAATGTCGAAGGAAAATAATTGTAAATCCTATGGCGGCGAAAAAAAGAAGGTATTAAATACTCAAGATGAGCTCACACTATCCAAGCCAGGTAGACCTAACACAGTTAACTACGGTCGCAGAACGTCTTGCTGATCGCCTCCAGGTCAAATCGAATGGGCAGGGTGGGGAAGTGCGACTAATCGTGTCTCCCGAGCGAGTTCGATTATTTTCGGGCTATTAACGACCCGCCTTGTTGAAGTTCTTGATATCGAGGTATTCACGCCACGGCAAGACAATGGACGGGGGAAGAGGGATGTGGGGTAATTCTGGTGAGTATTAGCCAGTGATAGCTAGTATCCTGTGAAATCTAGTTGTCGAAATCAGAGGGTAGGGCGCTTCTGTCGAGATGAGTAATGTTAAACTTAATGGCCTAAGGCCGACGATATTCCACATTGTCTGTTGTTATGTCGATTTGAGGTGTGTTTGCCAATGCAGTGTCTGGCGACATCATTGTATGGTCTTTAATGATTCATCCCATCCATAAATGATTCCATCCTGTAGGGGAATTCTGATTCGGAAAGGACGTATCACACCGAAGTTATAATCCAGTAGGTAAGCGCCGATCGAATCAAAATCCATCTAATAAGCCTGATAACAAGCAAAACGGAGTAGGGTGGCGAAAGACCTATCCATCAAGTTTTGAATTACGACCTGCGATCGCATACTGGGCATCTACTTGGAGGTCAGAATACAAAGAGCGCAGTAAAGCGATGACATTGTTAAGAAGCTTCTGAATTTCACGTTTGTCGTAGTTGTAGCGGCCTTCATCGTCTTTTAATGACGTGAAAATTCGTAGCCAATGTTCTCTGTGTGGTGCTACAACTGCGATGGCTGATTTTAGAGCAGCTTTATATTCCGGAGAGTCTTCGGGGAGATGGGCAGTTTTGTTTCGAACATAGGTTGCCATGAATTCATTGATCAACGCGAGAGTGTCCTTCATGTCTCGCCCACTGCCTAGAACTTTAAACAGAGTGGGTTGTTCTGGTTCAACGGGCGTTGTCGGTGTTGGATCAGCTTTAAGTTGTTCTGGATCCATAAGTGCAGCTTTGTGCGCAGCATGGATAGATTTAAAGTATCCCTCGGCGATCTGTTCGAATAACACAGGGTCTGGGTATCGCAAAATCTTGATGATTGCCGCTGCATTCCCGCGTGAGCGCTGAGTCAGTGATTGTACTTCTGTAGCCGTTAGATCTTTGCCTCTCGTATTTTGAAGGTGCTTTAGCGCGAGAAGAAGGTCCGCTTGTGGGAGGTCTGCGCGTTGAAGGTTCTCAGCAAGCTCGAACTCCACCCTTTCGCTCTCACTTGCGTATTCAATGGGCTCGGCCTTGATGTAGGGCGCATTCATGAGTATGTGCGCTAGGAGACGGTTGTTTCCGCTGCTTACTTCTTTGTGTGTGCCGTGGTCGATGTACCTTATCGCTTGTATTAGGTTGTGTGGGTCGCCATGCAGTGAGCAAGCAAACTTCCCAATATGACGCAGCTCTGCAGCAGCCTTGGCGCTTATTAGTGGCTTATATTTTGGGTGTTGTCGAATTGAAGTGATCTCTGCCTCTATATCAACCATCCCTTGGTCTTCGCGGGTTAATTTGCAAAGCTCAAACTTATCCCTGATGTCGGTAATCATCTCTATCGTCACTTGCATTTTGCGAGTATTCGATGTGTTTAGGATAAAGTCGTTAACGGCGACGAAGCCTTCGGGGATGCTCATGTTTTCGTTTACCTGTAAATATATAGAGACAAAATAAACTAAAAAACTCGAGCGTTCAAATTTGAACGCTCCTAAGTTTGAATGTTCGAAGGGCCCTTCGTTCAAATTTGAACGATGTCATTTTGTACGCTTAAGCGAGAGAGAGGGCGCCGTTAGACCGTAAGTGTTTGAGTTGAGGTAGTTTGCTCCGCTCAACCAGCATGCCATTGAACTCGGCGTTGTTCTTCGGGCCTTGAACGAGGATCTTATGGAAGTCACCACCATCATTGGCACGCTTGTGTGCATTGGTTAAACGCACCGCTTTCTGCAGGTTTTTGAATCGATCACTGGCGTTCTTTCCTAGAGTGATGAGCTCTGACTTGTTATCTGGGTGCTTAAGATAGGCGTTAAAGATCGCGGGCGTCACCAAGATAAGATAATCATCCATTACATGGACAGGCGCTTCGCGCTCGTTATAGCGTAATTTGCGGTAGTAAAGGGTGCGAGTAACCCACTCGAAAAAGTGGGAGTTGATAGTCAGTTCACTAGCCCCTGCGCTGTATTTGCCTTTGGGCAGAAGCTCACCTTGTTCGTTAGCGTTAGCGTTAGCGTCGTCGGTGGACGGTGATTTGAGCTTTGCTGGCTGTGGCTTCTTAGCTGCGTTTTTCGGAGTTTCTGCTGCCGGCGTCGTTGTAGGCTCGGATTCTACAGCTACTGGCGCGCTTTCGGCGCTGCTCTTGGTAAATTCATCAGCCGTAGTCTGCTCGCCGGCACTGGTCTTAAGTTGAGGCGGTAGTTTGTCCTCTGGAAGCGGTTTGCCCTTGCCATCCGATGCGACCAGCGTGCCATCGAAAAGGGTAGGCGTACCGCCTGCCCAAATAGATTCGTTAGGCACAATGAAGAAAGAAAGCTTGGTGGTCCAGCCTTGCCGTTTGGTATCGGTGATCACGCCTTGCCACGTATCGTCACCCGTCATCGGCAGGATCGTATGCTTGTGTTCGTTAAGGATTTGTACCAACCGGTGTTCCGACTGAGGCAGTCCAAGGTGACCTTCTTCGATGAGATGCTGGCGAACGGCTTGTAACGTGGGCTTAAACGAGAACCATGTTACATGCTCTCCAACCCATACTGGATTGCCAGGGTTGTTCCGCTTGAGGGTGCCGTTTGTGGCAAGCAGCTTAAGCGCAGTCATTAGTTTCTGGTGATTCGGGATTGTTCCTGCGCGCATGCCTGTATCGGCGCCCAAGTTGGCACCTGTTGAAGCATGGTCTGATTTCTTAACAATCTCGCCAATAACTCCGCTGAAATGAGCGGCTTGTGTGACTGTCGCCATGAGTTGCGACATCAGTGTTGGGTCAGAACGGATCCATGAGCTAGCCGAGGGGGTAATCAGGTTAGGCAGAATAGTGGCAGAGAGCTGTTCATGCAGGCCTTTATAGCTGGTTCCGTTTTTCGGCTTAAATCGATAAATGTATTCTGCGCCTTCGGGCAGCGGACCGTACCAGGCATGCCAATTGACGTAGTTGTGTTCTTTGCTTTTCGCTTGGCGGTAAACCGTATCGATATCGGCAATCAGTTTTCCAAGGTCATGAGACAGTGCGGCCAAGAAGGCGGCATAGCGCCACTTCTCTTCATGCTTGGTGATGTCCTCGGGTTGTGCGTTGGGTGGCATGATAAATCCACGGCACACACGAGTAGCGTTATAAGCCACTTCAAGCATGTGATCGAGCAGCCCACCCTCATTGGAATGGTGATGGTTGGCGCTGGCTGGAAAGCTTTGCGCAAACTCTGCGGCCTTTCGTATGGCATACATATAGTGGTCTTGGAAAACTTTATCTGTAACGCTGGATGTGCGGCGCATTTTTGTAATGAGCGTTTTCCGGTGATCAGGTGAGAGTAGAGTGTCTGCAGATTGGGCGACCAGATTTTTAGTTTTGGGAGGGTTGCTCGATGAAACAGACGGCGCTGCTTGTTTCTTTTTAAACCCAAACATCGTTATGCCCCAGAGTCATTGGCTGCAGCTTGATCAAGCGTGTGACGAAGCGCAGTGTAGATCGCCTGAGTTTGGTTGCAGTCGTAGAGTTCCTTAAGGCGATCGATAGCGCCTTCTCTGCAGTGATAGATGGTGCGATACGGTCTCGGTACGCGCGGCATGTTAATCATGACTTCGGGTGGGTTGCTTGCGGTATTGTCTAGCGCATCGTTGATAACTTCATAAAGTTTTTTGCTGGGTCCGCTCGCGAACGTGAGCTGCTTTAACTGCTCCAGTTCTTCGTCGGATAACCGAATTCTCATTGCTTTTAAATCTGCCACGGGAACACCTCTCATCTCTTGAAGTGATTGTGGCTCAAAATTGGATTTGGCGTATCCCAACAATGGGGTGCATCCATGCAACCCAATAAATAAAAAAAATAGAAAATATTTATCTAAAAAATCAACACGTCTAACCCGTTGATTTGAAAAATAAAAACAAAATTTCTATTTATTTAAAAACTTTTTATAACAAAATATTCTAATAAATCTATAAATCATGTGCTTAGATAAATTTAAGTGACGGCTAAGTATCATCTTGGAGAGCACAAATTATTAGCCACCTGGGGCGGAAAATAGGTATCGAGGGCGAGAACATGACAATTGAAAATGCGATGGTTAAAACAGAGGCGATGCACAGTGAAGTGGTCTCAGGTGAATTAGTTCGCCAGGGAAAACTCACAACACCTTGCCTACCGGCGGGTGTCGTTGCAGCACAAACACTGGCGTGCAAAGAGTGGGTTTCGGCCTGTTTCACTAACCATCGTAATAATCGGTTGGCGTGGTTCGACTACTACAGTATCGATCCGGAGCTTGTTGGTCGTTGCCGCTGGGCAGATGCCGGAGTGGTGGAGTCCGCTCTTAAATACTACGCCGAGCGCATTCAAAACAACCACGCATTTGTCATTTTGCCTAATGACATAATGAAGCTGATCGAACGAGAAGTTGAAGCGGACAAGTTGATCGACGCTTACCTTGGTCAAGGCGCATCCAATAATCTAATGAAGGATCTCTTTAAGCTTTCCAATATGGACTTGAGTGCCCGCAGAGCACGCATCGGAATGGAGGCAAAAGCAGGTCGCAAGGCTGTCGCTAAACTTGATGATGATGATCGCGTAAATCTCGTCAGTATCTACGCAGACGAAAAACAGGTTGGAGAGGATGAGCGCCGCTTAATGCTCCGCGTTTCAACTCTTACAGGTGTGGCGATTGAGACGGTATTCCACACGCTGCGTCTATCAAAAGTATCCAAGTTGCAAGGGGCATAGCCATGGCAAAGATCATCAAGCAAGAAATTAATAAAGACAATTTCGGCGATATCACATTCGATGAGTATCCCCAGATCACGTTGCAAACGCGTTCTGCAGCGTACATTTGGGAAGGGCGCGAAATGACAGAAGATAACCGCGGTTATATCATGGCTTTCGAATACTACATGAAGAAACTCCGCAACATCCAAAGCGCCGCTAAAGAGGATGACCCTTGGGCTGATAAAGCCTTCTTTTTATCTGAGATAGCGATCTTTGATGCCGAGGCAGCTGCGCGTGATTTGCAGGAAAGTATTGAGAAAGAAAAGAGTACAATTCACTCGCGCTTAAAGATTCCTAATGCCTCAGTCTCGCAAACCGTAACTCTGGATATTCGTCAACATTCGGTTCTTGGCTGGAAGGCGCTTGAGGTACTGCTAGTTGCAGATGACATCGTTAAATTAGCACTCGAAGCTCATCATGTCGCTCGTATTACGCAGAAACAAAAGATCATGCTTATTCGAGAAGCAGAAGGTTTGGTGCGGGCAATGATGAAACCAGTTGATGCATACAAGTACGCGGGTGTTACTCGTGACGATGTGGCGGCTAATAACCAAGTAGCGCAAAAAGCTAAACAGCAAATGGGGCGTATTGAATCTGAATATCTGAATGCTACTAAGCGCTCAAAATATGCACCACCTCTTCCAGAACGTCGCCGCAAAGTCATGGCAGAATTCAAAGATGAGCAGAAAGCTAAAGTCGAAACTGCGAAAGACAAAAGTTCCGAAGCGGCGTAGCTAATCAACTTCACTAGAGTCCTTAATCCTCTTAGTTGATTCCTGTTTGGCAAAGGACTCTTTCGGCTCACTTAGTGAGCCTTTTATTTGAGCGTTAAGTTGAATCATGATCAAAATTATTGCTGATATTAAAGACGGAGAACCGGACATCCTAACACCCTATCAGGATGAAGATTTGGTGCTTAAAAACTATGCGGATCAGGAGCTGTTTCGAATGAATCCTCCAATCGATGGATGGACAACCGAGACGCTTGCTGGCGCCTGCGACACGTACTGTTACACCATTAAGTGGACGCCTGCCGATATCATTGAGGCCTATGTCGGTGAGCAGTGGGTCGGCTCGACCGAGGTGTAAGGTGCGCTGATTTTGATCTGGGCAGAGCCGATCAGGGGACTCGGAAAAAGTGGCTCAAAGGACTCGAAATGACGTGGCTCAATTAACTCTGAGCCTCGAAAATCGGCGTTTGTGAGGATTGGGCTAGGAACCGTGGAACAATTAACACGTGACCCTAGTGGATCAAGTAACTCAATGGCAGTAATGGCGCGGGTTTGAGAGGATGGCAAATGGCCAAAAAATACAGCGATTCGATCTCTAGCATCGGCGTGATGGAAACTGAGGATTCCCTATATAATATAGGATCTATATCTTTTAATAATATTAAGGATCCAGAGGGGATCGAACTGTTCAACCAGTTCGCATACCTGATCCGGCTCGAAGAGAGAGGGCTGTATCTGATCGAAGAAATTAGCGACCTCGATATCGATGGGCTATCCTTAGCGCGAAGAGCGTTTCAGACACACTCGGCATTTTTGTTTCGTGCGGTGCTGGGTGGTAAGCGAAACTATCTGGATCTGGGCGACGACTCTGCCAAGGAAATATTGGAGAGCCTGTCGGACGATAGACAGCGAATACTTCACAGTTATAACAAACAACTGAGAGTGCTTAACGCAAATCTTAAGATCCAATGGACATTTTGCTTACAGCTTATTGAGACGCGTGAACTGTTCGGTACTAAGTCATCTCTGGATAGCATTTCACCAAAAGATGTTAACAGAGAATTTTTAGAGCAACGGTTAGGGCCAATGACACTAACCTTCGATTAAACTCTACGTTTCTTAAATGCAGATCTTTAGCACTGCATTTTTTGAAAGGCGACACGCAGCACTTCGATGTCGTGAGATAGATTCAACATCTATCTGTGCTATTGAACTTACCTAAGTGTTATGCAGAGTTAACGGTTTCATCCTGTCGCAAGACAACCGTTTTGTTTGTTTAGCATTACCAAGGTGCTCTTAAAGCTATTTGGGAAAACGCTAGATAGTTTTAACGGCACCTTGGTTTCACATGGTTAGCTATGACGTTCAGGGTTAGAAACTGAAAAGACAGCTAACTACATGCATTATCTACGAGGTCTTTCTCGGTTGACCAAGCTGTCAATAGCGACAGTCTTCTTGCACAGAAGTGATATCGAGATCCTTTGTCGGACTCTGTTCGGCATCGGCGAAGCAATTCGCAATTCGATTACCGGAGATGGCCTGAAACTCCGAGTGACGTAATGGCTAGTTTCAGTCCTGCTGTGCTGGCGGAATTGGAACAGCATGCCCCTCTTCGGAGGGGTATGCACCCCTTCCTTAATCCGTAAATTTCACAAAATAAATAGGGTGCACGACAGCACCCCAATGTTCTCCCTCACACTCTGTCCGCGTGATGTATGTTTTAAACATCTTCCATAGATACCGGTACGGAGAAAACACATGAAGGGTAAATTGATTACAGCAGCAGCATCAGGTTTTTTGGCCTCATCTGTTGTTATGGCAGAAATGCCGAATGCGGACATGCCCCAAGAGTATGTTCAAACTGGGCGCTATACCAACATCGTTAACGAGCCAATCACGGCTCAGCAGAACCCACTTCGCGTCATTATCGACACGCGCTTGCCGCAAGAAGTGGTGACAGTCGAGGACGCAGTTCATTTCCTTCTGGCTCGCTCAGGCTATCACCTAGCGGATGACCGGGTGCTTACACGCGAAGCGCAAATTCTAATGAACCACGAGCTACCAATGGTACAGCGCAAGATCGGTCCAATGACGCTAGATCGTGTGTTGGGCGTATTGGGCGGTGATGCCTTTGAGTTAGTAGTCGATCCGATTAACCGTAAGATCGCTTACGTTGCTTCTCGCGATGTAATTGGAGGGTAGGGATATGACACCTCCACAAAACAATACGGCTGAACGCTTAGACGACTACGACGAATTTGATCAGTACGAAGATCAGGATGAAGCGCAAAATGATATCCGCGACTTCGAGGCTGACGACGACACAGGCGTAGACGAATTTGAATCCGCGCAGGATTTCGAAGAAGCGCCAGAGTCGGCTAACCAAAACTACGATGATCTAGCCGAAGACGACTCAGCAAATGTTCAAGAGATGATGCTTGAGGACGATGAGCTTGAGGCGGCTCGCCCAGCTGCTCAGCAACGTCAGGCGTCAAATGCAGGTGGTGGTAAGAAATCGTCTCTATTTGCAGGCGCCTCACTTTTGGTTGCGCTGGCAGGTGTCGGTGTGGGCGGTATGGCCTACATGGACGCGCAGCAGGTTCGAGTAGATGCTGGTGCTGCATTCGAAGGTCTATCGGACAGTGTGGGCAAACTGGGTGACTCGACGACCGAGCTTCAAGTCGCCGTGTCTAGGATGTCTGATCGAGTGGGTGCGAACGAAGCAGCCATTTCAGGTATCGACACCGGTTCAATCCAAGATCGAATTTCTGTTGTGCAGCAGCAACTCAACTCGGTGGCGCTGACTGTCGAAAACGATCGTGCTCTGAGTGCTGATGCGCTCAATCAAATTCAGTCCGACCTCAAAGCAATTCAGTCTGAATACCAGACACAGATTGCCAATCTAAAAACGGCGGCCGCTAAACCTGTAGCCAAAGCACCATCAGCACCGAAAGTGGCAGCAGCGCCTAAAGAGAAAACTGTACAGACCGTGGCGGATGCTCGTTTTGTTTCGGCTGACCAATGGGGCTACGAGCAGAACATTGTTCTTAAGACATCTTCTGGTCAGTGGGAAATGATCCAGATTGGAGATACCTACAAGGGCTGGCGTTTGATGAACGTCGACCAGGTTAAAGGTACAGCGACGTTCTATGACGGTAAGGCTTTCATCAAAGTCGCGAAAACACAGGGGTAATTGATATGCACTTTTTACTACTAATCGTTGCCATTGTTGCTGGCGTTGAAATGAGCAAGGACAAACCGGAGCCAGTGGCAACGGTCACACAGGAGCCTGCAGCGGTCACTGAGGTGTTTTACACCTATGAGCCTGTCTCCCACGTCAAGACGCCGGCTGTCGTCAAATCTGAGCCCGTCTACGCGCCTCAGAAGTACTACCGCAACAAGCAGGGCTACCTGATCACCGATCTTTCTCTGCCTGAGAGCTTAGAAATGAATTCGGTAGCTGGTAACTAAGCGGAGATACCCATGAAAGCAAAAGCGAATCTTCTCTGGTCAGCACTAGCAGCAGCATCGTTAGCACTTGCTGGCCATGCCTTTGCGGCAAGTAATCAAAGTGATGTCAAAACTACGGACATGCTCAATTCATACATGGATAACCGCATGGACAGACTGACGCAAGAGGAGCAGTCGCTGGCGCGTCAATGGAAACTCACCGACTCAGACTGGGAGAAGTACAAGGAGATTATGTCTGGTCCTCGAGGCGTTTGGTCGCCTGGTCTTGACCCTATCACCGCTCTCGGTGTCCATGAGTCCGATCCAGTAGAGCGTCGTCGCTATGCCACCATTTGGATGGAAATGGAAATTAAACGGACAGAGTTGGAGCTTGCCTTTGAAGTAGAGCGCATGAATGTTTCCAAGCGGTTGCTGATGGGTCAGAAGGTCGTTAAGAACGAAAGCTGGATTGAGCAGTGGCAGCGCAAGCAGTCAGCGATTCAAAATGAGGTCATGCTGTTTGTCGATGTGGGTTGTACCGAGAAGTGTGAAGAACTCTTCAACGAGGTCGCCAAGTCATCGACAAGTGGCGGGAACCGTCTAAACGTGTTCTTCAATGCAGGTGCGACTGCTGAGGATATCGGCAAGTGGGCGCAGGGAATGGGTATCGACCCTCAAATTGTGCGCGACCGTTATATCACGCTTAATTTCGATGAAGGTCAGTTTGCCCAATTCAATATTGCGCAAGCTGAGCTGCCTGAGGTGCGAGTCAAAAACGTCGAAACAGGCCGCGTAACTGAGACCTTTACGCGATACTGAGGTGCGAGATGAAAGCTCAGGCCATTGCTCTTCTAGCAGCTGCAACAATACTCTCCTCCAACGCATCCTCCGTACCGCCGTTGGTAGAGCAAGTTGCAGTTGAACAGTCGGTCCCGAGTGACATCTTCTACTCGCTATTGCTTGCTGAGTCGCAATCTAAAACTCAGCAAGGTCACAAACCATGGCCTTGGGTCATCAACTACCGAGGTCATCCACATTTCTTCCCAACCAAAGCGGACGCCTATGCGTTCACATCAACACTGGTGGAGCAGGGCGATTACGCATTTGACGTTGGGATAGCGCAGGTCAACTGGCGCTGGCATAGACAGCGCTTCAACTATGACCTCTGGGCAGCCTTTGATCCTTACACCAACATGACGGCCGCTGCGCAACACTTACGAGAACAGTACGAGCGTCCTGAGTGCAACAATTGGTCAGTAGCGATTGGCTGCTACCACCGACCAGCGCGCTCGGACGCGGATCTAAAAATTGCCGACAAATATGCAAACCGGGTTATTGAGATATGGGAACAAAAGTTTTTATAGCAGGGCTGGCGCTCGTTGCTTCAAGCGCTACGTTTGCGAGTGATCGATTTACCTATTCAGAGATTATCCGATCCGATGTTCTCAATGGGAGAGATGCGGGTGTGCAGGTCATTGAACAGAAGGGCAAGACAACTGCTATAGACACTATCCTGTATCCCGACGGTACTGAGCCAGCTCCTAAGGAAGAGCTCGCGCTACCCAAGCAGGGTGTGATGTCGGAGATCTACTTTCCCGTGGAAACGCCGCTGATGTCTCCGGGCATTATCTCTGAAAACGAGGGCACCAATATTCCGCGCGGTCTGTATGCGCAGCCGGTTTTTTTGATCGGCTATGATCGAGGCAGCCTAGCGTGGCTTGAATCCAACCTGGATATTCTCCATTCGAACAAAGCGATGGGTATGGTTGTGAACGTGGATACGCCGCAGCAAATGAAGCGCATACTCCAAATCGCGCAAGATAAAGTCATTATCCAAGCCGTTTCTGGTCAGCAAATCGCCCAGTCACTCAACCTGTATCATTATCCAGCTTACATCGATGCCGATGGGCTGTTACGAAACTAGGGGGCGGAATGTCATACCCATTAGAAGGCATGTTGAGACCACCGGTTGAATTGTGGTCTGGGATGGGTGCGGCGGCAGGCGCGACCATACTCGCGACAAGCCCTGACCTGTTTATGATGAATCAGCTCGTGGCGTATGCATCCGCTGCCGGATTGATGGGTCTTGCTGTGATGCGGATGAGACAAGGCTATGCCGTAGTCCGATACCATAAGCGCCTTAAGCGTCTTCCGTACTACGCGATCTCGCAAAAGCAGCTACCCGTACTCGGGGATAACCTGTTTTTGGGGAAAGGATTTAAATGGACGCAGAAGCACGCACAGCGCTTTAGAGATACGTTCAACCCAGAGATGAAGAAGTTTGTAGATGACTCGGCATTCTTCAAGTGGGCGCGTCAGCACGAGATCAAACACCCTGATAGCGTAATCAGCAAAATCACACGCATTGACTCACCACTCAATCCGATTCGCCCATTGCCGCCGATCGGTGGAAATCGTTATTTGCATGCCGTGGGTTCGGATGAAGAAAAGGATATTTTCCTACCTGATGCAGACCGCCCAGGTAACACGCTTGTCTTAGGACAGTCCCGAGTCGGTAAGACTCGATTGGCAGAGTTGTTGGTTACAGCGGATATCATGCGCAATGATGGCATGGTAGTGGTCGTGGATCCAAAGTCGGATGCATCGCTTCTCACCTCGATGTATGCCGCGGCTAAACGCTCTGGGCGTGAGGACGATTTCTATGTATTTCATTTGGGCTTCCCAGAGATGTCGGCGCGCTACAACGCAATCGCGAACTTCGCGCGCATTACCGAAGTCGCCACCCGTATTGCCGGTCAGTTGCCTGACAGTGGGAACTCTGCAGCGTTTAAAGAATTTTCGTGGCAGTTCATCAATATCATTGCACGCGCACTTGTGGATATTGGCGACCGCCCAGATTACAACTCCATCCTCAATAACATCACCGACATCGAGCCGTTGTTTAACCGATACGCTGAGTATTGGCTACCTATCAATGCTGATCCATCATGGATGGAGGACGTTAACGACTTCGAAGCCGAAGCGGCAGCGACGTACAAGCGCAACCCGAAAGCGGCTAAATTCAATCATGCCCGGACGGAGGCGCTACGCCGTTATGTTGACGGGATGACTCAGACAGACCCGGTTATGCATGGGTTGATGGCCGCAATCAAATACGACAAGGATTTCTTCGTAAAGCTTGTCGCCTCGCTGATTCCGCTGTTGCAGAAGCTCACGACGGGTAAAGTGGGTGAGTTGCTGTCACCGGAATACTTCGACCTGACGGATGAGCGCCCCATCTTCGACATTATGCAGCTAGTGCGCCGTAAGGGCATTTTGTATGTGGGTCTGGATAGCTTGCAGGATATGGTCGTGTCTAGTGCGGTGGGTGTGAGCCTGCTGTCTGACATCCAAAGTGTGGGCGGTAGCATTTACCGAAACGGTTACGAACACGGGCTTGTGGACGGCCAAGATGGCAAGCTACCCAAGATGTATATCCATGCCGATGAGCTGAGCGAAGTGGTCGGGGGATCTGACAGCTTTATTGCTCTTATCAACAAACTATCGGGTGCTGGGGCAAGATTTACGGGCTACACACAAACGCGAAGTGACCTTGAAGTAGGCATGGGAGATGCGGCGAAAGCGCGCGTCATCGAAGGTAACTTTATGAACCTCATTTGCCTTCGCGTCAGGGAAAAGTACACCGCTGAGCTCCTGACTGACCAGCTCCCCGAAATCGAACTTTCAACAGTTATGACGGTTTCTGCCGCAAACGATTCAAGCAATGTGGATAACGAGGTGGACTTCACCTCCAAAACGGAAGACCGCGTATCCAAGGTCAATGCGCCGTTGCTAGAGCCTACGGCGTTAATGTCTTTGCCCAAAGGTCAGGCCTTCGCGCTCATGAACGGTGGGGATCTATACAAGCTTCGCATTCCATTACCTGCTGATCCGCCGGACTCGATCCCTGAAACCTTACGCGTTATGACTGAAAAGATGCGCAGTCAGTATCGCACTGGCGAAAAATGGTGGTTAGCAAATGAGTGACAATTCAGCAGCTGGCGCTGCCCAATCTGGATCGAAAGCTCGGCCCTATGAAAGTCGAGGCCTCTTAGCCTGGGCGTTTAGAACCATCAGCAGAGTAATGGGCATACTGTTCTTTGCTGCGTTTATTTCGATCATTGTCGAATGGATCGGCATGACGTGGTTCTGGCCAGAAGAAAACTACCAGCACGCTGAGGATATGTTTGCCACAGAGCTTGGTTATCTGCGATCAGGCGCGGGAGATGGAACGGCTAAGGCCGGCATTGTTAGAGAGGGCAATGAGATATTGGACACGGCGATCCGTGCTGTCTTTGTCGACAGCGGGGTTCTGAATTTCGTTCAGAAGGCGCGTACTGTTTCTCCATATGACAATTACATGATTGCACTCTACAAAGAGGGCATGATCGTGGTGCAAGACTACTTGCTGGCCGCAATCTTTGTCATGATGACCTTCTTAGTACGCATCGCTATCTTACTGTTGAGCTTTCCAATATTTATTCTGTTTGGATTTGTTGCGTTGATGGATGGCTTGGTAATGCGAGATCTTCGTAAATATCGAGCAGCGCACGAGTCGAGTTTCGTCTACCACATTGCTAAGTCTATTGCGCTTCCCTTGATGATTACTGGATGCATACTGTATTTGAGTATGCCGTTCTCAATTCATCCGAACTTGGTGATTACGCCATTTGCTGCGCTGTTTGCGTATACCCTCGCGATGATGGCCGCGAAATTTAAGAAATACCTATAAATCTCTGTGTTACGCGATGTGGCACTGGAACGAAAAAAAAGTAGGGCATACTGCACTACTCAAACGCCCGTAGAGGCATACTTTAAGGACAACGAAATGAATAAATCACAGCTTATTGAATCAATGGCCGCTGAAAGCGGCTTATCCAAGGTGGATGCCGGTAAAGCACTTGATGCCTTCCTGAGCTCCGTCACGTCAGTCATGAAGTCGGGCGACTCAGTATCGCTGGTTGGCTTCGGTACCTTCTCAACGAAGCAGCGCGCAGCCCGTACCGGCCGCAATCCTCAGACGGGAGCGGAAATTCAGATCGCTGCAGCAACATTGCCCAACCTCAAATTCTCGAAAGGCTTGTTAGACAAATAAACCAACTCTCAGGCAGCCAATGCATAACGCGAATACAGTAGACGGCCTTGGATATCTTTTTGCGGTATTCCAGATATTCCCGTTACTCAGAGTGTTGTTGGTTGCCTTTGTCGTCTATCTACTTGTTCGATCCGTATTCACTTATCGATCGGCAACGCCCATCCTCTCGGGTCAGCACTACCTAGAAGGGACACTGGTTTTTCACGGTGATCTCTACGACACACGGAAAAAATATATTAATAGCAACATTCGAATCGGAAGCGAGTATCACGAGTTTGCAACGCGATTGCATGAGCGCAAAAGGCTACCCGATCTCAAGGTAGGTGAGCCAGCGCG
>Ga0209652_1001268_pt1 | contig 20758 bp, 19 predicted proteins | sample SaaInl74LU_5_DNA_FD_184641 | JGI IMG/M metagenome (GOLD analysis project Ga0209652, IMG submission 184641) | Marine microbial communities from expanding oxygen minimum zones in the Saanich Inlet - ESP_74LU_5_DNA (SPAdes) (version 2) | ecosystem: Environmental > Aquatic > Marine > Intertidal zone... | reverse complement strand
GAAGGCTGGGGCTCGTATCGAAGTATTGCTCAATGCCACCACTCGTAGAGACGAACAAGGCAGCATCATCGGTGTTGTGGGTATTGGTCAGGATATCACTGGGCGTCTGGCACAAGAGAGAGAATACACTCGTTTGATTGACACAGCTAATGCTCCTATCTTCGGAGTCGATACGCAAGGACGAGTCAATGTTTGGAACCAATGTGCTGTACGATTGTCAGGTTATCCGTCGGAAGAAGGTAGGTATCATTCGTGAAACGCTTATGATTACATGTTTTGTTACCAAGCTTCTGACTAACCTGCCCTTATTTTCAACTACTTGCTTGTTTAATAGTCATGGGGCACTACCTTGTTAAGGAGTTCATTCGTATGGAGCATCAAGAGAAAGTGCAGGGAGTTCTCGATCAAGCTCTGCATGGAGAAGAGACAGCAAACTTTGACTTCCCTTTGATGACCAAAGGAAAGAATAGACTTGAAGTCCTCCTAAATGCTACCACTCGTCGTGATGAGCAGGGCAATATTATCGGTGTTGTCGGTATTGGGCAGGATATCACAGAACGTATTGCGCAGGAACGAGAATTTTCAAAGCTTATTGACTCTGCTAACGCTCCAATCTTTGGAGTTGATACTCTTGGGCGCGTCAACGTTTGGAATCAATGCGCTTCTACCCTTACGGGTTTCAGTACGGCTGATGTTTTCGGACGAAAGCTGGTCGAAGATTTTGTCTCTGCGGAGTATAAAGAGAGTGTGTCTGATATTTTAAAGAATGCTCTCATGGGTATTGAGACGGCCAACTTTGAGTTCCCTCTTCTAACATCCGGAGATCACGTTGTTGAGGTTCTTCTCAATGCCACTACACGTCGTGATGCACAAGACAAGGTAATTGGTGTTGTTGGTATTGGCCAAGATATCACAGGTAAGATTCTTCTCTTGAAAGTGACTCTATATTCTTGTTTGTTGTATTAACTAATGTACCTGCAACGAATCATTCAACAGATGCCCGTGCTAAGCGTGATGCTGAAATGAAGCAAAGGGCTGCAGAAGCTGCTACTGCTGCGCAAGCGACCATCTCGGCTCATGTTTATCACGAGATCAGAAACGTGGTTGGTAGTGTTTTGGCTCTTGCGGACAGAGCAATGGAAGCTGTTGATTTAGCTCTTATCGAAGATGACGACGAACTGGGTTTGAAAGAACTGCCAGCCCGAGTTCAAGAATTAACTGATCACCAGAGGCTCGTTTGTCAACATGCTGTCGATACCCTTAATGATATGTTAGATGTTGCCAAGATGGAGAATGGCACATACACTCCCAAGCATGAAGTCATTGACCTAGGTGATCTATGCCGAAAGGCAGCAGCTCTTCAAAGTCCCAGAATGAGAGCCTCCGTCAACTTGGAGCTCAACGTACCTAGTCCAGACTCTCTTTATGTCATCAGTGACTCGGTTCTACTTCTTCAGTATCTTTCCAACCTATTAAGCAATGCAGCGAAATTCACTGCATCTGGAGGTGTAATTCTTGTTTGTAGCGTTCGAGAAGCCGGACCTAATTGGCTTGAAGTGACTTTAGGAGTATCTGATTCTGGGTCGGGCATTCCTCCTGATGCTCAGCGTCATGTGCTTCGTGCCTTTACTACAGGAGACGCTCTTCCGCAGGAGGATCGAATTGGCGGAACAAAAAGTACTGGTATTGGCCTTCGATTGGCAGATCTCATTTCCCACACCATTGCTGAGCCCAGTATGAAACCTCATCAAGACGGTTCAGTAGTGACGATGCCTGAGGGGACTTTATCAGAAAACAGTCTTGGTCTGTTTGGCCCTGGCAATAAAAGCACGGGATTACGGATTGAAAGTCCTCTTAATACAAATCATGAGAATCATGTTCCAAATGGTGGACCCGGAACCTTCATCTACTTTAAAAATGCACTTCAGAGAGCACCTGAAGATGCTATTGCTCGGCATCGCGCAAACCCCAGCGGAGAGTCGCCGCAAGAGATTGATTTTGGAGCTTACACGTACGAGTTGAAATTCAAAGGCACGATGAAAGTGTTAGCCATCGATGATCAACGGACTATGAGACAGATGGTGGCGATGATTTACCAAAAGATTGCCTTAGAGTATCCTGGAGTGACTATAGATTGCTACACAGCTCTCAGCGGAGAGCAGGCCCTTAGGATGTGCAAAAAGCATCGTTTCCATGTTGTGACGATGGATCAGCAGGTAAGACTTCTTCTTAGTTTCACTCAATCTTGTTTCATTTTTATTATTCGTCACTGATATTTATTTCGTATTCTGCAGATGTCAAGCGAGTACTGTCGAAGCTTGATGGAAGAGATTACTAATTCGGAACGACCAACTGGGGAAATTCCTGAATTCGTGCGGTTCGGTCCTGAAAAAATTATGAACGCTAAGAATCGCCAGGCGTACTTCAAGCAGGACAAATGGATTCAGGATATTCAGCCAGGTGATGGCTCCCTTCTTGGTCACGAAGCCATTCTCAAAATTAGACAGCAATTCCAAGATGAAAACCTCCCTCCAGTGCTTATCTTTAATTTGACTGGTAATTTGCTCGAGGCTGATCGATTGATGTTCCTGGAAGTTGGAAGTTCGGGTATGTTGCCCAAACCTACAAGGTTGGAAGACTTTTTGAACCTCATGAAGAAAAATATGGGGCTATACATTAATCAAGGAATGTTTCAGTTGTCCGAGAATAGGGTCTTGATGGATGCTGGCACTGAAAACGAACTCCACATTGGTACGCGATACCTCCGCGAGGTGGAAAACTCGGAGGCTGTTGCTGTGGAGCGACAGAAATTGGTAGGCCCGTGGGCTGGCGGAGCTACTCAACGTAGTGCAGGTGCCCCGCACCCAACCAAGCAGCAACAATCAAATGCAGTTGGCGATCATTCATAAGTAGAAATGTAATATGTAGTAGGAAAAGCATATCAGAAAAGCTTCGGGTTGTAGCATCGGCCTCGGGTGTGATGAAGCGTTGAGAACTTGAGATTGTCTTCTACCCACCACTGGAATAATATCGTCTATCATCTTGATTGTGTGGATATTCGTCTCGCTCAACAGATAGGACTTGCGACCGGGAAAACACCTGCTCTACCAAAATCAAAATGCAGTTCCAAAGGTGATATCGAGTCAAACTGCCGTTGGTTTGGATGTCTTCTTTGTTATGGCCCACTGCATTGCTTTCATCGCGAATTATAGATGGTCATCCGGTTCTACCCTTTCATCTCTACTCAGATGATGACATTATGCTGCTCGAAGCCTCTTAGTAATGCGGTGAGTCATTGGGCCCTCTCCAACGATACGCTGTAGACGAAGGATACTCAACTGCGTCGATTGTACTTAGCAGTATGTACCATGCCAGAGAAGGTGATTTTCTCTGCCGGCGAAACAAGAAGGCAGGGCTCGTAAAAAAGACCGCTGTCGTACCGCTTCTTTCTGTCTCTCAGTTTTGCAAAGAACCGAACTTCTGTCCTCGCTCTATCTGGGATTGGATGGTGATCACAGCAACAGCAACAGGACAATGATGATACTCACTCAAAATTCGTTGCAATCATACTGAAACATCTCATCAACAATAACAAAGAATATATAATAATGTCCAACATTGAGCGAGCCAAGTCAATGCTCGATGATGATTTTTTCGATATCGATTCGAGCGATGATGACAGCCATCATTCTTCATCAAGCGACGATGATGATGAAAAAAATAATTACCATTATGACGATACCGGCACCATCACCCCGCGTCACCTCAAACCTGCTCTCCAAAAAGGGGATAAAGTTTGGGCTGCATGGTGGGATGATTATGCACTCATGAATACGAAAGGAGCACCATGGTATGAGGGAACGGTGCACGCTGTCCGTGAGGTTGATCGCTTTGAAGACAGCCGTGCTTCTAAGTATGGGCCGGTACGCCTCTATGACATTCACTACGATGATGGAGACGAATTAACTGGCGTACTAGATGTCTTTGTATTCCCTGAGAAAGATTATCATTTGAACAAAATCAAGGACGTGCAATGGAAGGGGGTGCGGCCCAAGGTAAGCAAATTCTCAAGGGACCGGTATGCGAGGGAGGTGGGCTTCTATGCAATAACCACAAGCGATGGCAAAGAGCAGATATTTTCAACTCTGTACGAAGCGATGATAAAAGCTGACGAGCAAATCATTTTGAGAAAGAGTGGAAACGTCTGTGAATCGGATTTGAACCTTCCGGAACATTATGTCTTGACGAAGAAGAGGGAAAGGGCACAAGGACAAGGGGCGGATAATGAAGACGACCCACCCAAGAAGAAGAAGAAGAATAAGGAGCAAGATTTAGTTGATACTGACAGTGATTTTGAAGAACTAATGGAGGAAGAGTCCGGAGACGAGTCAACAGATGCGCCATTTCAAGATATGAAGGAGAGAGGCTCAAGTGGTGACTCTCATAATGGTGGAGAGCAGTCAAAATATACTGGCGTAATTTTCATCAAGAGCACCAACCGCTACAGAGGCCTCATTAGAATCAATCGTCATGGCCATCAATTGGGTAATTATGTACTGGGGGCAGATGCTGCCAATGCGCATGATCTGTATTGCAGAACGAAGCATATTTCTGACAGGGGGTTCAACTTTCAAACTGAGAAAGAATTCAAAGACGCGAGGTCAAATGAGATTGCTCGTAGACGGCTCACTTTAGAGGAGGCCACCACATTGGCAGAAGTCACGGAGAGGCTACGAGTATTCGAAGAAAAATGGTCAGGAAAAAGACCTGGTAAAAAGCAGACCATCGTTGATTATCTTTCTTCACAGAGTAGCAGCAGCAGTAGCAGTAGCAGTAGCAGTGATGACCACTCTCTCTCAAGTGTCGATTCTGATGTGTCTCCTCTGGCTGCATCAACGACACTGATACGTAGTGATTATACTGGCGTGGAATACAATGATAGAAAGGAGAAACATTGGACGGCTTTGATCTATTACAATGGCGAGGATCGCCCAGTAGGAGTCTACGACCTTGAGTCAGATGCTGCGCATGTGCATGATGTAGTTGCAACTATTTTGAATGTATCCAATGGTGAACCAAACTTTGATTCAGAATCCGCTTACACTCAAGCAAGAAAGCAGGAAGCTGAGAAGCTCGGACTAAATCTGGAATCGATTGATTCAGTCAAGAAATCCTTGGGGAAGGCTCAGATTTACGTCAATAACCTACTTGTCGAAGCTGGAACCATGGTGGAGAGTGTCTCGAGGAAGAAAAGATCCCCCCCTTCAGCTGCAATTTTGACTGAACGTATGCAGAGGCGCCTGGAGCCAGCCGATGAAAATATGAAAAAGATTGCCGATCTCAACGGCAGTTTGACAAAAAAGTGGAAGATCCCTGCTGCCAATCGAAGTCTTTTTCTTGACTCGTATCAACAGAGTCTTGCTGAAATGTTAGGCTGTACTTCTAAGGATGAAACAAATAAACACGATACTCCGATTGGAACAGTTGTGTCCATCTCGCCGGCTCATGTGCAAAGTCATCCAAATGTTCAGCTAGATCTTGAAGCCGCGAAGATGAAAGATATTGATCAGGGGTTAGTGCAGAGAGAGTTGAGTTTATACGAGGATGAGAATCGTTTGAGTGGAGGTGAGAAAAGCGAAGTCAAGTATACTGGAGTTACCAAAGTCAAGGATAAAAATCGTTTTAGAGGTACGCAGTGGTATAACAGGACGCAAAAGACGATGGGCGACTATTTGCTGAAGGCAGACGCAGCTCATGCACGCGATGAGTTTTGCAGATCTTTCAATCTAAACAGGGTTCTCAACTTCAATACAGAGGAAGAATACGAGAACGCGAGGGCGAAGGAAATCGCTCAGAGAGGGCTGACATTGGATGCCGCGGACACCTTGGCAAAGAAGAAAGATGTAAATTCCTTATCAGATGTTGCAGCAAGACTACTGGCAAAAAAGGCGAAGTGGGATGTAGAAAGTAGAGAGTCAAAGTCACACACTCAAGTTTTGCCAGAAACAAAGAGTCAATCCAAGGAAACGACGCAAGATGATGATTCCGATGATAATATTTCCCTTTTCAGCGATGTGAACGACGAGCAGGAAAATTTCGCCCCTAGCCAAGATAGTGTCGCAGTAACTCTGGCCGTTTCAAACGTGGTGAAGCCAAAGAAGTTGTCAGAGATGAAGCTAGTTTCAGCAACGAAGGAGCAAGAGGAGAGTTTGGAGTTTCCTCTTGGATGTCACGTTTTATGGAAGCTACATGACGAGTCATTCCAAAGAGGAGTGGTATCTTCTGCTTGGTTGAACATGATCCCACCCATTAGATTTGTATACAAGGTTGAGCCTCTCAACGGAGAATCAAAGCAGATAAAGAGCGCTTGCGAGTTGGCATTTGATACACGCTGTCCTGTCTACATCAACTCATCACCGACAGACAACAACAACCACCTTGTTGAAGGGGAAGTTCTTCTCAGTAGGACTGACGATACAAAGACTTTATACACAATTCTAATCAAGAAGAAAGGAAACGAGTTTCAATTGGAACATGATGTTCCATCTGATCTAGTAAGGTTCAGGAAGGCCGAGAAAGAAAATAATAGTCCCTCGCAGCGAGTTCCGAATGTTTCGGAGCCCAACTTACATTCAGAAGAGCGAGAAGCCCAAACAAAGATGAAAGGTCCCGAGAGAGAGATCATTGGACACTGTGGCATGAGTATTTCAACTTCCAATTCAACGATTTCAACGAAGGATTCAGGGCATATGTCTACACTTCGCGGGCACAGGGACGGACGAAGTATAGACATCGAGCTTCCCCATTGGTTAGTGTCAGATAACGCGGTCAGAGAGCACCTGTACCTGCACCTCATAGGCAACCCACGCGGTGGGAAACCAATCTTAGATCAAGTCTACGACAAAACCAATTGCACTCTGAGAATGCCAAGCAACAACAGCGTTAGTGTCATCAGAATTGAAACTATGCCAGGAAAGTTTGCACTGGAACAACTCCGAAGCGCCAAGGTCGAGTTGGAGAACATTCTTATGGAGTACCTCAACGATAACTCTATTGGGAGATTGTTTCATCACTTCGCGCTATCTTGTCGACACCTACACCCTCAGCGCGGAAACTCTTGCGTATATCAACGCAACCCATGGCAACTGAATGAAATGGGGTACATGAGCGTGGTCGAACTTCCGAAAATCGGAAATGATTTCCATGCAAGTCACATCTTCAGTACATTGAGTCGAGTTCGCAAGACTGGCTGCACAATGAAGGTGATTGACAGATTCGGGCGCTTTCCCACTCGCTTCGCATCACACGTTTGGGTTTGGGGTCAGCGCCCTGAAGATGTTGACGAGGCCGTGGGAATTTTGAATGACGCAAACAAACATCATGCACAGAACTGGAGTTGGAAACACACGTTTGGGTTTGGGGCCAGTGCCCAGAAGATGTTGACAAGGCCGAATTAGACAGAGTGGGAAAGGCGAGTTTATAGGGGAGTCGTGCTGGGGTCAGGCAAGGCAAAGAAGTACACGAGAAATAATTCATCATGCACGGATCAAGAACACATTCACATACATAGTAAAGAAAGAATAAATTTTGAAGTTATGCTCAACGAGTTCAGTGTTTCAGCCACTGCTGGTATTGCGAAATTTACTTGGTCACAGCTATCAAACTCAGATCAGCAGTCAAGCCAGATAGACAGCAGATAGAGCGAGGAGGGTACCTCGAACTGTACCCCCCGATAAGAAGTTTGACTAGGATGGGATCGAGGGGGCACGGATCCACGGGGTACAAGAAGTCTAATTGTAACCAATAACACTGGAAGCTTTCAGGGGGGGTATAAAAATTTGACACGAGGCTGGAGGTTTGGAGGGGCTCTCCCACCATTTTCACCCTTGCTCCCACCCACCGTGCTAAGCAACGTGCAACGTGCAACGTGCAACGTGCAACCAACGTTGGAAATAATGGAATGGCGCAGAACAGCTAGAACTGAATAAGGAAACAAAACGCAAGTTGACAATTGTTGTAGGTGCAAGGGGCTAGTGCTGGGGAAGTGCTTATAATATCAACTCGAGAGCGGCGGCTCTTGCCCGTGCGTGCGGAGGCGATTTTACATCATCTTGTCATACTCCAAATCGGGAAAGTATTATGGAGCCATCACCTGACAAGCAGCAGCAACGCCAAATAACCGACGAAGCCACTCCTACACAGACCACGACAAACGCAACAACCAAAATTAATAAGCAAATACAACAATCAAATCCAGGCGTTCCTCCACAAGGGGCTCAATTTGAATATCTCAACCATCCAGCAGATATCATTCTTCACTCATGGGGTACCGATCTTTCGTCATCTCTTTGCAACATTGCGCTATGCATGTTTGGTTACATCACATCACTTGAATCTATATCAACTAATGAAGCGGAAAGCAACGAGCATGGATCACACATGGTAGCAGAAGGTCATGACATGCGTAGTCTCGTCTATTCATTTTTAGATGAATGGCTATATAACTTTCATGCATTTGATTTTGTAGCAAATGCAATCACAATCGAGGAGGTAAATCTTGACAAATGGATAGTTGTCAGCTCTGGCAAGGGCGAAGTTATGGATATCAGTCGTCATCCGCAGGGGATGGAAGTGAAAGCTATTACGTATAGTGGTATGAGGATTGATGAGAAGGAGGGACGAGTGGACATTTATGTGGTTGTGGACATATGATGGGTATTCATCAAAACAATTCATTAATAATTGGGATCTTCGACAGCGAAGTCAAGTTGAAAAGATGACAATTGATACACGGCATCAATAGGCGTGCCGTGGAACAAGTAATAACGTATCGAATGGTGGCATGAAAGAGACATGCAGCAATCCCTCCGTACAAAGGCTTCGATTGTCAAACCTTTTAATCAGACCCTCTACCCTCCACGACCTTGCCAAACATTTCCTGCTTATGTCTTACTTAGTATTTATACCTCTACAAATACATATGAGAAGTGGTTCACGCACCTACATCAGTAATCGACAAGTCTGCGTTATTTAGAATTATGTCTCTATTTTTAGTCTATCTTTTATAATAATTGTATCAACAATTCTCTATCAAATGTAGCATGGCTTAAAAGTGAGCAGGATGCAATAGATTTCCACTCATAGGGCAAATCACCATTGAATTCTCCTCTGTGCAATTCTTCCAATCATAATTGTCGAATGCATATTCCTTCTTATTCCTGAGCTTGTTCTCTCTCACCTCAAATCTATTAGTGTACATATTGCGTCGCTGTTCGAGGGTATAATGAGATAGTGGGGGTATGGGCAGCACCCGGACGGATTCGTTAAAGCTAACTCCCTTTGCTTTGGATGAAACAGTTGAAGAAGACGAGGAGGATTGATCATCATCAGTTTCTGTGTCCATCGTGTCGTCTCCGTCGGTCGTGTCGGTATCATCGTCATCGCATGAGGTTGCGGTTGGTCCCGCTGATACGGAACGAATCATTCCGGGTAAATCATCCACAATGGGTGTTGGTAGCTGTACAACGCCATTGAACTGAGGTGGCGAAGCTGTCATGACAGCTGTAGAGCTCCAAGTGGGCAGCCGGCTCGTCTCCATCTCGCTGCTACTACTACTACAGTTGCCACGCACAACGGTTGAAAAGTCTTCATCTTCATCGTCGTGTACGGTGTGAATATCATTCTTCCCAACGCCATCCGCTGTCATGACGAGAATGGATGTGGCGATAAAATCTGCCCCCTTGCCATCAGCAGTACATTCCATCGACTGATGTGATTGTCTAACGATAATAGGTTCATGGTTCATAGCTGCGAAAGGATTGTACATATATATGATAGCTTGGAGGAAATTTTATAAGCCCAACTGACACCCAACTAGCACCCAACCAGAAATGATGTCGTTTTACTTATGCGAGGGGCTTCTATGTGCCAAATCGTTCATGGGTGGCTGCTCTTTTCTCAGCCTCGCCAATGATGCGTTGACCTCCACAAAATTGGTAATCGGCGAGAAGGTCGGGAAATCGCAGTGACATTTACAGAATGTGCTTTGAGAGTGTTTTAAGTGTTAATCCCCGATCCCCGTCATTTGCGCCTCAGAGGTCAGAGGTAACTCCCTCGCTGCTCACGCTGCTCATCATTCAAAGGCGCCGTTCTTGCTGTTGTTCATATCGCAGCTCTATTGTCTTCACTTATTGGTCGGCACCAGCTGCATAATAGAACACTGCAGTGATAAAAACTATCATAATTTCTTCTGCCGAAAATACAAAACACAATAATGCCATTCCACGGTCAAGACGCCTGGCGTCGTCATCCCCTCTTCACCAATTTATGGAAAGACCCCCTACCGGGCTTTCGTCCCGCTGTAATGGTGTTTGGTGCCTACATGGTTGGAGAATATGCGTATAAATGGTTGAATTATCAAATGCTGGCTCCCTCGACGAAGAAGGGTGGACATTAAAATGAGATAATTATTACATGATGTGGAAATGGAACGTTGTCGTGAAACGTTGTCTGTGCTTGATGGCAACGGAGAAAATATAAATTAGAAGGAAATGGAACATCATTCACTTGGAATGAAGACGTAATTGTTGTGAAACATCTAGGCTGGGAGGGGTGATGAAGCAGTGAACAATATTCTGTTACATACAGCATAGAACTGCAAAAATAATAGGGGGGTTATTATAATTGGACAGTCGTTGGACACACCTCTCTGATTTATCTCGAGTCTGTTTTGTTGTTACCATACAGATTCAACTGCTCAGATTCATCTGCATCCTCTAACGACGATGACGAAGCTCCCTCGTCTTTTGGCCCATTCTCCAACAATTCGTTAAACATCACCTCCTCCCTCTTACTCATTTTATACGGAGAATAATCGTTGCCAGGGAATGCTCCACTCTCAACCTCTTCCTTGAACTGCGCCAGTCCATTCGTAATTTCCATACCTACTCTTGCATACTGCTTGCAAAATCTAGGAACAAACTCCTCATGATGAGGGTGGCTCAACATACCCAACAAATCATGAAATACGAGTACTTGACCAGATGTTCCCCCGCCTGCCCCGATTCCAATCGTTGGCACTTCCAACGCTTCCGTGATGGCAGTGGCAACATTGGCAGGGACACATTCGAGGACTACAGCGAAGGCACCTGCATCTTGTAATCGGAGTGCGTCATCTAACAATGAACGAGCGTTGGCTGCTGTACGGCCCTGTGCACGAAAGCCGCCCAAGACACTAATTGCTTGTGGTGTCAAGCCGACGTGACCCAAGACAGCCACTTTGGTTTGTTCAAAAGTGGATTTGTTGAGTTAATCAGCAATCAGACAATCAAGAATGCTTCAAACCAACGTCATTGCACACAAACTTACCTCCACCTTCCACTACATGCTTGACAGTATTTGCACGAGCCTCACTTCCTCCTTCAAACTTGACAGCATCCATTCCACCCTCTTTCACCATTCGGTAAGCATTCCTAAGTGCAATATCTACATCTTTATATTCGTAAGATCCAAAGGGCATGTCTCCCACAAGAAGAGGTCTATTGGGTGCGCCACGTTTCACTGCTTGACAGTGGTGGATCATTTGATCCAACGTTATTGGCTTTTTGGGGGTAATAAGAGCAAGCACAGTTGAAATAAGTAAGTTTGTGGTTCATTCCTTTTTGGATGCAATGAAAAAGGTACTACAATATCGAAGCCAAAGTCATGTACACACCTGAGTAGTTTCAAATCCCAATTCTACCATTGCACACGAATCTCCGACAAGAAGCACGTCAACACCAGCCCTGTCTACATGTACAGCTGACGGAAAGTCATATGCAGTTACCATTGTAATTTTTTCACCACGCCTTTTCTTGGCTGCCATGGATAGAGTTGTAATCTTTTTTGGTTTCTGTATTGGCTTTTCTGTATCTTTTGTTGATGTATTTCCATTAGTGTTGCTACTTGCGTAGCGTAATGTTGTGTGAGACTTGTCGTTTATGCTTGATCTAGATTGAGATCGAAGTGACAAGTTGTTTCTCTGTATTGAATCAATTAAACATGGTCTTTGGTTGCTGTATGATCTATCCAATCTACCTCTATCTGTTTGACACACTGTGCAACTTCTTCTGAAAGTGTCAATTGCAAAGCGTCTGCGAAAATGCGAGGATATCATCATCATTCTGTCTCGGATTGAACTTTTGTGGCATCTACGCTTTGCTGCTGCTTCTGCCGCTTCTGCCGCCTCTATAATAAATGCCGTGATAATGTGAAAAGAGTATTCAGGAGGCAGCTATCTACAATATGATTTGGTATTTGGTATTTGGTATCGATGCTTCAACAAAGCTGAAGGAGACGAAGAAAAAGAGAGAACACGAAGACAGACCACCATTTTATCAACACCGGATCTACTCTGTCTGCGGCTGCTCTCCTTAGCTCTGAACACAGAGATGCCTTATGGAGCAACCATGTTGAAAGCAGACAGATGTAGAATCAGGATCACTGTAAGACTTGTTGTCACTTTCAAACACAGATTTCCCACATTAATACCTAGTAGCAGTCGAGAGAGAACAAAACCAATAATAATGACTTGACTAAGATGTTACAATAACGCAAACAATCTTTAGCTCCAAATAGTCAAACTATAACTAAACCAAGCTTGACATTCCTCCATATTCCATTTCAAGATGGACCAATCTATCCCAACGCAGGCATCTTACAGCCCATGTCATGACAATCATCCACCAAATAATACCCCAATTATCCTCCAAAAAGTTTAATTCTATGCACGTTGTGTGGTGTATGTGTGAGATGTGCACAAGGACACACACAGAGACGAGCTGGAAGTGCATCATCCCCAAACTAAGTATGACCCCCCACACAACCCCTCAAAATAATATCCAACATCCAGGAAAGAAAGTGTTATATTTACTCAGCAACCTTCTTGTAGGCAATAACCTGCTCAATACCAACAGCAGCCTGGACAGTGACACTAACTTGGTTCTCTCCATCATTCCAAGCATCACGAATTTCCTGAGCCATGTTCTCAGGGTATCCAGGAAGATTAACATCGGTCTTTTGGTCTCCCCCCTCATCCATAAGTGTAAGCTCATCATCATCTCCAATATCGATGATTTCCCACTCGGAACGGACAACGACGGGGACAGTAGTTCCGTGGGAGGAGGGAACCATATCTTCAAGCTTCTTTCCGGTGAAGATGTCGACGGCGAGGAAGTTACATTTGGCGTGGCCGTGCTTTCCGGTCTTGGAGACGGAGATGCTGAGGACCTTGCAGGGCTTTCCCTTGATCATGATGTAGCTGAATAGTCATGGTAATTTTATGGATGGCATGATGATGATTCAGAATAAATTCACAACGTTAGATCAATGGAATTTGGAGTGTATATTGTACAATAAGAGCCACAAAAAGAGGATGAAGTGCCAACACAAATTGCGGGAGACATCATACAATACACTCTTGATCAACTTACCCTCCCTTCTTGATCTGACCAGCTTCCATAGGAATGGTGGAAGAGGCACCGGCGTCGGCACTCTCGATGTTGTATTCGTTATCAGACATGGTGCGGTAAGGTTTGGGGTGTATTAGAGGATAGGATAGGTGTTGTTTATCGCCGAGGCAAAGTGTACGGTTGCGCGTTTGGTGATGAGTTGAAAATTCAAGGGGCAATGCTCGTTTGGTCTGTCTGTACGGAGGAATCCTACAAGATGCTCTCGTAGCCGTCACCACTAATGAATCTATCTCCGCTCTTCTCAAAAATCATTCTGAGCTTCTAGAAGTTGTGTGCTCTACTTATGTAGTTGTTCTTTGCTACGGTAGCGCAGCAGCATTGCTAAGAAGTAAGTGTAGTCATCGCAAAACTTTGATTGCAGCAGTATCGAATTCAAAAGCAAGCCTTATATCACAATGTCAATCTACGAAGAAGTCGAATTTGAAGATCTTGATTACGATCCAGTCACACAAATCTACACCTATCCCTGTCCATGTGGAGACAAATTTTCCATCAGTTTAGAGGCGTTATGGGATGGTGAAGATATTGCCACTTGTCCCAGTTGTACATTGCGGATAGAGATTATCTATGATGAGGAAGATTTACCTCCGTTGAGGGAGGATGATGACGATGATGATGAGAGTGGTGGTGAAGAGGATGTAAAGAAGCAAGATGAAGAGGGAGAGGAAATCGATCACAATATTGCGAGTGTTCTGCAAAAGAGCTTGACGGTGAAATGATCTGGTATGATGCACATGATGTGAGCATCGTTCGTATCTGCATTTGCAATGCAAAGGCGCTCCCTCCTGTGTAGGCGAAGAAAAAGAAACAGGCTTGAGTCGGATGAGAGATTGATAGGAAGCGTCAGCAAGATGATTTGCATGCACTGCAGATTGCAAAATGACAATACTAGAGGCACTCATCGCATTTGCCAATGCCCATTGCTGATAAGACCTGAACTATCGTCGTCAATTACAAGATATGCAGATTTCGAACAAGAAGAATTGACAAATGTGAATTTCACCAAGCAACGATCGCATGCGACTGAGCAATGAAGAGTATTTTGTTTCCTACTTTTCTAAATTAAACACTCTATCTAAGCTAATCAATCACTAATTGGCATCACCCTTTTCTCTGTTCGATAAGTTGTTCCAACCAACACCATAATTGTTATCAACGTAACAGCTCACATCACAGCATCGTCCTCGAACTAATCGTTTTGGCAACCTGTTGGCCAGGAATGATACAACTCCCGGGCATCTTGGGAGTGAAAAGAAGAGACGTGGTACAAAGGGTATACGGAGAGCCCAGCCGAAGTAAAACAATAAAATGTCCATGTTGGCAGATGCTGCAGAGGAGAGGATAAGATGAACTTTGTTAGAAGAAAGGACTTTTCTTCCAATACAAAAGGTAGAGCATCCAATATAACTCACCTGATAAATCGGTGTATCCCTTTGCAAATAACACTCCCACATGAGGACTCAATATCTTGATTCGATTGTGTTTGAGTAGCAGAGGTAGATGAGGTCTCAGTAATGGCAAATGTGGACCGACAAGATCGAGTTGCGACACATACACTTCGAGATATGGAAGCAACTGATCCGCAAAGGCATAGTTGTCCTTGCTGCTACCGCCCGCTTCATATTCATCCACTTCTGCATATAACAACAGTTCGTCGATGTGTTTCAGAAGCAGCCCTGTGTAAGGGGCTAATATATCAATATGATCCAAGATCCACGGTAAATGAGGCTCGATGTCATCAAACCGTTCCAGGATCTCACCCAAGTATGGTTCAATTGTCCTGAGATGCTGTTTGTTGTTCAGCACCTGACTCAAAATTGGAGAAACGTGAATCTCTAATCTATCCAGACGTGCTAAAATGGCTGGAACGTGCGGAACCAATGTTGGCGTTTCAGGATCAATGAGCTGAGTCAACTGAGCAGGATTGGAAAGTAAATTACCTACAATCCGTACCCCCGCCGCTGTCTCTTGGACAACAAAGTCACTAACAGATTTGTAATCTCGGTTATTCTTGCCGCTCCTCGTTGATACTCGATCCAATTTCCTCAATAGGACCGAAGTTGACTCTCCAAACGTATTGGCGAATTTCTTCGCCTGTCTCCGCGCCACTGTAACAGGATTGGATTGAAAGTCAAACTCGTTCATTCGTTCCAGGCTATTCCCCACCAAATTCTCAATGACACCTAGTTCAGTGGTTTCACAACAAAGGATGCGTCGCTCCAGACGTTGAAGGTCTATCCGATCAAGGAGGATGGAAGATTGTAATTCCAGTGATCTCTTCTTCATGAGATCGAGTTGGAATTCATCCATTAGAAAATCTGAATCTTCCAAGTCACCATCCATCCCTCCGAGTTCAAGGTCGTTACGATTGCTACGAACGGGCATTTCTTTCACCTGTTCCTTCCACTTCTTATTCATGACCTCCAATGAATTCTCATTCATGATATCGTTTATATTTCCCAAATTATCACCTCCTTTAGTCGTCTCTTTCCCCAGTTGATCATAACTAAAGACGCTTTTATACCCCGGATTAGACTCGTCCCGATGTTCCCATTGCTGCCGCTTCAACTCGATCGACACATCTTTCATTAATAGATCCAAGTCAGTCAGCTCCCCCTGCCGCAGACGGATGCGTGTTCGTAATACCCCCGATCGAGCACGCATGGAGTCGACGTCCGTATTGTTATCAATATCTTCCTCATCTGTGTTGTTATTATAATTTTCAGCACCATCACTGCCATTATTTGCACCGACCTGCCTCCTTTTCAAATAGTTGCGAAAGCGAGAAGATAATCTCCTCCGCCGTCTGCCACTATTTTTAGTTCGAAATCCCTCCAAGGTTACCTGGAAGATATCCCTCCGTCGTTTTCGTTTCACGCTCCGACGCAGATCCTTCCAGAGACCAATGCCTGGTGATATCCCTGCAGCTTCACGAGCTGCAAGGTTGTTATTACTGCTGCGATAATATTCTTGGTGTTTCAACCGTTCATTGAGTTGAAGTTTGATATCTTTGGAAGAAGTTGCTTTTGAAGCGACAGGGGATACAAACGATGTGGCGCATCGACCTATCGAAGAGGCATCGGTCGATGCGACCAACACTGTTATTATTACAATCAAATAAGCCACCATAATCGATCGTTATAAGTGGATTGTTATTACTGTCATGAAGTCCATCATTGTCTTGTGAATTGTAGTAGGGAACAAAGAACAACCATCGCTGAACATCCGAATCGAGCGAAAATCGAGAATCAAGCAACAGCAGGCGATGCCAAACCACCCGCTTGAAGTATTGTGAGAAAACTCCCGCTCCACAGTGCATGCTACACAACATGCCGATGCACTTGCTCTCTCAGTCCGATCTTTAACCGCTTGACGCATAAGTACTATGCTTTGCTTTACCCTCTAGCTTCTTTCAATAGGGTCAGGAGAGACGTGTAGCTGCGATACAATGAGCACACAAAATGATGCAGAGGAAAGTTGAGCCTTGTTGTGCTTCATGCGGACTGCCTCATCTGCTTATTACCGCTACAGTTTGACGCACCCAAGGATATTATCATGTTGCAGCCTGTCAATTGTTACAGGTTGTGATCGCACGAGTAGAGAAAGCAATGAAGGCTTGAACACACTCGACGGCTCTGCCCAAACCGCAGGAAGAAGCGAATCGGTATAGAATAATGATCCGGTTGCATTGTACCCTGGGTATCTAGCGCTTACCTGAAGGAGTTTATGAAGAAGCACTAGATTCTTGACAATTGCAGCTAAACTGGGCAATGGGAGACACATGAGATATAGGTAGCAAACATGTATAATGGGGCATTGTGTTGAGAAGGACAAGAGAAAAGTAGATGTAGTCTATCACTGGGAAGAGACTGTCATTGGTGGTCACCCAGTAGCGAGATAGAGATAAAATCTTGGGTGTTATGAGCAAGCAAAATTGCTAACCGTGAAGTATTCATATAAATAAAGTGAGAGAGATAATGCGCGTTTCATATATGTATTTACTCTGTGAATGTTCATATGAACTCTCTGCTGCCCTAAGACCCCTTGTATCCAACTCACTCATCAATCAATTCATTCATTCCAGTTCTTACCACGAACCACCAGCTTCCTAGCCTGATGGATGGGAAAATAAAACCACCACTTGCTCTTGTTCGTCTGCATGATACCTGTTACAACACCTGCAGAGGTGAGGGAGACGACATACAAGCTGCAAAAGAGCACGTTACGCATCAATGCCAAAAATACGACGAAAAAAGATGACACAAGAAGTACTTACTGTAATGCAGTGCCTTTCTTGACTCACCGGTGTTGGAATCATAATATTTCCTGAGAAAGTATGTGTGCCTCCTTGTGCCCACCATTGCGCTTTGGGATCATTTGCACAAGAACATGCGACACCACTACTAACACACTCACCGCACTCCCTCCCATCCGTTCCAGGAATAAACGCTGCATCACTTCCTTCTTCGCCCGCGTATGCCCGATCAATTGTTGGGATTTGAAGATACTCACAGGATTTCTTGTGCTTCTTCCAGTTTGCCTTTTGACATTCAGCTCCACCATAGTTGGTGTACTTGCAGGCCATGCAGCGCTTCAATTAATGCCGCCTTCCCCTTCCTTCTTGCCGCAGTTGGCGCAAGTGTCGACGTGCTTTAGACCCATGGCGTTGTTTGATAATAAGCAGTAGGTATCGTCTTTTTCTCTGCCAGCAAGCTATAATCAAGAGTTGCAAGTTGCAGGCTTCACTGAGAGCAAAGTATGGTATGATTCCTACCGTAGATCTACCGTAGATACTCCTACCAAATTGAGGTGAATAAACACCCCTCCCCAAGTGCAATAATGTTCTTGTGTAAAGTATTTATTATTTGGTTTTATCTACTGAAGTGATGAGAAAAGATCATGGGAGTACAATGTTCTGATTGTGTAAAGGTACTAAAATATATCCCGTATTTCACCACCAACCACCAGTCACACACCAAGCCAAGCAAGAGATACCATAGTAGCTTCATCGCCACGCCACGACTGCTATTGTAAAGAAATCCTACCACAACCCTGCCGTAAATCTTCTACAATAATGAACCAATTCGTCCAACGAGTAGTCAACTACGTAGCCAACGAGCTATTCATCAAAGGTCTAGCAGAATCAAAAACATTCCAAAGATTCGCCGTCCATACCGATCGACACATTCAAAAATTTAAGAAGGATGGTGTCGAACAATTGAATAGTCATGTGGATGAATTGCACAAGGAGATTACAAAGGCAGCCTATTCGACAAGTACTAAATCGGCAGGGAGTGGAGGAGGGGGGAACGTGTTGCAACCACCACAGAAGCCAATGGAGGGGATACCGGGATTTTTTAATGCGCTTGGTAAAGTCATACGGCGAGATTTGGGGATGGATAAGTAATTATGAGATGATCAGTAACAATCTGATATCATGCACATAAATCAAATGGAGCGATAAAATCGGGGAATGATTTGAACCAATACTATCATTAAATTGACATTGTAAACTCAAAAAATGAACATCAAAAGCATATCTACACATTTATTTACAAACCTCATGTAGACACATCCATCCCATCGTTGTACTATCGTGCGCCTCATTTACCACTTGAGGCGATTCCAGTGCGTGCATCCCATCCCATCCTGGTCAGCGGATGTGTCACTCGATAATCATGTCCAGCTACATTGACTGTTCCATCCCCACGACTGTGATATTGCTCCACTAAACTTTCAACATCGGGGAGAGGTGTAGGAGACGCTTGTTGCACCGAAGTCGACTCCTCTTCTGATCGAGACACAATAGAACAAAGTAGTGATTGGACTACGTGTCGACCAATTCCCAAACTCGCCGACAGCCCTGTACTTCGGATGCCACCAACTGTAATGAAATTTGCATGGCAGTGTAACTGTATTTGATAATCTCGTTTGGACGTTCCTGGTCTTATTCCAACATATTCGCCTACAATGGTAGGGTCAAAGTCTGTATCACTTTGCATAATGGAAGATCCCATAGTTCTATCAAACACACGTGTTGCATGCGCTGCAAGCTCTTTTGCAACTGATCTCTCGATTTCGTCATCAGTTCGGGATGATTGATCCTTCGCAGTAGGACCGACGACAATTTGATTATAAAGAGTAGAATAAACAAATATGCCTTTTGTGCGATCTGTTGGAACTGGTTGGATAGGTCGAGTGGGAAACTCATTCTGGGGCGCTGAATACACAATATATTGACCTCGTCTCGGCCGAGCAGCAAACGTTGGGGGATTGATATCTCTGACAACAGACGATGCACTCTTTTGCATCAGATCAGAATTCACACCAACGGCATTGATGATTGATTTTGTTTGGAATTCAAAGTGCAAAAGTTCTTTGCGCCCGTTATCGACGTCTTCACTATCCTTTTCGCAACGTCTAGTGACCAAGTTCCATATCCCTTCTTCAGTATTGAAACTAGAAGAATCCATTACGACTTCTCTTCCTGTCTGAATAACATCAATATTTTGCCCATGTATCCTCGACTGCTTCCCCAATTCACGAGCATGTGTTGCTAATGCCAATGGAAACAGCCACGGATCTACAACAATTTCTCCCGGAATGTGAACAGCACCTCTACATTGTGATGAAAGTGAAGGCTCAAGGTTGAGGACAGTTTCCGAGCTTAGAAGTGTTGCATTATCCCCGGCAATAAGTGATTCTTGAAGGACGCGCTCAAGTTTGTCGTCGGGGCTTCCTGGTTTTGTTACCAAAGTGTTGTCGTCGTCAATTTTCTTTTCGTCTTCGTCATCTGTGGTAATATTGTCATGCTCATCCCACGGCCACAAACACACCAAAGAACCACACTCTCTCATAGGCACATTGTGCTCTACACAAAACTCTCTCACACGTGATATAGAATCTCGAATGAGGGCTCTCTCTAGTGATCCCGATGGTGCGTCAACACCAGTGCAAATAACGCCGCTGTTTCGGCCGCTGGCTTCATTGCACAAGTGTGGATTTCGCTCTAGTAAAATTGCATTGTAGCCTGCTTGAAGGGAGGCACGTAAGATGGAAAGCCCAACCACACCCCCACCAATTATTACTGTGTCGTAAATCATTGTGGTTCACATATGTGGTTCACAGAGATTAATCTAGTCTCTATAATACCCAATGTTTTATTGTCATTGAAGCAACTCTAGAGTCGAGGCCTGCTGTCTGCTGTAGAGGGAAGAATCTGGCGGGCAGTGCCCCAAGACAAGTTAAAT
>Ga0209652_1001263_pt1 | contig 20797 bp, 17 predicted proteins | sample SaaInl74LU_5_DNA_FD_184641 | JGI IMG/M metagenome (GOLD analysis project Ga0209652, IMG submission 184641) | Marine microbial communities from expanding oxygen minimum zones in the Saanich Inlet - ESP_74LU_5_DNA (SPAdes) (version 2) | ecosystem: Environmental > Aquatic > Marine > Intertidal zone... | reverse complement strand
GCAACCGCCTTTGATCTGATGCGTGATTTGCGGGCAATGGGCGAAGGAAACGCCCTGTCCTCGCGCATCCGTCATTCTACCCGGCGAACTGTCCTGATGCGGGCAGCTGCCCTGTACGCCGAGGCTTTTGGAACCAAAGATGGGCGCGTAACGGCCACCTTTGACATCGTAACGCTTACTGGCTGGGCCCCTGCCGCGAACCAACCAAAGCCCCTTCGGCCCGGCTCCGCGACAAAAAGTCTGGCAGAAGCGCTGAATTCAACGGAAACGCCCCTTGACCCCAAAGACAATTGACCGCAGGTCGAGACCGCCTATGTCCATGCGGGAGGCCTAGATGACACCGAACGGGGACAAGCCCATGCTTGATGCCAAATCACAGCGAAATACCGAGGTAACGGCTACCTGCCCGGTCCACGCACCATCTGACCATCCCGCGGTCAAGCCCGCCCGGGTCGGCATCCTGCTGGCCAACCTCGGCACGCCCGATGGAACCGACTATTGGTCGATGCGGCGCTATCTGAACGAGTTTTTGTCGGACAAGCGGGTCGTCGACTATTCCGCTTGGCTTTGGCAGCCGTTGTTGCAGCTTATCATCCTGACCAAGCGGCCGTTCTCTTCAGGGGCAGCCTACCGGTCGATCTGGAACACTGAACTGGATGAAAGCCCCTTGCTGACCATTACCCGTGATCAAACCGATGCGATCCGGGCGCAGATGCAGGCCCGCTACGGCGACGACGTCATGGTTGATTTCTGCATGCGTTATGGCAACCCGTCGACCAAGTCCAAGGTGCGGGAAATGGTGGACGCCGGGTGCACCCGCATCCTGTTCTTCCCCCTTTACCCCCACTACGCTGGCGCAACCTCTGCCACGGCCAACGACCAGTTCTTCAGGGCGTTGATGGAAGAAAAGTGGCAACCGGTCGCCCGTGTGGTGCAACCCTATTTCGAATACCCCGCCTATATCGAAGCACTCGCCCAATCGATCGAAACGGCCTATGCCGCCAAGGAAGAAAAGCCCGAGGTTCTGGTCTGCTCCTACCACGGCGTGCCCGAGCGGTACCTGAGGGAAGGCGACCCCTACCACTGCCAGTGCCAAAAAACGACGCGGCTTTTGCGGGAACGGCTGGGTTGGGACAAGACCCACATCACCACAACCTTCCAAAGCCGGTTTGGCCCCGAAGAGTGGCTAAAGCCCTACACCGTCGAAGAAGTCGCCCGCCTTGCCGAAGCTGGCAAGAAGCGGATTGCCGTCTGTGCCCCCGCCTTTTCGGCTGACTGCATCGAGACGCTGGAAGAGATCAACGAAGAAATCCGCGAAAGCTTTGAGCATGCCGGCGGTGAGGATTTTACTTATATTCCTTGCCTGAACGACAACCCTGCCCATATCGACGCCCTTTCGAGCGTGATCATGGACAATCTCAAAGGATGGCTGGACTAAGGCCCAAGGGCCTTAGATCAACAGAACCTGCGTACCGACCTTCGCAAGGTCGAACAGCTCGGTGATATGCTCGTTGTACAGTCCGATGCAGCCGTTCGACGACCTGCGCCCGATCTTGCGCGTGTCGTGCGTACCGTGGATGCGGTAGTACGTCCAGGACAGGTATAGAGCCAGCGGACCAAGCGGGTTGTTCGGATCACCACCTTCGACGACCGATGGCCATTCGGGGTTGCGTTCGCGCATTGACGGGGTGGGCCGCCAGGTTGGGGCAACCACTTTTTGCGTTACCGATGTTTCACCAAGCCGGGTCAGATCGTCCGTCAGCGGAACAGAGGTAGGATAAAGCTTGTAGATGCTTTGATCCTCGGACCAGAAGTGCAGGGCACGAGACTGTATATCCACAAGGATCGCGCCATTGCGGGTGTTGGAAAAGTACGGCCGCCAATCAAGTGCACGAAAGCTGGAGATGTTTCGCTGAACGGCTCCCGACAAATCCTCCTCGATCTGGGTCGAATTCTGCATCTGGGTCTGGGAAAGTGCGCTGGTTGCGACACCCCCCCCGAGAGCCGCGGCCGATGCTGCCATGAACTTGCGGCGGTTGAGCCCGACCGGCTGATTGCTCTTCATCTCAATTTCCCAAAGGTGCCGAAAAAGGGGGTTTGGACCAACGGGCCCAAGTCTAGGTCGCTATGAGTAACTACGCCTCGTGTGACAATCCCGCAATTCAAAGAAACGTCAGTTGAGCTGTAACCTGCCAATGTGGGTTTGAAGTGCTACAGACTTGTCGGTAAGGAGGGCGGATATTCGCGAAAGGTCTTTCAATGCGCCGTCGTAACTTCGTCATCGCGCTCTCCCTGGCCGGGCTTGCCGCCTGCGCCGGACCTCGGGCGTCAATCGGACCCGACGGACTGCCCGAACAGCAGATCTACAGAATTTCGGAGCAGGATTCGCAAGAGATTCCGTTTCGCGCCCTCGACGGCCTCAACACGCTGCGGCAAGCGGCAGGTGTGCAGGCTTTGGTGCTTGATGCTCAGTTGACGGCAGCGGCCGCGACCCACTCGCGCGATATGGCCATTCAGAACCGGCCCTGGCATTTCGGGTCTGACGGATCCTCACCAATCGATCGCATCCAAAGGGTCGGTTATCAGGGCAACCTTGTTGGCGAAACCATCTCGGAGACATTCGAGACCGAAACCGAGACTCTGGCCGCCTGGGTGCAGCTTCCGCAAACGCGCGAAGTACTGCTTGACCCAACCGCAACGCGGATGGGTATTTCCTGGTTTCAGGAGCCGGGTGGCAAAATATGGTGGACGCTGGTTCTAGGAAACTGACCGGATCGACAGTACCTGCGATCAGGGCATAATCCAGATTGGGGTCCCGACCATCACCATAGAGTAGATCTCTTCGATTTCCTGATTTGTGACCGCGATGCAGCCCACGGTCCAATCACGCGCACCCAGATAGCGTTCGGGCGTTCCGTGAATGAAAATCTCGCCCCCGGGCGGGCGACCAATCGCGCGGGCACGGGCGACATCGTCAACATTCGGGTACGATATTCCAAGCGACAGATGGTAGGCGCTGTTCGGGTTGCGCCGGTCGATCCAATACTGCCCTTCGGGTGTTCGTCCATCCCCTTCGACCTGCTTTGGGCCAAGTGGGGCAAACCCAAGCTCGAATTCGTAGCGTTTCAGGACCTGACTGTCCTGCAGCAGCAGCATCTGGCGATCTTGCTTGAACAGAAGGATGCCCGTAACCGCCGGACCATCATAAGTCAGAATACGGCTCGTCTCGGCGCAGCCCGCGACGAGGGCCGCACTACCAAGCAACATTCCACGCCGGGACATGGTACTCAATTTAGCCTGCTCCAGTGGTTGTCGTGTTTTTGATCTTTTGGGAGGTTTATCCGGCTTCGGCTAAACCATAAAGCGATCAATCCACGACAAGCCTCAATACAATGTGAAGCGTGTCACAAGTTCCACATGCGGCGACCAGCGGAACTGATCGACCACCTGAACAGGGTGCAGGATGTATCCCGCCTCGACCAGCTTGCGGGCATCGCGGGCAAAGGTGATCGGATTGCACGAAACCATCGCAACAGTCGGAACTTTTGCTGCAGCAATCAGGGCAATCTGCGCCTCTGCCCCGGCCCGTGGAGGGTCAATGACGATGGCATCAAACCGGGCGAGCTCATCCTCAAGAAGCGGCCGGCGGAAGAGGTCGCGCGCCTCTGTCGTTACCCGCTTTAGCCCCGGGGTTCCTCGCCAGCCACGGTCCAGCGCCTCAAGCATCGCCGCTTCGCTTTCTACCGCGTGAACCTCGGCCCGCTCTGCCAAAGGCAGGCTGAAGGTGCCGCAACCAGCAAAAAGATCAACGACACGGGACGCGTCTTTGACCATCTCTGACACGGCTGCCACCAATGCAGCCTCGCCGTGGGCGGTGGCCTGCAGGAAGGCGCCGGGCGGTGGGATGACCGCGGCACGGCCAAAGTGCTGGACGGGGGCGGATATGGTCACCACCGGCTCATCCCACCAGACAAGGCGGGCCAATTGATGGGTCTGGGCAAACTGGGCCAGAATGATCCGAAGCTCTGGAGTCAGCGGCTTGTCCGTTTCGACCATCACATCCGCCCCGGAAGGGCTATCGGTGACCGTCACCCCGACCTCGGACTTCCGCGAGGCGGCGATCACCGTCAGCGCCTCGAGCGTCGGGATCAGGGCGGTCAGCCTTGGGTGCAAGAGCTGGCAGTCCGGCACAGCTGTCAGGGTATCAGAAGCGCGGGTGTGAAAGCCGACCATCGCCCCCTTCTTGGTCCTGCGCCCGGACAGTTTGGCCCGGCGGCGGGATTTCGGGGGTGACGTGGTGATACCTGAAATCGCCGTGGGCAAATGCTGACCAGAGAGGGCCCGTTCAACAATCCCGGTCTTCCATGTCGCGACAAAGTCGTCCGATGCATGCTGCATCGCACAGCCGCCGCAGGTCTTGAAGTGGCGGCAGGGCGGGCTGACCCTGTCGGGCGACGGTGTGAGAATCCGGGCGGTCCCGTCCTCAAGCAAATCAATCACTTCACCCGGCAGGACCCGGGGGACGAGGGTACCGTCCTCGGTCCGGCCCATCCCGTGATGTGTCATATCCTGAATCTGGGTCATACTAATCGGCCGCCGCTTGCGCCCCCAGAAAGCCGCCGGACTGGCGATTCCAATAACGGGCATAAAGCCCGTCCTGTGCCAGAAGCTGGGTATGAGTTCCATCCTCAACGATCTTTCCGGCGTCCAGAACCAGGATACGATCCATCCGGGCGATTGTGGAAAGCCTGTGAGCGATGGCTATCACCGTCTTGCCCTGCATTGCGACCTCCAGGGCGGACTGGATTTCGGCCTCCACCTCGGAATCAAGGGCAGAGGTGGCCTCATCCAGCACCAGAATAGGCGCGTCCTTGAGCATGGCGCGGGCAAGCGCGATCCGTTGCCGTTGACCCCCCGACAGTTTCACGCCTCGCTCGCCCAACCGGGCTGCATAGCCTTCCCGTCCGCGATGATCCCGCAGGGTCAGGATAAAGTCATGGGCCGCAGCCTTGCGCGCCGCCTCGAACACCTCTTCGTCCGTCGCCTCTGGCCGGCCGTAGCGTATGTTCTCAAGTGCTGAGCGGTTGAACATCGACGTTTCCTGCCGCACCACCGAAATCTGCTGGCGCAGGGCGGTCTGGGTCAGGTCGAGAATATCATGATCCCCCAGCAGAATGCGGCCACCTTCCACGTCGTAAAGGCGCAGCAACAGGGAAACCACCGTCGACTTGCCCGCACCCGACGCACCGACAAGCGCCAGCTTGCAGCCTTGCGGGATGGTCAGATCAAAGCCTTTGAGCGCGGAAATCTGCCCACCATAGGTAAAGCGGACATCCTCGTAGGTGATGGCCCCTTTCTTGACGGTCTCGTCCAGTGCGTTTGCCCTGTCCACAATCTCGTGTGCCGGGGCAAGCGTCGCGATACCGTCCTCAATCTCGCCTATGTTGGTAAACACGGACACAGCCGCATTGCTAAGCCGGTTCGTGATCTGGGCAAGTCGGGTGGCAATCATCGCGGTCATGGCGATATCGCCGACGGTCGCCTGCCCAAGGGTCCAAAGGTAAAGGCTGCCCGTGATCGCAAACAGGGGAAGGATCCCGCCCAGCGACATGATCACAAGGCGAAAACCGGCAGACATCCAGCCGAACTCCAGCGACCGGCAGCGCAGATCCTCAAGCGCCCGCAGGGTGGCCTTTTCCTCGAACCTGTCATGGGCAAAGAGTTTCACCGTCCCGATATTGGACAGGGTATCCACGATCTGGCCGGTCACGACTGTCCGGGCCCCTGCCCGCCGGGCGGACCGCAGCTGGACCCGGGGTATAAAGTAGATCAACGCGAGCGCATAAAGCGATCCCCAGACCACCATTCCCAAAAGCAATCGCGCATCGATGCCCGCCATCAGGATCAGCGCGCCGGCAAACATCGCAAGGCCATAGACAAAGACGTCCGACACCTCGACCACCACATCGGTTAGGCCGCGTGCGGTCTGCATCGCCTTCTGGCTGATCCGACCGGCAAAGTCGTTCTCAAAGTACCGCATCGAATGCCCAAGCGTGTGCTTGTTCAGACGGCTAAGGACGAGAGGGAAAAGATGCGGCCCCAGCAGAATCGATGTGATGCCCGCGTCAGCCGCAAATACCATGGGGCGCAGGATCAGGAAGTACGCCACACCCGCCACGACAAGCGACCAGTAGGTTGCCCAGAACGGGCTTTGGCCCCGGGCGCTGGCCTGATCGATCACCCAACCGGTAAACCAAGCCGATACCAGCTCTGTCGCGCCTGCCGTTGCTGTAATCAGCATCGCGAGAAAAATGGCCCGCCACGCCCCGCTCAGCGCCCAGCGAAAGAACGGAACAACAGTCTGGGGCGGCGCCGAGCCGGCTGGGGCGTAGGGGTCAATCAGCCCCCAAAAGCGACCCGGCCCAAAACTCATTCCGCGGCCTCGTTCAGCTGCAAAAAGCCGCCCGATTGACGGTTCCAGTAGCGTGAATACAATCCGCCCTTGGCCAGCAGGTCATCATGGGTCCCTTCCTCGACGATCTGACCTGCATCCAGGACGACAATCCGGTCCATGCTGGCGATGGTCGACAGGCGGTGGGCGATGGCGATGACCGTCTTGCCCTCCATCGCGCCTTCCAAAGCGGATTGGATCAGCGCCTCCACCTCGGAATCGAGGGCGGAAGTCGCCTCGTCCAGCACAAGGATCGGCGCGTCCTTCAGAAGGGCGCGGGCCAGGGCGATCCGTTGCCGCTGACCACCCGACAGCTTGACACCCCGTTCGCCCAGAAACGCTTCATATCCGGTGTTTCCCTTGAAGTCAGACAGCCCGACAATGAACTCATGGGCCTCTGCCTTAAGGGCGGCTTCGACGACCTCGGCATCTGTGGCGTCGGGTTTGCCGTAGCGGATGTTGTCGCTGGCGGACCGGTTGAACATGGCGGTTTCCTGCGTGACCATGCCAATCTGGCGGCGCAGGCTTTCTTGGGTGACGCCGCGTAGATCCTGACCATCAATGCTGATGGTCCCTGATTCCGTATCGTGAAGCCGCAACAGGATCGACACGAGCGTCGATTTACCAGCACCCGAGGCGCCGACAATACCAAGCCGTTCCCCCGGCGCGATGGACAGGTTGATGCGACTGATGCCACCGACACGTTGCCCGTAGGCAAAGCTGACGTCGTCAAAATGTACAGCACCGCGTGTAACCTTGAGGGGCACGGCGTCTTTGGCGTCCGTCAGGTCGTGGGGCGGGGTCAGGGTCATCATACCGTCCTCGACTTCGCCCAGGTTCGAATAGATGGCCATGAGGGTAAAGCTGACCCAGCCGGTCATCTGGGCAATCCGCAAGGACACCGCCCCGGCGGCCACGATATCACCGGGCGTGGCCTGACCGCTCCGCCACAACAACAGCGTGCCGCCCAGCATCAGGACGGGAATGACACCGGCCAGCGTCATCAGGGCCAGCCGGAACCATCCATTCAGGATGCCCATATCAACGGCTTTGACCCGAAAAACCTCCATTGCGCTCAGCGCCGCCTGATCCTCGTGATCGGCGTGGCCGAACAGCTTGACGGTTTTCATGTTGGTGATGGTATCGACGACCTGGCCCGTCAGGTTCGCCCGCGCGTTGGCGCGGACCTTGGCCCGCTTGCGGATACGCGGCAGAAACCACTGGATCAAGTAAAGGTAGGCCACGACCCAGGCGCCAAACGCCAAGGCAATCCGCCAGTCGATCGCAAGGAGCAGCAGGATCGAACCAATCAGTGAGGCAAGCGCAAAACAAATCGTGTTGATGAATTCCGAAGTGATATCGGTGACAGCTGTCGCCACTTGCATCTGCTTTTGGGCAATCCGCCCCGCGAAGTCGCTGTCAAAGAACCGAACCGAATGACCCATCGTCCAGCGATGCAGCTTTGACAGGACAAGGGGCGCAACATTCGGCTGCAATACAACCGTGTTAAGTGCAGACGACGCTGACAAGGCGATGGGACGGATGACTAGAAACAGCACAAAGGTGCCCAGCACCAGCAAGACCTGTTCGGACCAGAAGGTTTCAGGCGGGCTGGCCGAAGTCGCATCGATCACCCGGCCAAGGGCAAGGGCAGTCATGACTTCGGTCACTCCGGCGACCGCCGTGATAAGACCAGAGCCCAATAGGAACCAGCCCGACCCGCGCAAACACCATCCAAAGAACCGCCAGAGCGTCCGGGGCGGAGGTCCAGAAGCCTCCAGGAACGGATCGATAAGATCGGCTGTCTTCATGCTTCGGCCTCCGTGCCGTGGCCAGGCGATGCGTCGAGGAGCAGTCCACCACCTAATTGTCGCTGCCAGACCGGTGAATATAACCCGTTATGCGACATTGGCACGTCATGCGACCGATCTTCGGCGAATTCAACCGGTTCTCTGGCCGATGAGACCCCGGCAGGTCCATTGCTGCGGCTCTTGCTAATGGGGATTGGTCAGGCCTCGCGCGAAAGTGGCCCGCATCTCGGTGCCTGTTGAATTCCTTGGCCAACCAGTTATCAAGAGTTGTGTGGTTGAGTTCGAAGAGGGTTCCTGGTGACGAGTGCATTGGACAAGGTTGGTACGGATCCAACCGAACGTTTGGTTGGGACGGCCCTTCATAACGTCAATTACCTGACCCACATCGATGATGTGCGAAAGCTTGCCTACATTGAGACGCCAAAGGTCGCCTGCACGTCGATCAAGAAATTCATTGCCGATCAATACGTTGGCGGAACGTTTAAAGTGCAGGACATTGGCGACATCCACAATAGGGATATCTCCCCTCTCAAACAAATCGCACGGCTGGCCCCTGAAGTGGCCCGCGCCTTTTGGGTGAACCCTGACTACAGACCGCATGACCTCGCCGTGCGGCTGATCCGGCTTTTTACAATGTATGAGGAAACATCCAGAGACCAGATTGTCGAAGATGCCCTGCCTGCAGATCCGATCGCCAGAGCGTTTCAGAAACTTACAGAACGTCGCGAGAGTGAGTCAGTCAGATGAGCTTCGCGGTTAGGGGTTATATAGAAAGAATTGATTCAGAGCTTGTGGTAGGATGGGCTTACGACTTCAAATCCCCGAACCAGCCGGTGGAAGTCCAAGTCCGACAAGACAGCCGGATCCTAGCGGACACCATCGCTGATCTGTCGCGAGATGACCTCCTTGAAAAGGGCATCGGAAGCGGGCGTCACGGCTTTAGCATGACGATTTCCAATGATCTTTGCAACCAACTGTACAGGGGCGAAGCGGAGATCTGGGTTTCCGATGCGCGCAGCGAATCGTGGTACCGAATTCCCGAGTTGCGTGAACTGAACGATAAAGTGGGGCTGAGTGGTCGGGTTCTGCGTGCGCTATATCGGCGACAGCGTTTCACACAAACAAACCAAGTGCAGGCTGAGGCCCATATTGACCGAGACAATTCGATACTCAGTTTGAGCGCTGACGAAACTGAGAACAACCTCGGGACGGGGCTACGCTTGCAGGGATATGGGGCCAACAGCGCGGGCCTTTTGTCCGGCGTGGTGGACAATCTCATCAAGTCGAAGACCGGATTTTCCCCCAACGGCATCCGTTTCGAAGTCAAGGGCAAGCTTTTTGGGACGATCGACCGGATCAGTGCAACTAGCTTCGAGGGCTGGATGCTCGCAAACCATCCCTCAACAACTCCATTCCTTCTGATTGATGGTGTTCCGGCCACTCAGACCGAATGGCCTTTGATCCGCAGGGATGTCACCGATCGTTACGGCGTTCAGCGCAAGGCCGGATTCCGGTTCGAATTTGACGCCAGTCCCGGCAGCACGGTCGACTTGTTGGCCTTTGATGGGCACAGGCTGTTCGATGTGGCGCAAGCGAGGCTACCCTTAGAGGGGCAGTACAAGGGGGCGGAGAGGATTTGGCAGATCATCGAGGACGCCGCCAAGCCCGATGCAGTTGCAATTACTTGCTGGGATGGAGCGCACAACCCGATCGGCCGAGCAAAGGTCTTGTATGACGTACTCGACGGCCGGCGTCCGGTTTGGCTATTTTGTTACCTTTTCGACGAGTTTGGTGGCCAGATCTGGACACCATTGGCGGGTTCGAACCTTCGTATCATGACGATTCCCTGGAAACAGCGCGAGCAGTACCACCGCATGTTCGAGGTCTACGGCATCCGCTTTCCAACGGTATGGATGTGCAAGCCTCGCTTGCCGACTTTGCTTCTGGCCTCGGCAATCGCAGCACCCGATGCCCGTCTCGTACTCGATTTCGATGACAACGAGGAACATTTTTCAAAGTCACCGGGTTCTGCTGAAAAGGCCTATGGCGGTGAAACTATCGGTCTTGTTCGCAGTCTGATCGAAGAAATCGACGCGCGCACTGCCGCCAGCAAGGCGCTGGCTGAGGATTACAAGACCGAGATCGTACGCCATGCGCGCCAAACGACCGACAAACGGCGGTTCAACAGCAATAAAGCTGCTGACCGGCCGTTGCGCATCGGCTTCGTCGGCACCGTGCGGCCCCACAAGCGCCTGCTGGAGGCGTCGGAGGCCATTGCCGTGGCCAGCCATATTTTTGGGCGCAGACTGGAATTGAATGTTTACGGAGACATACATCCAGACGATTATCGCAAAGATCTCGAAGCCAACAACGTTGTGACTCGTGGCAATATCCCTGCTGAAGAGCTTCAGGAGGTTTTGCAAACCTTCGATGTTGTTTTGACCGGTTTCCCCTCGCAATCCGATAGCGATGAGCCAATTACGCGCTACCAGATCTCATCGAAGATTGGTGATGCGCTTGCCAACGGCATCCCAGCCCTGGTGCCGCGCACTCGCAGTGTGGCAGACCTCGACGGCACGCCAGGAATATTTTTGTTCGACACCAACGATTTTCCTGACGTACTGATGAAGGCGCTGCGCTACCGCAAGAAGATTACACTGCCGCACGCATTTACACTTGATGGAGCCTATGAAGGCTTCGCTAAGGCGGAGTCTGAGGCACCAAGAGATGCCAGCGCGCTACGCTTATTCACTAGGTCCAGTACATCTGCGCATCCTTCGGAACGGTCTGTGGTGCTTATCTGGAAACAGCAGGATTCCGGGCTTTACGGACGGCGGGTCGACCAGATTGCACGCGCCATCCGTTATGCTGATCCTGATGTGACGGTGCGCGTGGTAGAATTCATGAACGACTCCGTTCGTGACGACATCACGTCTCGATCCGCAAGCTTCCTGGCGGACGCAGCCCAGCTTCTTGCCCTCGCCGACCAAAAAGTCAGCGGGAACTTCATGACCGTTGATGGAACAGAGTATCATCAGCTTGCGGTCAAGACCGATCAGCATGCCCCGACAGCGCTGACCGATTTCCTATGGCGACACGGGCATAGCCCAGCCAATACCCTGATCGTGACCTTCCCAGCCTTTCCCCTCCTGACACAATTGGCACGGGTGATCGCACCATTCCCGCTGGTGGCAGATATCGTGGATAATCAGCTTGCGTGGGGCACCAACAAGACCCGCTCCAATCTGATTGGGCAATATGCCTGGCTGATGAAAAGCTCGCGACAGGTCGTGTTCAACTCCGTAGACAACATGGCGTATTTCAGAGAAGCCGGTTTCTTGAATGAAACGGCCAAGGAGCGCGTTTCGATCGTACCGAACTGGTACATGGCACGGGGTGACCGGAGTCTCATGCGTCGTGAACAGCCGCCGGTTCGCAATGGGATCGTAGACTTGATCTACAGCGGCAACCTCAACGACCGGATCGACTGGGCCCTGCTAGAGCGGCTCGCGCGATCCTCGGACAAGCTTCGCCTGCACATCGCTGGTGACGGGTCGCGCATGGCCGACCGGATACGGGCCATGATGTTGATGGATAATTTCGTCTACTATGGCCCGCTGAGTGAAGACCGGCTGAGCAGCTTGCTCGCGCGGATGCATTTCGCGATAATGCCCCATGTCACCGATGACGTATCATCCTTCATGAACCCACTGAAGGTGCTGATGTACAGTGCCCACGGCTTGAATACTGTCGCGATGGCGGTGCCGGGACTGAACGAGATCGACGGGCTTTCGGTGGCCGACGATCAGACGGCATTCATGACAGAGGTTCACAGGATGGCAACGCAGGCCCGGGAGGGTACTCTCAACATTCCCGGCGAAACTGCCGAGTGCATGCCGGGCTTCGCGCGAAAATATGTCGACCTCGTGCTGAATGAGGTGCCAATCCTTCCGGCGTCAGCGTTAAAGGATCAGGGCGCAAAATGATCGTGGTCGAGGTGGGCTGTCAAAGGGCACGCCTACAACGCCGTCGCTGCCAGCCTCGTGTCCGGCTACTACGCTATGGATCTGCGAAACCGGATCGGCAGCATCGGAAACCTAGGGCAATCAACGTCTCCACAGTTCAGTCCTGTCGACCAATCCGGCGCATCGAGCAGGGATGTAAAATCCCTCTATCACGAATCCGACCGGCTCTGGTTGTTGTCCCATATACTCCAGCGGGAACGCGGATGGAGGGGGTTTGTCACCTTTGGCAAACGTCGCCCGGCATTGGACGCACCCCTCGACAGTCTTGCCCAAAGGGCCAGAAGCCTCCGCATTGGTATCGCGCCACCCCCCAATTTTGACGAAACACTTTACCTGAAGAACAACTCGGATGTGAGCGAGGCCTGCAGCAAGGGCCAGTTTCACTCAGGGTTTGAGCACTATATTCTAGAAGGCCGCAAAGAGGCGCGTCCAAGGACAAGCCGCAACAATTAATGCAGCCACGCGATCTGGCCTTGGGGCGCGTGAGCGGGGACGTTGAAACACCTCCTTTACTCTGCCACTGCGGCGCGTTCGTTGGGCAGTTCGTCCGCCTGTAGAAAGCCACCGGACTGACGTTGCCAGAACCGTGCATATAGGCCATTGCGAGACATGAGCACGTCGTGTGGCCCATCTTCGACGATTTGACCCCGCTCCATCACCACAATCCGGTCCATCTGGGCGATGGTGGACAGGCGGTGGGCGATGGCGATGACAGTTTTGCCTTCCATCATGCCGTAGAGTGTGGATTGGATGGCCGCCTCGACCTCACTATCGAGGGCGGACGTTGCCTCGTCCAGGATCAGGATCGGCGCGTCCTTGAGCATTACCCTTGCCAGCGCGATCCGTTGCCGTTGCCCACCCGACAGTTTTACCCCCCGCTCACCGACATGAGCGTTGTAGCCTGTCCGCCCCTTGGGGTCTTGCAGGGTCAGGATGAACTCATGCGCCTCCGCCTTGCGGGCGGCTTCGATCATCTGTTCCTCGGTCGCATCGGGCCGGCCGTAGAGGATGTTGTCCCGGACCGACCGATGCAGGAGCGAGCTGTCCTGCGTCACCATTCCGATCGAGGCCCGCAGGCTGGATTGCTGAACCGTTTGCACGTTCTGGCCATCAATCTCGATCACACCGCTTTCGGCATCGCGAAAGCGGAGCAGCAGATTGACGAGCGATGACTTGCCGGCCCCTGACGGCCCGACAAGGCCGATCCGCTCGCCCCCTCGGACGGTCAGATTGATACCATCCAGCCCGCCCTGTCCCTTACCATAATGGTGGGTCAGGTCGCGCAGGACGATGGCGCCTTGCGTTACTTTGATCGGCGGCGCGCCGGGTAAGTCCGTGACCGTTTGAGGCACGGCGATGCTTTGCAGACCCTCGCGGATTGTGCCCATGTGTTCAAACATCCGCACCGTCATCCACATGATCCAGCCTGTCATGGTGTTCAGGCGCAGGGCCATCGCGACGGCGGCGGCCACCTCACCGATGGACAAGGCCCCATTGCTCCACAACCACAGCGCCGGTCCGATGACCAACAGCATGGCGAGGGAGTTGAAGACGGCCATAGCCCCTTGCTGCAACGCAAAGAGCCGCATCAAGGCCCCAAACCGCAACCGCTGCCGCCGCATCGCATTGCGGGCAAAGGCCTCTTCCCGCTCTGCATGAGCGAAAAGCTTGACGGTTTCCATGTTGGTGTAGCTGTCGACAACACGGCCCGTTGTCAGAGAATTGGCCTGACTGTTCTTTTCGGACGCAGTCCCGGCACGGGGGGCCAGCCACAGAACAAAGACGACAAACGACCCGATCCAAAGGGCAAGCGGCAGGGCAAGCCGCCAATCCATGCCGGTCAGTAGAATCAGGGTCGCAATCGCGAATGCCGCCGCCTGCCAAAAGGCCTCGAACAGCAGGAACGACGAATCCTCGACCGCATAGCCCATGTTCAGGACCCGGTTCGACAGCCGCCCGGCAAAGTCGTTCTGAAAGAAGCCGACCGGCTGTCCCAGCATGTGTCGATGCGACCGCCAACGGGCCTGGGTCAACATGTTGGTCGAAATGCCCGAGAACAGGACAATTGCGTTCAGTCCGACGACAAGAGGCCGCAGCATCAGAAGGACAACAGCCGCCAGCACAAGTTCGATCCCATGGTCGGAAAAGAACGTTCCGGGCCCGGCGGCCATCTGATCAACCAGACGTCCGGCGTACCAGATCAGGCCTAGTTCCAGCACGGCAACAAGGCCGCCCAGAACCCCGCCAATCCACATCACCGTAGAAAAGGGTCGTAGATGCGACAGCATGAAGTGGAGCGGTCGCTTGTCCGGTGTCTGTTCGGTGTAGGGACCAAACGGATCGACGCGCCCTTCGATCCATACGAAAAGGCGGTTCAGTATCTGCTTCATCACGCCTATTCCGCTGCTGCCGTGTCGTCGTCCAGTTGATCGCCCAAGAATCCGCCTGACTGGCGGGCCCAGAGACGGGCAAACATTCCGCCCCGTTCCAGCAACTCGGCGTGGGTTCCGTCCTCAATGATCCGGCCCTGGTCCATCACGATGATCCTGTCCATCTCGGCAATCGTCGACAGGCGGTGGGCAATAGCGATAACGGTCTTGCCCTGCATCATGGTTTGCAGGGTCTGCTGGATGATCGCCTCAACCTCACTGTCGAGAGCAGACGTCGCTTCATCCAGCAAAAGGATGGGCGCATCTTTCAGGATAACCCGCGCCAGCGCGATCCGCTGGCGCTGGCCGCCGGACAGCTTGACCCCCCGTTCACCGACGCGGGCGTCATAGCCTTTGTTTCCCTCGGAATCTTCAAGGTCGAGGATAAAATCATGCGCCTCGGCCTTGCGGGCAGCCTCGATCATCTGCGCCTCGCTTGCTCCGGGGTTGCCGTACAGGATGTTCTCGCGCACCGACCTGTGCAGAAGGGCGGTGTCCTGCTGGACCATTCCCATTGTGCTGCGCAGCGAATCCTGCGTGACGGTGGCGATATCGGTTCCGTCAATCAGGATGCGCCCGCCCTCGGCCTCGTAAAAGCGCAGCAAAAGCTTGACGAGGGTCGATTTGCCAGCACCTGAGGGGCCGACAAGGCCGACCTTTTGGCCCGATGGAATGGATAGAGTAATCCGGTCCAACCCGCCCGCCTGACGTCCATAGTGGTGTGTCAGACCCTGAATTTCGATCTGGCCCTCGGTTAGTTGCAGCGGTCCGGCATTCGGTTGATCGGTCATGGCGATCGGTTGGGCGATGGTCATCATCCCCTCGGCCACGACGCCCAGCGATTGCACAAGGTTGGTGGTGGCCCACATGATCCAATAGGTCAGGTTGTTCAGCCTCAGAACCAGCGCCGCCGCTGCGGCCACGGCTCCAACGGTCATCTGGCCGTGAAACCACAGCCACAGGGCAAGCCCGATCAGCGACACGATCAACGCCCCGTTCAGGACAGTGAGCGTCACGTCCATCCGGGTGATGATGCGCATTTCACGGAAAAAGGTTTGCCGGGCCTCTTCGATGGCCTCACGGGCGTAGCCAATCTCGCGGTCATGGTGGGCAAAGATCTTGACCGAATGGATGTTGGTATAGCTGTCCACCACCCGCCCGGTGATTGCGGACCGGGCGTCGGACGACGCGGTTGAGGCAGGGCCCGCCCGCCGGACGGTCCAGACCATGAGCCAAAGGTAAAGCCCGATCCAACCAAATAGCGGTATCAAAAGCCGAGCATCGGCATCGCCCAGAAGGATCATTGCCCCGATCACCGTTGTCAGGGCAAACGTCACGGCGTCCAGCACCTGAAACAGGGCCTCGCCCGCAGCGGGCGGGGTTTGCATGATCCGGTTCGCGATCCGTCCGGCAAAATCATTCTCGAACCAGCCAACCGGCTGACGCAGAACGTGCCGATGGGCCCGCCAACGCATCATGGTGCCGAAATTCGGCAAGATCGTGTTGTGTAGAAGGGCGACATCGATGCCAGCAAGAAGCGGCCGCACAACGACGATAACGCCGGCCACAATCAGCACTTCCGTCTTCTTCAGGGACCAAACCTCGGCCGGTGTGCCCAGGGACAGGTAATCGATGACCTTTCCCATGTACCAGACGATGGCCACGTCACCAAAGGCGACGATCGTCTTGAAAATGATGGCAAGGACAAGAACCCCCCGGAACGGGACCAGATATTCCTTCAAGAACGGCCAAAGCCGGGTCGGTGGGGTATCCTGCTCTGCATAGGACAGATAGGGGTCGACAAGGTTTTCAAAGAAGCGAAGCATTGGGGAAGACTTCCGAAAGGAGACTGTTCAACAAGGTGGAGCGGCTATTGACGGGCCGCCCTGATCAGGATCGGTCCAGTTAGGCCAGACGTCGGGGGATCCTGATTTCCATGTTGCTCTCCTCTTGGGTATATTTTGCGATACCCCAAAGCGGACGCCCTGTCAGCCCTGAATTTAGCGCCCTAGCACAAAAGGTCAGCTTTGCTGAGGGCAAAACCGGAGGCGATCCAACGTGTTTCGATCTCTTTGAGCCGCTTTCCCAAGGCTTCGCCCTGCACCTCTGGCATCAGGTCCGCGGCCCGGACCGGGCACTTCTGCCCAGCGCCAAAAAGGGCGTCTTTGGTGGCGACGGAGGACAAATCGCTCCCAAGAAGTGCCACCCGCAAAGCAAGTATTTCGACCGCTTCTGTCGCCCCGTACCGATAGCCAAGCTCTGCGGCACCCATCCCATCCTCGATACCGCGTCGCAAACGGGCAAGCTGGCTGATCTGCACCTTTTTCAAACGAAGGGTATCGGCCCCTTCGCCGCCCAGCGCGGCAAGCCTGCGTATTGGGTCGGGGGCAAGCATTGTCTCCTCCTCAACATGAACGAGGATCGGGACGGCAAGCGACGACGCTCCCGGTAGGATGGCAGCAAGGGCCCCGGACGCGTCCATCGCGGCAAGGGCTGGCCCGGGGTCAGCCGCGGAAAGAAGCTTGGTCAGTTCCGTCCCGACCCTCTCTTTCGACAGGTTGCCGATCATGTCGATATGGGCGGCACAGGCGGCCAGCCCATCAGGGTCTATCCCACCGGCAGGGTCCCCATAGACCGCATGAAATCGGAAGAATCGCAGGATGCGCAAAGCATCCTCGAGGATACGGTCTTCGGCCTCTCCGATAAAGCGGACGCGACGCTTTTGCAGATCGGGCAATCCACCCAACGGGTCAGAAAGGTGGCCATGGGGATCGGCGTAAAGGGCATTCATTGTGAAATCACGTCGGGCGGCATCCTCAGCGATATCATCGGAAAAGCGCACGACGGCGTGGCGGCCATCGGTCTCAACGTCCTTGCGAAAGGTCGTGATCTCAAACGGCTGGCCGTCCACAAGGACGGTCACCGTGCCATGCTCGATCCCTGTGGGCAGGGCGCGCAGGCCCGCAGCCTTTGCCAGTTTCATCACTCTTTCGGGGCGCGCGTCGGTGGTCAGGTCCAGATCTGTCGTCGGCAGACCCAGCAGCGCGTTGCGGACACATCCGCCGACATACCAGGCCTGATAGCCAGCGTCGGTTAACATGCCGCAAACGGCCTGTGGTCCGGGTTCCATCAGGAAGGGCGCGTCGATACGCGTCACCGGGCCATCCGTTCTGCAAGGGCCCGCAGGATACGGGCTGTCGCCCCCCAGATGTAATAGGGACCATAAGGAACGGTGTAGTAGTAGCGCAGGCGCCCTTGCCAGCGCCGCGCCTCGATCCGGAAATTCGCGGGGTCGGTCACATGGGCCAACGGGACGCGGAACACTTCTTCCACCTCGCCAGCTTCGGCACGTTCGGTGAAGTCGGCAGTAACCCGGCCGATAACAGGAGTGATGGTAAAACTTGTCACGGTTTCATGGGTCGGCAACGTGCCGAGAACCTCGACCAATTCGCGGGGCAACCCGATCTCTTCTTCCGCCTCGCGCAAAGCGGCGGCAACAGGCGAGGCGTCGTCAGGGTCCTGTTTGCCCCCCGGAAACGCTATCTGGCCCGGATGGTGCTTTAGCCTGGCAGACCGCTTGGTCAGGATCACATCGACCCCACCCTCCCGTTCCTGCAGCGCGCATAGGACTCCCGCAGGCCGAAGGACCCTGCCTTCGGGCAAGCGCACGTCGGGGTTCAGGTCGAAATCCGACGAATCGCCGCCGCGCAGCGCCAGGGCACGGGCAACGGCGGCGATAGGATCAGGCATTGTCACCTGGGGTCTCTTCTGCTTCGAAGCCAAGGGTTTTTGGGTCCAGTTCGTAATGGGCCCCACAGAATTGGCAGTCGGCGGTCACGATCCCCTCATCCGTTGTCATGTAGCGGATGTCCTTGGCAGAATAGATCGAAAGACTTTGCCGAACCTTGTCAGATGAACAAGAGCAGCCAAAAGTCACTGGCTGGGGATCAAAGACCCTTGGACGTTCCTCATGAAACAGCCGGACCAGAAGGTCTGTTGGCTGAACCGAGGGGCCGATCATTTCGATCTGCTCAACCGTGTCGAGCAGGACATTAGCCCGGTTCCAGTTTTCGCCCTCGTCCTCATCAAGGATGTCCGTCGCTTCCAGAAGACCGCCTTCGCCCGACCCGCCGTCCTTGGCATAGGGCGAGGCTTTGGGCATGTGTTGCAGCATCATGCCGCCAGCGCGCCAGGATTCGTCCTCTTTGGGAAGGCGCGAACGGCCAAAGGCCAGCGAAAAGCGGGTTGGCAACTGCTCGGACTGGGCAAAGTAGGTCTCGGCGCAGGCGGACAGCGATCCTCCGGCAATCGGTGTGATGCCCTGATAGGGGGTCGTGCCCTCGCCCTGGTCGATCAGCACGGCAAAGTACCCTTTGCCGATCTGGCTAAAGGGTTCGGCGCTATGATCGAGCCGTTCGGCATCGAAACTGGCATAGGCACGAATGCGGGCGGGTTCGCCATCATCCGTCGGACCGTAGTAGTCCGTTGCGATCAGTCGGGCCGGTCCGTCACCGCGGACTTGCAGCGACAATTTCCAGCGCAGTTTGATCGTCTGGCCGATCAAAGCGGTCAAAAGCGCCATCTCGGCCACGAGGGCCTCGATAGACGGCGGATAGTCATGTTGTTCAAGGACACGATCCAACACCCCGTCGAGTCGCGCGACGCGACCCCGGATATCCGAGCGGTCGAGTTGGAACGGCAGGACGGTATCGTCCCAGGCAATACGGGCGCCGAGGGTCATGGGCTTTCCTTCAAAGATCGGAATTGGCATACCGCGTCCATATAGGTGCAGCAAGCAAGAGACCAATGGGGAAGCGGGTATGATCAAACGACATGGCGAGGCGCCCGAGGCCGGGCGGCGCTACATCAGACGCCCCGGGGTTTATGCAATCCTGCCCCGCGGCCGGGATTTGCTGCTGACCTTTCAAGCCGAACCTTCGCCGGAAATCCAGCTTCCGGGCGGCGGGATCGACAAGGGCGAAAACCCCATTGCGGCGCTGCACCGCGAAGTGTTCGAAGAGACCGGCTGGCGCATCGCATCGCCCCGTCGTCTAGGGGCGTTCCGCCGGTTCACCTTCATGCCTGAATATGACCTATGGGCCGAAAAACTATGCCATATCTACATCGCACGCCCAGTCCGGCCGCATGGACCGCCGACAGAGCCGGGGCATTTGGCGCTATGGATGTCGTCGGCCGAGGCGGCAGAAACGCTGGCCAATAGCGGTGATCGGGAATTTGTGGCCCTGCTTCAGGGCAAAGGGCGTCCCTGAACCAGATGGCCATAAAGGGTGGTCAGAACCGAGGTTCCGATCATCAGGGTCACCCAGGACACCGAAAGGTTGACGACCAGTCCAATCGCCGATTGTCCAAAGAACAGCTCGAGGATCGCGCCAACGACAAAATTCAGACCGACAAGGATGACCGACGCACTCAGGATGTCGCTGCTGGCTGGGATGGACAGGGTCCAAGCATCGCGAATCGATATCGGTTGGTTGATGGCCGTCGCGGGCAGGACCAGTGCGACGCGCAGCCAGACAAACGTAAAGAACAACCCCATCGCAAACCCCACAACAAGGCCGCCTAAAGCGGAATTGATCAGGCCCAGCGCAGACAAAACGATCCCGGCAATTGCCGCAACCGGCAACAGGATCAGAGTCATCAAGAGTGCCAGAACAACGGATCGCCCGATATAGGGAAGAACATGAGTACTGTTCAGCATCGGCATCAGACCTGGATACTCTTCCTTGAGGATAAAGCGGTGCCAGGCCACGGCGACCCAAGACAGGACAAACAGGCCGACCAACAGCGCAAAAAGGACAACCAGCGCGGCTGCGCCAGCGTCCTCGCTCGTCTGGGGGGCCAATAGGATGCTCTGGGGTGAGATGCCACTAACATAAAGGGCGACGACGATCAGTGCTCCGCCAATGAGCAACGGTCCGATGGAAACCTTCAGCGCATCGCTGAAATTCCGAAACAAGAGGATGAAGCTGTGCCTGACGATCCGCCACCCCATGAAACCGCGCTCCTAATGTTTTCGAGCGTTGGGGTCGCATGAATACAGTGCACTGGTCAACGTCGCTT
>Ga0209652_1001260_pt1 | contig 20811 bp, 17 predicted proteins | sample SaaInl74LU_5_DNA_FD_184641 | JGI IMG/M metagenome (GOLD analysis project Ga0209652, IMG submission 184641) | Marine microbial communities from expanding oxygen minimum zones in the Saanich Inlet - ESP_74LU_5_DNA (SPAdes) (version 2) | ecosystem: Environmental > Aquatic > Marine > Intertidal zone... | reverse complement strand
GAAAAACTCTATCCAAAATTTGTCGCAAGCCTTGAAGAGAACCTTCTAGTATTGATCATTTCATCGATCATGCTGGTCTCCTTCGGTCAGGTTGTGGCGCGCTACGGTTTCAATTCTGGTTGGACGGGCGCACTCGAGTTCAACATGGTTATGTTTTCCTGGCTGATCCTCTTGGGGATGAGCTATGGCGTGAAGACGGGTATTCATCTAGGGGTGGATATCGTTCTAAACGCTGTTCCGAGCAAGGTTGGTAAAGCGATGGCGCTATTTGGCGCGGCTATGACGATGCTTTACGGTCTCGTTCTGCTGGACTCAGCCTGGTTGGCTGCCCTCGGCGTGGATGTTCGCGGTGGCGCTATTGAGTACTGGGCGAAGATGTACAAGATCAATATCGGTGTAGAAGAGATGCGCTGGCCAGACTTCATTATGGATTGGTTTGGCGTGAAAGAGCGTGTACAGCGCTGGCTGGTACTGGTTGTACTGCCTGTGAGTCTGGCACTGCTGGCATTCCGCTCGTTACAGGCCTTTATCGATATCTGGACTGATAAGCGTCATATGCTGATCAGCGGTCACGAGGCACAGGACCTTGTGGACGAAAACAAAAATGTTCTTAAAGACTAATAGGGGCATCTGAGATGGAAGCACTGATTCTTTTTGCTTTGGTACTCGGGCTGCTGTTTATCGGTCTGCCCGTGGGTATCGCGCTGGGTCTCTCGTCGATCCTGTTTATTACCTTTTTCTCGAGTGATTCGCTCTCGTCTATCGCGATCTCACTCTTCGGTGTGGGCACGCACTACACGCTACTGGCAATACCCTTCTTCATTTTGGCATCAGCCTTTATGTCGACCGGCGGTGTGGCTAAGCGCCTGATCAACTTTGCAATTGCCTCTGTGGGTCACTTCCGCGGCGGTCTGGCGATGGCATCGGTTCTGGCCTGTATGATGTTCGCTGCCTTGTCTGGCTCATCACCGGCGACCGTGGTTGCGATCGGTACCATTGCGATTGCCGGTATGCGCCAAGTTGGCTACTCGAAGGAGTTCGCGTCGGGCATTATCGCCAACGCAGGTACTCTGGGCATACTGATCCCTCCATCGATCGTAATGGTGGTATACGCCGCATCAACTGATGTATCGGTCGGTCGAATGTTCCTTGCTGGTGTTATCCCAGGCTTGATGGCTGGCGGTATGCTGATGTTGGCGATCTATGTGGTTGCTCGTATCAAAAACCTGCCTGCAGAAGAGTGGAAAGGCTTCGGAGCAATAGTACGCGGTGGTAAGGAGGCGGGCTGGGGCCTGTTCCTGATCGTTATCATCATGGGTGGTATTTACGGTGGTGCATTTACACCAACCGAGGCAGCGGTTGTCGCTGCGGTTTACTCAATGCTGATTGCCGTGTTCGTCTACCGCGACATGGGACCGCTTAAAGATACTCCTTGGGTTCTTGATACGGATGCAGATCACGCGCGAATCGGCTTCAATGGTAGCGTCTACGGCGTATCGATGTTCCTCGTGTTCATGATCATGTCCTTCTTCGCAACCTCTGGTCCTGATGCTACCGTCACTTTTGGTGAACGAGCCATTTGGGGTCTGATCATCAGTGCGGCGATCACTATCTTCTACATTGTGAAGCGTAGTGGCGATCTGCACGAGGGCTTCATGCACTGTTTCGCAGCAGGTCTTCCGATCTGGGGGCGCAACTTAGGGCTGATCGTGCGTAAATTCTTGCCGGGTATCTTCGGTGGTGAGACGCGTAAGGTGATGCTGGAAGGCACCAAAACTACCGTTATGCTGATGTTCATCATCGCCAACGCGCTGCTGTTTGCGCACACGCTATCAGCGGAGCGTATCCCGCAGGCGATCACTGAGTGGATGCTGGACGCTGGTTTTACCTGGTTTACCTTCCTCATTGCCGTAAACATCCTGCTGCTGATCGGTGGTCAGTTCATGGAACCATCAGGCCTGCTGGTAATTGTGGCACCGGTGGTATTCCCAATCGCGATGGAGCTCGGTGTAGACCCGATCCACCTGGGTATCATCATGGTCGTGAATATGGAGATCGGTATGATTACCCCTCCAATAGGTCTGAACCTGTTTGTGACCTCGGGGATCACCGGTATGAGTCTGGCGCGCGTAGTTAAAGCTGCCGCTCCATTTGTTGCCGTGCTGTTTGTCTTCCTGATTCTGGTGACTTACATCCCTGCACTGTCTACTTGGCTGCCATACTCAATAATGGGGCCGGAGATTGTTACCAAGTAACGCTACCTACCATCAAAACGGCGCTCATCGAGCGCCGTTTTTTTGGCTCTTAAGGGGCGAAGCGAGGTGCGGACTACCCTTTCCAGACACGCTCGAGCACTTCCATGTGGCGCTTCGCAATTTACATCCTTGTAAATTGAGAGTCTGGAAAGGGTAGTCCGCACCTCACTCCGCCGGCCTGAGTGCCATACCAACTCCGAAGCCCGCTGATGCTTGAGTTAAGGAGACGGGGTTGACTAGAATCTCCAGCAATGCAGAGTGCGGTGGGTGGGGATTGTGAGACTCTTGGCAGCAGGGATGCTGCCACGAAGCTCCCATGGATATGTTCATGGATGAAAGGTATGCCGCGCGACGCAGGAGCAAGCGCGCGGCCGGATTTACGGCGGGTCTCACAACCCCACCCAGCGTAATCTGTGCTGCCTCCAGATGTGAGGGCGATCTCAGTTTGTGAAACGCGAGGGAATCAGCGAAAATACGCGACAATTTTTCGGGTACCGCCCAAACCTAATTTAAAGAAGTCAGTTAAATGTCATCAGCTGTTCAGAATCAGGTCGCCCAGCGACGCACTTTTGCGATTATCTCTCACCCCGACGCCGGTAAAACCACGATTACTGAGAAGCTGTTGCTACTTGGTCAGTTGATTCAGGTGGCCGGTACCGTTAAGGGGCGTGGTAGTGATCGTCATGCGACTTCGGACTGGATGGGGATGGAGCAAGAGCGTGGTATCTCGATCACCTCATCGGTGATGCAGTTCCCGTTTCGTGATCGCATTGTAAACCTGCTAGATACTCCGGGGCACGAAGACTTCTCGGAGGATACCTACCGCACACTGACGGCAGTCGACTCGGCGCTGATGGTGGTTGATGGCGCTAAGGGTGTCGAGGATCGAACGATAAAACTGATGGAAGTTTGTCGTCTGCGAGATACGCCGATCTTCTCATTTGTGAACAAGCTCGACCGCGATATCCGTGACCCTATTGAGCTGCTGGATGAGATTGAGTCCGTACTGAAGATTGCGGCGGCACCGATCAACTGGCCAATCGCCTCAGGTCAGCGCTTCAAAGGTGTTTACAACCTCTATACCGATACAATACATCAGTACACCAAAGGGATGGGGCACACTCTGGCGGATGAGAAACTGATTAAAGGGTTGGACTCAGACGAGGCGCGCGCGCTGTTAGCGGATGAGTACGATGAGTTTTGTGATGAGATTGAGCTGGTAAAAGGCGCCTGCCACGAGTGGGATATCGATGCCTACCTCACAGGCGAGCAGACACCCGTCTTCTTCGGGACTGCCCTGGGTAATTTCGGCGTACGCGAGATGATGCATGACTTTGTTGAGTGGGCGCCGGCGCCTACAGAGCGCGCTACTGAATCGCGTACCGTTGGCGCTGACGAAGAGAAGTTCACGGGTTTTGTCTTTAAGATACAGGCCAATATGGACCCTAAACACCGTGACCGCATCGCCTTTATGCGTATCTGTTCGGGTAAGTACACCAAGGGTCTGAAGATGCGTCACACGCGCATAGCTAAGGACGTGCGTATCGCGGATGCAGTAACCTTTGTCGCCGGTGATCGCGAGGCTGTGGAAGAGGCTTGGTCAGGCGATATTATTGGCCTGCACAATCACGGCACGATTCAGATCGGTGATACCTTCACCGAGGGTGAAGAGCTTAAATTCACCGGGATTCCGCACTTCGCTCCTGAACTGTTCAAGCGCGTGCGCCCGACCGATCCATTGAAGATGAAGCAGCTACAGAAAGGTCTGCAGCAGCTCTCGGAGGAGGGTGCGGTACAGCTGTTTATGCCTAAGCGCAACAACGACCTGATTCTTGGTGCGGTGGGTCAGCTACAGTTTGATGTGGTTATGTATCGCCTTAAAGATGAGTACAAGGTTGAGTGTATCTATGAGCCAATCAGCGTTGCCACCGCGCGCTGGGTTGAGTGCTCAGATAACAAGATGCTTGGCGACTTTGAGAAGAAGGCTTACGACAACCTCGCGATTGATGGTGCTGGGTTGCTGACCTATCTCGCACCCACGCGCGTGAATCTCAATTTGACGCAGGAGCGCTGGCCCGACGTGGCCTTCCGCGCGACCCGCGAGCACTAATGGAACTGATCGACACCCACTGTCACCTCGACTTTGAGCCTCTCTCAGGGGTGTCGAATCCTGAATATCTTCAACTCACGCTGGCATTGGCCCAAGCAGAACAGGTCTCAACCATCATCGTGCCAGGCGTCACAGCATCGCGCTGGCAGAACGTCATTGATGTGTGTGTGGCTGCTGGACCAGTTACACGCTACCCCGCCCTCGGATTGCACCCCTGTTATTTGAGTGAACATCTTGATGACGATCTTGAGCGCCTTGAAGCGGCTCTTAGTCAGCACCCTCAGATTAAGGCAGTGGGTGAGACAGGGTTGGATCTTTACATCGAAGATCCAAACCTTGAGAGGCAGTTAGAGCTGTTTGAAGGCCAAGTTCGTCTGGCAAAGCAGTTTAACCTGCCCCTGCTAATGCACGGTCGCCGGGCAGTGGATCAGATCATCAAGGTGCTGCGCAAGCTTCAACCTCAATCCGGCGGTGTGCTGCACGCCTTCTCTGGCAGTGAGCAGCAGGCCAAACAGCTTTGGGATCTCGGTTTTTTGATTGGCATCGGCGGCTCTATCACATACGAGCGTGCGCAGAAGTTACGTCGTGTGGTTAGAGCGGTGCCGCTAGAGTCGCTTCTTTTAGAGACAGACGCCCCCGATATGCCGATGCAAGGTTTTCAGGGAGAACCTAACTGGCCACACCGGGTCGGCTACGCCGCTCGTACGCTAGCTGAGTTGCGCGGTGAATCTGTAGAGCGAGTAGCCGAACAGACAACGGCTAATGCACGCCGCCTGTTGGGGATCTAGCAATTTAAGAGCGCTGAGTGTCAGTCTGCTTTGGGTTGACCCTAGCTAAGGTCTTTGTACGGATTGTTAACATCAAAGCTAACGGGGATTGGATGCTGTGGCACTTTAATGCCTGCATGGCTAATCGCTAGATCTTCGCCCTCTAAAACTTGGTAGTCATAGCGATAAGTTGGTCGCATCTCTCCGCGCAGCGAAGCCAAGTTGTACTCGGCAATTTTCTCGTTGACTGCTTCATTACGCTGCTGCCAGAGTTTCATCTCTTCATTCGAGTAACGCTTGCTCAGCATCTCTAATGTTTTGTTGGGTGAGATCATAGCCGCGCTGGCGTTATTACCGCCAAATCCCTTGGAGTTGATCAAGGCAGCGTGCACATGTTCCGCACCTACCTCTAAGTGCTGCAGCGGTAGGTTCAGGTTTGACTGATGTACATCGTCAGCAATGGCTGAAGTGGTAGTCAGGCCAGGAATGATGCCCTTAGACCAGACTCCGAGCGTCGACAGAATTTGATCACCGCCGGCTGTGCCCTGTGAGTGGCCAAGATAGGCTTTAACTGCGGTCACAGTCAGCTGATCAATCGAGAAGGCTTTAGCGATCTCGTTGAGCACATGCGACTCGGTTACGCGGTTTTGCGGGGTACTGGTGCCGTGAGCTTGTAACATGGAGTGTTTTTGTAGCGAGTCACTACCGATCAGCTTCTCGATCAGTGAGGCTGCTTTACCTAGCGTCAGATAGTTGCCTACACCTGGAGCTGAAATCGATTTTTTGTAGCCGTCTGCGTTAACGTAAACATCGGGTACGGACGCATAGATGTTAGCGCCACTTTCAATTGCTAGACGGTCGCTCATCAACACGATGAACTGAGCTGACTCACCGATTGTGAAGCCGCAGTTCTCACCGAATGGACGGCATGCACGACGGTGATCGACCTGTTCAATAGAGCTCAGGCCGTCAAGTGCCTGCAGCTTTTTATCCTCAGCCAGTGCGCCCATAGCACGGAAGCCTTCGATCACCTCAGGAATCACCGGAGCGTCGGCACCGCCGACTAGTACTAGCTCAGCCTTGCCGGTACGGATGGCTTCAACACCAGAACGCAGGTTGTAGAGGAAGGTGGCACAGGCGCCTAGCGCACCCCCTGTGGTGCCGAGGTTGCCCAGCATATACGCGTTTACGAAGTCTGCTGGCATCTGGGCATAGCCCAGTGGCATCTGCTTTGAGGTAGTGCGCTTACCGAGCGGTGGATATTTTGTCAGGCCACCGAAGCCGAGCTCATCCAACTGGCCAATTGAGTTGCTGGCGAAGACAGCGATCTGGTCAGGAGATAGCGTCTGCAACAGTGCATCAATATCGAGTCCAGTTGCACTGAGCGCATCAGAGGCAGCATAGACTGCCATCTGCAGTGCGCGTGGATGGTTGCGTGACTGATAGAGTTTGCCTGGCTCAAATCCCGTCGGCAGTGTGCCTGCAGCTTGAACCGGTAGACGGCGGCTGTCTGGGAAAATTACATCAGTTCCGCCGCTTACTGCGACATCAACCATGCCACCATCCAGTGGTGTTACCCGCCAGTTATCTGGAACATTTTCGGGTAGAAGACGGCTGCGCAGACGGAAATTGATGGTGCCCTCAGCTTCGCTAATGCGGGCGGCTGAGTTCATTAATACTGCATTGGCATCGAACTGCTCAGACGGGATGCGGCGAATCAGGGTGCGAGAGAGCAGTTCTTTTTCGAGCTTCTGCGCGAGTGCGCTGGCGTCCAGAGTATTGCCGGCACTGTCTTTATAGCTACCATCCTTGAAGACCCCCAGACCGGTCAGCATTGCGAGGTCTAGCAAGGTCTCGTGACGGGTTGCGGCATCAAGTTTATCGAAAATTATGCGGTTGTAGGCGTGGTAGTTAGAGGAGCGTCCCGCGGGGCTGATGCCACCAAAACCGACGATAACTGGAAGCTGAGACAAGCGACTCTCCCCTATGCCTAAATGCGTCACGCACGACGCGCTATATACCTACAACTTGTGCCGAATTGTAGCGCGATAGGGGGCGTAGTGGCTAGCGCTGCAGCCGGTAAAACATCAGGAATTCGCAGGCGTGTCAGTAATTTATGTCTAAACTTAATCGGAAGCTAAATAATCTTTGAATCTTCTGGAGACTGATGTGAAGAAAGTCCTAACTACGCTGGTGGTTGCAGCAACGCTAGCCGGCTGTCAGACGCTCGATCCGTACACCCAGCAGCCCAAAACCTCGAATGCGACTCAAGGTGCCGGAATAGGTGCGTTGGCAGGCGCTGTATTGGGGGCAGCGGTATCCAAGGGTAATCGTGGTGAAGGTGCCTTGATTGGTGCTGCCGTAGGTGGCGCTGTAGGTGGCGGTATTGGCTACTACATGGATCAACAGGAGATGCTGCTACGCCAAGAGCTCGAAGGTACAGGTGTGCGCGTTGAGCGAGTGGGCGATGAGATTCGCTTGGTTATGCCAGGCAATATTACCTTTGCGACCGATAGCGATCGTATAGCCGGTAATTTCTATCCCGTACTTGATTCTGTTGCCAAGGTGCTGCTCAAGTTTGATAAGACAGCAATCAATGTAGATGGATACACCGACTCTACCGGTTCGTTTGAATACAACCAGAGCCTATCTGAGCGCCGCGCAATGAGTGTCTCTAACTATCTGTCGCAGGTGGGTGTCGATCGTCTGCGCATCAGTAGTCGTGGGTTTGGTGAGCGTAACCCGATTGCGAGTAATGACAGTGAGGGAGGGCGCGCTGCGAATCGCCGCGTGGAGATTTGGATCCGCGGAACTCAGCAATAACAGGTTGTTAACAGCCCAGAACCCGATAGAACTGAGTCTAATAACCCAGAACGATATCGCCCGCTTGAATGCCGGCGATATCTCCCGGTTGCGATAATCGGCCCTGGGCGCGTCCAAATTCTGTGCGCTCGATAGTAAAGTTGATGTCTGTGGGCTCGGTTGAAGTGACCGGCTGCATCATTGAGTCGTACATCTGAACCCTGCGCGCGACCGACAACCGGTCCCCTGGATTGAGTCCTGCATCGGCACCTCTATCTATCCAAGCGCTAGCACCGCTGGTTGAGACTATATTGGCCTGCAAGGGTTGGCAGGCGAGGCTGTTCGCCAGCTCGTTTGCCAATCCAGAAAGCTCCTGTATGACTGTTTTACCATAGGGCTCTTGCACAAACTGCTCCAGTGAGATCGGTTGTTTTGACTGGAGTGCAGCCTCCCAACGGCCAGTGGTCTGCAGTCGATAGCGCTGGAGCAGATCGCCGGTTTGGCTATCGATAAGGTCCGCGCTTAATTGGAAGTAACGTTGATTCGCGCGCTGTTTCAGACCCGTACGTTCAGCAAGGTCAACCAGCACATTGGGTGTGTCATTGGCTACCGCCTCCATCGATAGCGAGTCGATACTCGCCGTAAGCAGGTACTGGGTATTCAGGCTCTCAGCATCTCGTGCTCGTTGCAGCGCTGCATCGGGGCTTAGTTCGCTGTAGGTCGGCAACCGATAGTTGCGCGCGTCAATCAATTTCAGATGCGCGCTCTGTTCAAGCTGAGCGATCAGGTAGCCAGGTAGCAGTCTAGATAGTGACTGAAGGCGGCCAAGATTGGCTTCAGCGGGCCGAGCCAGCGTCCATTGGGTGAGTGCGAGAGGTTTACGATAGGCGGTTGCCTCGGAATCATCGGCACAGCCCTCAACGGCATTGACTTCGGCTCGGATCAGTACTTCAAGCTGGTTGCCGGATCGATTCTCGGAGATCAGCTCAACAGCCCCGAGAGTTGTCTGTGTACTGACACGCAGGTTATCAATCTCGAGAATGCCGTCGCGTACACTCTGGGTGACGGCAATCTGCGCTAAGGCCATCATGCTGGCCTGCTCGGTCGCACGGCTGATCGCGCGCTCTCGGGCGTTATCAATGTCATCATTTTCGATTAGGGCCCGGCCGATCGCTTCGATTGATGCTGCTTGAGCCGATGTAATCAAACTGAGGAGGAGAGAGACAGATAAAAGCAGTGTTCGCATAACTAACCCGTAAGCAAGTGAGATACAGAACAGTTTGGTTCAAATGTCAGTTATTTCCCAGTTTTGCGCAGAATGCACGGTATAACAGTGAATCCTAGACTATATTTCCTGTAGAAATTGATCGGGATTACCCTATGAGAATTGTTAGCACCTTGGGTGTGGCCCTAATGCTGAGCGGCTGTCAGATGGCGATGTTTTCAGCTCCTCAGTCGAGTAATGAAGGGAGTCTGTCTGGGTCCGTTGAATCGATGCAGGAGGCTCAGTCCCCTTATTTGAGTGAGCGTGAAGAGCCGTTAGAAGCGCAGCCGGCAATTGGTGTTCGGGCAGTGTCGCTCAATACCAAGGTAGACCCATTGAGTAGCGCTGCAGAGATTCTCGCAGAGCAATTGATCACGGGTTTGAGTGAAGCGCGTGTGAAGCGCTTTCCAATGACAATTTTGCCTTTTGGAGCGCTGCCAGGACACTCGGTTTACAGCACTGTGGGTGAACGCGTCTCTGAATCACTTTTCTACTCGCTACAAGCCAACGAATACAACCTAATCGATTACCGAGTAGCGGGCATGCCGGACCGTGCAATGCCAGAGGTCTCTGAGCAGCAGATAGGCCAGCTCAGATCGCGCAACCGCATCTACTTTGTTCTGGTGGGTAACTATGCTCACTATGCTGATGGTTTGGTAATCAATGCTCGCGTGCTGGATACGACTACGCGCCAAGTGCTCGCTGCAGGGCAGGTGCATGTGGCGGATCAGCTTTTAGAGGGGCGTCTGCCCGGATATGACCCGTTGCTCGCTGCTGAGAAAGGGATGATTGTCGAGACAGGCGGAGTGCCTGCAGGAGTTGCTGAATGAGATCTGTAGTTTTGGCATGTGCGCTCTGTTTGGCGTTATCGGGATGTCAAACAGTCACCACCGCGCTAACACCCTCGCCGTCTAAAACCGTGGCTGCAGATGAAAATTGGGTGCAAGCAACGGGCTATGCACCCATCAGTCTACAGCCCGGCGAGACGAGTGATCAGAAACAGCTGAACGCCATGCGAGTCTCTAAGTTGCGTGCCTATCAAGAGCTGGCAGCGATTGTGAATGGCCAGTATCTCTATGGTACGACGACGGTGGAGTCGATGATTCTGCAGAACGACCAGTTTAAAACCGCAGTCGCAGGCGTCGTGCGTGGAGCTCGGGTCGTTAAGAGCTTCCCTGTCCAAGAAGATGTCTATGCAACCATTCTTGAAGTGGACTTGAACCAGGTTGAGAGGGCTTGGATCAGCGCGAATTGAGAACCTGTGGCTCAATCCTCGCCGCGGACACCTCTTCAGACACGCCGTAAACCCATCCTTGGGGGCTTCGTGTTGACCTCCATGTCAACAAGAGTCTTCAGAGGTGTCCCCGACGATGCTTGAGCTCTGGTTTTTCGAGTGCCCAGTGTCTGTTTCTCGAACCGTATTTGCCATGGATGGCAAATACGGAGCGCCCAGGGATGGCTCGCAGCGTTTCGAGAAATAGATACTGGGTACTCATTAACTCAGGCGTATTAACCGTGCTTAGCAGTGTAGGCGGCTTTCTGCTCAGGCGTCGCCTCAGTTTGGTATTTGGCTTTCCAATCACCGTAGGGCTCGCCATAAACAAGCTCGCGAGCCGCATCTAAGTCGACACTTTCTCCACGCTCTTCAGCTGCTGCAACGTACCACTTTGACAGGCAGTTACGACAGAAGCTTGCGAGGTTCATCAAATCGATATTCTGCACCTCTTTGTGGTTGTCAAGGTGGTCGAGTAGGCGGCGAAAGACAGCGGCTTCTATCTCGTTCTGTTTATTCTGGTCCATCTAAAAGCTCCTTTTTGAAAATGTTCTCTGTGAATCAGTGCATATGCTCGTCCAGCTCTTTACAGATCGCGTCTGTTAGCCGGTTGCAGTAGTCAGGGTCTGTTAGTGCTTGGTTATCGGCGTCGGTGATGTAGAAGAAGTCCTCTACACGCTCAGCGACGTTGGCGATTTTAGCTTTGTGCACAACGATACCAAACTGGCTAAAGATATTGCCTATACGCGACAGGAGGCCGGGGCGATCGGCCGTGAATACCTCGAGAACAGTCTGGTTTACGCCGCTATCACTGCTAAGAGTCGCGCTGGTCTTCATTGGGAAGAGCTTCAGTTGGCGCGGTACCCGACGTTGGATGATTTCTGGATAGTCATCAGGGTCATCTAGCTGCTCAAACAGATAGTCGTAGATACTTTGCAGATAATCCGGATTCTCTGATAGCGGCTGGTTATCTTCGGTCAGTACGGTGTAGGTGTTCAGCGTGTAGCCGTTGTCGGTCACGATGATGCGAGCGTCCTGAACACTCAGATTCAACTGGTCGAGTGCCGCTACTGTTGCCGCAAAAAGGTTGGGCGAGTCTTCAGTATGGATAAATATTTCAGTTGCACCTTCGTTGGCTCTAAAGGTGTTCTGGCTCAGCATAATGAGCGGTAACGGCTTATTGTTATGCTCAATGATCGCCTGGGTATGACGTGCGATCGCTTTGCCATCTTCGCGCAGGAAGTAATCTTCTCCGAGTCGAGCCCAGAGAGCTTTGGCTCTTGTTGTGTCTACATGCTGACGCTCGAGTGCGGCTAGCGCCTCATACTGAGCCTGCTCAATGCGCTCCTCGCGATCGATCGGGTTCTCAAGCCCGCGTCGCAGAGCGCGACGCGTCTCCGTGTAGAGTTGACGCAACAGCGAAGCGCGCCAACTGTTCCAGAGCTCATTATTGGTGGCGTTGATGTCCGCTACCGTGAGTACATAGAGATAATCTAGATGGGTGACGTCGCCCATCCGTCGAGCAAAGCTGTTTATCACTTCTGGGTCCGATAGATCTTTACGCTGTGCGGTCATCGACATAAATAGATGACTCTTCACCAGCCAGGCAACCAGCTCTGCGTCCCACTTGCTGAGGTGGTGGCGTTGACAGAAATCCATCACGTCGACAGCGCCAAGCTCCGAGTGGTCGCCACCGCGACCTTTAGCGATATCGTGATAGAGGCCTGCAACGTAGAGCAGCTCGATCTTGGGAATATTGTTCACCACTCGGTGCGCAATCGGAAAAACATCGCGGTACTCACGGTGGCGGAACTGTCGCATCATCTGAATAACCTTCAGCGTGTGTGCGTCGACGGTGTAAATGTGGAACAGATCGTGCTGCATCTGACCCACAATATTGCCAAACTCCGGAAGATAGCGCCCCAGAATACCGTAGCGATTCATGCGTTTGAGCTCAGTCGAGACGCGCTCGGGTGAACGCAACAGCTCCATGAACAAGCTTGTGTTGCGGATATCCTTGCGGAAGTCGTCGTCGATCAGGTGCCGATGGGTGCGGATCAAGCGAATGGTTGAGGCACGTACACCCTTAATCTCAGTGTGCTGTGCCATGATGACGTGCAGCTCCATTAAGGCAAAGGGGTTGTGCTCGAACACGGTGGGATAGGCTGCTGCTAGGTAGTCGTCGCGGACAACGAAGCGACTATTGATTTGCCGTACCTCCTGTTCGACGTCGGCACGCAGAATGGCTTCGTCGAAGTACTGCAGCAGCATATCGTTGAACGCAGACATGCGCTTGGCGACGCGATAGTACTGGCTCATAAACTGCTCTACTGCTAACGCGCTATCGTTATCCTCATATCCAAAAAAGCCGGCTAGCGTTCTTTGATGATCGAATAGTAGTCGATCTTCGCGGCGGTTCGTTTTCATATGTAGGGCATAACGCGCTCGCCACAGGTACATCTCTCCACGGCTGAGTTGCTCAAGTTCTGTATCTGTCAGAAAACCATGCTCTACTAGGTCCTTGATATACGTTGCACCGAAGTGTCGTTTCGCAACCCAGCCGATGGTTTGCAGATCACGTAAACCACCCGGTGAGTTTTTAATGTTGGGCTCAAGGTTGTATTCGGTGTTGTTAGTGCGTGAGTGACGGTCTGTTTGCTCTTTGAGCTTGGCTTTGAAGAACTCCGCATCCGACCAAGCATCTTCCGAGGTGACTTGCTCATACATGCGTTCACGCAGGCTTTTGTCACCCACCAGTGTGCGCGATTCAACCAGGTTGGTGGCGATCGTAATGTCGCCGCGCGCCTCGTTGTAGCACTCCTCGAGCGTACGGACACTCGAACCGATATCCAAGTTGACGTCCCAAAGCAGAGTGAGGAAACCGCTAATGCTCGCTTCAAAGTCAGCTGGGTCGAGACCGTCCATTAGTAAGAGGATGTCGACATCTGAGTGCGGGTGCAGCTCGCCGCGGCCGTAGCCGCCAACAGCGATAAGACTTAATTGTCCCTCTTCTGGCCAATCAAACTGTTTCCATGCGAAACGCAGGAGTTGGTCGATTACCCAGGCTCGGCCATAGATGAGGGTGCGAATATCCGCCTTATCGATAAAGGCTGCATGCATTGCCTCAGTGGATGCGTTCAGCGCGTTTTTAAGCGCTTTAGTGGCGCCGAGAGACTCGGCTTCACGATGAAGTTTGGGTTGGTCAAAAAAACGCTCGACACCATTTATCGGTGTTGCTGTCAGTTGCATCTACAGCTGCTCCTGTTTATACGCTGAAGAACGACGATGATCGGGGCTTGTGTATTAAACGCGTTCTTCGTTGCGCAGGGTCAGAATCTCGTAGCCTGTTTCGGTGACGAGTATGGTGTGCTCGTATTGGGCCGAGAGGCGGCGATCGACAGTCTCAACCGTCCAGCCATCGCGCTTGTTTAGTTTTACGTTGCGCTTGCCCGCATTAATCATCGGCTCGATTGTTAGGCACATTCCCGCTTCAAGCGTTTCACCGGTACCGGGGCGGCCGTAATGAAGTACCTGCGGATCTTCGTGGAATTCCGCGCCAATGCCATGCCCGCAGTATTCGCGCACAACTGAGTAGTGGTGAGCCTCGGCGTGTTTCTGGATGGCGTGGCCGATATCGCCAAGCTGTACGCCCGGTTTAACCAGTTCGATGCCAAGATTCATACACTCCTGCGTGACTTTGCAGAGGCGCTCCGCATGCGGTGCAACCTCGCCCACCAAAAACATTTTGCTGGTATCGCCGTGATAACCATCTTTAATGACAGTAATGTCGATATTAATCAGATCGCCGTTTTTGAGCGCTTTGTCGTTGGGGATACCGTGGCAGACAACCGAGTTTACTGAGGTGCAGATCGATTTCGGGAAGCCATGGTAGTTCAGCGGCGCTGGGATGGCCTGCTGGTCGTTAACGATATAATCATGGCAGATCTGGTTCAGTTCGTTGGTGGTGATGCCCGGTTTTACATGGGGCTCGATCATCTCCAGTACCTCGGCGGCCAGACGTCCGGCTACGCGCATCTTCTCAATTTCGAGGGCGGATTTAATCTTTATGCTCATCTCTTCGTCTCATCGATCTGTGCCAAGTCACTACGCGGTAAAATTGCGTCGCTTAGCCGGGAAATAGTTAACTGCCCCAAGTGTACCTCAGATCCTTTTGCTGCCCAAAGTTTGCTTCATTTTATTTGCTGCTTGTGGTATAAACTGCGCTCCAAAATTTCGTGCTTCGGCACAATTAACGCAAGTACTGCTCATTACTGGGTGTGCTTAAACACAACACACACAGCTCGTCACAGGCTGCCTGGGTGCCGGAAACGGTTGGCAGATGGGGGTTGTGGAGGTTTGAACCCGCTAGAAGGAAAGTTCAAAAATGGCAAAAGTCAGCATGCGTGACCTGCTCAAAGCAGGTGTTCACTTCGGTCACCAGACTCGTTACTGGAACCCGAAAATGTCGAAATTCATCTTCGGCGCTCGCAACAAGATTCATATCATCAACCTCGAGCACACTCTGCCTGCTATGAACGACGCTCTGGCAGTCGTTAAAAACATGGCATCGAACAAGAACAAGGTTCTGTTCGTGGGCACTAAGCGTGCTGCTGCGAAAGTGGTTAAAGAAGAAGCAAGCCGTGCAGGTATGCCTTACGTAAACCACCGTTGGTTGGGTGGTATGCTGACCAACTACAAAACTATCCGTCAGTCTATCCGTCGTCTGCGTGATCTTGAAGCTCAGGCTCAAGACGGTACGTTTGAAAAGCTGACCAAGAAAGAAGCGCTGATGCGTCGTCGCGAGATGGAGAAGCTTGAGCTATCTATCGGCGGTATTAAGGATATGGGCGGTCTGCCTGACGCACTGTTCGTAATCGACGTTGATCACGAGCGCATCGCTATTAACGAAGCAAACAAGCTGGGCATTCCAGTTATCGGTATCGTTGATACCAACTCTAACCCAGACGGCATCGATTACGTTATCCCAGGTAACGACGATGCGCTGCGCGCTATCCAGATCTACGCTCAGTCTGTTGCTGATGCATGTGTAGAAGGCAGCGATGCAAACGCTGGCGCGAAGAGCGACTTCGTTGAAGTAGACGAGCAGGCTGCAGCTGAGTAAGCGCAGTAAAAGCTTCATCTTCGGATGGTAAGTTTACGAGAAGGGGAGCCAGGCTCCCCTTTTTTAAGTCTGAATTAAGTTCTTAAAGAATATAGAGGATTGCGAAATGGCAAACATCTCTGCATCAATGGTTAAGGAGCTGCGCGAGCGCACCGGTCTTGGCATGATGGAGTGCAAAAAAGCACTGGTTGAAGCTGAAGGCGACATCGAAAAAGCGATTGATGATCTGCGTAAAGCGTCAGGTCTGAAAGCTGCTAAGAAAGCTAGCCGCACAGCGGCTGACGGCGTTGTTCGCGTCAAAGTTGCAGACGACAACAGCTACGCTGTCGTTGTAGAAGTTAACTCTGAAACTGACTTCGTTGCACGCGACGACAACTTCCTTGGTTTCGTTGACACTGTTCTGGCTAAAGCTTTCGCTGATAAGCAGGCTGACGTTGCTGCGCTGATGGCGGGCGATCTTGAATCTGCTCGTGAAGCACTTGTACAGAAGATCGGTGAAAACATCTCTGTTCGCCGTGTCGTGGTAGTGGAAGGCGCAAACGTTGATGCTTACGTTCACAGCAACAACCGTATCGCGACTCTGGTCTCACTGACTGGCGGTGAAGCGGAGCTGGCACGTGACGTTGCAATGCACGTAACTGCACAGAACCCACGTGTGTGTAAGCCAGAGGATATGCCGCAGGACGAGCTGGATCGCGAGAAAGAGATCATCATGGCTCAGCCTGACATGGAAGGTAAACCACAGGAAATCAAAGAGAAGATGGCTGTGGGTCGTGTTAAGAAGTTCCTGGCTGAGAACAGCCTGGTTGAGCAGGCGTTCGTTAAGAACCCAGAGCTCACTGTTGGCAAGCTGATTAAAGATGCTGGTGCTGACATCAACGGCTTTACTCGTCTAGAAGTAGGCGAAGGTATCGAAGTTGAAGTTAAAGACTTCGCACAGGAAGTTGCAGAGCAGCTCAACGGCTAATTCTGCTGTCGCGGTCCTGCAATGACTTGCGGGGCCGCGCGCTTTCGATATAAGTTAGACACCACTCGATTCTGCCTTTCCCGGAGGTCCTATGCCTGCTGCCAAACCTAGCTCCAAATACAAGCGTATTTTGCTAAAACTCAGCGGTGAAGCGCTGATGGGTGAAGAGAACTTCGGTATCGATCCGAAGGTTCTGGATAGAATGGCGCTGGAGATTGGCCAGTTGGTCGGTATCGGCGTTCAGGTCGGTATTGTGATTGGTGGTGGTAACCTGTTCAGGGGCGCAGCCCTGAGCGCGGCGGGCCTAGATCGTGTTACGGGCGATCATATGGGTATGCTGGCAACGGTTATGAACGCACTTGCGATGCGTGACGCACTTGAGCGCTGCAATATAGCAACGCGTGTTATGTCTGCGATTCCAATGAGCGGAGTGGTTGATCACTATGATCGTCGCAACGCGATGCGTTACCTAAACCAGGGAGATGTTGTGATCTTCTCAGCTGGTACAGGCAACCCCTTCTTTACAACTGACTCTGCAGCTTGTCTTCGTGGTATCGAGATAGATGCAGATGTCGTACTCAAAGCGACTAAGGTAGACGGTGTTTACACGGCGGATCCGATGAAGGACTCCTCGGCAGTGCGTTATGACCGTTTGAGCTTTGATGAGGTTCTTGAAAAACAACTCGGCGTCATGGACATGACGGCGATATGCCTCACTCGTGACCATGATATGCCGGTTCGTGTATTCAATATGAACAAACACGGTGCACTGGTTAATGTTGTTGGTGGTGGCGATGAGGGTACGCTGATAGACAGCGGCAAGCCGACTGGAGAGTAAGATGATTGATGAGATTGTCCGCGACGCGGATGAGCGTATGGCCAAGAGTGCTGAATCGCTGATTGAGCAGTTCAAGAAAATTCGCACCGGCCGTGCAACACCAGCGATTCTGGATAGTGTGCAGGTTGATTACTACGGCTCGATGATGCCAATCAACCAGGTCGCGAACGTAACAGTTGAAGATGCGCGTACGCTGTCGATTATTCCTTGGGAACAGCCAATGGTTCCAGCCATCGAAAAGGCGATCATGAAATCCGATCTGGGTCTTAACCCATCCACGGCTGGTAACGTGATTCGTGTACCCATGCCGGCTCTGACCGAAGAGACACGTAAGGGTTACATCCGCCAAGCTCGCCAAGAGGCGGAGAATGCTCGTATTGCTATTCGCAACGTGCGCCGTGACGCTAACAACAGCATTAAAGATCTGCTGAAAGAGAAAGAGATCTCCGAAGATGACTCGCGTCGTGGCGAAGATCTGACGCAGAAGGCAACAGACAAACATGTTGCTGAGGTTGACAGTCTACTGTCACAAAAAGAGAAGGATCTAATGGAGATCTAATCTCCATCGCACCCTAGGGAGCGCTCCGTCTGTGATGGTAGCGCTCTTTTCGTAGTGGGGTGCAGCAGGACAATATTGATGGCCGACTCAACAATTGATAACAAGGCTAAGCTTCGCCCAATGCCCAAGCACGTTGCCATTATCATGGATGGCAATAACCGTTGGGCTAAAGAGCGCCGACTTCCTAGTCTGGCGGGTCACAAAGCGGGTGCAGAGAGCGTTCGCGCTGTTATCAAAGCTTGCGCCGAATCGGGTGTCAAGTCTCTAACGCTGTTCGCATTCTCAAGTGAGAATTGGCGTCGCCCGGAAGATGAGGTTAAGGGCCTGATGGACCTGTTCGCCTGGGCGCTGGATCGTGAGGTGAAGAAGCTGGCGAAGAACAACATTCGTCTGCAGGTGATCGGTGACAAGAGCGGATTTAGTGAGGGGCTGCAGAAGCGAATTGCTAAAGGTGAAGCGCTTACGCAAGATTGCACCGGACTCTTCCTCAATGTTGCCGCTAACTATGGCGGTCAGTGGGATATCGCGCGTGCCGCTCGCACTCTTGCGGCGCAAGTCGCTGCCGGTGAAATGAAACTCGAAGAGCTTACGGCCGAGCGTTTGGGGCTAGAGGTGAGTCTTGCTGATCAACCCCTGCCGGACCTCTGTATCCGCACCGGCGGTGAGCAGCGCATCAGTAATTTCCTTATTTGGCAGTTTGCCTACACCGAGCTCTATTTTAGCCCGCTCTACTGGCCAGACTTTGGCTATCAACAGATGTTGGATGCTCTTCACGATTTTCAAACACGCGAGCGACGCTTCGGTCGTACCAGCGAGCAGGTAGCAGCAGAGCATGTTTAAAGAGCGCTTGATGACAGCACTAATACTAGCGCCTCTTGCGCTGGCAGCAGTATTTCTGCTTCCGCTGTTGCCATTTTCGATCCTGATGGGGCTGCTTGTGCTGATTGGTGGCTGGGAGTGGTCTAATCTAGCGCTGCATCGCCGTACTCATCGTTGGCTTTACGTTGCCAGTCTTGCACTACTGCTTGTTGTGACACATAGCCTGCTCGCTTTTGTTGAAGTGCCAATCCTGATGGCTGCGTTGGTCTTTTGGTGGTTTGCACTGAGTCGCGTTGGCCGTTATCCGCAAACCAAAGGCATAGAACAGACCGCAACAAAGATCCTCATAGGCTATCTGGTGCTGATTCCAGCCTGGGTCGCGATGGTTGGTATGAAGGCGCACCCACAGGGTAATCTGCTGATCTTCATGCTGTTTTTGCTAGTGTGGGGTGCAGATATTGGAGCCTACTTTGCCGGCAAGCGCTTTGGTCGCAATAAACTCATTCCCCGAGTAAGCCCAGGAAAAACCCGAGAGGGAGTGCTCGGCGGGCTCTCTGTCTGCGTAATGGTTGCTATAGGTTTTGCGATCTCGGCGAAGTTATCTGCCGGAGCAACCTTGGCGCTGCTGCTACTGGCGCTTGTAACCGGCATGGTCTCGGTGCTTGGAGATCTGTTTGAGTCGATGTTTAAGCGCGAGCGGGGAATTAAAGACAGTGGTCGTATTTTGCCGGGACACGGTGGGATTCTGGATCGCATCGATAGTCTGACAGCCGCTGCCCCAATTTTTCTGCTCGGACAATATTGGATGCAGATTTTCTAGGTAAAAGATGGACTTAATCCAAACCCTTTTTGCGACGCTAATTACTCTGGGTATCTTGGTCACAATCCATGAGTGGGGACACTTCTGGGTAGCTCGACGCTGCGGAGTTAAGGTTCTGCGTTTCTCGGTCGGATTCGGCAAGCCTATCTGGATGCGCGTCGGGCGAGACGGCACCGAGTACGCGATCGCCTCAATTCCCCTAGGCGGTTACGTGCGAATGCTGGATGAGCGTGAGGGCGACGTGCCCGATGAGCTCCGCCAGCAGGCGTTCAACAATAAGCCGGTTATGCAGCGAATTGCAATCGTTGCAGCTGGCCCTCTAGTTAACCTTATTTTTGCTGTTTTAGCCTACTGGTTTCTGTTTGTCTGGGGCGTCACTGTCGTAAAGCCGACTATTGGCGTTGTTGAGCCAGCATCGCTCGCTGAGCAAGCCGGGCTGCAGTCGGAACTGGTGCTCACCGAAATAGATGGCCGCGAGGTTCGTTCGTGGGAAGAGGTAAATTTAGCGCTTGCCGCCCGTATCGGTGATGAGGGGGTGCTCGAGCTGAGAGCCGGTCAGCCTGATAGCGGTTGGTTGAAAAACTACTCGGTACCACTACAAGGCTGGAATGTAGATCTGGAGAGCGAGTCGCCGCTACGGGCCTTTGGCCTGCAACCTTGGCAGCCTCTGATTGAACCGGTGATTGGTCAGATTACGCCTGATGGTGCTGCACATACGAGTGGATTGCGCGTAGGGGATAAAGTTGTTGCGGTAGACGGTGCGCCAATTGCCGACTGGATGGACCTGGTTGGCGTAATTCAGGCATCTGCCGGCTCTGCACTGAGCTTTACGATTTTGCGTGACCAATCTGAATTGGCCCTTTCGATCACTCCGGGGAGCCGAGAGTTGAGTGATGGTTCGGTTGTGGGTTTTATCGGTGCGGGAGTGCAGCCCTATACCTGGCCTGAAGATCATTTAGTTGACCTGCAGCAAGGTCCGGTACAGGCTCTAGTCAGCGGATTTAATAAAACCGTACAGATGGTGAGTTTGACCCTTGATTCCATTAGGAAAATGATCGTCGGGGTGATCTCGCTAAATAACTTGAGCGGCCCGATAACCATTGCTAAAGTGGCGGGGGCCTCAGCGGCTTCTGGGCTTGAGTCATTTATCAGTTTTCTCGCCTATTTAAGTGTCAGCCTTGGTGTGTTGAACCTGTTGCCAATTCCGATGTTGGA
>Ga0209652_1001257_pt1 | contig 20836 bp, 16 predicted proteins | sample SaaInl74LU_5_DNA_FD_184641 | JGI IMG/M metagenome (GOLD analysis project Ga0209652, IMG submission 184641) | Marine microbial communities from expanding oxygen minimum zones in the Saanich Inlet - ESP_74LU_5_DNA (SPAdes) (version 2) | ecosystem: Environmental > Aquatic > Marine > Intertidal zone... | reverse complement strand
GCATCAGTCACCTGCGTAATCAAATGATCCGTCTCATTACTCAAATCTTCTATAGCCGCACTCAATGTTTCCGCCGGCGCAACCTGAGAAGTCGACGTCTGAACCTTTAAATTAATTTTATGAATAAGAGGATGGGGGTGCATGTACCCAGCAAACTTTACGGCTGGATCACGTAGGAGCTGCATACGAAGTAAATTTGCGACCGTGTGATCTTCCTTGTTGAATGTGAATGTGCCTGCGTTGGAAACTTTGGTATCGGCTTGGTATTCGATCTTTTCTTCGTCGTCATCCAAGATGAATGCCGATGAGCGCTCTGGGGCGTTCGCCATGATGCTGCTTTTATATGGTCCGATTTATCTTTGCAATAACCAACAACAACCAATAGGATTGTTATCTTCAATTCGACCTGTCAAACCACTGGTTTGGAATTTTGGTTGGGAATAAAACTGGCCAGGCGCACGGTCCCTCATCACATATACCTCACATCTCACATCTCACACTCACATCTATCTTTGAATTGAGTCATCTTCTATCATCATCTTAATTGCTCTTTGTTGACAGCATCCATCGTTTGCTCAGATAATCTACTACTGCGCAACAACATGCCTCAACCAGAAGAGGAAAAGCCCGGTCAATCAAACCGTGCACAAGTCAAGGATGACGGGCGTGATGCACGTTTATCCTTCCGAAAATTTGCAGAGCACAAAATGAAACGCGAATTCAAGGAGGAGGCAATCAAAAAGTGTGAACAACCCCTCAAGAATTTCGGTCAGTGTGCTCAGGAGAGTGGGCTGTTGGTAGTGTTCAAGTGTCGGGAGTTCAATAGAAAAATAAATGAATGCATGACTGAGCACAACTCTCCAGAAAAATTTGAGGAATTCCTTAAAGCCAATCAAGATGAACTAGATAAAAGAACACTGAGGAGTAAAACAGCCTGATAATACTCTAATGAAAATGTACCAATATCACTGAGGAGAAATAATCAGAACTCATGGCAGCGATTGCTCTCTCTATAATATTAAAACTATGTGGTAGTTTGTTGCCACAAAGACCAACTTCCAACCTTCACCAACAACAAGTTACACTTTTGCCTCCAGTGCCAACTGGCATTGGTATCTGCAATCTATGTCCTGTTCTTGGTGAACAAGATCATTTAATGCTGGCACAATCTTTGACTTCATTACGCCACTATCACACTGGCCCGATATTGTGACAAGTCCCAATCCCCTCGCTGCTATCAAACGTACATTGGGAACACTGTCGGTCAACCCCCTCAACATGAGTGACACGATTTGGTCCATAAGCGTATCGCTTATGTTCAAAGCATTCTCTCCATCCTTCTCAGCCAAGGCTGCAAATGATCTCAACACTGTAATTCTTGTCAAATATGATTGTGATTCATCATACATGCGAGTGTAATTAGGAAGGATCTCTTGCATAATCCATTCTGATCCACAAACACTCAACAACTTTGGCATACCCGCAATGCACGCCGCCCGCACATCTGCCACTTGGTCCGACATGATTTTAAGCCACGGTTCGAGAAGATGGTCTTCAAAAAATGATACCCCCCTTGCCTCTGCCAAAAATGGTAAAAGTCGTCCAACAGCATCGCGTACACGCCAGTTTTGTGCCCTTGCCATTTGAAGGATGGAATTCACGACAACGTCCATCTGTCCCAATAGATGAGAGACCCGACTCAACTTACTGAGAATGTGGAGTTGAACTTCAGCAAATTCATCATTAAGGAAATTTTCTAACAGAGGCCTGAATTCTTGAAGAATGATTTCATCTGTCAAAGCAGTGCAGATTGAAGGATCACAGCAATCCATAAGAGTTTGGGCCAATTTGGAACGGACTTCCATAACGAGATCATCAGCCAATGCGGGGAGCAAAGGCGCAATGTGTGCTTGGAAAAGATCGGCTCCATCCAGCTGTGCCATGCGTGCAATATTTTCAACGGCGGCAGCACGGACTTCCGCTTCACTGTCCTGGAGAAGTCCAGAAAAGAGTTTAAACACCTCTGTCTGACGAGCAATGTGCTTTGGACCGACAAAGCCAAGTGATCCAGTGACGGTAGCAAATGCTTTGGAAAGGTTGTGTCGGACTCTCCTGTGATGATGAGAAGGTAAATAACACAAGACATAGTTAGAAATATGAGCGATAAATATAATGCAGGCTCTCAATATCCACATAAATATGTCAAGCACTTACCATGATAAATCAGCACATCCCCCTCGTACAACAGGAAGGACCACATCAGCGGTAACACTCGGCTCCCTCGCCAGACCACAACCAACACTCCCCGCACAACTAACAGCCAACAACCTCACAGAATCTTGTTCATCCGCACTCAACGCCTGAAAAATTGGCACAATCTCAAAAGTAACCAACCGTTTATTCTCATCCGCAACAGCAGGCTGCGCCACCCCACTCTTAATCATCTCATCGGCACTCTTCGTCAACCCGGCAACAGCCTCCACAAACCTCCCCAAATTCTTCGCCGCACTCCTTCGTACCATGGGAGTATCATCCTCACTCAAATCCTTGAACAAAATTCGGAATTCCCTCCTAACCTCATCCGCCGCCGCACCACGGGGAGCATGCGCATTCCAAAAGGCATACATGGTAGGCAACACTCCCGCCGCGGAAACCTTGGCCGTGAACCAATCGGCACTAGCCAAACGTTGCGCGGTCGTACGGAGTAATCCGAATGGCATGCCGTCTGCATATTTCCCCCCCGGAAGTAACAATGGCACAATTTTATTGAATGTTTCAACCGCCTTATCGCGTACTACCGTTTCGTCAATGCAGCACAACCGTTCGAGGGTGGGAAGCAACGGCATGGCCTCATATCCGGGGACCAACCCGGGCACCAACTCGGCCAATTGTCCGGCAAGCAGCAAGAGAATTTCGTCGTCCTCATCGCTATCCTCACTTTTGGCAATGGTGTCATTCAGATATGGGATGAGTTTTTCAATCGTATCTTTGGTCCCCATGGCATCCCCCACAATACTGAGTTTTTTCATGGCGTCGACGCGAGCCTCGGTGGAATCGCTGGATAGTTGCGCCACGAAGAGGTCGAAGGGGGGCATCGAGAGGAGGGCATTGGAATCGCAGTTGAGGGAACGGGCGAGGGTGAGGGATGGTGTAGTTCCGGAGGCGAGTGGGCCAGCTATTGGGGCGTGGCCGGTTGTGGTTGCAGAAGACCCTTCGTCGGCCATTTTGTTTTATTTATTGTTTTTAATTTGCTGTGTGATTTTTAACTGTAGAAAAATTAACTCAAAAACACAGCTAACAGTCTCCTGATTCTGAGCTTTTTGCAGTGATGATTAGTTCCCTTTCTATTCTGATGGCACTAAAGATATTGACAGCAGCGATGGTCATCTCATGGTGGTAAGATTTGATCGTTGTTTTTATGCGGTGTTCAAAATCGGCATCGGGGGCAAATCATTGCTACCACACTTACATAGAAAGGTATCGTAGATGCACATAACTCAAGCTTAGTCTTACTTACGTAATCCAATGCGCTAGGTAGCTCTTGCTGGATGAGCATGCAAGCAATGAGAGCGATGAGCAAAGCGTTGAGGCAACAATGAGAACAATGACACTATGGAAGGAATGGAGTTGAATACTCCATCATACTCAATTGTAATGAACATCTCACAATGATAAGAAGGAGGAGCTGGTTTGTAGCTGTAGTGTTTCTAATGGTGCAGCTGAGAACATTCGTGCCTTCATGTTCTGCAAAGAAGATCTCTACTACAACATCATACGATAGTGTGAATCGTCATAACAGGCACCGAGGCAAAGAGTATCGCCGTGATAACAATTGGAAAAGTTCAAGTGCTAGATTGCCAAAATTGAGTAGTCATGATACTACAACCTTTGATGACAACAAGTTATTGACACAAGTCCATTTTGGTTCTACACGACGAGATATCTCTGTCAATGATGAAGAACACTCCATAAAGAGAATTTCAATTTCCGAGACAAATCAGCTCAATCAACAAGTATCTTCTGCACCTTACATAATTGCACATCGACAAACACGTGATGTAGAAGATATCTTCAACGAAATGGCACACAAAGATCCACAAGAGTGGACTGCTATCGATTGGATTGCACTGATATTGTTTCTCACCATGTTCTGTTGGATTTACAGTTGCATCTGTGCACTATGCTGCTGTGGCCGCAGAGGTGGCGGTGGTGGATCAACCCTTCTCAATTGGTTATGTTGTTATGAGATATGTTGTAGAGATGGACGGGACTTGGAAGTTTGTTGCGATTATGCAACTGCAACATTAGTGTAGAAAGAAGTGAATGTATCAATAGTTGGCAGAGTTGCGTGTTTGTGTTCCACTGAAGTACAGAAAAGTAATCATATGTTTTGCACAAAAAAAAGAGGTTTGATCATTCTATTTACAGTTATTTCTCTTGCAGTAAATCCAATTACTTATCCTATCCTACTCTTGTTTATGAACCGGGCATTCCATTGCCCGATATGTATAAAACCATTCATCATCACAGATGAATGCATGACACTTTCAACTCGTCAAATTCGATGTTGTTGAATCAACCAAGGTTATAATATATCTCATCTACCCTCGACATGAAAGTCATCTTCCTCCTATTCCTAACTTATAAACCTCTTCTTCAACTACATACACAACATACAATCACTCATACACGCAAATTAAATTTTGAATGGTTTTGGCATCTCAATCGGTCTCAAAACTTTCTTTCCTGGGGTGCTCATTTTAGCTGGTGATGACGCAGGGGTTGATTTTGGTGAATCATCCTGTGGAAATGAGTGAGTGTATGATTAGATGAACGCTTTTTGAAATGACTAGGCACGGATTATCAACCAGTACTGCGCGGGGAGTAGTGCTGCCCAAATCTCTGACACGTCGAAAAATCATATAGAACAAACTCAGCTCGTCTACTTCCTCGTCGCTTGCATCGAGAACACAGCAGAAGGAAATACACGATCTCCTTTTCTTACCTTGTCCACAAAAGGATGAACGTGATCTTGAAACATCATTTGGTCCTCTCCGCTCATCTTACGGGCGCCGTCGCGTTCAATTTGGGTAGCCATTGTTCTTGCCTTCGTTTTGTTTGAATTGCTTCTTGTTTTTTATGTTCCTTCGAAGATTCATGCTTCTTGCTTTGCCGCTCACTTGCCAGCGACCTTCTTCGGCGAGAGAGGGCGGAGAGGGCTGCTTCTTCAAGAAGTCAAAAGCGAAGTGTCAGCCGTGCGTTGGAGGTAGGTGAGCACGAGAAAACAGCCGTTACGGTATCAGAAAGTACCCACTTGGGCATTTAAAACTACCCAACACGTCACAGATCTTGATCTTCTCTCTTTTCCACAACATCTGCTCATCATCTTTGGCATCTTTTCGTTGATGACATCGAGCTTCCATTGCATGCCAACTTTTCCACCAAACCTTGCCCAAGCTAGGGACATAATATCTTGACAACTACCATCCTTCAAACATGAAATCCATCATCTCCGTAGCCGCCATCTGCCTCTCTCTGACGCCTGCCTCCATGGCGTTCGTTCCAGCTTCTCCATATGTTGCAACCCCTTCACGAACAAGCAGCTTGTCAATGGCAGAGTTGGACATGACACCTGAGTTGGAAGCAGCTATTGCCGAAGTTAGAGAGTGCGCCTCTGCATTTGGTGAAGATACTGCACACTTTGCAAATGGTAGGTTCGTGTGTAGCTTATTGATTTGCGGGTAGCTTATTATCAGTACATCTTTGTGTTGGGCCGGTTTGCACAAAATCTCAGATACTTTTTATCATTTGTGTCTAACTACTACAATACTTTTATCTATTCCACGCCAACAAACAATTGCTACATGATAACAGTATGGATTGACAAAATGATTGAAGGAAACATGGATGGAACCGCAGCTGGTCTACTTGATGAATGTGTGCTGGACGATAGTGACAAATGCGAAAATTTCTCAAAAGCGTTGAGTAAGCTCGATGGACTACTTGGTGTTGTGGCTGGCGAACAATACTAGATAGTAGTAGGTTAAAAAGAAACGCAACTGAATGGTGTGCTTGGGTGGAGAGATTCGTATCGAGGAAATTCATTTGTGTTGCTGCTGGGTAGATTTTAGGCTTGGCACATTTTTATTGGATTAGATGAAAGGAAAAGGAATGAGAGTGACGACTTTCAATATGAACAGCAGGAAATGGGGAATCAGTGTAATAATATTCCATTTAAGTAAATTGGGAACGACATAAAACTAGTTTGGAACGTCAGGAAACATTTCGTACCACGTTTCATTTGCTGCAGCACAAGCTTCCTCAAACGTGCGAGTTCCATTCTGAATAGGTTTTGGATAGCCAAATCTTTCGACACAACGGCAAGCCACAGGTCTACCATTGGAACCACAACGATAATTGATCTCGCAGAAGGACCTCCACATAGAATGGCAACCGAACAAGTTGTTGTTTGATGCGATGCACATGGCATTCTGATAGAACATTGGCCTCCCACCAAGACGGGCGATGTAGTCTCTCTCTGGGATAAAGTTGTAGACATTCGAGTCAATACTCTCAACAGTCAAGGGAGGGTGAAATATCTTCCTTGGTAAAATTGGTCCCGGTCCAGAGATTGAGACAGTTGGAGTTCCTGTCTGAGCGCCGCTAATCATTGCAACGCCACCTCCTAAGCTTGCTCCCGTGATGAAGACGTTCGTGTAGTTGGCACCACCATAGCCAGCTCGGACTGCGTTCACAAACTGTGATGTTATAACATAGTAGCCTTGCTCCTTCAGTTTCTGGCTCTCAACAACACTGTTAACAACTTCAAGAAGGTCTGGGATGATTGGAGTCCAAACTGAAAGTGAAGATAGTAATAAGTCGTGTCAGATACACTTCAAGACATAAGCAAATTCAATGCGATAATGTGAGGATGATATGATACAACTCACTCCACCCAAATGGCGTCAACCACTTAACAGATTGAGCTACTCCAGATGCGAACCAAAGATGCAAATTTGCCAGCCAGTCAAACATGGTTTCCGAGCCTCTAACGCTAACAACAGCACTATTCACTTCCGGTGCACTGAATAGCTTAAAGTAGACTGGACTCGATTGAGTCCCTGACTCTTCTCGCCACTTTTTCACATAATCCACTTCATCGATCACTCCTCCACCAAACCATTCTTGGAGCGTGTACTGATTGATGCTTTCTCTCTCATAAGCCATCGCGCTCAGAAACGCATAGTCGCCAAGATCAGATGAGACGTTTTTGGCAGACTGACCGTCGACGACAGGAAATTCGAACCCTTTCGTTAACTTGCAAGTTGGGTATGCCAGAGTGTTAACGCCTGGGTAATAGAAGTCGTTTAAAAGCAAGATTGGTGGACGCGGACCACGCTGTTCCGCTGTGATAGTCGCAGACGAACTTTGAGATGCTGACAACATAAACCAAACGACCAGGAAGACAAAAAAGAAGATCCATGTCCATACCAATCTGCCCTTGTTTTTGATTATACCGCCGACAATTTGACCAAACCTGTACCGCTGAGCGTGCGTTACTCCATCATATTCTTCGTTGAAGAGTTCAGCTGCATCCGAAATTGTGCCATACTTCGACAACACAGAACTAGCGTCAAAATACCTCCATAAAAAGTCGAAGAATCCCAATACGAAGAATACTCCTGCAATAGGGTAATTCTTCTGCACAAGCATGCTGATGAAAGGCCAAATGAAGAAAAAGACAACTTCAAACGCAACAAAGGCATAACAAAGCCAAGGCTTTGGCTCTGATATGATCACTCTCTCCCAGACATTCATCATGGTTTTCCCTCCTCTCTCATTATCTTCTTCGTCGTCATTGTTTTCCTTCAATTCGTCATACAGTTTCAGCATTTCACGGCTATTGCGAAACATGGGGAAAACACAGCAAAGAAGGGCTATTACCGCAACAAGCAGATAGATAACAAGACCCATCTCCATCCACACAAGAACGCCAATGAACAACAACGATGCCAAGATGACACTCGTAACCGTGCAAAGAACTGAAAACTTCATCTGTTCGCTAGATAATGCCGAAGAACCTCCGGTCACAAGCAAAGCGCTTTGGTGGCTCGATCCAGCACACCAATACTTTTGCATACTCCAATTAGTCTTCGTCATGACGGGTTGGTAGCCCATAATCTCATCGGACTCGAGTAATTTCTTTGGTGGATCCACGCTTTCAAAAGTATTGATTTTTGAGCAACACTTGAGAGAAACGAGGCGACTGAAACACCCTGTTCTTGATTCAACGGGAGTTAGCTGTGATGATGTGTAGGTTTTGGTGAGATCGTCTCCAGCAACAAGGTAACGCTGACGTTTCGTGCCCGAATACCGTTTTGTTTGCGTGATCAGTAATGCTCTGTTGGCAATTTTCATGAAGCGCTTGAATTTATTTGGTTCCTCTTCCTCCAGTGGAAAGCATTTATGTACAAGCAGGAAACATGAATTCATTTGTTTGTACGTGGCAGCCAATGCCCAACCTGCAAACGTGATGAGTATTAGAATTGCCCATACCAAAGATGTAATACGCCAAGGTTCGTCACTTTGAGCCATTAAACAAATCATTGCAGTGGTGATTGGCGCTATCAAAAAGACTCTTAGGGGATAGAGAGAGTGCATAAGTATGTCAGAACGTGGCGAAAAAATAAGTAATACGGACATCAGACGGACATCACACTCCACTCACATCAGATATACAATCTCCATAGCAGTTGATCTGAACAATGCCCCACCTCTGTGTGCATCGATAACAAACGCACATCCCATAGTCATGAGAGAAGTCAACCCATATAATAATACAGGAATACTCAGTAAAGTGGAAAATAAGTGTATTTGCGGAATTGACCAAGCCTCATTCGCGCTGACTGGTAACGCTATGCCCAAAAAAAGTAACACTTGGCAACAGAATACGAATAGGAACCCGACAAAGATTATGGTGATGAGTGAATATCCGATACGGATCGCCCTTTGAGCATAAGTGATGGGAGAGAGACGTTTCACAAGCGTAGTCTTGTTGTGTTTTTCATCGCTGCCCGACTGCTGCTTGAGAATGAGTTGATCATGGTCCGTATCAATCACGTGAAGCTGGGAGCCTCGGAAGCGGACGTTTGAGATAGGGATACGGAGACTATAGTCAGACTCATATGCAGCATTGTCGTCGTTCATGTTGTTGTTGTTGCCGTTGTTGCTTGGGTCATCAATGGCGCTGCCATTTTTGCCTTCACTCTCCTCGGCGACGTTGTCGACTGACACCTCCATCTTCGATGCGATGTTGTTGCGAGCTTTGTTGCTATAATTTCCACAGAGTAATGAGCTTTAATATGTCGCTTACTTATGAACATACAGTGCATTCACACGTAAGTCCATCTATCTCCGTCTATGCACCAATGACAGAGAAGTAGGCTTAATTGATAATGAAATGAGTGGCTGCTCTTGCACCAAAGATAAGGAATAGGCCTACTTATCGATGAAAGTGGCCGAGCAACATTGAAGAAGTTTGATTGCGTTTGAATGGGTTTGAATACCGGACGGGTGTCTATCTATCCGCCCGCGGGCGTAGATTGCAATGAGTAGAGCCCCCGCGCATCTCCACTTGGAACGCATCAACACTGAGTCGCATCAATCCATGCAATAAGAGCTGATAAGAGATCTATCGTGTACTTGGCGTGGATAATCTTCCTAAGTAGGTACATTTCATCATCATCATGAAGTCAATAAGCATTCTGACAATTGGCAGTGCCATCCAAGCCGCCGGCGCATCATCATCCTTTCATCGTCGTGATGGTCGATTGTTCGCTGCTGGCAAACATCCTGCAGGTTGGGGAGCTAGAACAAATACATCAACGCAACAATATCGTCAATCGCGTACTGCGCTGGTTCTCTTTCCAAGAGGTGGTGATGTCGAAAGTGCAGTGGTGGCAGAGGAAGAAGATGTAGCAACACAAGATGTGTCAACAACAGAAGAAGAATCACTGGATGATAGAGTTAGTGCTGCTATGAAACGATTAGGCCTTGAAGTGGAAGAGGAATTGACTGTTGAAGATTCCACGCCGGCAAGTGATAATGCAGACAACTGCGAGGGTGGTGTATGTGCCATGCCTGATGCGGATGCTGATCCAGCTACCAATACAGAGAGTATTACTGAAGAAGCAGTCACACAACAACAAGACATTGTTGCGGAAGAAGCAGTCACAGAGGCAGTCACACAAGAAGATATTGACAAAATTGCTGAAACTATTTCTACAGAAATTAACGTCCCAAAAGACATTGTTCTTGCTGCCATATACTCTACATTTAACAACGATCAAATAAATGAAGAGGCTGCACGGTCTATTGTCGAAGCAGAAGTAGCAGCAATTGCGAACGTTGCAGAGGATTGTGAAGAGGTACAACAATTAGTTTCAGAAGGGTTTGATATGTTCTTTGCTAGACGATCACTTGCCTTTTCGGGTATGGACATTGATAATGCACGTGCCATTCTAGTTGCAGACGCTGAAGATGAGGAGGCGGAAGTTCAAGCCCAACAGCAGGCTGTTGCTGCTGCAGAAGCTGAAGCAGCTGCAAAGGAGGAACCTAAGATGAAGACTGTGACGGTAGATTATCCTACCAACTTTGATCCAGTTGCACCGGCTCCTAAGCCACAGGAACAAAAGCCACCGCCTCCAGCAAAGAAAGAAGATGTTGTCTTTGAATGTACCGTGGAAGACCTACAAAAGCTTGTAATTGAATCTCCCGTGCCTGTCTTACTCGATATTTACGCAGATTGGTGTGGCCCGTGTAAGCAGCTCACTCCTGCATTGGAACAAATTGTCATCAATGCGGGAGGGGCATTGCGTCTATGCAAGGTGAACACTGATCAGCAACGTCAAATTAGTGGTGCGTTGGAAGTCAAAGCACTTCCTACAATTTTTGGCATGAAAAATGGAAAAATATTGAACTCGTTCCAAGGTATGCCGCGTGATGAACAGATGCTTCGAAATTTCCTCATGGGGCTATTGGTACCAGGTGAAACATTCAATCCTCCTGTTACTGCTGAAGAGAAGGCCAACTACCATCAATTGAGTACCAAACTCCTCAAGGTGGCGGCAGCTTCTTCCTTTTCATTTTCAGCACGTGAGCGTCTGCAGGGTAGAGTTGCCAAGTTGCTAGATGAGCTCGTTGCTGATATCGGAGGCGATACTGGAATGGCTGTAGCAGATGACTCGGCGCGTGTGTTGCGATCGCTCATGTCTAATGTCATTAGGGATCCATTTGAAGAAAAGTTTAGGAGGGTAAACTTGGCCAATAAGGTTATTGCTGAGAAGGTGGCAAAGTATTCTTCCTGCGTGTCGATTCTTAAAAGCGTAGGCTTTGTTGCTGATGGCGAATCCGCACTCGTTGTGGGAAAGGGCAAGCGTGTAGCTAACGTTTCTCCCATCAATGTAGCAAGAGATTGCATTGATAAGTGGGTTGACCAGAATCGATACAACATTGCTGCATCAGCTAGAAAGCGTAAGGACGAAATCGAACGCGTTCGTATAGCAGCAGAGGCAGAAGAAGCGGCCAAGAATCAGGTTGATGAGGAGGAAGATGAGTCAGAGGAAGAAGAGGTTGATCCAAACTTGTGCATAATCAAATATCGTATCGAGGGGAAGAAGAAGCTACATTCTGTTGACATGGATGGAGATGACACCTTGGCAACGTTGCTAGAAAAGTTAGAACTTGATGATGGGGAAAGTGTACAGTTCACTTGCGCCGCAAAGCGCCTGATCGTAAAGTCAGCAGATGAGGGAAAAATGAGCAAGACCCTAAAAGAGTTGAGATTGATGCCAACTGCCTCGATTGTCATTAAGATAGGTGAAGGGAAGTCGTCTGATGTGTCAAAAGGAAGTCTTGCAGAGAGAAATTTAGCGAAGAAGAAGAAAACTGGTAGTCATTCAATGCACAGTATCGGATTGTACTCTCAAAACGACGGAAATAAGGCAGAGACATTCGAGTCTGGAGGGGTACTTTATGATCATGTATTAAGTGATGATGAGGAAGAGGAAGAAGACGCTACTGCTGAGAATGTAGAAGGAGAAGAAGATGGTGATGATGATGCCGATGAAAACAGTTCTTCAGATGAGGAAGTGGATCAAGACGACGAATAAATCTTGCTCGTTACAAATACTCATTAACGCTAAACAAAAGCTAGAACACTTTACTTGTCCATAAAAAAGCTGGTTTGTGCCACCAACTCATCTCCTACAAGCTTTACTTTCACTTCGGTGCACTTCAAACTCGCACCGTAACGCAGGTAGGTCTCCCCGACTTCAGAACCATCAATAGTAGCCTGCTTAGTACCAACAGGTACGCCGAACGCTTTGGCAAAGACTTTGTGAGACACTCCACCCTTTGTATAAGAGATCCTTGTAGATGAATGTTTGTTATTCAAGCTGCCGTACTTCATCTGTTTCTTCAGCGCTCTGGTAATCTCATCTTGAATATCATCGGCCTTGGCAAGCTCTCTCTCATCTGCCTCGCGTTTTTTCTCATCTTCAACCGCTTTATTCTTTTTGAGTTTGTCAAATTCAGCAGCTTGCGCAAGAAGACGAATATGCTCTTTGACGTGCAGCTTGAGTCCCTCTTCAGTGGCATTTTGGAGTTTTGCGATGAGGGCTCTTTCGTCTTTCAACTTCTTAAATTCTTTCGCTTGCTCTAGTGTTTCGAGGAGAGCGTTGAGAGCGGGGGTGTCATCCACACGATAAACCCTAAAGTAAGATGGCACATATTTTCCCTTGACCAATTTCATAGCCTCCAGAAGGAGCTGCTGATTTTCTTCAGTGGCTTCAATCAGACACCATTGGAGATAAGAGCTGGCAGACGTAACAAATGCAGTACAGTATGCTTTGGCCTCAGCATCAAATTTCGCCTGCATTTCCCTCTCCTCTTTGAGCATGACACCTTTAAGGCGTAGGTAACGCTGAATATCATCACCTGAAGAAGATGTCTCATCAGTTTTTGTGTCAAGTTCATCTGCTGAAGGTGGAGTTTGATATTGGACTTTCTTCCACGCTTCTTTCGCTATCTTTGTGATATTATCTGTAGTATCTTTGTCACCGCGAGCCTTGGCATCCTTGAGTAGAAGAGACTTGAATCTGACATATTCTGATTGTGTGGCACCCTTACCTTTAGAGGGCAATTTCAACGAAGACAAGGTCTTTTTGGCGGCGGCTAAGGTCATGGAAGGCGACGCCGGAGATTCTGATGGCCCGTTTCTTTGACGGAGATTGGGACACCGCGGATGGGATTGATGCTGTCGCAGCTGGGGTTGATAATACTGTCGCCATTGTTGGGGTTGTTTGCAGGTGGAAAGAAACACAAGAGATGTAAGCTGGCTTCGTGCTGCTGCAGGAGTCCTCGCATTCGCCATCATCCATCATTTTCTGATTTTTTTTGAATTGCCCAGCGAGAAAACGCGCCAAAAATGAGCCGACCTCTCAGCTGCATAGGAATCAGTATGTATCAGTAGCCCTAAATCGTAAATCGACCAAAACGCAACCCCGAGACAAACAGAGAGAGCAGAAAGGAGATGACGCTAATCCAATCAAAACCAAAGCAATCGCAATCGTTTCCAAATTATGAAGCCACAGAGGATTTTCTTGACTTTAGCAGGTGGCAATTACCAGATGAAAGAGTGATCACAAAACGACTAAGTAACAATGCAAAGCGTTTCTCTGGAAATTACTTTTGCCTCTATCTCATTCTGTCGGTCGCTTATGCATTATTCATGAATTGGAGGATACTGACTGCAGCCACCATCATTGTAGGAGGTGGATTGTTAGTTCGTCATTTCTATTTTTACATTTACATATTGGAAGCTAACGATAGCTATCAAGGATTAGAGAAAAAGAATGGCGGATCGGGTTCTCATCCGTCTAAGACATCCGCTGCTATTTATGGAGGCATTGCTGCAGTGTTTGTTCTGTACCAATTTTCTGTCATGACACCTTTGATCGTGACTCTCTTTGTTACCATGGTGATTGCATCTATTCATGCAGTCGCAAGACCATTTGTCGGGGAACGCGCATACCTCTTGCGTCCACCTCACTCGTAGATTAAGATTATTTCTGAGTCATGATCTTTATGGCTCCCGCTCTTTCATATCAAATTCACTCTGAAGAGGATCAATGCTGCTTCTCATGGATGGGGCATGGCTAGGCGGGTCTCCAAGGAAACGAACAAATTTTGTACCTGACGTCCTGCTATTTATTGATGAACGAAGGTTACTACCATCAGCTATTCTTAGCTCTGTTCCGTTTTGTCGAGGTCGCCTGTTCACGACAACTTGGTTGGTGACGCCTTTCTTGTTGCACAACCCTGAAAACTTAGCCTTTGACTTCTCTATAAAAGATGACATACCTGATTGTGTATTGCTGTGTCTCTGATTGCTACTGATGTCGGCAATCCTATGCTTCTCCATTTCTGCCTTTACAGACTCAACCTGTCGATACGTCACATCACTTGGCATGTCGAAGAAACAATTACTCCCTTTGTATGGTGGCGGATATGGATGTTCTCGTGTTCCTTCGACAAGAGTCAAGTACCGATTGAAATTAGCACTTGCTTTCTTTCTGTCTTTCATTTGAAGATGACATCGAGCTCGTTGAAGAATTGCATCTGAATACATGCTGTGAATTGAAATAGCTTGTGTAAACTCGGTAGACGCATCTTGATACTGACTCATGGCATAAAAACACTTGCCACGGTTGTAATGGAGTGCTGCATTTATCTGCCCCCCTGTGTTTGTTTCACTGCAGACCTCAAGACATTGCTTGTATTGCGATGCAGCTCGATCAAATTTACCATTTCTAAAGAAGACATTCCCTTCCTCTCTCAGCTTGATTGTATCGTTTAACTTTTGCCACTCTTGCTCAATGTTGTCATAACTCCTGCCAGTCTTTCGTAGGAACCTGCCGACGAGTAGAGCTGAATCACACCGATCTTCTAATCTAAGCGAAGTTACATAGTACGACAGTATTTCTTTTGGCAAAAGAGCGGTAACCTCGCGAGTTGCGGCAGTGGGCAAAACACGCAAATGTTGCGGTACAACTATGTCCCTCATTGTAAAGTAGTCAGGATCCAACTCCTCTAGCTTCATGTCAGGAAATGGGTCTGCATCTTGCAAATCCCCTTTGAAAATTCCTACTCCACAATATCTTGAAGCCTTTGCTGCAATCTGTTCGCAATGATTGGCAACTTCAAACCACCTCTTTCGACTGATAAGGTGCTTAATTTTTTGTACATGTAGGTCAATATTACCTGGAGTGATCGCCAAGACGCTATCCAAATCATTGATGTAGCGCTTCCGGGAAGTATCTTTCAGCTCTTCTTTTAATGTTTCGTAGGTAACAATTTCATTCAAGCCAGTTTTTGACTCTTCCAAAGTCGTTTTGAGCAACGGTTGTCCAGTACTTGAAAGCATTTTGGCATTGTCGATTGCATCCTTTGTCCACTCAATCGAGTCTTCAAATGCTTTCTTTACACTCTCCAAGTCGTTGTTGCCAATCCTTAGCAGAGAATAACCAAGTAAAGATAGTATTTTCCCACGCAGAGCCAACCCGTTATTAGTATGATCCGAGTTTGTACTAGATTGTTCCAACTTTAATGCTTTCCTGGCATCCTTCGCGGCTAATTCATATAAACCTATTTCATACAACGCTTCGCATCGATATCGATATAGCACCGCCATGGTCGTGTCCGTACCGTTGGTAGCCTTATCTTCATCCGAACCGCTCCAATCCTGTGATGAGTCACACGCTCGTATTGCCGAAGTAAAAGACTTGATTGCCTCTGAATAACGTTTACTTTTCAGCTGCGATTCGCCCTTTTGTTGAAGTGACGATGTTTTCTCCCCCCGCTTTGAGTTTGTTGATTTATGAGAGGTCACGCTTGCTGAGTTATGGGAGTTGGTCGATGCCAAGGAACGATGAGAGTTTGACATCGATGACTTTCTGCTTGATGATGAGCGATTTGATCGGCGCGACTGATTTGATTTATGGGAAGCATGAGATGCAACGGAGCGGGGCGAAGAGCGTGCAGCTGACCCTGACAATTCAGAACCAGAGCGGTGTGATCTATCTGAAAGGCTTTCCAATTGCTCTTGAAATGAAGGAGTTGAGCGCGAAGACCGTCGTGACGAGACAGAATGGGACGATCGCATAGGAAAAACCGAGTCATCATCATTAGAGAAATGTGATTTTGTTGAGGCTGCTGATACCTTTGATTTTTGAGATCCAGATTCAATTGAGTAGGTGTCATGGGATGCAGCCGACCGATTTCGGCTACTTGCCTTCGATCGGAAGGCAGATCCAGATCGAAGAGATGCTACAGAGTCAGAGTCGTGATAACTACTTGTTGTCGATGAGCTCTTGGATGAATGCCGCCTCTCATGAGAACGCTTCACTCGACTCCCCACGCTACTTGCTGAGGATATTGATGATTTCATTTTGTGAATAAATCCTTATACTCCAGATAGCGAAACGCTCCCCCACGTTAAGCAGAGGAAAGTATCATTATGGTGGTTGTGTGCTAGTTCTTCATGTTTGTGTTGGCTTGATCGTGAAATCGTGAATGACTTCGAGAGAGGAGAGATAGGACTATTTACCCAGACTATGTGCGTAGGAATTAGTACATGACGCCCCATGTGTATCCCTCCCATTCCTCATCAGATAGAAGGACAGTTTCGACGTATTGTACATAGATGGCGAAGATCTGGGCCTCAATCAACCTCGTTGTAATTGTAAGTAAGCTGTTATGGATCTGTGCTTTGTTGATGTCCACTTGTCTTGTTACATTACACAATGCACTCTCGGGAATCAAGATCATCTTCTACTTCTGTTGTCTTGTTGAGCATCAGTTACGTCTTGGGCTTGGGCGTCAAAGATCAAGAAGAAAGGAGCTGATCAGAGTTCGGAGTTAGCGGGAAGTGGAGCCAACGCTGAACTATTTAGTCAAAGGTAACTGTTGACAGTGCATTTAGATAATATTAATATTGTACTGTAGTAAGTGGTAGCGTTTAAATACGAGTCCAGACTGTTTTGTCAGGAAATGTGATCGTGCCGTATGGGAATACAGAATTTGACTCCTCCAAGGAAAATTGACCAAGTGTAGGTACTCCATTAGAATAATCGGCTGGTCTTTGTAACGCGTAGCTCACAATGTTAGTGGGCTTCTCATCCTCAACCGGCTTTGCAGTGCCAGGCAAGTCATAAAAGGTAAAGGCTGCCGTTGGAATTGAAAACAACGATGCATGCGAGCCTTTGCAAAATACAGAATCTTTCGGGTTCCCAGTATCATTGACTTCTGTGATAAAATTGATGATTTTTGTATCTCCACGAAACTTTCTGACGACGCGGTAACCATTGGGGTACTTAGGATCTTTGTAAATTCCATCATACTTGTTCTTGTTCTTAGTCCAAGAATTGCCGTCAGGAAAAGTAATAGATTGCTTGTCGTCAGATAATACAGCGATAACGCCTTTTGGGCCTCCCTCTGTGTTGTTCCGTCAAGGTGTAGGTTATATAATATATTCATAGCATGTGAGTTGTAAAGTCAAAAATACGAGCACAGATAAAAATTCGACTGTGCACTTACTGAAACCAAAATCAAATGACAATTCATTGCCATTAACACCAACAGGGATGTTCTTGTAAGTCTCATCTCCAGATCCGCCATCACTCAAGGTCATAGTTGCGCCTTTGCCGGAAGCCATGATAACACGATAACCTTCAGGATGAAATGGGTCGCTATAAACGCCCTGATATGACTCGGCAGCCTTGTTTGCTGCAGATTGAGGTGTAATAGCTCCAGTTCTTAGTGATGCAGCGGATGCAGTGTTGGGATCGATAACGAGAGCTGAAATACCAAGAGCAGCAGCCGATGCAGCATTCGAAAGAATATCACGACGCGATGATTCAGAAGAAGACGACATCTTCAACTGACTTGTCGCCGCTCTGGAAGCATGTAGCTGCTGGGAAGAAAACCCGGAGACTCCTGACATGAGGGCTGCCGCAAAGGCAGCAGTGGTAAACAATTGCATCATTGGATATATATTTTGCAGAACAAATAATATTGTTATGAGAGTGGTCGACGGCAACAAAAGCATGACTCATTTTGCTGCGTTTTGCGTGCTTCAAGTTTAAGATTTCGGGGCGTCGGGACTCCTTTGGATTAGAACTGATGTCCAAAAAAGATTTTGCATAGCATGCATGAGCTGCCTAGCTCTGCCTCATTGATCGATTGTGTTACTTTCCATCAGCTAGTACATTGCCATCACATTCACCGAGCATCAAAATGAGCTGGATATGTACAGTTATCATCGTCATCACTCCTGCCTTTGGCTTCACATCATGTGATTCCTTCATCATGAACAACCGCAGACTGCGGCATCTGCAAGCAAAGAAGAAGGGCAGCACTCACAACTGGAATCATGAGCCGTTTGACTTCTCGTCTAGAATAGGATGGGACAACTTTTACAAAGAAGGGAACCCATCAGATAATGAGCAATCGCTAGAAAATTTGGAATATGAATGGCATAGTCACATGCCTCATTCGGTAATTGTGGATGCTATAGCTCCAACCATTGATGCAGCATCCAAATATTACAACACTGCTGCTGCAGATAATCAGCTACCATCGATCCTCTTGGTTGGCACAGGCAATTCAGCCCTTCCAAGAATATTGCATGATGCATTTGATACTCCCGTGAGGGTGACATGTTTAGATTATAGTCCTGTTTGTGTTGAAATGATACGATCAATGTATGCTGATTTGTGCCCCAATATGGATTTTGTATTGGGAGATGCAACTCGCTTGAAAGAAACTCTCAACAGTGACAAATACGATGTGATAGTTGATAAAGGCTTACTAGATGCATTGATGTGTGGTGAAGGGTTTGATAGTGATCTAGAAAAGTTAATGGTTGGGATCGATGACGTCTTAACTCGACGTGAATGGGGTATGAGCATACTTGTTTGCTTTCAATTGTCTAAGAGCAGCCGAGAGTTCTTGATTGAGTCGGCAGATCGTGGCCGCACAAGTCACAATCCTAATCTATTCTGGGACTTTGACATCCCTGTAGAAGGGTCAGAGAATGGCAGAGCTACTTTTAATCTGGCAAGAAGATGTGCTCTTGACGAGAAGAACAGAATTGTCAACGTCGATCACATGATAACCGATTGGAAGTGATTGCTAAAAGCTGCTTCTTTTAATAACTCTTTTCGGCAACTTAGATGATTGGCGTATGAGACATGTCAACTAAGCAATCATCAGATAGTACCACGTTGATTGCATCAAGCTTCCGCCTAAAGCCACTTTTCGAGTTGAGTGTGTGAACGTATCTTGCCGTACCTTCATCATTTTCATTCATTTTTACATACGTAATGAGCCCAGTTGAGCCATCGTCTGCGAATGGAATAACGTAGATTGGGTCTTTCCGTTCATTTTCAAACGATACAAAGTACTGTTTCAGTCTATCTATCACCGCCAAATCAATACCAGCATTACGTAGGACTTCAACTGGCGGAAGGTGGCTGACTTGTTTATGATCTTTGCAAGTATATCTTCCAGTGCAATTTGTTATCATTCGCCACGTGAAAAAGTTGTAGAGTGTAATAAAAATAGAATCCGTTACAGTTTCGACGACATGACCCTTCGATCCACCGATGCCAATGCTGTCAATCATAATGCATTTAAGGACTTATCAATTCAAACCACCTTTGGAGTCGACTGGGATAATTTAAGCAACAGAAACAACGAGACGTTAGAAAGTAGCATCGTAATTCTCTTGTTTCAGCAGGCAGTGAGTAAGTAGTAATGATCTCAGAAATCCAACACTTGTCATTCACACAAAACACATATCCATCTCTTCACCACAAGGATGGGCAATGAACCAACAGTGCGAGCAACGTAGCTCTCAAGTGACTGCCTCACATCGCACAAATGCAGTCGGGGTCGATCACTTCATAAACATTGATTCATTGCCCACCAAATTTTCCCGTCATTAAATTCCATGGCAACAAGAAATAGAACCGTGTATTGCTCATGTGAATGCCAAATCACACCCCAAAATGAATTGAGCCTACACCAACGACTCGCCACCAAATAGAATATTACTAAAGAGTCTCATACACGAAGTAGTATATGAAACAAAGTAGTCATCGGCAAAATTAAATTCACCGGAGCACAAATCATCAACTCCCAACAAATCAACACCATGTATAACATGATGGACTCGATAAAGGAGGAATAGACTTGCAAATAGAAATGCCAAGTTAGGGTTAATACCGATCAACGAGACACGGAAGAGACATCCAAGGACCAATTTCCATGCCAAGTTGAACACGCGAGGGTGGTATCCGAAGTCTTGGTGTAGATGGATTGTAGTGTTGATGGGCTGTTTTTGTTTGTGGACCCTGCTTTAATCATTGATCATCATGTCATCTAATGCTGCAGCGGTGTGAGTAAATAATGGATGAGCAGCGCACGTACCATTGTTAGCTCTTGATCACCTAGTGGCTACTTATGTAGCCAACATCCTCTAGAGAACTTATGAGCCTGCCGTTATCACGTCATTGTTGTTTGGTTGAGTTGGGTCAGTTGTCAGTTTGGGTTCATGGTGTCAGTGCGTTTGGGTGGTTATTGTGAGTTTTCATGGCTCGAAATGTGAGAAAATGCCATCGATCAAAACCTCCCCCCAACGAAAACGCGCCCAAACGAATGAATGTCTCATGTCTCTGTTACTTATGTACTACTAAACCACAAGATCATGTCGCCA
>Ga0209652_1001256_pt1 | contig 20858 bp, 21 predicted proteins | sample SaaInl74LU_5_DNA_FD_184641 | JGI IMG/M metagenome (GOLD analysis project Ga0209652, IMG submission 184641) | Marine microbial communities from expanding oxygen minimum zones in the Saanich Inlet - ESP_74LU_5_DNA (SPAdes) (version 2) | ecosystem: Environmental > Aquatic > Marine > Intertidal zone... | reverse complement strand
GTCTCAGATCCTCATCAGGTCACCTTCGACGTTGTAGTGACGCCGATACAAGCATGCAATGCTTGAGCCGTGAAAAAGATGCTTCTATACTATCATGGCCAACTATAATGGGTCCCTAGAAGCTTTGGAGCGTCGTATTCACAGCGTGAGATACGATTTAGTTGTCAAAAGAGATTCAGTCGGTGGCCATCCTTTATTGAACCTCATCAGGTCACCTACGACTTTGTAGAGAGGTGGATACTCATACACAGTGCTTTAGTTGTAGCATATATTTTTCCATGATATCGTAACCAAGTATATTGTGCTCCTTGAAGCACCTTATTGCTTCATGCACACCGTTAGATATGATATGGTGCTAGAGATTCAGCGGCGGCCATCCTAAATTGGACCTCATCAGCATCAGGTTACCCACGAGATTGCAGCGTGGGTGTAACGGCTACAAATTGCATGCGCAGCGGAAATGTTCTTGTTCGCAATATCTACAAATTTATCTAATTTATAATCTTTGTCGTATCTCATTACCGCAATCCTTTCACATCTTGTTCACGAACACCAAAAAACTCTCTCCATCGTCCTGGTATGTTTCCTACAAATGGTTTGTCAAGGAGAAACTCCATGCCTCCCAGTGAAACGGTTGGTAAGAAGACTGATCGCGCATGCAACGCTACGGATCCATCAGGTAGTGGCCCATCCACTTTCCCGCCCCGATTGGAATAGTTGTCTCCATATCGTAGATCGCCAGCAATTGGCGCTCCTCCTGCTAATGCTAACAAAGCACGGACTTGATGCTTTGCTCCAGTGTCAGTCGAAACTGAAAGAAGATACCGTGGCGCATTTGTGGAATGTTTCGATGTTGGTAACGTCTTCAAATGCTCCCACTCTATATGGCAGATGCGAAAACCACCATTTGATTTATCACCATTCACTGAAGTTTGATTTGGTGGCAAAGGTTTGCAAATGACAGAGCCTCGTCCGCCTCCTTTGTTATCCCTTTGACCACCTCCACCTTTTCCACCTCCTGTACTTTTCAGCATACCTGATAATTGGTAGGTTGGGTTCTTTCCGCTACCATTGACAAGTTTACTTCGACTGATTAACAAGTCAAGACCGTCATCTCCACCTTCTACAACTACCCAGTAAATCTTCTTAACCTTTCGTTTCGCCCAAGCAACTTGTATACGACTTGCTGCTTTACCATTCTTAGCAAATATCAACACTCCTGTACATGGCTGATCAAGTCGATGTGTCGGTGACAAAAAGTTCTTTTGCGATCCTCCTCCCAATTCTTGCGACTGAAGATAAGTAAGTAGACACTTTGGATCTACATAACTGCTGCTTTGATTGTTATTGTTCTGTCCTCCACCATCACCAGGCTGAGATTTCCATCCTGCGGGTTTATTTACAACGAGTACATGATTGTTGGAAAAGATTATCTCTGGCTTCTCGAGCTTATTGTTTGACGATGTTTTTGAAGAATTGCGTCTAACTTGTTGTGTAGGATGTGGTTGCTGCGCTTGAGGTGACCGTCTCTGTGGCCGCTGAGATTGTCCCTTTGATCTATTCCCTCCTTGTCTGCTAAATCCATATAATGTTGTTGTGACGCTCCCTATAGAGCTATGGCGACAGTGTACAATATTAGCCCGTGATGGATTGAAGAGAGGAGTCAGTGATGTGTGTTGTAGCGCACATACACGAGCTGCACAAAACATGATCATGAACGACGTTAGACTTGCAGAGAGGAACCAACGTCTTTTATAGGTAGAGCTAGTGCTACAAATTGTCCTTTTATGGGCCATGGTGACTGTCTGCTGCCATTGATGGGAGAGATCCATCCATCATTGTTGTCTCATTTTTGCATGGAGGTGGATGTTTTTGGCGCGACCATCACAAATTTGGCGCCAAAGGCTTCACTATCAGTGCTTTTTGCAAAAGTTTGATCATCTACACGTGGATTATTGGCGTTGGGCGAAAGACGATCACAAAACAACCATGAAGATTTCCCTTGTCATCCTCGCGGCAGTGCTAGGGACCACTGAGGTCGTCCTAGCACGTTCGTCTGGTCGGCCATCTTCTTCGGGGGCTCGTCGTTCGCCGGGCGGTGGAAGCAGAAGCAGCGGACGCAGCAGCAGCAGTAGGAGCAGCGGTAGCCGAAGAAGACGTGAAGTAGTGGAGGAAGAGGAAGAAGATCCTCTTGATTTTGGCATCGATGATGACGTAAATGAAGGTGATGATTATGATGATGAATATGATGAAGAGGAACTTGCTCCTCCTCCACGCCGGTCTAGCAGGAGTAGCCGCGGTCCTCCACCAAGTGCAGCTGCATCACGCCGTCGTGGCCCGCCACCTCCCGCATCACGATTTGATGACTACGATGAAGATGAATATGATGACTACCAACCTCGTCGTCGCAGTGGACCTTCTTCTCGTGGACCACCCCCACGAAGAGGACCTCCTCCCCGTCGAAATGGACAAGTCGTCTCATACAACAGAGGTGGTCGCAGGGGACCTCCACAACCATCTACATTCACTCGTGGCCTTTCTGCCATTCGTGATAAGATGCCCGATCCCAACTCTGTCAAAGATACAGTAATGTCAGCCACAAAGGCAGCACAGGAAAAGACAACATCCCTCTCTTCGAATCTTTATCGTGAAGTGAAGGGTCTTACTTCATCGGAATTAGAACAAGTTATGCTGAAATCGACTCGCCCGGATGATACTCCTGTCAAATCCAAGCACGTGGAACGATTGGTCGGAGTTACATACCAAATATCTGGCAAATATGACATTTATGATGCTGTGTTGCGTAAATTGTGGAATAAAATGGCCGAAAAGGATCTGCGAACCAAGATGAAGTCGGTGTATGTGTTGCATCGATTCAGTGTTGATGGTGGTCCGGACCATCAAGAGGCGTTGAAGCAGAGATTGAGAGCGTTGAGAAAGACAAAGGATCCAAAGAGAGCTGGTAGTCGGTATTTTGATAGCAAGGTATTGATGGGTGTTGATTCTACTGTGAGTTTTGAAGTTTTGTGCATATCATGTACACTTTTCGCATGTTCATCTTTTCTGACCTTTTCAATATTTACAGCCGGAACACCAGGGATTCCGTGCCTTCCTTTCCAGATATGCACACTATGTCTTGACACGTGCTCAAACATTCGGTGGAACCTTCAATGAAATATCACTTGCAAATATGCCCCCACCTCCTTCATCCAAAAAGGGTCGTTCCAAATCTAGTCGTGGTGGAGGTGCCAGTGCAAAGCCAAAAAATCCACCATTATGTGAGGAGCACTTGAAATTCGCACAAATGGTGCTCAAGGCTGGATTAGCATGTACGCTGAATGATGGAGAGGAGCAAGAGAATACTGCCATGTGTGTGGAACGTGTCGCTGCTGATTTGATGGGGTTGACTGCAGCCGTTGCGGTGGCGTTGAAGAGAGAGCTTAAAGAACCCAACAACATCGATGCTGATTCGGAAGCCTTGGTAAAGCAGTGGTGTGAATTTTATTCCCAGGAATTATTGCCAGATACCAAAAAGTTTGTTAAGAAGACAAGTTCCAAGTTGGATGCTTATGGATTGTACTTACCCAGTAGGATCAGTGCTAGCTTGCCTCAAGAACTTTTGGATAGAGGTTTAAAGCTTGGCGGTGAGGGAGCAGATAATGCAGAGGAAGATGAGGATGAAATTGAAGAAGAGACAAAGTCAGACAGGTCAGAAGACAAATGTGACGATGATGCATCAGAGGAAAGAAGTGATGCGGAAGAAGCTGAAGAAGGGGACGCGTCAATTGCCATGAGTGCCACATCTCAGGCCGATGATGATCAGTACGAGTACGATTATGACTACGATGACGAGTACGATGATTAGATAAGCTTCTATCATCTTTCATGTGCGCAATTAGATATTCCCAATGAAATAAAAAGAAAATGCATGCTACTTGTAATTGAGGTGATTACAAAGCTCTGTTCGAAGTAACTCTGAATCTCAGGCAATGAAGTTACGTGCATCACAATTTCATTGAAAGAGTCTAGTTCTATCGAGTTTAGAGATTGCGTTGTTTATGATTATCTAGATGGCTTCACATCTTGACAGCAACGTTGAGTCAACCTTGCTGTCAAGGCCTTGACAGCATGCAAGGTTGCAGCAACTCACAACTTGAGCAGGTACATACAGATTCTCCATTTCGACTCCGACAGTCGTAACGACGTTTGCTAAATCTCAAGATAAATATCCACATTTCATTTTTTATGTTGCCGTTGCTTGCTGCTTCCCCGTTGCTGTGATGTTGTGATGGTATGGTGTGCAGCATGGGTGCCTTCCTTCGGCGGTGGCCGCTGTTGGTCGCTTTCCTTAGCTTCCTTGCAGGTCTTTGGGTGCAAAATTTTCTCTTCCTTGTCTACAACGTTCCATCAACCGTTGTTCCAAGAAGTATAACTCCCAGCGTCGGCAAACCCCTTCCAGATCGGAAGAACTGGGAGAGTACTAATGCGTCGCCCAATTCGAAATCCATCATCCTGAACATTCTCGTAGATGATAACGGCTCTTGTCCTGATAATTGTGTATTCGTTCACAAATTTCTTCCACCATGGTTACAATTCAGGTATGTAGTGTTTGCAAACGAGAAAGAAGATCTAGCATTACCGGCAATCAATAATAATACAGACGCTACGCAACAATATCACCTTGGGCTGGCCAAGGCCATGGAAAGTATTGATGGACACGTATTGATCGTTGCTAGATATCATGTGGTAGAAATTGCCAAGTGGGCACAGCATTACAAACTAACCAACACCAACAAAGTCAGCGTCGGTATGTTTCTCATGGGTGATGAAGAGTTGCTTCGACACAATAGACTGGTGGATGCAAATCTATACACAAACTTTGACTATGTCCTTCGCAACTACTTCTTCAATGCAACTCAAATAGGAGACATTCCACTGAGGTTTTTGGGAAATATTACGTGTGGAAAGAGTTTGCCACTCCCATCGTCCTCTGGACCAAGATGGGGATTGCACTGGGTATTTCTGCAACCGCACGAATCACATGTGATGTTAGATAGACCAGTGCAGTCAATAGAACCTGCACACGCTCGGCCCAACAATTGTACATTTAAAGGTTGGATCGGAGGCAATCGTCTTTCGAAAGAAGATAGAGCACAAGTGAGGAAACTTTCGTTCCGAACCTTTAGTGATTTACATTGTGATGTTGCACTAGCAGGGACATTCGGTACCAACAAATACAATCACAGCAAACTATGGTATCTGAACAATGATTTAGCTCAGAGTAAAATCGGTTTCAACCCAAGAGGAGTGCACCCTGAATGTCATCGGCTTCCTGAAATGTTGAAACTGGGAACTGTACCCGCAATGACGAAACAAGAGTATATGCAATACACATATGAATCTATCCCAGGCATAGTTGAGAACAGTTGGACTGAAGTATTCTTAAAGATGCGCTATTACCTCAGTGATGCCGGGATACAAGAACTCTCAACTCTTTCATTCAAATGTGCCAAGTGGATGGATAAACTTGAGACATGCATAAGAAGCGACATGAATATCATTCTTACTGGAGCATTTGGTATTAGAAACTTACAATCTAGAATAACATAACATAATACATGACTTGGCAATAATCTATTGCGCAGTAGACTGCTTCTCTATAATAAGTATTTATTTCAACAGTAGTTCAACTTTCATTGATAAATTCTACAAACAAATATCGTTGGTGAGTGGATGGCGATACAATAGCCTCCCCCCACGCGTAACTCTTCTATGAATAAAGCACGCCAAGATCCCCAATAAGTACAGTAAAGGCGTGGTCCCCGACGAAGATCCAACTCCTAATTATTCATCATGAACAAAAATGCAGACAGCAATCCCAAAGCCCCCAACACCACACCACTGCTGCTCCTCCCCCCTGCATCATTCATTCTGTACGCCATCCCCTTCCACTCTCCAAGAGGCAATCCATTCAAGTCGCCTTGCTCTTTACAACTCTTTGACTGATCACACACAGCCGCCAATTCCGTCTCATCACAGCCAAAGAATGGCATCTTTTCATCTGCACCAGCATCAGCCTTGAGCAAGTCACACTTCACCTTATCCTCTTGGATTTGAGCACAGTACAGGTCATAAAAGGCACAATCGCACTGATTTTCGAGGAAGCCATCGTTGAGGCAAAAGGTAAAGGGGCAGTATACGCTCTGATAAACTTGGACGTAGTCTCTAAAGACGCAATCCCCGAGCTGCCCATTAAGACAAACACTCTGGAGTTCATTGGCACATCTTTCGAGAGATCCCCCTCCCTCGGCGCAGTCACAGAGTGCCGAGGGGCAAGTCGTGCGAGGGCAGAAGAAATCGATGCCGTCATCGGTAGCACCCTCCAAGAAGCGAGGAGTATCAGATGATCTGGAGAGGATGCCCACGTCAGGCATTCCGCTTTGTTTGCTATTGGACGAGGATTTGATATTATCAAAGAGCTGATTCCTCTTTTTGATCTTTTGGAGCAAGCGACGTTTCATTGGGGCGTTGTCGCTGTTTGTTGTGGACGGAGAGTTCACATGAGATGTGACCGAAACTACATTATCGACAGCGCCGATTGTATTTTCGGCACCCACCACAGCTGCTCCAGCTAGAGCAAGGGGGGTAACAACGGCGACGGAAGATTGGAAGCGCATGATGATCGAGTATGCTGTTGAGGAGGAGTAAGGTCTTTAGAAAGTGGCAATCGATAGCGGGCAAGGCAATGCTTTCGAGGTGCGCTTCTTGATTTTTTGCTCTGTTCACTCTTGGATGGGATTGGCGAAATTTTGTGCTCAAACTAGTGTGTGAAATCTATAATTGAAAATGTGCTGTGTTATCAAGTAACTTAAGAAAGTGGACACTAGTTTGGAGGGAAACCGTTTAAAGTACCTATCCGGATACGTGTCTTATCAATCACAACTTCCCCCCTTTTTACCTTGCCTTGCTCTAGCTTGCCTTCATCATTTCTCTCGCTCTCCAGCCCAGCTACCAGCGTTGCAAGTACGATGTCGTGGTCCACTCTTGTGAAAGTAAGACAACAAAGACATATTTGCTTACCCCAGATGTTGGGGAAGAGTATCACTCTAATAGACTCATCATTTAAAGAGAGTTGTTACTTTTACCATGCTTGAGTGTATCCATCAAATAGTCATCATATGGCTTCTTCCAAGATACACCTCCATTCACAAACAACAGCTGGCTCACTTCCCATTGGACGTCCTTCGTTACTAATCCCAAATATTCGTGTAGACGTGCCTTCTCCTCCCTTTCCATCTTCATCAATGCTAGATGATAACGATTGCCTTTTGTAGAATTCCAACAGAGTATCTTGCCCATCATTCGGAAGTAGCTGAACTGTATCCTGCCTTCTCAAAAAGTTGACCCATTCACTACGCTTTCCATCATTGGAATTGCATGCCGTCGGACCACCCTCATCTAACCATCTCAATACTCCTTTCGAGTTTGACTTACTGCTGCCATAGCCCACACCAGGTGCCTCCATAGACGACCCAGCACCAGCACTACGTGCCCAATAGTAACTCCCTACATGATGATTGTTCAGTCCAAGCACAAGATGTGCATCGTTGCAGCATAGAGTTGGATCTAAATCGATTTCTGCCAGAAATGTTGAGATTGGTTCATCTTCATTGGGTATTGCATCATCACGACCTCGAGTGACGGTAGTGTGGAGATATCCTATCGCTGGTTGGCCTTCTACGGTTGGAAATTGGCAATCTATTACTTTATTGTTGTGTTTTGTGTCATCTGAATTATAAATCGGCTGCAGTAATAGATTGTTCTTCGGACATCGAATGGAAGGAATATCGCCATTATCATTCAATGGAGGCTCTGCTATACGTCGGAGAGCTTGCAAGTCGATAATGAAGCTTGGTGTTGGCACATCACTCAGCAGCATTAGTGCATGTACATTTTGTTGTGCTGTGACGAAGATCATCAAGCTTAAAGTAGTGACAAATACGTTTGCGTTGTAGTACATGCTTTTATGTTACAGCTCGGTGAAGGAGAATTCAGAATGATAGCAGCAGGTCCGTAGCACACTCTTTTTACCTCAACCAAAGTTGATTCTTCGTGAGTATTATGGAATGGCAGCACAGTTGTCCACTGTTACTGTTCATTCGGCAATTCTAAGCACCTAGTCTACTTTCACTTGGCGAGTAGTCGAGTGCACTGGATTGGAAGGGGCGGGACGACGGATGACGATGACAGTGTTTTGGGAGTGAGCGCCTGTTGCTGTCACATCAGACTATTCGCACTCCATCCAACATTCAAATTGTCAACCTTTGAGGAACGAAGTCGACGCGAACAACGAACAATCGATCGAAGACCGAAGACTCTCTCAATATTAGAACAGCGCAAAGTTAGGCTGGTGTGTCGGCGGTGGTGCTTTGTTGTGGTGAACGTACTTGAAGAGTATCATATCAATTGGTCGTCTTCTATTCCCTTCATTAGAGTAGCTGCCGCTCACTTCAGCGGCGGGAAGTTAGGTTCCGGAAGTTATCCTCAAAATGGACTACTCCTACGATAATTCTTCCTCATACAACAACAACATCATGGTGGACAACGATTTGTACAATGGAACAACGCTGTTCCCCGATCACGATATCAGCAATCATCGATTCCTCGGTACACCCGAAGGAATGGTGCTAGACTACACAGTATTAGCCGTCGTCATCTTCACATTAGCCTTGATTCTAGTAATCGAAGTAGGCCGACATAAATTAGATGTTTGGGCAAGTGGCAACCCATTCTTCAAGACTGTCCTAGAGTTAATGTACCGCGAGTTAACCACACTTGGAATGGTGGAGTGTGTCATCTACCTGCTGCACAAGTACTGGGAGGACTTTGATCTCAATTATGAAGTGGTGTTTATTGATATTCACTTTATGCTGTTTTATACAGCAGTGATTAATGCAGTGCAGAGCTCATTGGTGCGAGTGTTGACAACGCGGTTGACAAACAAGCAGTGGACCATGACGGAAGATATTGATATTTATCATTACGTTGCCATCCGAAAAGAGTTTGATCGGCTGGAAGAGCAATGTCAATTGGACAAGTCTATTCCTGCATCGGTCCAAGATTCAGTCAGTGGAAATGGCTTCTTTCCAGAGAATCAAAAATACTTTCGGAGTATGATTGACAGTATTGCTTTTAGAATAAGGAACCCATACTTGTCATCAAGAAAGAAGGCTCTCATTGTACCAGTGAGATTCCATGAATTACGGGCACACTTTATCGAATCCAACAACTTGCCACAAAAGTTTAAAGTGTCACCCTATTTGAATCTGTCGTTGACAAGTGTACTGTTAGAGTTTGTGCATATTTCTCCAGCGGCGTGGATTTTGCTAATGGCATCGACAAATATTCTCTACTTCCTTTCTGGAGCAATTCTTGATGCGACAGGCTATACGGGGAGTGTTACCTCGTTCATGATTGCTGTATTTTTCTCGGTGTGTACACTATTTGCTGTACTTCAGTTTCTCATTACACTCAAGATGAAGTCAATTTTTAGTCACATTATCAATACCAAAACATGGACGGATCTTGCTGCAGTGGATGAGAGCATGGAAGAACAGAGATCTCGTGAGCAGCTGAACTTGTTCTGGGGAGGAGCTCCGCACTATATTATTGTGGCAACGCAGTACTGTCAATTTGGGTATGCTATTGGTCTTGCTGTTATTGCTGTCTACAACAAAGAACTTGCGAAAGGAGATTGGGTAGCGACGATGCTTTTTGTTTGGCTTGCTTCCTATGGAGTGTTTTTGTTTCTGGTGAATCGAATGATGCCATGGTAAGTGTCACCTTGATCCATTGAAATGCCATGTCAACCAATTGAAATGCCAATTTTGTGTACAAACAGAGCTAATTGAATTTGTGTTGATTTCATTATTGTCCTTTTTTATTTGTAGGTATACATTATGTACCAGCATGGGTCAGCTAGTGAACAAAGAAAGGTGAGAGACTAGTACATATCCTATTGCACCTTTGCACCAATTTGTGCGTACCCGTCATTGTTCACATATTCTCACGTTTGTAACACATGATAGGCTCCACCAAACCTTAGCTAAGCTCAGATTGAAAGAAGAGCTGCGAAAGAAAGAAGCTATCCATGAAGAAATGAAAGCCGAGGAAGAAATGGAACGGCGTAAAAAAGAAGAGCAAGCAAAAGCGGAACAAGCATCCAAAGCAGCAAACCAAGTGCATTCAAAAAGCTCTCTTCTAGGTATAACGGTAAGCTGGTTGGTTTCTGATTGTATTTGTTGCTTCTGTTTATTTCATTGATATTAACTCTTTGCAATTGTTTTAGGACGCAATTGTCACCAACGTTGGCAATGTCTTCAAGAGGCCGTCGGCCGAAGAACGAAAACGCCTTCGAAAGGGGAGGCAAAAGTCTATCTCGGATGGTGTTCAGTTCATGAGAGATTTCAGTGCAGCAAATACGTCACGGTCATTTCACGACAAGGGTTCTGCACCGCATTTGTCCGATGCAGCTGCAGACAAGTTAGTTTCCGTAGAAGAAGATCAAGCGTTTCAGCAACCTCCACTAGTGGATAATGTGGACGGACAAAACAATGCGAATCAGTCATCCAATAAAATGCCCCCATCACAACCGACAATGGAAAGAAGGAGGAAAGAGAGACGTCGCTTGCGTAAAAGTCAGTCGGAAAATGTTGCCATGATGAGAACAATGACTAAAGATGACTTCTCTGCACTTGACATTGCGATGCCACGCCAACGAAGATCCATTGCAAACACTAGCGTGACTGCAGCCCACATCACGATGCCTCTTTCAGCTCCGCAAAGAGAAACTATGGAACAAGAAACTCAACAAACAGAGGGGTTGACTGATCATCCCAAAGAACAACTTACCGCTACCAACATCAATAACCGCCATAGTTGTAGTGACAACACAGCCTACGACGAATTCCTCGCTGTTCTCGACCCACCTCCAGCAGCAGCAGCACCGAGTTCATCGACGATGACGCTACCCATGTCAGACGAGGAGGATCCGGAGAAACGTAACAATGAAGATAACGGAGAGAACACTATTCCCAGACAGGACGGAAATAACAACGACGAGGTTCAAGACGAGTCGCCTCGATCAATTTTGTTTAATGATCATGCCGCACTGAAAGAACATCTCAGCCCAATCAAATCAGAAGAGGAGGACCCGGAGGAACGTAACAATGATGATAACGAGGTCAGTCCTCTCAGACAGAACGGAATTCAAAACGAGTCGCCTTCTAAGGTGATCTTGCCGCCTCCAACAATTTTGTCTACGCCTAAAGATGATTTCTGGATACCCTCTGGTCGACGTTCTTCACGTGAGGATTCTGATGTAGCAGCACCTCATGGCACCACTGATGCATCCGAAATACTTGACAGAAAACAACAGCGAAGACGACGAAGAAACGTCAAATCACAATCCGAGGGGGTAGCTTTCATGCGTTCGACGTTAGCCGACACCGATAATGTCAAAAAGGCCTCGTTAGCTTCTGTTTGTGAGCTTGGAGGGGATGCACAGCTTGAAACCCTAGCCGGACTCGCGAAATTATCTACTAAAGATTTGCCAGAGATACCGCCATTTGAGGCTCAGCAACAACCAAAGAGTCCGCAGCGTTTCCCCAGTGAGAAAAGACGACGACCACGTCCACGTCATCGATCAGCTTCCGATGGAGTTGCTGCAATGGCTGGAAACTACGAATCATTAAAGCTGAGCTCTACAAAGACTTTGTTGGCGTCAAATGAAGAGAATCAACCCACAAAACCTACTCCAGATACATCCCTTGACAAAGATCAAGATCAAGATAAACCAAGCAACCGAGTATCTTTCGCAATGTTTCATAATAGCCCATCTGCTTCGAAAGCACTGTCCATTCCGACGGATCGTCTAAGCAGCATTGATTCTGCCGCAAGCGATGACGGCGATAGTGATATAGATGATGTTCCTGATGCATTGCCAGGTGATATTTCTGTCACTCCAAGTAAGCACATGTTCACTAGACCGAGAATTGATTTGGCTTCATTTCTTGAGAGTGCAAAGTACCGTGCTGCATCATTCTTGTATGGTCCAATGATATGTTTGTTTATGATAGGGTAAGTTTGTTGGCCATCAATGTTATCTTTCTCTCTAGGATGTTGCTAATGTTTTCTTCTTCTCATCTTTTGTCCTTCTTCATGATAGAATGTAAGTCCGTGTGATATTGTTTTGTTATGTCTTTCAGCCTGAGCTATACTCATTTACTTTCCACCATATCGAATATCGTGTCTTTGAAGGCGAGTGGAAGTTTTCAACATCAAATCTGGAGTTTTGAATGACCAACGAAACACATATCATATGCCCCTAAAGCATTCCTTCTTTGTCGAGTGCTCTTGGTACTGTTTGATGATGTTGGAGATGTGTTTTGTGTTTACTTATTTTGTCCGACAGGCTTGTCTTAACGTGGGGAAGGGTTATGCAACGATGAAATCAGTTACCGCAGCAGGTTGGGGGTTCCTAATTAATGTCCTCTGTCTTCTTTTACTGCTGATTGCCGAAAAACAAAGATGTTGTTACCCCAGCTCACCCGATGGACAATCATATGAAGATGGAAAATCATATGAAGAAATGATCAGGAGTTTAGGAGCCGCGGAAGAAGCGTACGGCTCAACGAACTCCTATGAGAGTTATTATCCTTCTGATGAAACTGACAAGTGCACCTGCATGAAATTTGGATCCAGGTTGTACGGAGGGCTTGGAAATATTGAACCATTCACATGCTTGATAGTGTTGTCTCCGCTACGATTTCTATTTGCTTCATATACTTTGAGAATGTTCGGTCATCGCCGTGTCAAACACGACCAAGTATCGCACGCCAGTGACCAAAATCACGGAAGCCACGATGCTTTTGATATGAAGACGAAGGCTCGAGAACTATGGCTATCCACAGTTGGTGCACACAGCGACGTAGCGATAAAGTTTGGCATATTTAGCGGACAATTCCTGCAGTGTATGCTTGGAATCGAAATTAATGATGAAGAAGTAGAAGAGCCCTCAGCGGATATGACTGACAAAGATGTAGGGTCTTCTCAGCCTTCTAATGAGCCTTCAATCCAGAACAATGCTGAACGGGAGTTACTATCATTGACCAGTTTAGATAGCACGTCGGATACGCCGAAGCAGCCTCATCAACGAAGGACTGCGTATGATTTTGATTCATTTGGTGTCGTCTTCGATGACTTCTCTTATCCATCATCAAGACTGATACGCCGAATGCGTAGGTGTGAGAGACGTTTGCTTCCGTTTCTGGACGAATGGCAAGTAGTTGATGTTGTTCTCACGAATCACGAAATAGTTCTCTTCGATGTTTACGAAGAAAGTGACTATGACATCTCTGGCCAGGAGTTTAATTTATCCACAAATGGAGGCAAGGGATTGAGATTATGCGACGTAGCCAAAGGACGCAAGATTCTTAGTCAATTTGACTTGGATGATATTGACTTTGTGGATATCGAGCATCGTCTTGCAACAGTGTCTGACTCAACGAATGACGTTGAGTCAGGCCATGAGCAGCTGCTTGAATTTTGGCAAGGTGGCAATGACCATATCGATGGCTATAGATCGCACAAAATGAACTTGAGATGGTGTAATGTTAATGAGGATAGGTTGAAGGTTCATTTCAAATCAGGAGGAGGCACAACTCTGTTTATGCGTTTTACAGTGGACCTAAAGGAGATGGAGAGGCGCAAGTTAGAATTGCATGCTGAAGAGGAATTATCAGATATTGGACGACAGGCAAAGGTCTGGTGCCGAAGTATTGCTCATCTGCGAGGAGCAAATAATTTGACGAGGATGAGTTTACCTCACTTCAATGATGATCATGAGATGGATGATTTTATTGAGTTGTGCCCGAGAGAGGAAGAAGCTCAGGAAGGTAGACTGAAAACTCTATTGAGAAGGAATACATCATTTGCATTCGATGAACAAACATTGGCCAGAATTAATGGAACGGATTGACAGATGGGTCTATCAATCCCTTAGGAATTTTAAGTAGTGATTAAATTGTGAATAAAACTAACCTAGGGTTAAGAAGGTGTCTGTCAATTACATGAGATCACCTATTTATCTACATTAACCAACATTAAGCAACATATACGCAAGCGTTTCATCTCATCTACACGACTTGCCTCTCCTCATTTTGTGCAATCGACTCCATGTTGCTCACTTCCACGTTTTTGACTTCATTCTCCATGACACATGTTTCTGGCATCAAGAAGGTATATGCGAGAGCAGGCACCAAAGAAAGAATGCACAACATAATGAAAGCAGTCTGGTATCCCAAATCTTGTGCTAGTGCTTGTCCCAAGTATCCACTGACGGTACCACCGATGGACATGGCAGCAGAAGTAACTCCCAATGTCAAAGAAAACCGACCAGTTCCAGCAGCAATGTCTGATGTTACAAGGATGTACATCGTACCAAAGACACCAGCTCCCACTCCGTCAAGAATTTGAGTTGACAGGATAATAATTTCGAGGGCTAATGGAACATCGTTTCCAGCAGCTTCAATACTATCCTTAAGTCCAACCAAAGAATATAGGATAAGACAACGAAGAGGGACAGAGAACATTCCAATAAGGAAGAGCTTCTTGCGCCCCCAGCGGCCTGAATAATCGCCACAGACTTTGGCACTTCCGACCATGAAAATTTGAGCCACAATGATACACATTCCCGAGAGGAGGAATCCACCACGTGGATGGTCCATTCCAACTGCAAACGTTTGCATGACCAATGGTAAGACTGTTCCATTGCTCAAATGGAATAGGAAACAAATAACGGTAAATACCAAAAGGGTCCTGTCCTTCAATAACTCGAGAGGAGAGGTTGGTGTATTGTCTTCTGGTGCGGCGCTAACGTGCTCCTTCGAATCGCTCGCTAGCTGATAATCAGTTGCATTAGCATCAGTATCACTCTTGAGACCTCTTGCTGCGTCATGATCAATATCATCGGGGTTGATTCTCATTAAGAAAAAGATAACACCCGCACATGCAATTGGACTAACGATAAAGAGCAAGCCAATGTTGGGGTATGTGTAAAATGCAATCAAACTTCCACTCAGCACAATAATAGCAGTACCAAGATGGTTCTTCATCTCATTATCAGCCACCTGATGCGTCATGCCGGTGCTGCCCACAATTCCCTGCGTAATCGAGTTCAGCCCCGGAGGAATGAGCGCCGTAACACCACCCTGAATAAATTTAAGGAACACCATCCACACGATATTCTCCCCATATTCCTTTGCCGTAATAGCCGTAAGAACAGTCAACGCAGTGGTGGTCAGCGCTGCTCCAGCCAACAATGCCACCTTCCTATCCGAAGAGTCCATAATGTAACCGGCAGGTGTTTGAAATAGAAACTGACTCATACCAAACACAAAGAACATGACGCCCACTTGCTTTTCAGAGTACAGCTTGGATGAAATTAGGAAGGCGCTTTGCATGTTAATCATGGTGAGACCGTCGCGGAGCTCACCGAGGAAGAGGGCGACGAGCCCCAGGAGGGACTTGGCTGACCTGTTGGTTGATGACATGATTATATGATGTGCACTGCTTTTGATATTGATGTAGATTATTCTATCAATCAATATTATGTTCTTCTATTTATTGCATCCAACGCAAGCGAGCAACCAATCTGTTTGAGCAACTGGCGACGACCGGTACAACTTGAAACGTCTTTGCCGCGCAGCATTGTTTCCGCTTTCCATCATCGGAACTGCTGGCAGGTAAAATCAGGGTAAAATCTAAGAGCGTTGAATTCTCAAGAGAAAATGACAACCGGAGCTGCCATTGCTACAAGATTCAACACTTATTTAACCCCAATAACCTCAGTACTGGTCACTGGAAAATTGGTACCAGACAACTATATGAAACATCATTCCTTTCTTTCTATTTACGTTTATGAACTTACTAAACAACTTACAAGCATTGATTCTCATCACAGCTACCTCAACTATAACGAGGGGCACGTGAGAATCTTGCATCCACATCAAACTCTATAACATTCCACATCATCCATGATTAGCTTGGCTGAAGTTGAAGACGGAGTGCATCGATTACTCTCCCTTCTTCTTCTTCTTATCGGTCTTCTCAGTCTTTTCGGTCTCTTCCACTTCAACTGCCTCAGTCTTTTCAGTCCTCTTGGCCTTCTTCTCTTCTACCACCTCTTCAATCTCGACGACTTCCGCTTCGACCTTTTCAGCCTTCTCCTTCTTGACCTTCTCCTCCATCACCTTTTCAATCTCGACGACTTCCGCTTCGACCTTTTCAGCCTTCTCCTTCTTGACCTTCTCCTCCATCACCTTTTCAACCTCGACGACTTCCGCTTCGACCTCACTCAAGGTTGTTTCAAGATAATCAGTATCCTCTTCATTCACCTCATCTTGCACGTATGCTTCTGCTATCAGCAACTTTAACTGCTCAAGCTCTTTCTTGAGCTGATTCGTTTCAGCGTACGCAGCTTCTGTGGCAGTATCAGTATCATCTTCGTCTGCTTCATCTACAAGAGACATCTGCAGCAATTGCTTGAGCTCTTGTAGGTCATCCTTCATAGTCTTCATGTCTTGATCGTATTTTTTCGTGTAACTTTTGTCGTAGCCACCGTAAGGCTTCTTATACCCCTTCTTATGTTTCTGCAGAGGCAAGAACAAATGATGACAAAGCTGGATGAGAAAAGAAAAGACATAACACGATCAACAATATGAACAAGGAAAGACTTACCGTTGGCGTTGGTTTCAGGCTCTCTGATGGTGCTGAACTTTCAGATGGTGCCATCGATGGTGAAAGGCTGATAGAAGGTTCAAGACTCAGAGTGGGGCTTGCACTTGGTTTCTCTTTCTTGTACTTCTTCTTGTACGAGTCACCTGCCCATGTATCAGGTTCCGATGCCTTGTATCCCGTGTAACTATCACCTTCCCATGTAGGTGGAGTGTAGATGCCGTGGTTGTAAGGAGTGGTAGGTACGTATGGACTGTAAGGAGTGGGAGGTGCGTATGGATTGTAGGGTGTAGGCGGAGCATAGCTGTCACCTTGCCATACTGTAGGCGGCGCATATGGATTATACTGCCCAGCGGAGTACTGCCCAGTGGCATACGTCCTATATGTCGGACGAGGGGTTGGTCTGTTGTTGATACCGTCCATATAATACGGACTGTTTCTCCAGGTAGGACGAGCGGTGGGGATCTTGTTGTTGTTGTTGTTGTTGTTGTATCGAACTTTGTTGACATTATTTTCGTCGTATCCATCATCATCCCAGTCCCTCTTGTCACACTGAAATGATTGTTAGAACAGGCGCATATAATATCAGTAATCGTCACACTAATTCAGTAGCATTCGTACTCACCTTTCTGAGGTTACAACCCAAAATTTTGCAGACTTGCCACTGTTTCTTCTCGTTTGCAGTGCAGCAAACTCTGCGTTCTTCCGAGCTACATTTATCGTCGTCATAGTCATTGATGTGATCATACTTGTCATCATCGCCACCGTTGTAGTCGTTCTTATCCCTGGTGTCCCACTGTAGGTCGTACAAATCCTTCACGCTGTTGTAATCTACATCGTACTTATCATCGTCATCATTATCGTACTTGTCATCGTAGTCATTGTTGTAACCACCATCGTAGTCATTGTTGTAACCATCGTTCTTCCAAGCTGGCTTGGAGTCATCATCATCGTATCCGTCTCTCTTCCATCCACATTTGTTGTACATGCAACCAAGTCTGTTGCAAACTCTTTTCCTGTCGTCGACTGATAGTCTATCACTCTGATTACAGCAGCTGTCACGCAATTGAGCATCACATGCCTTGTAATCATCGGTTGGAGAACCAGTTGGAAAACTATAAGTTGGGCTCACTGTTGGATACGAAGTAGGCTCGTGAGTGTCATGTTTCCATCCGTCGTCGCTCCAGTCACACTTGTCGTAATCACAGCCGACCTTGTTACAGAGACTCATTTTCTTGTAATCTGATATACTTTGAGGCAAATTGCAGCACATCGCTTGATCCACCTGTTGAGTAGAATAAAATCAAAGCAACGTTTAGTTACAAATGCAGAGGAGATAAGGAAATTATCAAGAGAGAACATGACTTACCGCAAGACAAACGTAGTGACCATCATCATTCCAGCCATCCTTTTGCCAACCGTCAGCTGACCATGTTGGTTCTGATGTAGGTTCGGCAGTGTCATATCCATCATCAGACCAATCGCACTTGTCATATTTGCAACCAACGGCGTAGCAAATATCCTTTTTATCTTGTACTGACAAGCTGTCAGGCAAATCACAGCAGGTTGAACGGAGCTTTGCATCACATTTATCGTAATCATCATCTGCCCACGAGGCAGTATCGTCATACGAGTCTCCACTATCATAGCTATCAGGCTCTGTAGGTCCTTGCCAGTTAGCAGGTCTGCTAGGTCGTACCCAGTTAGCAGGTCTAGGCTTTCGACGCCGAATGCGCCCAGGCCTACGACGGCGATTTCCCCATCTACTATTATTGGCTACTACCTTTGACCTGCCATACCCTGAGTTGGATACTCCAGCTTTGTAGGGCCCACTGTAGTTTCTAACTCCTCCGTTTCTGGCTGCCTGATTGGGATTGGGGGATCCGCCTCCACGAGGTTTGTCCTCAGCAGCGTAGGTGCTTGAGATAGCAAGTGCCAAGATGCATCCTTTGATCATCATGATGAAACTGTTTGTTGTCATATATACGTATTTGAATCTATTGATTAACTTTCTATTTACTTGCGCTTCCTTTAATTGTACTCTGCTGCTATTTGTCTTCGTAGGTGTGGCAATGAAAGATAAGCATGTGCTCTCGCTCAGAGGTGGGTATCAAAAATTGAGTTCCTCTAAATACTAATTCCTACGTAGATAGACTCGGTGCGGTACTGAAATTTTGAATCGTAGATGCATCTCGCCGAAAAATCAGTGTGAGAGTGAGTGATGTTGAACGTCCTTTCTCTTTTGAGGTTTAGGGATTTCAGCCATCTTTCCACAGATTAGATGAAGATGTGTACTTATATTCTCTAGCAAGTGGATAGTTACGAATAAATCTGTTTAACATTACTTTTAGCACACCCTATGACAAATACACATCGAGCTCATTGCTCTACATATTTAGTTCCCATAACCCCCACCTACATATTGCCGTGGGTATGCATCATTTGGAATAGGATTGGGATACACATATGCATTGGGATCAGGCATATTTGGATCAGGATAGGCATTGTTGTTGACATCATGATTCGTAGAATATGCCCGATAGGTTGGTCGCATAGTTGGTCTACTGTATCCATTATTGGTACTGTATCCATCATTGGCATTGTTAATATTTGAAGCATACGCCCTATAAGTTGGACGCATTGTTGGCAGTGTGGGATTGTATCCGTTGGAAGAGGATGATGAAGCATACGCCCTATAGGTTGGACGCATTGTTGGCAGTGTGGGATTGTATCCGTTGGAAGAGGATGATGAAGTGTATGGCCGATAGGTTGGTCGCGCGGTGGGCTTCTCGATTCCATCACTGTATTTTGGGAAGACTTCGTATCGAGGAGCTGGATCTCGATAGGCAGGCTTGTAGCTATCATCAGGTTTGTATAAGACTTCATACTGAGGGTTAGTCTCATACTCGTCTGACTTGTACTTGTCCTTCTGGTTGTCATAATCATCCCAGTCCTTCTTGTCGCACTACAGAAGAAATAGGTAAACACGAATGAGTTATATCATATAAAGATGATGGGCGAAGATGGACAAGTTATAAACAGTACTCACCTTTTTGGGGTTACAACCTAACATCGTGCAGATTTGCCACTGTTTCTTCTCGTTTGCAGTGCAGCACTCTTCACGCTCACCTGCCGTACACTCATCGTCGTCATAATCATCCTTGAAGTCATAATTGTCCTTTTGGTCGTAGTTATTCTTGACGTCGTTCTCATCTGCGGGTTTGTACAAGACTTCATACTGGGCGTCATCCTTATCATCCCATCCTCCGTAACCTCCTTCCTTCTTATCGCACTGTAGCAGCCGCAGCAAGGTAAAGCAAAGTTAGTTGGTTTTCAGATAGATGAACCTTGACAAAGATTGAGGAGATGAATTAGTTTGAGCAGTACCCACCTTTCTGATGTTACAACCCAAGTCTTCGCAGACTTGGAACTGTTTCTTCTCGTTTGCAGTGCAGCACTCTTCTCGCTCATCTGCAGTGCACTTATCATCGTTGTCGTAATCATCCTTGACGTCGTAATTGTCCTTCTGGTCGTAGTTATCATCCCATCCTCCGTCCTTCTTATCGCACTGTAGTAGCATTAACAAAGTAAAGGCAAAGTTAGTTAGTTTTCTAATAAACGAAGTTTAACAAAGATTGACCAGCTTTGACCAGTACTCACCTTTCTGATGTTACAACCCAAGTCCTGGCAGACTTGGAACTGTTTCTTCTCGTTTGCAGTGCAGCATTCTTCGCGCTCATCTGCAGTGCACTCATCGTCGTCATCATTCTTGAAGTTATATTTGTTCTTTTGGTAGTTGTTATCGTTGTAGTCCTGGAAGTCGTACTTGTTCTTTTGGTAGTTGTTATCGTTGTAATCCTGGAAGTCGTACTTGTTCTGTTGGTAGTTGTTATCGTTGTAATCCTTCACATTAAACTTGTTCGTCTGGTCGTTGTTATTGTAGTAGTCCTTCAAATCGTACTTGTTCTTCTGGTAGTTGTTATTGAAGTAGTCCGCGTACTTGTCGTCATCGTAGCCCTGGCTGTAACCATCGTTCTTCCAAGATGACTGGGATTCATCATCAT
>Ga0209652_1001255_pt1 | contig 20868 bp, 14 predicted proteins | sample SaaInl74LU_5_DNA_FD_184641 | JGI IMG/M metagenome (GOLD analysis project Ga0209652, IMG submission 184641) | Marine microbial communities from expanding oxygen minimum zones in the Saanich Inlet - ESP_74LU_5_DNA (SPAdes) (version 2) | ecosystem: Environmental > Aquatic > Marine > Intertidal zone... | reverse complement strand
GCCACAGGTCCCCGCCGTGGGTCGACTCCGCGCGCTCCAGCTTTCTCTCCAGCATCGCCTCCATCTCCGCCGCGCGCGAGGACCAGTCCGAGGGGCCTTCCCACGCCGGGTGCGTCGCCCCGCGTCTCGGCGATCGGCGGCCACTCGATCCACTAAGCGTCGCGATCGCGTTCGACAGCGCGTGGTGGTGCGACGCGAGCGCGGCGCCGGGGCTGGCGCGCGCCGACGGGAAGGGCGAGTAGGCATCCAAAGGGCCGGGCGAGGCGATGGGACGCCGCGCGGGGGTCCGCGGGCTGTCGTGACCGTGGAACATGCCGTGGAGACGCGCCGCGCGGAATGTCCGACAATCCCGGTGCTTGTCCCGGCGGAAGCGCTCCTCGGCAATGCTCGCTGGCGCCGAACGTCGCGAACAAACTGCTTCGGTACGAATCTGGGACGGTCCGCGGCTGACTGCACAGCCGACTCGCGCGGGACACGTCCCGGCGACCTCGGGACGATGTCTTCCTCTCCCGGCGCGACGTACGCCACGGGCGAGCGCGCGCGGTGCATCGCCTCCGTGCCCGGGAACGGCGAGCGGACCGTGTTCGCCGTGGGCACGCGTCGTCTGCGGGGAAACAACGCCGTGCATTTCGTCGCGCACGACCGCGATCGCGACGCGCTCGTGGCGCGCGGCGTGTACAAGCACCACCCCGAGATCTGGGACCTCCAGCCCTCCCCCACGTCGGATGCGCTCGTCGCGACGCTGTACAACCCCTCTTCCCCCTCGCAAAACCACGGCGGCGCGGTGTGGCGCGTCCCCGGGGACGGGGAGGACACCTCCGGCTCCAAGGCGCTGGAGTCGGTGGCGCCCTTTCCCGAGACAAACGGAGCCGCGCGGTGCGTGCGCTGGCGCGTGGGCGTGGGCGTGGACCCGAGCGCGCCCGCGACCGGCGGGACGCTCGCCGTGGCGGACGAGAAAACACTACGGCTGTTCCAGCTGGACGCCAGCTCGAATGCGGCGATGGCAATCGCCGCAACGAGCGCTCCGTTCGGCGACGCGCCCGGCGCGCCCGTCGCCGGCGCGTGGGATCCGCATTCCGCAAACGCCTTCGCGATCGTCTCCGGGACCCACGGTGCTTTACATCGCGATGACGGTGTCTGCGTGTACGACACGAGGACCATGCGCGTGTCTTTCGTGATACCCAACCCTTCCTCGTCTCGCCGAGCGGGGTGTCGCTTCGCCGATGTCGAGTTCGACCCGCGGCGTCCAAACAAAGCGTTCACCGCCGGCGACGACGGATTGGCGCGCGCGTGGGATTTGCGGAAACCGACGAACCCGACTTCCGTGTTCGCCGGGCACGAGCACTGGGTGCGCCGCGTGTGCGCGAACCCGGTGTACGACCTATTAGTCACCGCCTCGGCGGACGGCACCGCGAGGCTGTGGAGGCACGGGGAGACCTTTTCGTGCGATACGAGAGAAGACGACGAGGAACGGAAGACGAACGGATCGAACGGAAACGAGTCGAAAACGAGTTTGTCGAAAGCGCGCGGCGGCGATTTTCCCGCAACGAAGACGGACGACGACGACGTTGGTCCGGTGGAGACGTACGGCGCGCCGGGGGGAACCAGCGTGTGTGGCGTGGCGTGGAGTTTTGCGGACCCGTGGTCGTTCGCGTCGCTGGAGGGAGACGGCGCGGTCGCGCTGCGCGTCGTGCCTCGCGCGGAGAAGTACAGGATACTCTTGTGATGAACAGGTGTTGTTTTTTGTTTGTTTACGCGCGGCCGGCGACGCCTGGAATAGTTCGGCCGTCGCCGAAAGAGCGTTTGCGTCGTTCTTAAAATCGGGCGGCGGCGGTGTCGGCGGCTCAGTCTCGTCTGTCTCGCCGCGTCTGTCTCGATGCCCGAGACGGACCCATGCGAGGTGTACATGCGGTACCTGCCTCGGTCGTGCACCGAGGCTGACCTGCGCGAGAAGTTCGAGAAGTGCGGCCGCATCAAGAAGGTGTGGCTCTCCGTGGACCGCGCGTCCGGCGAGTGCAAGGGGTTCGGGTTCGTCACCTTCTCCTCCAAGACGGAGGCGCGGCGGTGCGTCAAGGACTACAACGAGCACCCGCGGAACTACATGGACGGGAAGCACGTCGTGATCACGCACGCCAAGGGGTGGGACGACGGGCGCAAGCCCGTCGCGCCGTGCTCGTTCGGGATGGCGTGTCGCCGAGAAGATTGCTACTTCTCGCACCCCAAAAACTGGGACCCCAAGGCGCCGCCGCCCGTGCCGGGCGCGGAGGACGCGGACGCGGACGACGCGACCGCGGGCGAGGATGAGTCGAACGGCGCGAACGCGCGCGCGAAGCGAACGCGCGACGAGGACGAAGCGAAGGGCGAGGCGTCCGGCAAAAAGCCGAGGGTGTACAAGGAGCGCAAGAAGACGGCGAGCCGACGGCACAAGCTCGGCGCCAAGGCGCGGAAACGCGCCAAGGCGAGAGAGGCAAAGGAAGCCGCCGGCTCCGGGTAGCGGTAGTAGTATGAATACAGTAGTAGTGTACGCCCCGAGGGACGTTGTCCATGAACGTGTCGTACACGTCGTCGTCTGATCGATACGCACGCCGTCGCGTCCAACTCACGTCTTCCACTCGGGGTGGTTTCGTCTCGCGAACTTCGCGTCGTCCCGCGGCGCGCAAACCTTCTTATCAGCGCGTCGCGCCGTCTTTCGCGTCGTCTTCCCGTCTCCGAAGTTCGGAATCCTCCCTTTCCGCTTTTCTTGCGCCTCGGCGTGCCTTCGCTTCGTCTCGGCCGCCGTCACCTCCTCCGCCGCCGCCGAGACACCCGGCGCGAGCTTCTCGATTAAACGCAGCGCGTCGAGGTAGGCGCGCTTCAAGCAAGTCGCGCGGTTGCCGTCCGTCGCGTCGGCGCGCGTCGGTAAGCCGGCGTACGCGCACCAGTCGCGCAGACGCCGCGAAGCCTTGGCGTCTCCGGCGCGCGCGCACGCTTCGGCGTTCGCCGGAGAGTACGGAAGCAGGCTCGGGTGTTTCGGTTTTCGTGACCCGAACACGGACGCATCTTCTTTTTTTTCGTTTTCGTCCGCCGAAAGAGCTTCTACGCCGTTTGGAGGAGCACACGCGTGCGGGTTCCAGGCCAAATCGAGCATTCGCGACGCGTTCGCGGGTAACGGAACCGCCGCGGTTTCCGGCGCGTCGTGTGAAAAAAAACCAGTCTCGCGCCTCTCGACGCGCTTCGCGCTCTTCGGGCTGTTTTTTGAAACCCCGGAACCGGGACCGGGACCGGGACGCGGTTCGCGGTTCGCGGTTCGCGCGCGAGACGACGTTTGTTTCTGTTTCTGCTTTCGCGCGGCGTCTTCGTTCCGCCGCCGAAAGGAACTCGCCGCGCTTCGCGAGACGTTCGCGCCGGCGAGCTCGCGGCGGCGGCGCAGTGCTCCGCGCGCCGCCTCGGAGGTGACGGCGGCGGCTCGGCGCGAACGCGCCGTCTCTTCGCGGTTCTCGCGGCGCGCGGCTTTTTTCGTCGCCTCGTAGCGCGCTCTCGCGCGAGCCACCGCCGCGGACGCCGCCGCGGAATACACGTCTGCGAGATACGCGCGCGCGTTTTCCGTCTCGTTCGCGTACCGAGAGTCACTGTCCCCGGCGAGCCAGGCCGGCCTGGTGGCCGCGTCCAGCCTCTGCGTTTGGAAAAACGCCGGTCCAAAGAACCGCTCGAGCGCGTCGCGCGGCGACGCCGGATCGAGCGTGTCCGCCGTCTCGGAGAGTTTTTCCACGACGCACAACTCGTGGTCCACGCTTTTTTTCTCCGCCCACAGAAACGCGCGCGCGGTCTCGCGCGGCGGCGCCGGGAACGGCGGCGCTTTGGGAACGCGCCGAGACTTGAACGAAAAAGAACTTTTCGCTTTCGCGCGCGACGGAGACAACGTCGCGCCTTCCCGTCGGCGCGACGACATCTCGCCGTCGTCGGAGTCCGCGTCGGCGAAGGAAGAGAGCGATGAGTCGTCGTCCGAGATCGGCTCTCGCACATCGGCGTGAGGTTCGCCGCTTTTAAAAGACGCAGCATAAGACGCGACGTCCGAGAGGGAAAGCGAGGAGTTCTCGTCTCTCTTCGCGGCGGCAAATGAAAGTTTTTTCGCAGCCTCTGGAGCTGTGCGACGTCTGTTTCGTAACGCGTCGCGCCGCGCGTTGGCGGCGAGCGCGTCGACGGTCTCGTCGCGCGTCGCCCTCGCGCGCCGCGCCGTGCCGTCGATGCGGCGGTCCATGGCGTGCGGCGAGTGCGCGGCGACGCAGCGCGTCGCCGCGAACGCCGACGGCGCGGCGAGGCGACGCAGCGCCGACGAGAGGCGCGTCGACGAGACTGTTTTTTTGTCGTCGCGCGGAGGCCTCCGCGAGATGTCGAATGAAACGTCTCGGACGGCAGAGAGCAGCGCGTCGTGTTCGTGTTCGGTCACGGTGCTTTCGTTCCGCTCGCGTTCGGCTTCGTCTTTGCGCGCGTACGCGTCAGTCAGGCGCGCCGAGTCCCGCGCCGGCGCGAGCGGCGAGTCCGGCGACGCCTCGAAAGTCGGGCGACGCAAGCGGTCGCGCCACAGAATTATGTCCCGCTCGGGGTCTGGCGGTCGTTTCGACGTCAAGTCCACCACCGTCCTCGAGGCGTACGCCCCGCACGCGCCCTCGCGGACGCGAGCCTCCGCCTCGGCGGTCCATCGCGCGAGCCCGCCGGGGCCGAGCACGTGCAGGTCCCTGCGGGGGCGGGAGGGGTCAGCGGGCGGGAGAGGAAGAGATGGGCGAGTTCCGAGACGGCACCCGCGGGACCGCGGGAGGAAGGGTCGCGTTTCGAGACGCACCACGCGGCGTCGGAATCGATGTTCCCGCTCGGAACGCGCGAGCGCGTGCCGGCGGGGGGCATGCCGCCCCGCGGTCTCGGGGACCGCCGGGACGGGGCGCTCCTCGCGCGCACCGAGGAATGCGCGCGCGCCGGTGTGGTTCCCCCAGACGGAAAAAGGAGTCATCACATTTACGAAACCGAGCGCGCGCGACGTTTCGTGGGAACCGATCATCGATCGTCGTCGCGGCCGTCATCGCCGGCTACGCGCCACGGCACCGCATTTTTATCACAAGAACGACGTGTCTCTACCCGTCGTCCCTAAACCACGCCGCCTCTGCGCCTGTTCCATCCCCTCGAACGCCATGTGCTCGTCCCCCGACCCGCCCGCGCCGTAGTCCGTCCGCGCCGTCCGCTGCGCGTCGTGATCGTAATCGCGCGCCTCGTCCCCTCCGCCTCCCTCCCACCCTCTCTCGCGCCCTTCCCTCCCATCGTCTCTCGCGCTCGAATCGCCGAACTCGTCCTCGAACAGCCTCGCGAAGCTCCAAACTCCGAACCCGCCAGACTTCGTGTCGTTGTAGTAGTTTATGCACAGCACGGTCACCTCGAGCGCGTGCAGGAACAAAGGCGGGAGCCACGACGACAGGCGCTCGTGCGTCACGAAGACCTTCTGCGCCCACGCGACGACGCCGGCGACGGCGTCGACGCCGTAGGTGACGTAGCTCAGCGAGTGCGACCCCTCCGCTTTGAGCGACGCGTAGAGCTGCGGGAGGAACTTGCAGACGATTATGACCGCCACGACCAACCCGAGGGCGTTGCCGTAGTCCGCGAGCGGCTCGCATCGGCCGTCCACGGCGAATGTAAAAACCGCGGGGAGCCACGCGACGGCGACGACGACGGCTTGCGCGACGAACCCCAAAAACGCCGCCTGTCTCGTGCCGAGCGTGACGTCCAACCGTACGGAATCGAGTCGCAACCGCCACGGCTCGTCCTCGGCGTAGTACAGCGCGACGGGGTAGATGACCAGCATGGAGAGCGCGTTCAGGAGCTCGACCCACACGAACGTCAGACTTCTCTGCGCCTTGACCCAAAAGGCGAAATCTCGGGAAGACGCCAACGCGATCTGGTTGTAGTGCAGGATGGTGAGGTTCAGCACGTACAGGAACGCGCCGACGTTGCCCAGACCGAGCGTCAGGAACGACACCCCGCGAGCGCTCTTACGCTGGTAGATCTTGTACGCCTGGGGAAGGCCTATGAACGCGCTCGTGATGATGGAGCACACGCCCAGCGCGGTGGCCGCGGTCCCCGGCGTCTCGAGCTCGGACAAACAGCTCACCGCGGCGTACCCGCCGTCGTCGCCCAGGGGGGCGCTCATCGCGGCCGGACGCGCGGCGGACGCGCGACCCGGGGCCCGGACGCGGGCGACCGACGGCTAACGGCGCTCGAGAGGGAGTGGAGGCCGCGGCCTGTTGAACGGGCGGGGAAATGCGACGAAACGCGCGTGCCGTTTCGCGCTGAAATGGGTGTTGTCAGAGAGACGGTTCAGCGGTGGGCGGGCGAAGAAACGACGACGTCGGAAACGGGCGCGAGTGACGGTATCGGCTGCGTTAAAAAGCTCGCTCGCACGCGCGCGCATCCTCCCCGCATCCTCCCCGACGGTGTGACCCGACGCGTCGTCAGATGGACTTGAACGGCTCGTCCCTGATCGCCTCGAGCGCTGAGCCGAGCTTGAGCAGGACCATGGGTCCGGACTCGTCCCCCGCCACCTCCACTCTGTCTTCCAGCCCGCGGAGCTCCGCGAGCAGCGCCTTGGCGAGCTCCGCGACGGACATCGGCGTCTTCGTCGCGTCCTTCGTCTCCGCCGTTTTGGTCGCCTTCGTCTTCTCTTCGCCTCGTCCTCGTCTCTCGCCGCCCACCTCGTCCAACGACGCGAGCGAACCGGAAGAGATGCCCAGGAACCCCAAGCCGAGCGCGCCGCCGACGTTTGGCTCGTCCAGACGGTCATCCGACAACGACCGAGACGGAGGCGGAGACGGTCGGAGCTGGTCGTTCGTCTTCTCCGCCTTCTCCGCCTTTGTCCGCTTCTCCGCCTTCTCCTCCTCCCGCTTTAAAAGCGCCTTGTCCGCGTGCTCGAACATCTCCAGGTCCACCTCGGGGGGGGCGGATACGCACTTCGCGCGCAGGGAAAGGAGCGCGTCGCTCGAGTACGACGTCACGGAAGCCTTCGCCGCCGCCGCCGCCGCCGCCGCCGCCGCCGCTTCCTCCTCCTTCCGCTTCTTCTCCTCCTCCTTCTCGCGCTTCTTCCGCTCGCGCTTCTCCTTGCGCGCGGCTTCCTTGTCCTCCTTGGGCTTCTCCCCCTCCCCGGGCTGAGTTTCTTTCTCCTTCTCAGCCGCCGCGGGAGCCGCCGCGGGAGCCGCCGCGGGCGCGTCCTTCCTCTCCGACGCGCGGAGGGGAAGCGCGAAGTCGTCATCGTCCGTGGTGATCCCGAGGAACCCGAGCCCGAGCGCGCCCATGTCGGCGGAGAGCATGCCTGCGGGCTCCTCCTCCTCCTCGGGAACCTTACGTATTTTCTCCTTCTCCGCCGCCTTCGTCGCCGACGCCAGCGCCTGCGCCTCCAGCTCGTCGATGCTCAGGGGCGCGGGCGCGCCGGGAGGCGGCGCGGGCGAAGATGCGCGCGCCGCCGAGTCGCCGCCGCCGGCGAGCATGGCCAGAAGATCCTCGTTGCTCGGCGTGCCCCGCGCGGAGGCGCTCGGCGGCGTCGCGCGCGCCGGGCCGGCGAGCGCGGCGAGGATGTCGGCGCCGGCGTCGCCCGTCCCGGGAGTCGGAGGCTTCGCGGGAGGCGCGCCGAAGGGACCGGACGATACCCCGGCGGGGCTGCCGAAGAGCGGGAGCCCTCCACCTTGCCCGCCGAAGAGCGGGAGCCCGCCAGCCTGTCCGCCGAGGGGAGACAGGCCGGGCGGCGGCCCCGGCCTGTGCGCGCTCGTATTGTTCGCGCCGCCCGCGAGCGCGGAGGTGACGCTCGCCGGCGAAGGCGCGCCCGCCGAGGCGTCGAAGAAGCCGTCGTCGTGGCTGGCGCCTCCCCCGCGCACGCGCGCGCCTCCGCCCGTGCTCCCGCGCGTCGTGCGGGGCATGAGCTGCCGCGCCACCGGGGGCGTCCGGAGCGCGGACTCCGCGCCGTTCCCGCTCGCCGCAATCGACGCGGCGCCGCCGTTGAGCATGGCGAGGATATCGGCGCCGGCGGTCGGCGGGGTCGTAGGCGGCACGCCCATCCCGGGCGGCGCGCCCCGCGGCGTGATCCTGGCCGGCATACCCGGCGGCGCGCCCTGCGCGTGCTGCTGCGCCTTGGCGTCCTCGGCGCGCAGCGCGTCGAAGAAAGCGTCCCCGGAGGCGTCCGCGGCGGCGGATTCGGCGGCGCGGCGCGCGGCCGCGGCGCGGCGCGCGTGCGGGCCCTCGAACGCGGGCTGCGCCGGCCCTCCCGGCGTGAGCTCACAGACGGGCACGGGCATGCCCCTGGCGTGCTCGACCCGTATCACCTTGAGCGCGCCCTGCGACAGGAGCTGGTCCAGAATGCCGGAGGTGTTCGGCCCGACGTTGAACACGAACGCGCCCTCCGGCAGGTCGAGTCCGACCGAGTCGTGGCACATGACGCGCTCGGCGCAATCCACGCCCATCAAGATCACCGCGGTCTCGCCCCGGCTCGTGACGCGCGTCTGCAGCGTGAACTTCTTGGGGCCCTCGGAGGGGTCCGTGATCACGCGGTACTCGCGGGCGGAGTCGTCGCCGCCCATCGCGCCGGGTGCGCGTCCGGAGGGGACGGCGTTCGGGGGGAAACGAGCGATCGACCGCCGCCGAGGCGATGAACAGTCGCGAAACTTCCGCGATCCGACGTGCGACCGAGGGTCCCGAGGGAGAGCGCCTCGTATCCACCGCCCGGACGGGTCCGGCGCGTCTCCGCGGAACGTGCGACCCGAGCCGGGGACGATCGACACCGCCGCTGGCGCGCGCGATGGTCTGCGCGACGCGGCCGCCGACAACCCTCACTCGACGCGTGAAAAAAAAAGAAAAACGACGCGACGGCCGGTCGCATCCGATCGAAGGCGTCGGGCTGACTTCGGCGTTCCGACGTCGCGATGACAATCGCGGCATTACAAACCCCTCGAAGGAACACGTTCAAACGCTACGTGGGCCCGAACCTGGTGACTTTTTCCCCCATGACCATGTCGAGCGTGATCTCTCTTCCCTCCGCGCCGCGGCGCACGCGCACCTGCACTTCGTCTCCCCCCCTGAGTTCGTCCAGCGCCCGGTACAGGTCGGAGCTGTCCCGCACCGGGGCGTCGCCGAGGCGCACGACGACGTCGCCGACGCGCACGTCATCCGAAGACGGATCGCGCGTTGTGCCTCGCGCGCCGGCTGCGTCCGCGGGTCCGTCCTTCACGACGCTCAGGATCAGGACGCCACCGGAGGCGGGTACGTCGGTAGTGGACGCGTTCCTGTCCCACGCGCGAAGCACCTCCGGGCCGAGCAGCTGCGCCAGGCTTCCGTCCGGCGCGAGGACCAGCCCCATGACCGGACGCGTGACCTCGCCGAAGCGCACGATTTGTTCGACGATGCCCTTCACGGCGTCGATGGGCAACGCGAACCCGACGCCCGCGAACGCGCCGCTCGGGGACGCGATCGCGGTGTTCACGCCTATCAACGATCCGTTGCTGTCCAGCAACGGCCCGCCCGAGTTGCCGGGGTTGATGGCGGCGTCCGTCTGGATGACGCCCGCGATGGGGCGGCCGGTGGCGGCGCTGGCAATCTCGCGACCCACGCCGGAGACGACGCCGGTGGTGAGCGTGTGGTCCAGACCGAACGGGTTGCCGATCGCGAACACTTTTTGGCCAACCTGTATGGTGCTCGACCTTCCGAGCGGCAACGGGCGGAGCTTACCTCGCAGCTCCGCGACTTCCAGCACGGCGATGTCCTTATCCTCGTCCCACCCCAGCACTTTCGCCGCGCGCTCCTTCGGGTCGCCCTGGAACTTCACCGCCACCTCGTCGGCGCCGCGCACGACGTGGAAGTTCGTCACGACGTGCCCTTCATCGTCCCACACGAACCCTGATCCCGCGCCGATCGGAATTTCCGTCGCGTCGAGCGCGTACGGCGACGCGCGTCGCAGTTGCTTGTTGGTGATGAACGCCACGGAGGGCGTGTTCCTTTTGAACAGAGACACCGTCGCCGACTCCTCGGCGTCGAGCGCGGTGCGCGCGCCCGCGGGTAACGCCGCCGCCGCCGCGCGCGACCCGCCGATCGGCCGGCGGTCGACGAAAAACGGCGCCGGCGAGCCGGCGCCGCCGAGCGGCTCAAACGCGACCGTACCGATCGCACCCGCGGGCTCGAGCGCGGAGAGGCTCACGAGCAGGCTGGCCGCGGCGGCGACCGCGCCGCGCGCGGCGCCGGCGAGCGGCACGGGGGATCGCGACGGCGGGTGCTTCGAAGCCACGCGCGGGGGTCGCGACGCCGAGTGCGTCGCGGTCGGGTCGTCGCGATGCGCCGTCCCGTCGTGGCTCGACACGGAGTTGGACGTGGACGGCGCGGCGACGTCTCCGCGGGATGCCGCGCGAACCGTCGCGCGTCGCGCGTCGCGGGACGCCGCACGAGGAATACGACACGTGGGCTCCATCTGCAGCGGACGTGCCGAAACGGTTTCTTCGCGCGAGGACGGCGAGGCGCGGCGCGGCGCGCCTCGCGGCACGCCTCGGGGAGCTACGCGGGCGCGTGGAACGACGAACGCGGCGGACACGATCATGTTCTGTTCGTGCGTGACTGTGCGTCCTGTTGTGAACCTGGCCCGTGACTCGGCCTCGATGGAAGCGTCTGGAAACACGCCATCCGAGTCACCAACAAAACGAGAGTTTTCCGAGACGCACGTCAGCTCGACGCATCGGCCGTTTCGCCGCACGCCTTATGTGTTGTCAGTCACGAGTTTCGGATATAAGTGGGAATACGTTGTTGGTTTTTATCACCCCGCGCGCCCTCGCGCGCGCGCGCCCACTCGACCGACCGAGTACACGCCCCCCCCCTTCGTCGCCGTCGCGACATCCTCACTTCTTCTTCGGTCGTTTCTTGGGTTTCTTCTTGGGCTTGGGCTTGCCCCCCCCCCTCGACGCGCTCCTGCCGTCCGCAGCGAGCTTGCGCACTTTCCCGCCGCCGCCGCCGCCGCTTCGCTTGCGCTTGCCGCCGTCCTCGTCGTCGCTCACGTCGCCCATGGCGCGCACCGCCGCGGAGGCGGCGCCCCCGACGGCCCCGCGCTCAGCCTCGTCGTCGCTGTCCGCGCCGAGGTACCCGTCCAGGGTGGCGCCGCCCACGTTGTTCGCGCTGGCGTCCACGCGCAGCTGCACGTAGTCGTTGCAGACGCTCTCCACCTTAGCCTCCGTCGCGTTCACCGCCAGGATGACGATGGACGTCGGCGTGGGCAGGATCCGCGCGTCGTACACCACGCCCTTGAGGTCCATCTGCACGCTCGAGGACTCCGTCAGAAGCCGACCGACGACGCCCACGTCACCCTCCAGGTCCACCGCCTCGCCCGTGCCCTCGCACTCGAAGAACACCTTGGAGCGGTTCAGCGCCGCGGGGACGAGGAGCGGAAGCTCGCCGACGCGATTATCAACGCTCGTCCCGGCGAGGGGCGGGCCCTTCGGGGCGGGGGCGGAGGGCGCAGAACCGCTTCGTTCCCCTACACGAGTGCCGGTCACGGTCTCGGACGGCTCGGAGGGACTCTCCGTTTTGGATTTCTCCGTCCCCCGTGGCGCGTCTTCGTCCTCCACGATCTCGACGTCGTCGTCTTCGTCGTCGTCGTCTTCTTTCGCATCCCCCGCCGGCGGGGACTTGACCACCTTGGCGGGCGTGCTTCCCATCTCGAACTTGGCCCCGGGCGACCGACCGGTCATCGCCGCGTGGAACGCCGCGTCGTCGTCGTCGCTCTCGCTCAGGTCGTCCACGATCTTCTGCACGGGGGACTTGAACGTCTTCATCCACTCCGGCTCCTCGCTCGACGAGGAATCGCGCGAGGGCTTCGCCGCGCTCGCGGGTCGGGGGCGGGCCACCAGGGGCAGGTCGTCGTCGCTGTCGTCGTCGATCATGATGGGCGCCATCTCGGTGGCGGCGTCGCGCGAAACCGCGGTCGATCGGCTCACCCGGCGCGGCTCTCGTGCCGCCGCGCGACGCGATCTCTCTCGGTTTTTTCAAAAAGAACCGTCTTGAGTGCCCACTTTGAAAAGGCGTTGCATTGCAATGATGGATCACGGATGACGTTTCGGCTATACCTATCGGCGGTTCTGCTACTTCAACGCGTCACTGCTATGTCGCCTATGAATACCCTCCCTCCCTGACGTCTCACCCGTGCACCTTCTCGATCGCGCCCGCGACGTGCGCCTCCATCTCCTCCCGACCCAGCTTGGTGTTCACAAACACCTCCTGCGAACTCTTACCTTTTCTCGCAAGCAGTTTGTACCCGTGCAATTGCGGTCCCGCGGCGCCGAACCTGAGCTCGAAGTGCTCGCTCCGGCCTCCTGTCTTCGCGAGGCGACCGGGGGTGATGGTGTCCGTCGAGGGCATGCGCGCCGCGAGCTCCTTCAAGACGGGCTCCAGCCCGGGCGCGAAGGAGGAGTGGTTGCGGACCAGCCGAGCCGCCTGGAGCACCGCGGACACGCGCATCCGAGTCTGACAAGTCGGCCGAAGTTCGTTGGGGGCTTTTTGCGAGTTCTCCGTTTCTTTTCGCAAAAGCTCCGCGCGCTCAGTCATTTTTCAGAGACTAAAGTCCCATAGTCGCGGTCAGCGCCACGTGGCTTTTTTCGTCCGATCTGGCGTTTTGCTCGACGCTCGTTTCCGCAAACGACGTTTCGAGGCCGCCTCGTTTTTTTCGTACGCGTTCGCGCATCCCCCCGCGCACCCGCACTCCGCGCGTCGCCTCCGACCGCACGCACGTCGCCATGGCCGCCGTCGCCCCCTCCACCGATCTCAAGCGCCTCGCGTTCGTCGAGACCGCCGCCGCGAACTCCGTGGATTTCGTCACCGGCACCAAGGTGTTCTCCAAGGCGTGCGGGTACTACTCCTCCGCCAAGGAAACGAACGCCCTCAAGGTGCGTCGCGCGACGCGCCTCCACGCGCCGCAGACCGCGATCGCGTCCTGGGTTTTCCCGCGGACGCGCGCGATCTGGCGCGTCACGACGAACCGCGCGTGCTTCGCCGCGGAAGCGCCGCACGCGCGCGCGACCCGCGGCCTCGCGTCGCCTCCTCCCAGACGAAGGTGCCTGTGGTTTTCCCGCGAGATGTTGACGTCGCGTCCTTCTTTTCTCTTCCCACCCGCCGACCACAGGGCTCCCTGACCAAGATCGAGGACCTGATCAAGGCCTACGGCACCCCCGTGGTGTCCAAGGTCCAGGAGAAGTACCCCGCGTACATGACCACCGTCGACGCCAAGGTGCGCCCACGCCCGAGCGCCGCGTCGGAACGAACCACCTGGCGATTTTTCACCGCGCCTCGCGTCTCCACGGGAGGGATATTTCTCGATTTTTTTGTCCCGACAGCCATTGAAGGTTCTTTCTCTCTTCTCTGTCGCGCTTTTCGTCGACGACGAGCTCACGATTCGCCTCGCCCCGCGTTCCGCCGTCCTTCGTCGTGCTTCCTTCCCAGGTGGACACCGCCGTGACCCTGCTCCAGTCCATCTGGGCGGACAAGATCGCGCCCTCCGCGCCCGTGGCGTACGCCAAGTCCGCGCTCGCGCTGACGCCGGAGAAGCTCGAGGAGCTCAAGGCGACGCGCGAGGCGTATTTCGCCAAGATCGAGAACACGCTGGCGCTTCTTCGCGCCAAGGCGGTGGCGCTCCCCGAGAAGGTGACCGCCGCCGTGACCGCGGCGATCGCCGAGGCGCGCGCGCAGGTGGACAACGCGCAGCTCTTCGAGAAGGTCAAGGCGGCGTACGAAACCGTGCTCAAGTACCCGGCGGTGGTGGCGGTGCTCGAGCGCGCGGCGCCCGCCGCCGCCAAAGCCGCCGACGCCGCGAAGCCCTACGTCGCCAAAGCCGCGGCGTTTGCCGAGCCGTACGTCGCCGCCGTCAAGACCAAGGTGATGCCCGGAAAGAAAACGGTCGAGCAGCTCGATTAATTAGCCCGTATTCGACATTCGCGATGGTTTTTGTGCATAGCGTCTGACGCGGAGAGCGACGACGTAAAAATTGTGTGAAATTGAAAGACTCGGCTGTATGTAAACACGAAGGTATTTTACCAAGACGCGTCTTCGCGCTCGCCAACCTTTTTCTCTCCTTCGGGTGCCTTCACCCGAGTCGGGTGCCTTCACCCGAACTGGTTGTACAGGTACAGCGCTATGCCCAGGATGATGAAGATCAGGATGACATCTATGCAGAAGTGCCGCGTGCTCCGCATCTGCGTGATAACCTTCTTGAGCTTGCCGTTCGCCGTGCGCAGCTCGGCGGAGGTGGAGTCCATCTTGTTCTCGATGGCGTCCATCACCGGCGCCTGCCGCTTCACCTCGTCGTCCATCTCCCCCCCGAGGTTGCGCAAAACGCGCAGACCCTTGGAGATCTCGTCCAAACCCTTGTCCTGCTGCTTCTTCTTGTCCTCGAACTCCTGCCGGAACGCGCGGCTCTCGTCCGTGTGCGACATGTCCGTCGCGCCATCCATCGCCGCGCTAATCGCGGCTTCGTCGACGACGATGCCTTTTTTGTTTTTCGCGCCCCTCGCGCCGCTTCCGCTCGCGCCGTCGCCGACCGTCGTCCTGGGCGGTGGCGGAGGCACGTTACGCGTCACCCCGTCCGGGACGCACTCGATCTGGTACTCGAAGTCGTTCATGTCGTCCTCGCGGTTCGCGCGTTCCTTCTCCGTGAGCTTCTTCGCGCCCTTCGCCGCGAACTTGCGCAGCTTGGGCAGCTCGCCGCGCAGAAAGTTTTTCGAACGGCGGATCTCCGCGTTCGCCGTCGCGAGCGCCGCGCGGTTGGTCTCCTCCTTGATGGATTCGGCTTTCTCCTGGATGTCGCGCAGGTTGTGCCTCAGGGAGTAGAACAGAGACGCGTACTGGTCCACCTTCTCGCCCTTCGGGCCGAGAGGCGCCATCTCCTCGTCCGGGAGGTAGTGCTGGTACTTCTTCAGCAGCGCGCCTCCGCGAAGCAGGATGTCGCCCGAGTTCGACATCGTCGCCTTTCGGCTCGCGAGCGCCCTTCGGCTCCCGAGCGAAGGCCTCCCCGCGCGAGCCCGACGCGAGCCCCGGAGCGCTACCGACGCTGTGCGCCCCCGGTCGCGCGACCCGGTGTGACGAACGTGGCACGCGCCTTCGACGTGAGGTTTTTCGCAAACGGACAGAAGGCGAATTTTTTCACGAGTCGGGCGAAAACGAACCAACATTCACGAGTCACGAAAAGCGTACGTCGACGAAAACCGCGACGGGGCTACTCTCGCTTCTTCGCCGCCTGCGGTCGCTTCTTGATCTCCGGCAGGAAATCGCGCAGCCGCTTCTCGCCATCCAGCTTGAGCGTCGCCGTCGCGGCGCCTCCCCCGTCGGCTTTCTTCCCCGGCGCGCGCCCCATCGTGAAACCGAGCTCCCGGCACAGCGGCGTCATGTCCTTGACGGACATCTTCAGCCGCTTCGCCAAAGCGCTGACATCCACGGTCCAGCCCGAGACGCGCGCGGTCATCAAAACGCAGTGCAGCGTGACGAGGTCCGACATCGCCTTCGGCCGCACGAACCGGCGCGGCTCGCCCGGCGCGCCAGAAACGTCCAACGCGCTCTGTTCCATGAACGTGTCGATGTACGCGCGCTGCGTGATCGTATCCACCTTGGTCTCGTGCGTCCAGCTCAAAGGCGCGAAGGCGTCGCTCATCTCGTCGTTCTTCTCGCCGTCGCCCTCGTCGCCTTCGTCGCGCTTCTTGGGCCGCCGCTCGACGACGACGCCTTTGTGCGACCGGAACGCCAACAGCGCGTCCAGGAACGCCAGAGCCTTGGCGGCTTCCTTCTGCGACGTCGCGTCGGACGCCATAGCGACATCTTGTAAAAGTCTCGGCACGAAATCCAGCACGAAGCTGTCCGCGTCGCCGTTCGCGCGAAGAGACTCCAGCTTGGACGGCTTCTTCGCCGCCGCCAGAAAATCTCTAAACTTTGTTCGGTCGGCGAGAGCGTACAGCGGAAACCGCGAAAGCGGGTACGCGTCGTGTGGGTTCGTGGCGTTCGGGTCGTGCGCCGGGATGTTCCGTCGTGCGCCCGCGAGCTCCGCCAGCGCGCGCGCGTCAAGCTCGCCCGCGGTGGCCGCCACGAGGTTGGCGCGCATCGCGTCCGGCGCCGCCAGCGACGACGCATCCACGCGCCGCTCCGCTTGGATGCGTGCCACTTTCCTCTGGCGCTTCGCGCTGGAGAAGGCCCTGAGGAGCCGGTCGTTGTACTTGGCGCGCACGCTCGGGTCGTTCATGTCCTCCGCGCCGTCCCACGCGGGCGCGTCGTACTCCTGCGCGTGGCACCGCGTCTGCAGGTCCACGATCCCGCCGCCCCCCACCGGAGTCACGTCCAGCTCGTACTCCGGGTCGCTCTCCTCCGCATCGGCGGCGGCGGCGGCTTTTTGCCCGGACGCGCCGACGCGGCGCAGGCGCGCGACGAAGTACGAGCACGCGTTCGCCGCCGGCGTTCCCGCGCTCGCGAAGTTGTTCCCCACGTAATCCACCCCCCGCGTCCGGCCGCGGAGCACCAGGTGGTGGCCGCGGAACTCCACGTTCTTGCGCCACGCCCGCCACTCCGTCCCCTCGGGCGGCATCCCGTCAGGGCGACTCGGCAGGTGGCACACGAAGGGGCCCTCCTCCATGCCCCCGCCCGCGGGCGTGGCGTTCACCGCCACCGTCGCCTTGCGCTTCAGCGTCTCGGGCTCCGCCATCGCGCCGTCTCCGCCGTGCGGGCGCGACTGCGCGGCGCGAGCGGCGCGCGAGCGGGACGAGAAAAAGCCGACACGAGACGAACCGTGACTGAATACGCACGGGGAGACGGGGACGCGTTCGCGAAACCCGCGGTTCCGTGTCAGTTCACTGCCGTGGTGCACTGTTTTTCAGCTACAACAATAAAAATGAATACGTCGCGCGTCGAGACGCCGCGCGCGCTCGTCACCGCCGCCGCGTCTCGTAGTCGATGGGGTCTACCAGCTCCTGGACGTACTGCGAGTTGTCCACCGCCCTCTGCCCCGCCCAGTGCAGGTTGGGGTCCGCGGCCTCCAGGTTGTCCGTCGCCGGGAACCCGTCCGCGTCCAAATGAACCTCCAGCGTCGCCGTGGTGTCCGGCGCGCCGGGGTACACCGGCGCCGAGTGGAACCGCTCCGCGAACGGCGTCGTGCGGTCGGAGGTTGGAGCCGCGAACGCGGCGTGCATCTCCTCGCCCGCCGCGCACTCGCGCGTCACGCACGGCCCGCACGAGAAGGGCGGCGCGACGTCCCGCGCGTCCTGCAGCAGCCGCGCGGACGCGCCCCAGGTGAGGAACGGCACGGCGACGAGCGCGAACGCGATGGAGACGTAGAGGAAGACGCGCAGCGGCGCGCTCACCGCGCCGCTCACCCTCTCGAAGCCGTCCTCCGTGACGCTCCCCGACGCTCCGTACTTGGGCGGCGTCGAGGGGTCCACCATCTCCGGCTTGTTCTTCTTGAGCGGCGATTTGAACGCCTTCTTCTCCGCGGGCGCGTCGCCCTTCTTGATGGTGATCACCTCGCCCGTCCCCATCTTGGGCGGCGACCCCGCCTCCGCGTCCCCCGCCGCCGACTGCGCCGAGGCGTACAGCAGGTACGCCGGGGGAATGAGCAGCACCGTGGTCGCGACGAACAGCGCGCCCAGCGCGGCGGTCATGTCCTCGAAGACGCTCACGGTGTTCGTCAGCGCGTACGCTAAACCGAGCACGCAGAGCGACATGATTCCCCACTCGCGCCTGGCGGCGAAGGACGGGTCCGTCACGCTGTGTGTGGCGTACGCTCTTAACAACGCGGTGTTCAGGATGGTGAACGAGACGATGATGTGGAAGAAGAACAAAGCGTTCCCGAGTAAACGCGAGGTGTTGAACGGCAGGACGTCCAGCAAAAACCCCGGCACGGCGTCGCCGAAACGCGCGTACATGATCGCCGCCGTGCCGTAGTACAGCCCGAACAGAATCGGCGTCGTGAGCGTGAGCGTCCTCGGGTAATCTTTCGGTCGTTCGAGCTCGGTGAGGTACTCGAAGAACGCGCACTGCCCGCCGCCCGAGGCGAAGAAGAACCCGCCCACGGACGTGAGCGTGTCGGTCAGGCCGAGCGGCGGCCACACCGACCACGACGCGCTCGACGGCACCGGGACGTGCGAGCTCTCGGACATGATGAGCGTGATGCACGCGACGACCGCGGCGAAGGAGAGCAGCGATATGGCGGTGATGTCCCCGTAGCTCCTGAGCTGCGCGAAGGGCAGCACCACGGCCAGCGCCACCGCGGTGGCGACCGGGAGGCACACCCGCGTCTCGTACATGACGTTCATGATGGTCCTTCCGAGGGAATTCAGGTACGCGGCGAGGATGGTGAAGAGGTACAGATGCACCACCACGCGCACGAGCACCGCGCCCGCGCCCCCGAAGAGCTTCTCCGCCGCGTTCGCCTGGCTCCGCAGCTCGGGGTTACGCACGTGCACGCCGTACATCATGCGCAGCGAGAAGTAGTTGATGGCGAGCGTCAGGAAGCACGTCGCGGTGCCGAGCACCCACCCGAGTCGGCCGAGGTGCAGCGGCAACGCGAAAACGCCCTGGCCCGCGATCTCGCCCAGGATGAGAAACGCGAGCAGCCACCACGAAACGTTGCGTTTCGGGAGGGGAACCCCGCCGCCGGGGGCGGCGGACGTCATGGGGGTCGTCTCCGACGCCATGGCGAATGACCGCCAAGAGCTTAGGAGGTTACGCTTTATCGGACGTACATAGAGCGTAGCTGCAAATTTCGTTGACTAATTACGCACTGCGCATACGCTCCGACGATTCTCAACTCGTCATCAACTCGCGAAAAACGACGCGCGTCGTTAAAAACGCCGCCCGCCGCGACCGCGCCCGAGTGCCTACCGGACCTTCCTCCGTCCCCACCTCCCCCCCCCCTCCGTCCGCGGCTTCTCCGGGTCGAACGTCGGGATGTAGCTCTTGATGAGCCGCAACCCGCGCGCGCCGCCGGCATCCGCCATCAGGCGCAGCGTCTCGTCGATGATGAGGTCCAGCCGCCGTCGCTCGCCGCCCACGATCTTCTTCTCGTAGCCAATCCGCACGAGCGCGTCGCAGTTGGCCATGGTGTTCGGGACCGGAAGCAGCCTCCGGAACCCGTCGCAGTCGATGAGCACGTCCACCGCGTCCTCGTGCGTTGTGATGAGCGCCTTGACCATCTCCAGCGCCGCGGCCACCGCGCTCGGGTCGCACGTGTTGAGCGCCGCGCGCAGGGGGGGGACTAATAAGGGCACGAGGGGCAGAACGACGTCGCTCGGCGTCGCTCGTAAGATCTGTTTCGTGCCCTCCACCGCGATCATGCGCTGCGGCTCGGTGGTCACGCGCGCGCCCTCCACGAAAACCGGAAGCCACTTCGAGACGTCGAACGCGACTTCGGGCCATCCTTGCTCGCGCCAACGGATGCTCTCGGCGCCGCCAAACGCGCCGCTGTTCTTCTCCGCGGGCAACGCGCTCTTGGCGTAGAGGCGCGCGAACTCGGAGGGCGGACACGTCTCGCGCTTCGCGCGCGCGCGCTGCGTCACGCTGAGCGGCGCCAGGGGCGCGGAGCCGCGGCGGTGCGGCCCTCGGCAGCACGCGCAGAACTTCTCGGGCATCTGCACCGCCGCGCCGAGCTTGGAGGGCGCGGAGGAATCGAACCCGGGCACGGCGGAGAGAGGCTGCCGAACCGCGGGGCTCTTGGCGGTGCTCGCGCCGGAGACGCGCGCGGTGCCGTCGGAAGAAGCTCTCGTGCGGGCCGAAGCTCTCGTTGACGCTGCCCCGGTGGCGCTCCGCGCGGTGGCGCCCTTGGCGGTGGCGACGTCGGCGGAACGCCCGGTTCCCCCGGGCGCATTTCCGGAACTCCTCCGCGACGCCGAGGCCGCCCCGGAGGCGCGGGTCGCCTCGCGCGCGCGCGTGCCGCCGCCGCTCCCGGTCGCCTCGCTCGGAGGCGGGAGACGCACGTCGAGCGACATCGTCAAACCAGTGCGTGCGGGTGTGTGGTGTCGAGGAGGGCGAAACCACGACAGTCAGTCAACGCGACACGAAAACGGCCCCGAAAATGCGAAGTTGCGAACGTTCGTGCCACTCGAGCGTTCGCGCGCGCGCAAAAAAAGTGGAGGTGATGACGCGGAATAATGTCATATTTTGCGTCTTTTGCATACTACTTGACCATTGACGGATTCGCGTTTTTTGGCGTTAATTTGTCATTCGAGTGTCACAACAACGCCAATTACGCGCTTCCCAACGCTTCGCCGCCACTTCTCCCCGCGCGAAGACACCCCCCGCACCTCACGATGTCCATCGACCTCCAATTCCAGCCCGTGCACGCCCTGACCGGCGGCGCCATCCTCGGCGTCGCCACCGTCGGCAAGCTCCTGCTCAGCGGTCGCGTCCTCGGAATCTCGGGGTCGTTCAAGGGAACCCTCACCGAGGGCGATTTGTCGCCCTGGCGCTTCGCGTTCCTCGGCGGGCTCGTCGCGTCCGGCATGCTCGACGCGGCTTGGGACCCCGCGCAGGTCGCCGAGCCCCTCCCCGGCATGGCGCGCATCATCACCGCGGGCCTGCTCGTCGGCGCGGGCACGGGCATGGGCAACGGGTGCACGTCCGGCCACGGCATCTGCGGCAACTCGCGCTTCTCCGTGCGCTCGATGGCGTACACCGCAACGTTCATGGCGGCGGGCGCGGCGGCGGCGACCCTCTTCGACACCAACGCCGCGCTCGGCGTCAACTCCGCGCACTCGGCTCTGAACGACCTCGTGATTCCCGCGGCGGACGTCATGACCAAGTACGCGGGGATCGTCGCGGCGTCCGCCGCGGCGTTTCTGGGCATCGGCGCCGCGAGCAAGGCGCTCG
>Ga0209652_1001254_pt1 | contig 20872 bp, 16 predicted proteins | sample SaaInl74LU_5_DNA_FD_184641 | JGI IMG/M metagenome (GOLD analysis project Ga0209652, IMG submission 184641) | Marine microbial communities from expanding oxygen minimum zones in the Saanich Inlet - ESP_74LU_5_DNA (SPAdes) (version 2) | ecosystem: Environmental > Aquatic > Marine > Intertidal zone... | reverse complement strand
GCATCTCTCTCTAGCACCATATCGTATCTAATTCTGTGAATATGGCAATCAACAGCTTCAAGTAACTCATTATAGTTGGCCATGATAGTATAGACGCATCTTCTTCACGGCTCAAGCATTGTTTGCTCGTATGGTTGTCGCTACAACGTCTTAGGTGACCTGATGATGCCCAATTTGGGATATCAGTCGGCCACATTCAACCACCATATCGTATCTAACGCTGTGAATATGGCAATCAACAGCTTCTAGTGACCCATTATGATTGGTTACGATAGTTTTGAAGGAAATTTTATGTTCTTATTCTGACCGTGAAATGCAATCAAATTGGTCTGTACTCTTTTCGTGATAGTGAAGGATTTGTTTGAAGCATACTTTTTTGTCATTTTCATAGCTAGTCAGTTTAGCTAGATGACCTATGTGGCAGCAATAATGATGCATTTCTTCTTGCTTTTAATTTAACTGAGTAGACTGATCAATCTGATTTATCTGTGCCTAATGGAAACTACTGTGTATTACTTCGTAGGGACCAAGCACATCTGGAACGGCAGTGCTTTTCTAACTCTGTGGCTTCTGCTGTGCTAGCATTTTCTCAAGTTTATGCGTTTTGTTTCGTTGTTACTATCATTTGTCTACGATGTTTATTATTACTATAGCGTCTTCTTATTATTCCTCATCATATCTAATTACCAGCGCTCTTGTCTAATTTGATCACAGCCATGAATGCTTCCTGAGGTACATTAACCTTACCCATTGTCTTCATTCGCTTCTTTCCCTTTGCCTGCTTTTGCAACAACTTCTTCTTTCGTGATATATCACCACCATAACATTTGGCCAAGACATCTTTTCTCATTGGACTGATCGTGGCTGATGCTATAACTTTTACACCGATGCATGCTTGAATTGGGACTTTGAACATTTGTCGTGGAATTTTATCCTTGAGACTTGCCACTAGGCGTCTTCCAACTGTTTGTGCGGCATCTCTATGTACAATGGTTGCTAGAGGGGCAGCGTCTTCATAATTGATTTTCACATCAAGCTTAACAAGATCACCTGGACGATATTCAATCAATTGGTATTCCATTGAGGCGTACCCCTGTGTTCTGGATTTGAGTTGGTCGAAGAAGTTAGTAATTACTTCGGCAAGTGGCATCTCATATACGATGGTAGACCTTGTAGGTGTCAGGTATTTGATGTCTTTGAGAACACCACGACGCTCCTGACCTAATTCAATGATCGCACCATTGTAGTCAGAGGGCGTCAATATTTCCATCTTCACGTATGGCTCAAGAACTTCCATATCTCTTAAAATTTCAGGCATCTTGCTGGGCGCGTCGACAATCTCAGTCTTCATATTTTCTCCATCTCCCTTAGTCACTCGATAAACAACGGAAGGAGCTGTAGCAATCAAATCAAGATCATACTCACGCTCCAACCTTTCTCTCACAACATCCATGTGAAGCAGACCAAGGAAGCCACAGCGGAAACCGAAGCCCATCGCTCCTGATGTTTCAGGTTCGTAGGATATAGCTGCATCATTCAAACGCATCTTTCCTAGAGCATCCCGTAACTTTTCGTAATCATCAGCATCTACCGGGAAGACACCACAAAATACCATTGGAACTGACTCAGCATATCCTGGCAAAGGTTTGATGGGAAACTCCTCATCCTCCTCACTAACATTCTCTTGTTCCAGCTTTTTCGCAGCAGCTTTGTATTCACTTGCCAGCGTAACAGTATCTCCCACACGGGCATCCAAGACATCTCTGATTGAACCACACATGTATCCTACTTCCCCAGCACGCAAGCAATCAACAGGAACTTGGTTCGGTTGCATAATTCCAACTTCGGTCACATCATGTTCTGCTTTAGAATTCAAGAATCGGACCTTGTCACCCTTCTTCAATACTCCATCGACAACGCGGAAGAATACAATCACACCCCGATACGGATCAAAAAGAGAATCAAAGATCAACGCTCTGAACGGTCCACCAGTGTCCTCGGCAGGAGGGGGGACATACTTAACAATAGATTCAAGAATATCTTCAATACCAATTCCAGACTTTGCCGAAGCTCGTACAATATTCTCACAATCCAACCCAATTGTTTCTTCAATCTCGTCCTTGACTCTGTCTGGATCAGCAGCTGGTAAATCAATCTTGTTCAATACTGGGATGATCTCAAGATCATTCTCCAAAGCCAAGTACACATTTGCAAGTGTTTGTGCCTCGATACCCTGACTAGCATCCACAACCAACAATGCCCCCTCACAGGCTGCCAAACTCCTACTAACTTCATACGAAAAATCAACGTGACCAGGTGTATCAATGAGGTTCAACATGTAAACTTGTCCATCCTCCTTACTTTTGTACAGCACTCGTGCAGCCTGCAATTTGATTGTAATTCCTCTTTCCCTCTCCAAGTCCAAGTTGTCGAGTAACTGACTTTGCATATCACGTGCGGAGACAGTTTGTGTCGATTCCAACAACCGATCAGCCAATGTTGATTTTCCATGGTCAATGTGTGCAATGATGGAGAAATTTCTGATGCGAGATGTAGAGTAACCACCTACTGGGTCATGAATGGAGACGAGTTCTGCAGCTACCTTTTTGTCCGTGGTGGAGTCAAGAGATGTCTGAAGTCTTGTCGAAAATATTGATGGAACGCCAATTGAAAAAGCGTCGATCACTGTCGGAAGACATGATATAATTGCTAATGCTATTGACAGCGACCTCATGTTTTTGCCGGTGTCTGCTGCACCTATGATAATATGCTATGGTGTTACTTTTGCTACTTTTGCCATCATCTGGCGGCGACCGGCGACCTCAAAGAACAAAGTGAAAGTGCGTGGCGTGAAGAGGGCAGAGAGAGAAGAGAGAAACCGTCTGTACGTCGTACCTATGTAGGCGAAATCCGTACGGGAGAATAACATTGAAGAAATCTTTTAACTGGGACTCCTTCCGGCAGGTGAAGCTGCTTACGTACTAACCATGATGAAGACTCCTTGATCGCCCTCGCACCCCATAAGCCGCTATTTATCAATTAACACCCACCTAAACAACCATGAAGACCTTCCAAATCGTTACCCTTTTCGCCATGATCGCCGCCTCTATGGCTTTCGCCCCCAACGCCCCTAAGGGTGAGTAATTCAATCCTTGTTCCCAAAAGAAAAATGGTGAAAATTGGATAAGATCGCCATCGGCAACCGCTGATTGATTTTGGATCTTTTCAATGATGTGCATGCAGCTGTTTTGGATGAGTTGTTACTCTACAGCAGACATATCATCCACAATTGCTGGCGGCAAATTAAACGAGCGCATATGAAACGAATCATGTAATATTTATTCGAGACTCGAAACTAACGCGCTTCTTCTTCATCGCCTCTCTTCATCTCATCAGTTGCCCAAAAGGTCGTTGAGTCTGGCTTCGACTTCAAGAAGGCTGCCATCGCCGCCGTCCCTGCCGCCATCGCCACCCCTGCCTTCGCCATGGACTCCATCGTTGCCGCCCTCCCATCACAGACTCTCTCCCTTGAGGTTCAGCAAGGTGCCTTCCTTGCCGTTCTTCTCGGAACCTTCCTTCCAGTCCTCTTCCTTATCAACCTTTACACCCAGACTGAGGCCCGTAAAGCCGGAAAGGACGGTGGACAGGACTCCGAGTAAATTCATTCTCTGTGTTTCGCATCGTTATCACAATAATTATATAGAAATGGAATGTATTTGAAATGGAATTGGGATCTGCACTGCTAGGAAAATTAATATGAAAGAACCAAGTGGGCAGGAAAGCTTTTGGAATATTGATCAGAGGTCTTGACCCCAGCAAAGCTATATATTGATGATTGAGTGCACTCGACGTACACACATCTTGTGTCTTAATCAGCATCAAACTTCTGGAGACTAGGTGCACTACTTAGGTATCATATGCGCTTAACGTGTAAATCACCCTTACTCTCTGAATCCTTTTCCTCTTGAATATTCGATGTCTACGTGATTTTTTTGACTATTTTAACTACACTTTACGCTCCTAGTAGAACTTGGTCGCCTTCTTCCGCAGCAACGCCAATGCAGAAAGACGGAAGGCGAGGAACAATCCCCACAGTATTCCCCAATACAGTGGCTTATCGTCTTCATTCACCTGGTTAACATCCAGTAAGTTTGCGCAGATGTTGGGCTGACCAGGGAGGTAATATTGATTGTTTTCATTTGCTGCACAGTCTCCAAACTCTGCGAGCAGAGCAAGTCGTACGCCATAGGTGAGAGAGCAGAGATACTGCGCCCATTGCAACCATGCAGGAATGAGATCAGTTCTCACGAAGAAGCCAGCAAAAAGCAGCTGTGGTACGAAGAGGAGAGGGAGAAACTCAGTCGCCATTTTGGGATCCTCGACTGCGCAACCAAGTAGGACTGCGACAGCTGTACTCGACACTGAAAGATCACAGAAAGCAAATTAAGAGGACAGTGAGTGTGAGATTCAAACGACTTGGCAACAGAGGTTGATAGAAAAGATACGACACTTACTGGCCAAACCATATTCAATGATAAAGAAGTTCATAAAGCCAGCTTGGAGATCCACCATAAAGTACGTAATGAGTAGCTGAAATGCACAAGACCACATCATCAGTTAGCAAACACATTTAACATCTCAAAAGCAAAGACGAAAGGAAGCAATGCAAGATCTTACCAATACCATAATTTGGAAGAATGTAATCAAAGCCTCCGTTGCCAACCGAGACATAAAGTATGCTATCACTCCGTAGTGATTAGTTGAATACTCTCGTAAAAATACGGGCCTTTCTTCAGGAAAAGATAGTAAGGTAGGCATGGCCGTCCCAAACATACTCATCATGAGGATCATCACCATAGCCCCAAAGTGAGAATTGAACTCCGATGGGTTAGTAAAACTCGATGGATTGCCAACTCCAAAGAAGATATTTCCAACTAACAAACTCAAGAATGTAGTGAATGCAAAGCGTGCTCCAACTCCCTTCTTATTCCTCGTTGTATGTATCATTTCTCGCTTTAACAGCATCAGCGACTCAGTACCAAAGCCTACATGTTTCCACTCATCATCGCTGATATCACCATGAGCAGATACGCCAAGAGACTCCAGCAACTCCTTCTCCTCTTTTGGAACGATTGCCTCAGGTAGATTGCGTTCATCTTTTGCGAAAAATCCTTCTCTCAATAGCTGCTCCTGGGAATATTGTTGAGCAACTTCCATTATATGATCAGCAGGATTGTAGTTTGGAGGCATTGGATGATTGTGTTTCGAAAAGAATGCAGGAACATCTTTGACTGGTCCTTGATACATCACCATTCCTTTGTTCAAGAGAATCAGCCGATCAAACGAGTTGAAGACATCTGACGACGGTTGGTGTATAGTAAAGAGGACGGAACACCCAGCATTGGCAATCTTTTTAAGAACTTTGATCACTTGCATTGCTGAAAATGAGTCGAGCCCACTTGTTGGCTCTAATGAGAGTGAGAGGGCAGAAATTTGTTGGACAAATCAAACAGATATATTGTTGAGCATGACGAAGCATGTAAACAAGGCACACTTGCAGAAACAAAAAGGCGTCAAGCTTACCATCCAAAAATACCAAAGAAGGCTTCGTCACCAATTCTACACCCACACTTGTCCTCTTCCTCTCACCACCCGAAATTCCCTTGATAAGCTCTCCTCCAATCATAGTTTCCGCACAATCAATCAGACCCAACTCCGACAACATCTTTTCAGTCAACACTTCAATCTCCTCATCGGTATTGATTCTTGGTAATCTCAATTTCGCACTGAAGCGAATAGCCTCTCGAGGAGTTGCCGTGAAGGATAGTGAGTCATCCTGTGCTACAAAGGCAATCTGTTTTCGAACCGCAATGTTAGTGGTGTCTACTAGATAATCTTGCATGCGGATTTCTGATTGCACGTCAAGAGAATTGTTTGACTTGGATCGTCCGGCTAGAATGTTTAGTAGAGATGTTTTGCCTATATACACACAATGTTCAATGCTTGATGGGTGAGTAACACATGGGAACCATACACAGAAGAGAACATATGCACATATAAACTCACCTGCACCCGAAGGACCCATAATCGCCGTAATCTCACCAGGCGGCACCTCACCCCACACCGAATTAAGTAACTTCCGTTCCGTCTGCTTACTATTCTTCGCTTTCAAGGTCATATTCACATTACGCCATATCAAAGCATTCCCCTCTCGAAACGCAAAGGGATTCTGACGTTCTTCGGTTGTTGATGCACGTCGTGAGGTTGACATTCGTCTACGTGATGGCGAAGACGATGATGATGCTCCATTCCCATCATTATTGGAAGAGGATTCGGTGGTTGATGCCATCTTCACATCAGTACCGCTACTATTCTCAGAAGAACGTTTGATTTGTGGAGGTAGTAATCCAGTATCACTATGTTCACTTATCCCATGCTTGCTTTTATCCGATGATTCGACGAATTGGAGGAACTTATTGTAGCTGTCGTCAGTAGTAGTGCCGACTTCGATATCTACAGTGCCATCATTGACGAATCTATCATCTTCTGTTGCCGAACTGGATGTGGAGAATTTGTCGTACTTTTCTGAGGCGGATGATGCCGCTGCAGTAGCTGAAGAGTTAGTATTCGTATCGGTGACCGTCATGGTTGGTGGCGATCCTCCTATCTGTCGGTTTTTCTCAGAAGAAGCCCGCAACTTGATTGCTTCAATGTTGATACGATCAATGGTTTGCAATGATCTGCCTGTACTTGCGCTCAAGGAGTTGGATTGCGTCTGCGAACAAGAGCGAGGCTGAGTTGCCAAAAAAGAGGCCTCTTTTACATTTAGAGTACCATACTAAGTAACCGGTACGACAGTGTTAAGCAAATATATATGAGTTTCGCGGGTTATCCTTCAAGTCACTTCTATGCTGTTGTTTTCTGGACTCAATAAACCCGCTTTTGTTCAGTTTATTTCATTTACCCTCCCCTACACAGTATCCATCAAAAGCCTCTGTCGGGTCTCCATTTTTTTTGCAAGATCTCATCACGCCAACGCGCATCGCCAAGCCAAACCGCCCGCCGCCGCCATTCTCTCGCGGCGCACGCTGGTAAAAGATCAATATCTTCATGCAATAACAATAAACCAACCAATAAATAATATCATGAGCAACACCACTAACCAACAACAACCACCCCCCGCCACCGACGGAGGTCGCGGAGGCCTCGCCTTTGGAATCGCCACAACCGAAGACGACAATAACAACATGATGACATCCCTCCCCACTCTCGAAGAGGAACGTAAATTATTAGGAATGGATGATGATATTGATGAGGAGGCGGATGAGGGGCGGGCTACCTCCTCTGCTGCCACTACTAAAAATGGAGAAGATACATCTGATGATGATCCCTTCAATGGACAATCCGGCACAGGCCTAATCAACACCCGCATATCCGATCGAGAATCCACCTACCACGCACGACGTCACAATCGTGTCATTCGGGAGGATGGCATGTCCTACAGGGAGGCGATGGAGGCGGCGAATATTGATAGGGAGCGGAGTGAATTGATTGCGGAGGCGAGGAAGGAGTTGATTGATGAGAGTACGGGGGAGTTTAAGACCAGGTTGGATGCGAATGGTGATACTGATGGGGATGCTGGGAATGATGAGAATAATCATCAGGGGAAGCAAACGAATAATCAAAATCAATCAGTAGCAGCGCCACGGAGGAGGAGGAGAAGGTGGGATGCCAAAGAGGGGGATGATAATGGCAGTGGCAGTGCTGGGAACAATAATAATATTGTTACCGATGGTGAACATTCCGTGTCGACCACAAATTCCAAATCACGATGGGATGATGATCCCACCAGTGGTGATGTCAATGGCATGGGTGCAAGACGTCGTAAACGATGGGATGAAACTCCCGTCGTGGCTTCGGGCGCTGCTGCTACTTCTACTGTTATGGATGCTACGCCCATTGTCAATTCTGGAGCACAACAACAAAAATGGGATGAAACTCCCGTGGTGGCCTCAGGACAAATGGTTGCAGCTACTCCCATGATGGGTAGTGGATCATCATTGGTAGATGGAGGTCGGAAACGTTCCAGGTGGGATTCTACTCCTGCACCATCTGCCATGCAACCCAATGCAACACCATTACTAGGAGTTGGGGGAGGTGGTCAAACTCCATTAATCGGTGCTCAAACTCCCCTCTCGGGAAATTTGCAAAAGGCACTCTCCAATGAAAAGGAAATGGAACGTCGCAATCGTCCTTGGACGGATGCCGCACTAGATGCCATTTTACCAAGTGAGGGATATACCATTTTGGCTCCTCCGGCGAGTTACTTGCCCATTCGAACACCAGGACGAAAGTTATTAACGGCACCAACTCCATTGGGGGGACAAACACCTGCGGGATTTCAAATGGATATCCCCCCCGAAGAGCGTGAGGGACAATCATTGCAAGATATTCGTGAGGCGTATGGTGTCCCCGTCGCGGCTACTGCCAATGATGGTGGGGAGTCGGCAGCTCCGGGGGCATTGCCCTATATTAAACCTGAAGATATGCAATACTTTGGTAGGTTGATGGAAGATGTGGATGATGAGAGTGCTCTTAGTAAGGAGGAGGCGAAGGAACGTCAGATTATGGCATTGCTACTCAAAATTAAGAGTGGGACGCCACCTCAACGTAAGACGGCTATGAGGCAGATTACCGATAAGGCACGTAGTTTTGGTGCTGGACCGTTGTTCCATCAAATATTGCCATTGTTGATGAGCCCCGCCTTGGAAGATCAGGAGAGGCATTTGTTGGTGAAGGTTATTGATCGTGTCTTGTATAAATTGGATGATTTGGTCCGACCATATGTCCATCGTATCCTGGCAGTGATTGAGCCTCTCTTGATTGATGAAGATTATTATGCTCGTGTGGAGGGACGTGAGATTATTAGTAACCTTGCCAAGGCTGCGGGACTCTCGACAATGATTTCTACCATGAGACCTGATATTGATAATCCTGATGAGTATGTGAGGAATACAACCTCTCGTGCTTTTGCCGTGGTTGCCTCAGCGTTGGGTGTACCAAGCTTGTTGCCTTTTTTGAAGGCTGTTTGTAGAAGTCGTAAATCATGGCAGGCTCGTCATACGGGAATCAAGATTGTGCAACAAATTGCTGTGTTAATGGGGTGTGCTGTTCTCCCTTACCTTCGGGAGCTCGTTGAGATTGTCAGCAACGGGCTGACTGATGAACAGGCCAAGGTACGAACAATGGCAGCCTTGACCGTGGCAGCACTAGCGGAGGCAGCTCATCCTTACGGAATTGAAAGTTTTGATTCTGTCATTCGTGCTCTATGGAAGGGAGCATTAGAGCACCACGGCAAGGGCCTCGCAGCTTTTCTCAAGGCAATCGGATTCATTATCCCCCTGATGGAGGAGAATTATGCTAGCCACTACACACGATTGGTGATGCCCATTTTGACGAGGGAGTTCCACTCGCCTGATGAAGAGATGAAACGTATTGTTCTGAAAGTCGTGAAGCAATGTGTCGGGACTGCGGGAGTAGAACCAGAATACATTCGAAAGGAAATTCTACCAGAGTTTTTCCGCAACTTTTGGATCAGACGTATGGCGTTGGACCGAAGGAATTACAGCCAGGTGATTGAAACAACTGAGGAGTTGGCAAACAAGGTCGGGTGTTCGGACATTCTTTCGCGTATTGTGGAAGATCTCAAGGATGATTCAGAACCATACCGTCGTATGGTGATGGAGACCATTCAAAAAGTCCTTGAAAACTTGGGAAGTGGTGATATCGATGAACGTCTGGAGGAACAACTCATTGATGGCATTTTGTACGCGTTCCAGGAGCAGGCTGTTGACGCTGGTGCTGATAGTGCGTTCAAAAGAGAGGGCCAGATCATGCTCGAAGGGTTTGGCACTGTGGTGAATGCCTTGGGGGAACGTTGCAAGCCTTATCTGAAGCAGATTGCTGGTACCATCAAATGGAGGCTAAACAACAAGGCGGCCAGTGTTCGAATGCAAGCTGCCGATCTAATTGGCAGGATTGCTGTAGTGATGAAGGCATGTGGCGAAGAGCAGCTCATGGGTCACCTTGGTGTAGTTTTGTATGAGTATTTGGGAGAAGAATATCCTGATGTTCTTGGTTCAATTTTGGGTGCCTTGAGGGCAATTGTGAATGTGATTGGTATGACAAAGATGACGCCGCCAATTCGGGATTTACTCCCCAGACTGACTCCTATTCTGAGGAATCGTCACGAAAAAGTCCAAGAAAATTGTATCGACCTGGTAAGTCATCGCTTGATTTCGTTTGCTGCCCTTTCTCATTTGCGACAATATTCTAATGCATTCTGCTGCTCTGCACATTTTCACTCTCTATCCTGGTTTACTAACACTTCTTTTGTTTGTTGCATCTCTTTTTCTCAGGTTGGACGCATTGCCGATCGTGGGGCTGAATTTGTGTCGGCTAAGGAGTGGATGCGCATCTGCTTTGAGCTGCTGGAGTTGCTCAAAGCCAACAAGAAGGCAATTCGCAGAGCTGCAGTGAGCACCTTTGGATACATAGCCAAGGCGATTGGTCCACAGGATGTTTTGCACACACTCCTCAATAACCTGAAAGTTCAAGACCGCCAGATGCGAGTGTGTACCACTGTCGCCGTTGCCATCGTCGCTGAGACTTGTGGTCCCTTCACAGTCCTTCCAGCACTCATGAATGAGTATCGCGTTCCAGAAGTGAACATTCAGAATGGAGTGCTCAAGGCTCTCAGCTTCATGTTTGAGTACATTGGAGAGATGGGCAAGGATTACATCTATGCCGTGACACCGCTTCTCGAAGATGCTCTTATGGATCGTGATGCAGTTCATCGACAAACTGGCTGCGCATGTGTAAAGCACCTCGCACTTGGTGTGGCAGGACTGGGATGCGAAGATGCTCTGATCCATCTTTTGAACTATGTTTGGCCTAACATTTTCGAGGATTCTCCCCATGTCATCAACGCAACCTGTGATGCCATTGAAGGTTTGATGGTTGCATTGGGCCCCAATGTGATTTTGGCATACACAGTTCAGGGACTCTATCATCCAGCTCGCAAGGTAAGGGAAATTTACTGGAAGATTTACAACATGTTATACATGTATGCTGCCGATTCGTTGGTTTTGGGATATCCTGTCATTGAAGACGAGAACGAGAATGCTTATGCAAGAACGACGCTTGAACTTTTCATCTAAATCGAAGTTAACATAGTAACACTTGTGAGTTCATGCTAGTAGATGATTTTGCTTCACTAACTAAGTACACCTCCCCGCGCAGAGAAGCAAAGCATCTCGAACATATCAGCCGCATAGATTCCTTTCCTCACTCAAGACCCGCTATCGTTACATGCAGTTTCTAGAGAAATAGTATGGTTGGTACTCAAATTATTGAATAATACAAATATGTGGGCTTAATTCGGTTTACTTTATGTAATTTACCATTGCTCAGCGGCAGCAGCTTCGGCAACAGGCTCAGCACTCCATTGAGCAACCTCAGGGGCAGCAACAACGGGCTCACCAGTAAATGCACCAGCATCCACATCCGGAACGGCATCATCATAAACAGCGGCGGGAGCAGCAGCCTCCTCAACCTTGGTAGCTTGTTCTTCCTCATTCTTCTTCAATTCCTCAATATCACGGTGGAAGAAAAGATCAACAGGAACATCCCAGTCCGAAGTACGGGAAACAGTTCCACGAAGTCTAAGGACCTCACGGGCAAGGAGCCAGTAAACAAGACCGATGGAGTGCTTTCCCTTGTTGTTGGCGGGGATAGCGACATCTACATGTTGAAGAGGAGAGTCCGAGTCACAGAAAGCAATGACAGGGATGTTAACATAACTGGCCTCACGGACAGCCTGGGAATCAGTCCTAGGATCAGTGACAATAAGAAGACGAGGTTCACGGAACTGCTTGGTAATCTGGTTAGTGAATGTTCCGGGTGTGAAACGTCCAGCAATACTCTGAGATCCAGTGTAGTGAGCGAACTTGAGCACAGCCCTCATACCCCAAGGACGGGCAGAGATGGCAACAACATCCTCAGGGTTCTCAATGGCAACGATGACACGAGCAGCGAGCATGATCTTCTCCCATGTCTTTCCAATGTTAAGGACGTGGAGACCATCCTTACGGCGGCGCCAGATGTACTCTTCCATCATCTTGTCGGAGTTACGGGTTCCGGTGTGGACTCCGGCGGAGAGCATCATTTGGATGTCCTCCTCCTTGGGGTGGAGGACGGTGGGGAGGGCGGCAAAGGCGGAGGAGCTCATGGTTGCTAATCCAACTTGGTGTTGTTTGAAAGAGTTTGCGGAGGTGATGGTGGCCGAGTAAAGGGTAAGTTTGGTACTGAGTTCCGTCGTACTGTAGAAATGGGGCAATAATTGAAGCGTTTTGAAAATGACAGCACACTGACGCACGACCTCCCCAATCCAAGGTGAACGAGAGCCGCACAAACAAAAGCTAATCACGAATCCTTTGGAAATCCATAGGCTTGGATGTCGGGACAGCGGGCGCCCCCTACCTTTGACTTTGTGTAGGAGGTCCAGATGGAGGAGAATTGTGCCTAAAAAGAGGTGCTTTTACACACAAGTTTACCCTAAATTTGGCTATTTTGATGTGTTATATTTAAAGGGGGGCTATTACGTTGGCTGAGCCCTCTTTCAAGTTTAAATCTGCCCCCTCATCGATTTCCACTTGGAATTTTGCGCTTCTTGCTCTTGGATGCTTGTTCAGCCCCTCTTGCTTGCTGCGTGGTCATAATACATTGCTGAACAAATACTATCGGTGTCTTGTTACCCATTTGAATTATAATATTATTACAAAAATGATTTTCAGAAGCTTAGCTATTGCCGCAGGTGCGTTGTCGTCGCGTAGTTTCGAACGTTGCAACAAATTGGAGTGAATGAAGGTGGTCAATATTTTGAACGGAGAATGGAGCCGCTGAAAAATTGCGGATTGCGTGGATATCCATATATCCCTCTCTTCAATGAAGTGAACGCATAAACAATGACGGTGACGGTGCAGGAATGTTCTGGTTGAAATATCATGGCGGCAATATTTGAAGGAACAATTACCAAATGACCAACAAAAATGAATTATTTTCACTTGCAACTCCACTCACAAATATCTTGTTCATTCCCTAATCCCACAGTTGCCCTCATGGGAGGTGCCTTCGCCGACGAGGACAACCAGATCGGAACCACCATCGGTATCGATCTCGGAACCACCTACTCATGTGTGGGTGTGTTCAAGAACGGACGTGTTGAAATCATGGCCAATGACCAGGGTAACCGTATCACTCCTTCATATGTTGCTTTCATGGAGAATGGCGAGCGTCTCGTTGGAGATGCCGCCAAGAACCAGGCCACCATCAACCCCGAGAATACCGTCTTTGATGTCAAGCGTCTTATTGGACGTAACTTCTCTGATAAGTCCGTCCAGGCTGATAAGAAGCTTGTGCCATACAATATTGTATCTGACCAGAACAAGCCCATGGTAGAGGTTGTTGTTGATGGAAAGAAGCAAAAATTCGCTCCCGAGGAAGTGTCTGCCATGATCCTCCAAAAGATGAAGGCTACCGCCGAAATCTTCCTTGGAAAAGAAATCAAGAATGCTGTTGTTACCGTCCCCGCCTACTTCAATGATGCTCAGCGTCAGGCTACCAAGGATGCCGGTACTATCTCCGGTATGAAGGTGGAGCGTATTATCAACGAGCCCACTGCTGCCGCTATCGCATACGGTATGGACAAGACTGGAGGAGAATCCAACGTTCTTGTTTTCGATCTTGGAGGTGGAACTTTCGATGTTACCCTTCTTACTATTGACAATGGTGTCTTTGAGGTCCTTGCCACCAACGGAGATACTCACTTGGGAGGAGAGGATTTCGATCAACGTGTCATGCAATACTTCATTAAGATGATGAAGAAGAAGAGCAATACCGATATCAGCAGTGACAAACGTGCCTTGCAGAAGCTTCGTAAGGAGGTTGAGCGTGTAAAGCGTGCTCTTTCCTCACAACAACAGGCTCGTCTTGAAATTGAGGACTTGGCAGAGGGATTTGACTTTTCTGAGACTCTCACCCGTGCTCGTTTCGAGGAATTGAACAATGACTTGTTTAAGAAGACTTTGGGCCCCGTTGGACGTGTTCTTGAGGATGCTGATGTTTCCAAATCTGAGGTTGATGAAATTGTTCTCGTTGGAGGATCCACTCGTATTCCTAAGGTTCAGTCTTTGATTTCAGAATATTTCGGAGGAAAAGAGCCATCCAAGGGAATCAACCCCGATGAGGCCGTTGCCTACGGTGCCGCCGTTCAGGGAGGCATCTTGTCCGGAGAGGGAGGTGATGCCACTAGCGAAATTCTTCTTCTTGATGTCACCCCCCTTTCTCAGGGTATTGAAACTGTTGGAGGTGTCATGACCAAGCTCATCAACCGTGGTACTACCATCCCAACAAAGAAATCACAAACATTTTCCACCCACCAGGACAACCAACCCGCCGTGCTCATCCAAGTTTACGAGGGAGAGCGTTCAATGACCAAGGATAACCACTTGCTTGGAAAGTTCGAGCTCACTGGAATCCCCCCCGCTCCCCGTGGTGTTCCCCAAATTGAAGTTTCCTTCGAGGTTGATGCCAACGGTATCCTCCAAGTGTCCGCCGAGGACAAGGGAACCGGAAAGGCTGAGAAGATCACCATCACTGCCGAAAAGGGACGTCTCTCTGAGGAAGAAATTGAGCGCATGGTTAAGGAGGCCGAGGAATTCGCCGAAGAAGATAAGAAGGTCAAGGAGCGTATCGATGCCCGTAACGGCCTCGAGTCCTACCTCTACAACTTGAAGAACACTCTTGATGATGATGAGAAGGCTGACAACATCTCCGCCGAGGACAAGAAGGAACTTCAAGACATTGTTGACGAGACACTTGACTGGATGGACGAGAACCCAGAAGCCGACAAGGATGACTACGATGGCAAGCAGAAGGAAGTAGAGAACATTGCCAACCCAATCATGAGATCGTTCTACGCCGGTGGCGGAGGAGGAGCAGAAGATGACATGGGTGACTTCGGTGATGATGAATTGTGGTGCGTTACATTTGTGGTTGTTGCTGTTTATTTTTTCTCATTCTGCATGCCAAATACTAACGAAGACACTGTTTCCATTTCTTCTTCTTCTCTAATATACAGAGCAAATTTGTGAGCAAAACATGCTAAAAATCATAACATTATGTTCAAAAATATGTACGAAAACTCTTTATCTCTTTAGTACCCTCCGTGTCCACGGCACAAACCTCGAACCTGAGCGTAGTTTGGACAGTGTTCTACGCTGCACATCTTCATAGACAACTTCGCTCCGTGTCTCCAACACACTCCTCCCCTCACAGCAATATTTGGGCAGTCCTCTGCGCTGCATTTCTTCCTCTCCTTCCTCTTCACCTTCGCTCCATGTCTAGTGCACACTCCTCCTACCTTAGCTTGGTTTGTACAGTTTTCTACTTTGCAATAGTACTTCCTCCTCTTCACCCTTTGAATCTTTTCTTTCGTATCTTTAGACATGTCAGTATCATCTCGTTCTCGTTTTCGTGCCTCTTCCTGATGAACTTGCATGGTATCCGCCCAATCCTTCTTTTCCTGCTCATTCCTCAACCTTTTAGCCGTATTTCCACCATTGTGACACAGGAATGCCAGCACATAACTTCGTCAACACTCTCAGGCACCCAATCTACCCTTCCTTCATCTTCATACTCCCTCATACGAGTTTCGATAGCAGGGTAATTCACTGCAGCATAAGCTTGGACCTCAGGTGGTCCTTCAGAAGCGAGTGCATCAGGATTGCGTATGCAATGGGACAAGACGGTAGCTCTTCCCGAAGAATTTGTCAACTTCTTGAGAGATTCTTCGGTCACGTTTTGGTCTTTACCAACCATCGTAAGAACAGGGGACTTACATGCCTCCTCAAAGATGTAAGATTCGGGTAGCGTCTGACCACACTTGCCTCGAAGATGCGAAGTCAAACATGCAGACAAGGCCCGAAAGTTGTCTGTCATTATCGTACGGGTGTCCACAAGGGATGTTCCAGGAAGGGCGCATCCAAAGAATTGGATATGATTCAACAAAATCTCGCACACGGTGATCCAATCTCCGTTGCAATGCATGAGCTTTTTGTAGATGATATCGTTGACGCCTGTCGTTTTGCCCGCAGCTGAGAACAGATATGTCGGGATACACATTGATTCGAAATGTCCCAGTATAATTTCAAACGCTTCTGCGACATAACCTGGTTTGGGGTCGTCAGCGTTGAGTTTAGCGCAGCGATCGAACCCCTTTGTTATTGTCTTGCAAAGCCCTTGCTGGCCATTGATTGCCCCAATAGCTTTTGATGTGAATCCCATGTTAATGGATGCAAATGGCTCCAAAATTTGACTCAATGCACGAAAGATATCAAGTGACTTGCATCCCACTGCTGACACTGGGATATGTTTTCCAAGCGCATGGCTCTCTCCACAGTTAGCAGTGAGGTTCCCTTTGGCCAATTGTAACGCACAGTGAAGAAGGAGAAACAACAGAGAAAAAAACGACATATAATATATCATTTTTGGATACTATACACAGATATTTGCCTACTGTGCTTATCTTTCTATGCTTCAAGTTTACGTAGCTGAGTCCAATACTATGCAGACGCCTCTTCGATGGAAACAACACTGAGGTAGCCCATTTCTACCATAGTGCAACGTTGAGGCTCATTTAACTCTGTACACATTTTCGTGGACGCAGCTTGACTGTGCGTTCCGAATGGCAGATAGCTAAAAATGATGATTCATAAAAGTTTTTTTCTTCACAATACTATGTTGCATGTTCAGTTGAGAAACATTTCATTATATCCTCTGAATGCAACATCTTCCTTCGACAGGTGGAAGTCTTCCAAGCTTCTTCTTTGATTCCCGTGCTTCTCCCTCTCATTCTGCTCCAAATACTTCTTGAACGCTCTCGTGGCCTTATTCGATGTTAACGGCTGATCAGGATACAACTGCTCATATATCTTGCCAATGGCTCCTTGAACATCCCGCCTGACATCCACAAAAGTTAAATCTATCCTAGAGGTACCACTACTAGGGAATGAATACAGACTTGACTCGTTGTTTTGTGCCATTGTAAAATCAACCAATCCACCAGAATAATGATTCATCCTCTTCACAGTCTCCTCACCCCACTCCTTTGCCGAAGATCCAACCGCACCAGGAATGACATCTGGTGCAGTAAACACAACAAAAAGCTTGGCCAGTGATGGAATAATTTCACCAGGATTACGATGGGTAAATATCAATTTTGCATCCGGAAATTCCTCCAACAATTCCGGCAAGTACGCACTATGATTTGGATCTTTCATTAGCCATGGCAAGTCCATCGATGGACGTGCATGTTGTCGTAAGAAAGCTCTTCCTTCGTTTTGTTTACGCTCATTCCATTCCACTTCATCCGTATATTGATATATTTTCATAATCATGGCAAGCCACGCATATCGATACCTGGCAACCTCCTTACTCTCAATCGTACCATCACTCACTCTCTGCACCTTCTCCTCCTTCTGCCTGTATTCCGGATACAATTTCATCAAGGGATCCATGTAAGGATGTCCCAGCCCAGTATCATACCACCCCAAATCTTCATCTGCCTCCGAAGGACGAAACCCATGCATGGTTTCCAAACACTCCAATTGTCCAGGATAAATCAACTTGATACTATTGAATAAGCCATCTGCCTCCTTTGCCTTTTCGTGTCGTCCCTCCTTATCCCATCGTGGAATAGGTTTGGGAAGCGGTACCACCATATCTGCCAGATCAAAATTTCGAAAGCGACCCGTATCAAGTGACATTGTTCGATGAAGGATGGTTGATCCTGTCCGAGGCAATGATGCAATGAATACTGGTGCCACCACTGTTTGACGTTGTACTTCTTCCTTCATACCTAACGTAAGTAGCCCATAATGATTGGCGAGACTCATGTATGACGTTGCATATAATAATACCTTGCCCATGTATGTTAAACTTTGACTATTTGAAATATCAGTGTAGAATTCTTCGACTCGTTTGCTCAGATTGGATCGAGCATCGGGGTTACAGAGTATCTTGGGAACAATGTTTTCAGTGTCGGCTTGTTCCATTAATGTTACCACTTTGTCAAGTGCAGGGCTAACGACGAGTTTGCGCATTAGTGATAGTACTATGCTATTGCTACTAGTGGATCCATGATGATGCGCGTTAATGAAGCGGATAGGAAACGCAGGTCTAGAGAATTGATCAATGTGCCATTCTTCGTTGTTCCATAGTTGATACTTTGTGTCCATTAGATGGACTTGGTGCGTGATGTATCGAATGTAGATGGCGATGAGGCCGATGAGGAGAGGGAGGATGATGCCTCTTGATGGAAACATCATCTTGTAGAGGGAGGAAAACAACAGGAGCAGGCACTTCCAGCAACAATGAAACATCTTGGGGGGCCGGCGGCCGGCGGCCGGTGCTTGTGGCGGTGCAAAAGATTTATTCCACTGAAGGGCTACTACAGCCATTAACAGGTAGGTGACAAGGTAGGGCAATGCCTATGATGCTGTACCTACTCCTGCTATCTGAGCGAGATAAGAGGCGACAGGTGAGCTGGAAGTAGAAGCATTCATTAGTTGATCTTTTTCTGTTCTACTACTTTATCAATTCTAAATGCCTAAACTAAGTAGTTGTTTCTTACAAGGTGTATTGCTGCAACGCCGAGACGACTGACTGCAGGGTGTCCCAGCTGGACCTAGCAGCCTTCCATTGTTTGAAGAGACCAAAACTACCTCCACAAAAATAGATGCAAGACCCAGTCAAGAATATATTTTGAACGGCACCATTGGTAAGCCCAATATCGATTGCTCCGATAGTGAAAAGCACTCCAGCAACTGTATACAATATAGCAATATAGAAGCTTGATGACATTGCGATCTCTTGACATAGTTTGAGATTGTCGACCTTGTTAGCAAATTGCTCGTGCAATGATTTTTCAATTTGACCTTTTGCATACATTCCTTGCAAGGCTTGCACGAACACATCAACATTGATAGGAACATCAGAGGACAATGAAGCGTATATGTCATCATACGAAGGATTGCTGTCCGTGTTGTTCTCTAATGAACAATCAGACCTCCTTCTAGAATATGAATCAGCTTCCGAACACGTCAAGGACTCCGTGTCAAGCGTCTTTAAAGATTCTGCACTGCATCTTTTTGGTATCTTCTCTTGTGGGAAGGTATCCGCATCAAGAACTATATCTATCATTACAGGACAAGTGTTTTGTCTTTGGTGAGAAGGCTCGGGATGCATTGGCTGCATAGAAGACTCAGATACAGATCTCCTTCTGGCCGCAGATATTGATCGTAGGTCAATAGTTTCTTCAGGGGAGATGATTGTAATCTGTGTATCAAAAGATACATCTGAAACTCTACGCTTGGATTCAATAATGCCACGTATCTTTTGCAGCATCTCTTCTTGTTGGCTGATCTTTGTAGACGTGCTTCTATAAATGGATGGAAGCTAAAGGTGGTGGCAAAGAAACAGCATCAATATATAGGCTCTGGTGTAATGACGTACTTTTCAAACCTAAAAGTGAACTTACAGCTAGCAACCCACCAAACAAATAAATGATCCCGCCTATCACCCACAGTCCATATGTTGCAGCGCTGGAAAGAGTGAGATGTTTGCTAAGACTAGCAAGCACATACGCTAGACTCCCAAGTAACCACATTAGATTGGTGATCTATGTAACAGAGTGACAGTGGTAAGTATTGACTGATCATGTTCAGATCAAGCGACTCACATCTCAACTACTCACCTGTTCAATAGAAGATAAGTTCTTCTGAAGCAGCTGCAGTGCCAATGATTCGACGCCTTCATCTTTTAATCTTTTAATTGTGGTGCGTGCAAAATCTAACGCAAACAAAGAAGACCCAATCAAGAAAAGCCACATGATTATGTAAGATACAAACAACATGACTCCTTCCAGCTCTTGTGATCGCTTCCATACGTTGTTCAATATCGACAAGCTGCTTCCACAAACAAACATTGAGCTGCCTACATTGGGAACGTGTACTAGCCTCTTGATCATGAAGTTAGAAAACCTCCCGTGCTCCTCAGCTTGAAGGAAGCTTGACAGCTCAGCTGCATTGATAAATCCATTCTTGTCTTCATCGATCTGCTCAAAAATGTCATTTACTACTGCAGACGACACGTTAGCAGGACCTAGTGAGCGAAGGAGAACGATAGTAAAGTCATGCTTTGCCAGTTGCAGGTCAAGCGGTCTCCCACCCAGTAGACGAGTAGACACCGCCGATGTGTATTCTGCTCGTCTGCAGCCACGCTTCATTTGATCAGGGGTTGTTTCCATTGTTTGGTAACCGGTTTTTCATTGTAAGGTAATCCGAAGCATAAAACATGCTGGTTGATTGTTGTGTAAACACATCACTAGGCGGAGTGTTGCTTGCGCTCACTGTGTATGGCTGTGAAAATTGTGGCAGAGATTCCGAGCTCCATTGCTCGGAGAGGTTACGTCAAAATATCGTGGCAGAGATTCCAAGTTCCATTGCTCGGAGGTTTACTCTTGCCGGAGGTCACGTCAACGAGTGGAGGCCGGGAAGGGAAAATGGGATTCTGACATTGAGAATCCTACAATAACACGTTCAAGATCTAGCAAAACCAAGCGCCACTCAAAATAAGTAGCTGAAGATGCGCTTCGCCCGAGCAACTGCAGAGGTAATAAGTATGTATGTATTATGCGTACAATATAATATCATTACTCCATGGAGGTCAGGAAGGGTGTGATGTGCCATCGCGG
>Ga0209652_1001253_pt1 | contig 20879 bp, 18 predicted proteins | sample SaaInl74LU_5_DNA_FD_184641 | JGI IMG/M metagenome (GOLD analysis project Ga0209652, IMG submission 184641) | Marine microbial communities from expanding oxygen minimum zones in the Saanich Inlet - ESP_74LU_5_DNA (SPAdes) (version 2) | ecosystem: Environmental > Aquatic > Marine > Intertidal zone... | reverse complement strand
GACCATGCAGTGACCCTGCAATATCACCTAACCCATATACAATGAGGCTTCTGTTGTTTGGTACAATTATTGGAGATGATGTATCTTCTTGTAACATATGAATGTTGTTCACTCACCAACACATTGCTTCCTCTTTTCTTGCAGGGTGTGTCTTTTGTGCGACTGGGCAGATGGGATTCGCTCGACAGCTAACTTCAGAAGAGATATTTGAGCAAGTGGCAAGATTTGCAAGTGAATTAAAGGCAGATGGAGAACGACTAAGTAATGTTGTCATGATGGGAATGGGTGAGCCATTGGCGAATTATAGAAATGTGATTGCAGCAATTCGAAGAATGAATGAGGAGCTAGGCATTGGGGCACGGAAAATAACAGTCTCCACTGTTGGTGTTGTCCCAAACATTCGAAAGTTAATGGATGAAGACATTCAAGTGCGACTCGCACTCTCATTGCATTGCGCTACTGAGGAAGAGCGTACAGCGCTTTTACCTGCAAATAAACGTTATGGAGGCTTACATGAATTAATGACAACAATCAAGGAATATATCAGAGTCAAGAGGCAGAGAGTCACATTCGAGTGGGCCTTGATTGAAGGTGAGAATGACTCGCCAGAAGTGGCACGAACGCTTGGAAGGTTATTAAAAACATATGATATCCGATCAGATATGAGCCACGTAAACCTCATTCCTCTTAATCCAACTGGTGGCTACGGAGGTGGTCCATCAGGAAGAAAGAATGTTGCAAGATTCGTCGATGTACTGGAGAGGGAGTTTGGCATCAGTGCCACACCACGTATGAGGAGAGGGATTGATATTGACGCTGGATGTGGGCAGCTCACTGCTGCAAACGAAAAGAAGAAAGAAAAGGAAGCAGCAGCGGCAATAGCAGAGTTGTCCAAGTTTGCTGAACCAGCTGGCCTTCCCATGGTTGGAGTTTACGAAGATGATGAAGGTGACGACTACAATGACAGTAGCGACGAAACCGAACCAGACTTCAAAGAGAGTAGTAACGAACCAGACTTGAGACATGGATCAGTCGTGCAATTTTCAATCGATGATCTGGCGGTTGATTTGGATGATGAGGATGGAGCCGATGACTTCATTGACCCTACCTATGACGACGATTTTGAGATTGCGGAAGCTGAACGTCTTATTGCGCTCATTAAGGGGGTATCATTACAGCCTGTTCAAACAGACGTAGCACCTGCAGATTCGCTACCGCAAGAAGTAAAATCAACCTCAATCATCGACGAGGACAACATTAGGGATGCAAAGAAGAGACGGAAGAAGTTACTCAAACATTTGAAAGCAATCAACAAATTAAAAGATATGCAATCGAATGGAAAAGTGTTGAATGAGGAACAGCTAGAGAAGGTAGCAAAGGAGAAGGAATGGATGCTTGAGCTAGAAAGTGTTGAGCACAATTTGATGTAGAGTAATGATGTAAGATGCATAGAAGTCATGATTAGTTGATGAGACTATCTAGCTTTAGGAACTAATAACAGAGAGGCTGCTCTGCAACTGTTTCGTATACTCATTCAACGCAATGACAATATCATCATCCTCCATCTTTCTTTCCTGCTTCTCTTTATCAATCATCCCCCTCAATTCCGATAACTCATTCTGAATTCTATCTTGAATGTCCCGTTCATTTTGTGCACGAAGATGTTCATTTGTGGCAATCCTCTCTTGTAAATTATTGGCAATCTGTTCACGTTGATTGGTCTCATGTTCAATCGAAGAGATGATCTCAGAGGCATGAGTATCCATCTGTGCCAATATCCTCCCCTCCCTATTCAATCTATCATTCCGTTCGTCAGCCAACTCTTGTTGGAATGTGGACACCATGTCCAACAATTCTTGACCTGTCCTCTCCATCGCTGCAGGTACAGTCTCCCTCTCTTCTTCAAATTTCACCGCCAATTCTTCCACCTTCTCTTGCACGGATACCAACCGTTCTTCCATCCGCCGGGTTCGTTCGTCCAATATCCTCTGAAAATTATCTTCCATTTCCATAATCTTTTGTGTGCAGCTTTTTTGAATGGCGTGTGTCGACTCGATACGACGCTGTGTCTCTGTACTGAGAGCTCGTTCGGCAGCAGTTAGTTGGATCATTACCTGTGCTAGAGATTGTTCTTCCTTTTCACGTCTGTGGGCGCTGCGCTCTTTCATTAATGACTCAAATCCACCATCGCCTAGGACCATGTGGCTTAACTTCTTCTTTGCTGGGGACATGGGCCGGTCTTCTACGATGGCATTGTTGACTACATGACGGTTATTAGGAGTTCCTCCTCCATGACGGTTAGGTGTCCACTCTGCCATTTTCCTCTATCTGCTGCCTTGCTTGATGCATCTAAACACCAGGGTTGTTTGTTGTTGTTTTCATTGTGGGTGTTTGTATGTTATGAATTCCTACGTAGAACTCTGGTACGAGCCAGAATCTCCTCCTCTATCCATAAAGTTGAGTCAACAACGCCGTAGACCTCTTTGGAAAAGACAACATCATGATGAATCTATTTGCAGTTACTCTGCGCAGAGCTTCTCCGTCGTCTATATGTAGAAGTGGTAACATCGCAGCTCGGTTCTCTGGAGCAGCAGCGACAACACCATCATCATCACGGCCACAAGATGGGAATGAGAATGAAATAGATCACTTTCGTATTTTGGGATTTGAGCGAACATTCACAATACCAATGGATGAGCTAAAAGCAAGGTACAAGCACCTAATGAAAGATTTTCATCCTGATAGATATGCAACAGCATCAAAAGAAGTGTCTGCTCAAAAGGGATCAATGGCCACAGATGTAACACGAGCATATGGTGTTGTTGGAGATCCTCTCTTACGATCACTGCATTTGTTAGAGCTCCATGGAACTCCAATTGAAGAGATGAATGACCAGTCTATTATTGATCATGCGTTACTATTTCAGGTGATGGAGATTAGAGAACAGATAGAAGATGCATCCACAGATGAAGAACTGAGACCAATTTTGCAATCAAGTCTAGCGAAGAAAGATGAATTGATTGATCAATTAGCAGAAGCGTTCCGAGAAGGGCGTGTAGACGATGCTAAACGCATCACTGCCAAACTTCAGTATTGGGCTAGGATTGAAGAGACAATTGTGGGTAAGATGATATCGGTTCATAAACAATAAGTAAATATGTAGTATGCAAATGGAAAGAAATGGTTTAAAGTAATCGTATGGTCTTGTCGTATGGTCTTGTGATAGGAAGCACGTCCATTAAACCTTGAGTATTGCTCAGGCATGCATTGGATTTGTCTGCACATCCAATATTTCATCGAGTGACTATTGGTAGTTGTAGTTGACTTGTTCACGACAAGTACAGATGATGACCAATTCGTAGGATGAATTGCATAAATTGACCTGAGTAATGAGCAGTCTAAACATGAACAAAACGAAAGTGTTAGCTCCAATCCAGAAATAATATCAAGAGAATGTTGGAAATCTACCAGGACATCATGATTGTGGGAAATCAATCAGACATCCAACTATAAAGAGTTCCGATGTTCGTGTTGCATGCCAGATTGACCGAGTCAAGCACATTAACATCACGGCACTCAACCCGTGAGGGGAATGCCATGAAGCTTGAGCCGGAGATACAAGTTGCGTGTTTCAATGTTCGATGAGGACAAAAGAGCTTACCTTTGGGTTCCTTTGTTTGCTTGATACGTGCCCTTTTCTTATCGAAGCAGCTTTAGTCTTCGTCGTCACTTTCATCTTCAGATGACGAACTACTATCTTGTGCCTGCTGCGCCTGTTTCCATTTAGCAGCCATTTCCAAAATCTTGAGGTTTCCTGCATTAGAGTCACCATCGTCTGGGAAGTGATAATCGAAATACTCTTCCCAGCCCAATTCAGCTCCATTTTCATCAGTTCTCATGCGCTTCCTCTTGACACGACGAGGCAACATCGCGTCGACCTTGGCTAGACTCTCAGCATCTCCCTTAGCCTTCTCAAACACACGCCATGCATCTAGTAGTAGCACTCGCTCTTCCTTTAAGCCAGCCTCCTTCATTTGATCATGTGCACGTTGGAAGGTGTCTCTTGCTGTTGCTACACCTTTTCCTACTTCGGTCCCCTCGAATTGAGCAAATGAGATCCAAACCTTTACATGCCCAGTCTTTTCAAGCAGCCTTTCGAATAGGGCACGGACATTGTCTCCTTCCCCTTCCTCAATTTCAAAGTCAATGTAGTTTTTCCACAGCATTTCAGGCATGTCAAGTGCCGACTGTGACACAGCTAGCTCAAATATGGCCCGACATCTCTCAGTTTCTCCAACAGATTTCTCCAAGTCAGCGTACTTTGACCATGCCCGACAGTTGTGAGGCATTTGCTTCAAATAATTAGTGTACAAGGTACGACACCGGTCGACTTCTCCTAGCGCCAGCTCTAGAGCAATGTATTCGGTAAAGATCCTCTCCTTTCCGCACAAGCCAATAGCCTTTCCGAGAAGTTTCCGTGCTGATACCAGGTCTTTGCGACGAATGTGAAGCTTGGCAGCGTTTATCCATATTTTGGAAAAGCTGAACTTGGAATGCGGTATCAGATCTATACAGGCGTCGTATATTTTTGAAGCGCGGTCAAGATCGTGCTGCTGCAATTCTTCAAAGAGGGCATAGTATATCCACAGATAGATATATCTCTTCCACAGCTGCTTCTCTTCCATGGAGGGAGGGACGTTTGCAATGGCTCGTTCGTAGACTTCGCGTACCTTGCTCGCGTTGTCCACTCCTTCGATTTCGTTTTCCTCCTCCATTTTCGCATACTCAAACCAAGCGTCGTAATCTTGAGGATCGGCATTAACTCTCTTTTCGTATTCGGCACGTTGACTTGTTATAACTATGTCCTCGATGCCTGCCTTATCTCCCCTTTTCTTCTCAAATGCAATGTAAGCTTTGTACAGCTCATTTCTTTTCTCTTGTTCCCACTTGGAAACTTCTTCCTCCCCGGGAGGCTGTGTTCCTTCCTGCCCTAGATGCAGCAGTTTGGTTGCGTGTTTATAAATCACACGTGCCCTCTCATATTCCCCCTGACGTTCCTCGAATGCGGCAAATCTACCAAATACCCTGGCTTGTCGACTCTCTTCAGGTTCCAACTCAACTAAGGCACTCTCGTAAACGGTCCTCGCCAAGTCTACATCCTTCGCTTCATACTCTGCCCACTTGGCAAACCTCATAAATGACTTTGACGATGGATAGGCATTGGCGTATCGCTTCATGATTTCCTTGGCCTGATCCCAGTGACCACATCGCCCTTCAAATCTAGCATACGACATCCACGCGTTATCATCAGGCATCCAATCCATCCATCTATCAAAAACTGCCCTACACTTGGGAACATCCCCCACCATCTCCTCCATATAAACATATTTATACCACAAAAAGTCCACCCGTGGTAACAATTGAACAGCCCTATCCAGCACATTCCTAGCACGGTTAATAAATTCATTCCTCATTTCTAATTCCGCATATCGCAGCCATAACTCCGGATTCCGAACTTCCACCTCCAACGCCCTCTCAAAGACGCTCCTCGCCCGTTCAAACTCCCGATTCTCCTCTTCGAACCGCGCATACTTGACCCAGTTTCCAATATGTTCCCGCCGGTAGCGGATGTTATCCTCAAAGTGTTTCCGTCTGTCGCGAAGATGGGATTGGTACTCCTCGGCATCGTGGATTTTAACGACGGGGTCGATGATGTGTTGTTCTTGGCGTTCGGCTGCCTCACGGAGGATTTGTTCGGCGGATATTTGGATGGGTGCGGGTGCCCTGTTTTTTACTCTGGCTTGGTTGGACATGTTGTTGATGTGCGGGTATTAAAATTATGGTGTTCTTATGTTTGATGAAAATTAATTATGCGTTCAAAAAGTCTCCAACCACAGATTACTGCCTACTCTGCCGCACTAGATGATAATAATGAGCATGAAGAGGGGGGAGGGGGACTAGTTGGATCGGATAGAGGGTGTAGGGGGTGATGATGTGTTATGGTGGTGGTAGCTGGCCGGATTTTGTGGCTACACTTTTGATTTTTGTAACCGCGTGGGCACGCCGTGTTACATTCAGTATGTTACCGATGTTACAACAATACACTCATTACAGGAATTGTACTCCTAATACTTTTAGTTCACAACATATCATATGCAGCGGTCAGATTAAGTTACAAGAACTAACTACTTATATATTTGTGCATTCGTATGCTATTCCATGTATAGTCAATGAAATGGATTCGTCATCATCAGAGAAAGAATGGTCCTTATACCTGACCGACTGTAGAGCAAGTTGAGGCTGAGGCGAGATTGAAGCATCTGTAGTTGTAGATGTGTTGGCATCTTCCAGCACTGCCTCATTCTCGGCTTTCTTTTCCAAGTAAGTTTCCGCTTTGTCTTCTAATTTGTCTTCCACCTTGTCTTTTATTTTGTCCCTTATTGGAAAGTCAGAGTATTCATCATCGTAGAAATCACCATCTTCAGAACTGTCTTGCAGTCTTCCTATGCAGTCATGTCGATCTTTACCTTTGCCACCACAAGGTGGGCGCTTGTTTATAGCCTTCTTGTTGTTCTTCTTGTTCTTCTTCTGCGTGATAACCACAGCTGGAATTGTCACAACAAAAGCTACAACTGCAAGCACGAGGACGCTCAAGAGACACACGACTCTCTTATTGTGTCTCATATCTGAGAGCCTATTGCCGACATTTCTATCATCTTCTTCGACGAGTTCTGCGCGAGCCGATATGACTTGCACCCCAATCGGCATGTTTGCTTCTTCAATGTCACCTAGACCATCATAGCTCGGAACGATAGAGGAGATGACCTCAATTGGCTCCGGTCCATTGGCTTTGTCCGCGGCAGCATTTGTGATTGAAACGATGCCTCCCTCTGAGCTGTTTTGCAATGTTGGTTCGTTTTCGTCTATGCCAAACAAGTCTCCATCAGTATTTAAAGTAGATTCGGGAAGGTTTGCAATTAGAGCCTCTTCCATGAGCTCATCTTCGTGATGATCGTTAAGAACTTCATCTGTGGCAGTATTTGATGTTGCTGATGCTCTCATTCTTTCGTTGTCTATGTTTTCGAGGGCAAGTCCATCATCCTCCTCAAATGCTTTGGACTCATCCTCGTTCATCATAATATCGATAAAAGCTGTAAGCGAGTCTCCCATATCATCATTGTCATTCTTCGCATTGGGGCTTTGATGGGGCATTTTCCTCGTGTCGTTGATGTAAGGAACTGGTTCAATTTCCAAATGATCTGTATCTGATACTTTTAGCTCTTCTCCGGTAGAATATCCGCCTGCAACTGCATTTGTTCTACGCCGCTTCTCTCCAGAATATTCAGTCTGTTCCAAGTTAATGCCTGGGTTTATCCTCAATGTAATTTGTAGCAATGTATCCAACTTGCGCTCAAGTGACTCATTTTGTCGTTTCAAGATTGAAAATTCTGCTGCCAACCACTCATAGTCCGTACCAGAGACTTTCCTATCAAGCACTTTGCCACCAGTGCTTGCAAGAATTTGTTCGCTGTCGGCAAGGCTTGATGATGCATCGTCTGAGGAAGATGGCATGCCTGGTGATGATGCCCGCCGATCGACGTGCACATGTGAAGGTTTCGTGCTGGAACTTTTAGACTTCTTTGTTCTCTTGATATTGTTGACCAAATCTTTCCGGTCTCGATGAAAATTGTCGTGTTTCCACTCTACTACATCGTTGTTGTCCTTTAGCCGAGAACTGTTGAATCCGTATAGGTTTAATTGTCTCACAAAGGAGCCGTAGTTGTTATGTTTGAAATATTGCGGTAACGTTTGGGCAAACTGTGCCTGATCATAGACATAAAATGACGTCCCATCGGGAGAGAAGGTGCACACTGTTGGTTTGGTCTGTGTCAGATATGTTATGAGTAGGTGAGCCTTTGCAGGGAAAGTATCTGCAAGCACAACTTGTGGCTGTTGGTCCATCATTGTATCGATTTGGTACGATTGCAGGAGGAGGAGGAGGGCAAGTTAGCGTAACCGCGGCTGATTCTACGTCGATGCAAATAACGAAGTTCTTGATGGCATGTGCAGTGAAAGTTATGTCGAGGTAGTCTTGGCAAATTGGCAACCGTTGCAATGATATGTAGAGCGAGATGAGGTTGTTTATGATGTCCTCATCGGTGTACGTGTCTATTGTCAGGATTGAAAAAGTAGGGTAAAACACACTGTTTGTGAAGTGAATGGCAGTTACCTACCAAAGACATTGCAAAAACCATTTTTGTCACACCTTGTTTATGGTATGGAAGGGTCTTCTGGAACAATTTTGAATCGCGTGGATCTTGGATCACGATCTGTGGGCTCGATGTCCTCTGAGTGTCCTGTATGACTTCAATATGACAATTTAATCTTTTGGAACGATATCTGATTGAGTTTGAGCTGTCGTTATGGTGTTTTTTTAAGTTAGCAAGTTGAAACTTTGTAGATCATCTTCAATGGCACCATTACAAACCCTTGTTGTAATACAAGACACTGTGTGGCTTTCCGTTTTTATCCAGTAAGTTTTGGTACTTCTCCTCAGCCTCATCAACTTTAATCTCACCCATTTGAGGGAAAATAGCAACAGATGCAGGAAGCCCAATTCCAAAGCAAACTAGCACAAGATATGTTGTTATTGGAACACTCAACATTGGATTTCTCGCTATCGCATTCCTGAGAGGAGGAAGTGCGCTCATTACAACTGGAGGAAGGAAATAGACTGGTGCCTGCAACACAGCACGCGACATTGTTGTCGAGATAACTCCACGTTCTGCAGCAATGTTGGATGTCTCATTTGGTAGCACGTCATTACCATCTCCATCGACAAGCGGTACTCCGGTATCAATCTCAGGGCTGCGCACAACGTAACAATTCAAACTAGATGCAACGACCGCTGAAGGGAATGCTACGAATTTCATCAAGCTTTTTGCTTTTTCAGGGCTGTATCGTTTTGAGATAAAAGTCCCGAGTCCAAAAGCTACAGCGAGTGCTGACCCGACAGCAGCGGTATAAGACATTGCCAATGTTTCATTTGTCATTTCAGATGATGCGTTACGATTGTAGTAGTTGACTATTTACCCACAATGAAATAAAGAAAAAATGTCAGGAAACCATGATTTCAAAATATGCTCATTCCTTTCATCCACAGTTGTCTTACCTAGAGCATTCTGACTTTGATTTACCCAACTCCAAAAGAGTAAAGCTTGCGTTGATGTTGATGCCACCATTGAGACACAGATTGGTCCATTAAAAGGCACATATCTGAGATGTCGTGTTTGATAACAGAAGCAAACAAATAAGCGTGAGTTGAGGAAATGTCTCGTCTTGATAGCATGAAATACATTGAAAGGCACTTACCCACTCATCCTGAACGGGAGAGGAATCGCGTCGCCAGTATCAGGATGCAACGCCGCAGAGGATATGCGCTGAGCTTCCCAAAGCTTTCGGCTCATTTCTTGCTCAGTAACACCATTGGGCAAATTCTTGAGCAAGTTTTCATAATCGTCCACCATTTCTTTGTATGCTCTTGCTGTCTCATCGCTATATGTCATTAGGAAAGGGTCGCATGCCAAAATCATCTTGGAAAAACGACCAATGAATGATGATTGGTCGAATCTTTGCTTCTTAGGATCAAACGTTGGGACTGATTGTGAGGTAGCTACCTCAGCAACTGCTGCAACACCCATAACTGTCGTGATTGCAAGTGTCATGGCTGCGACTGTTTTGCCGATGGGAACACTGTCCGATGAAGCATCAGTTGCTGGTTTGGCTGCCGATGATGATGCAGTAGAAGCTTCTCCTGTTGCGGTTGCTGTTGCCTTCTTTACTTTAGATGCATCCAAGGTCGACTTGCCGCGATAGCGAAGAGAAGTGGCCACTCGTTTCGGAGCGAACTGAAGGGTCGATGACCGGGCAATGGAAGATGTCAATATACGGGCGGCGCAACTCATTGTATTGTGATGTTAGCTTGCGGTGACAGATGATAAGTAGCTACTAGCAGATGGGTTGGAATGTAGGTGAGGAATAATCAGAATCCTTTTTATGCTAGCATTTGAATCTAGCTCTGCTTGGCCGAAATCGGTGGTGCGTGCCGGCATAGTGTTGCATTTTCATTGCGTTTGGTACGTGCTTTGTGCGGTGTCATTGACACCGGAAATAATCCATCATAAAGTGCTTTGCGTTGAGTGATGAATCTTCCCGACCTTTCGTGCCCTGTTGATGTCCCGAATCCTGCCCAAGAACACGTACTCATGTTTTTTTATCTTTTTCGGATTTTTCTCCCCATTTTTGTGTTTGTTGTCGTTTGTCTCGATCATTGTTTTTGCAGTCGAAGCAGAAGAGTACTAATCATCAACCTGATCTAATATGACGGAAGCAACCTCTACTGTACGATGGGCAATCCTTGGATCTGGAGCTATTGCAAGTGACATGGTCCAGATTTTGAAGCAGCTTCCAAACTGTGAGGTGTTAGCCGTCGGCAGTCGTTCAGTCGAGGGAGCTAAACGATTTGGTGATCGATGGGGCATTCCTCGGCAATATGGCTCCTACGAAGAGGCTGCATCTGATAAGGATGTAGATGTGTGCTACATTGCTACGCCATCTTTGCGTCACCCACAAGATTGTCTACTGGCCATCAAGAATGGAAAAGCTGTCTTGTGCGAGAAATCCATGGCTCCAAATGATACAATTGCAAAGGAGATATTCGATGCAGCCAAGGAAGCAAACGCGTTGGTGGTTCATGGAGTGTGGAGTCGGTTCTTCCCTGCCATGCAAAAGGTTAGACAAATCATTGATTCTGGTGAGATAGGAGAGGTTAGATCTGCACGTGCTTCTTTCTGTCAAAATGATGGTGCTGGCTCATGCAGTGCGTTACTGGAGACTGGAATTTATTGTGCACAGTTTTTGCAATGGGTACTGGAGGACAAAGCTGTTAGTGGGAGTCCGATTGTTCGAGGAGCGGCGAAGACTATCCATGAAAGTGGAAATGACGAGCACGTGACTGCCATTATTGAATTTCCTTCGAAGAAGATTGGTTCATTTGAATGCTCCTTGGCACATTGTTCAGATCGTTCAGCAACAATTTATGGATCTGGTGGAGTGATTGAAATTCCTTTTCCGTTCTGGTAAGTTGTGTTGCATCTACTTGAAATGTTAGTTGAACCAACTTTTTGACTAATAGCATTGTGCATTTCTGTTCAGGTGTCCAACAACAGTCAAAGTGACTAAAATGACTGGTTTGGGAAGTCAAAAGTGGTCTGAGCCTGAGTTGTACGAATTTCCATTGCCAGCTGATATTCTAGCGCTGAAAACTGAAGATGCTGATGCATCTACACCAGGATTTAACTTTTGTAATAGTCAAGGACTTGCATATGAAGCGGCGGAAGTTAACAGATGCTTTAGAGAAGGCTTGACGGAGTCACCATCATTCACCACTGCTCAGTGTATTGATATTTTGCGTTTGATTACAGAAATTGGCAATTACGCTTGAGGTGACGAATTGTGATAGTGCTAGTAGTAAGGAAATGTAAAGAATAAAGCTGCTTAAGCTAAGGAAATGGTTTCTGCTCAGGCTTATTAGCTTACAGTTGTACAAGTGAATTATAACCAGGTGCATCGGCAAATACTTCCATTGACACATATGGTTCTATCTCACATTCATTGTAACTTCTTCCACTATCAGCTGTCATTCCATTATCACCGCCACCTGTATCGTCATCGCTGTCACTATCATCTGTGTCATCATTGTTGGGTAAATCTTGGTCATACGCAGGCACAATAAAGACAATGTTGCGGAAATCAAAATCAGATGGGTTCTGCATCATCTCAATCATTTTATGCAACTCAACCAATTGCAGAGTTGCTTCTGCATCTTCAAACTGTGGAGCGTGGCGAGTAAATTCTGACCACGTGTCGCCCATGGTCTTTGTGCTAAGGTGGAATGGCAACATTGGTTCTCCAATTGGCTCGCCTGCCTCATTCTTTTTGCGGACTCTCATCTGAGAAATTGCAAAACATGGTATTTCATTGAATGCATTGGTAAAGCCATTTGCATCGTTGGCAGCAGATTGTATTATGGAAACTGCCTTTGGAGCATCTGGAGTCTCTATTGCTTCTTTGAGTTCATCGACATCACCAGGCTTCAATCCAGTGAGTATTCTAGCTCCCATTAAGTCTTTGCTATTAGGAACAAGTCTAAATTGGACAGGTTTTGTACTGGTTGTTGTATCATCGCCTTTATTCTTCCCATACTTTCTCAACTCGAACATTTTGTGTCCTTGAATCAGCTTGAACCAGCACTTGCCCAAATGAAATGCGCTTACACGAAGCTCTGGTGCTTCTGCATTGGCAGCTGTAACCGCTTTCAAAGCTGCATCAGCCATGTGTTTTGAAAAGAAGAAATGAAATATATTGTTTCCATTATCACTGAGAATGACACCATTTCCTTGGGCATCTGTCAATCCGAATACGGGTATGTTGAGCTTTTCTTCAATCTCTTGTTGTGACATGGGTGGAAAGCGTTTGGGGGTGTTGTTGTTATTGTCGTCATCATCTCCGTCACCATTGTTTGATTGTTTCCTTCCAAAACCGAAGAAGGCACCGCCACGAACTCCAAATAATGCAGCTTGGGAAGAAGAACCGATGGAAGCAGAGAGTTGTGAGGATGATGAGCTGCCTACGACTGATGAGACGAAGAGGATGCAGCTAACCAGAATGACACGAAACAGCATTTTATGTTGTGCGTAGTACTTCCGCTGGTCCGTATTAGGTAGATATCTAGTCTGATTACCTTAGTATTATATAATGTATGGCTTGCCATTTATCTTGGGCATTGTTTATCGATGTAATTGTTCTTTTGCACGCCGCCATTCAACACGTGGAGTTTAGTTCCTTGTGATCTCTCGCATCTCAAGTTTCCCTTTCCCCAGCCATTGCCCATTTATTGCCCACCGTGCCCTGTTTACCTCCCACTCCCCACTCCACAAACATAAACCATCAACAAAGCAACTTGACCATGATGAACAACCTCCTACGAAGCGGCGCCCCCAAATTACTATCAAGAAATCCATCCACCTCCACAATACCCTCACGATGCATGGCCACCGGTACACGCGGCGCACGAGGGCATGGATGGCTCCAAAAATACCGCGCAGGCCTGGGAGGGAGGCATCTGCAGGGACGATGGCATTATCGCAATAATGAAGAATTGAATCAAGTGAATGAGGAGGTCTTTGCAATGAACAAGGATGCTCCTGCTGATTCTGCTGCATCGAATGAGGCTTATTTGGATATATCCGTGGGTGGGGAAGAGGCACGTCGTGTGGTGATTGAATTGGCAGCGGCGGCGTTGCCCAAAACAGTGGAAAATTTTAGATTGTTATGTCAGGAAAAAGAGGATGGGTACGAGTCCACAAAGCTATACAAAATCGAAAAGACGGTTGGGTTATGCTTGGGGGATGTAGTATCAAACGATGGAACGGGTGGAAAGTGCCATCCAAAGGTAGGAACGGAGGATTCTCCCTTTGCGTTTGAGGATGAGGGTTTTTTCGTGTCACATACTGGGCCGGGGATTGTGTCAATGATGAGTCCGGGGGTGCATAGGAATGATTCTAGATTTTTAATAACTACCACGGAAGCACCTCAGTTGGATGGACGGTTTGTAGCGTTTGGTAGAGTGAAGGAGGGGATGGATGTTGTGAATGATATTGCAACTTCTATTTTTACCAAGAGGGGGAGGCCTACTGTGGATGTGAAGGTTGTAGGTTGTGGTGTCGTATGATGATGAGTACGCCAGCTCATAATAATATGATATTGTAATGAACACTACTTAGAATAGAAATCATCAATCAAGTAAAAGTTGTTGGTCGTCGTGTTGAATGATGGCATGTTATACGATGAGAGTGACTAAAGATTGCTTTGATATTGTTCTATTTTCTAATTAATTACATGGTGACTTTTATTCTATAACTTCCACAGGTTCGCACCCTGGTACCAAACCCTATCCATTCTTCCACTTGTATGACAGACTTTGCTGGACCAAGGAGTCTTGCGAAACATATCTTTCATCACCGACCCAGTCCTCTCAGGCAACCGACTTGATGAATCGGATCCCCTCGCTCCGAGCAGTCGCGACAGATCCGACACGGTTCCGCCTCGCTCTTCTTCCCATCGAAGCAAGGCTTGTTCCTTGCATCGTTTCTCAAGGACCTTGTTCTCCATCTTCTCTGCTATTTCAGCCCATAACTTCCAAATCAGCGAGTTGCCGCCAGGGAACAAGTTCTCCTTGAGGCTCAGACCAATGCAATGTTGTGCGAGGAGGTGTTCGCCTCTCAAGACCTCCAGTCTTGCCATCGAGTACAAAATCAGGGAGCGCATTGTAGAATCAGCCTCCCCGGGCCCAGTAACTCGCAAAGCGTCTTCCAATAGTTGCTGGGCTTTACTTTCATTTCCCAAGTGATATTCACAGACTCCCCAGGTATGGAATAGTCGAGCCAGGCCATTTTTCCCATCAGCGATGCCATTGGACGATGCAGCACATTGAGCACCACGATAGAGGATTGACTGGGCTTTGACAAAATTTCGGCGCTTCATTTCAAACTCAGCAAGAGCTTGGAATGGTTTGGCACTTCCATCGCCTGCACGATGACAGGCAGCTTCGTACAACAGCCTCCCCTTCTCATCCTCACCATGGTCTGATTGAAGATCAGCCCATTGTATTAATAAGTTCATGCTGTTGGGGAATAGCCGTGCAGCTTTACTGAAGACTATGTGTGCGGTCTCGTATGTGCCATGAATTTCTTCCATGCGAGCCCAAGACTTGAACACATTGACCCACTTATCACCAGAATAACTCCTCGAGTACTGCTTCCCATCCTCATCGACCAACGATGGGGAGTCAAACATGTCTTCCTCACCTGGTGACTTCGATCGGAATGGGCTACGCTTACGCCTCCTCCTTTCGTACCTTGAAATGGCATCTCTATAGACTTCCCTCGCTGCATGGATGTTGCCCTCGCTCTCCTCTAATTGAGCCAAGGCAATCACACCTTGAGCATGCATGCCCCCATTGATCTCAAGGGACTGACGAAGGAGAGTCCGGCTCTCCTGCACTTGTCCCTTGGCATATGAAACAAATGACAGTGACGTATAGAAGAATGCTTTGCTCCACTCTGGCCCATGTTGCAGCCCCTCGAGGTACGATTCCTCTGCAAAGTCAAGCATATTGGCGTCTAAGTAAACATCACCTAATGCATGATGCAATCGATGATTTTGGGGGCACTTCCTTAATCCGTCCTTGATCACTGCCAGTGCCGCCTTGATGTTACCATGAGTGTGTTCCAAAGTCCCGAGTGCATGGTACGGATTTGCAAACGTCGGGTTTGCTTTGATCGCCTGTCGAAAGTGATTCATTGCGGTAGCATCATTTCCAGCCTGACGCTCCAATTGACCCAAGCCCTGCAGCAAGTGTGCATTTCCTGGTTCCCCCCGTAATGCACGTTGTAACAACCCCCTCGCAGCAGAGATGTTTCCATCCTCCTGTTCCATCCGAGCAAGCCGCCTGACCACTCTCATGTCGTGGGGGGTGGCCTCACGTAGTTTCCTTAGAACTTCTTTGCTCTTTTCGCGGTCTCCTTCCTGATCGAGGGCTTTGGCTTCGATGTACATTTCACGCACTTCACGGTTGGAATAGGTTGAGGCGGGAGCATTAAATGTTTTGGATAATTGAGAGATAGATGCTTCGTCAACGATGCTTCCCCCATCATAGTCTTCAGCTTCATCATAAGCTTCGTCCTCATCCTCGCCTATCAGTGTTTCAATGGACGATGACGTTGTATTTGAAAAGTAAGACTCATCCACAAGTCCGAGAATACCTTTTTCATTGCTTCCGCCTCTTCGCTTTTCTTTCCTCAATGCCTTGCGCTTATTAGTGAGGGCATCCACATCATACTCCAAATTATCTAAAGTCGATGACCCCCCTTTACTTTTGCTCGTCTCAATCAAGTCCTTTAGCCCCATCAAACGATCTTTGACACGCTTACGTCCTTCAATATTCGCCCAAAGAAGTAGGCGTTGTTGTAGTTCTGCCTTCTTTCCCGTCCTAATTAGACCTCGCTCGGCACAAACCGCACGTAGTTGAACTACTTTCAGCGTATTGATTTGAGATTCAGTCGGCACCCATGGAAACGAAGATGGGACAAGACTATTTTCCTCCTCAATGTCAGCCAAGTTTCTATCTACGTTTGTGCGACTACTCCGCCGTGATGTTAATTCTCGCCCTAATTGAGTTGTACTTCCATTCTTCAACAAGGATGCAGCAACAAACTTCTTCGTAGGGCTGCTATTGCGAGGGTCCACGGTCCTCACCACAGGTCTACCATCTTTCTTCACTGATACTTCACCTTGGTAGTTATCGAATCCTTCTACACGAAAATGCAAATCAGTCTCATCATTAGGCTCACGAGGACCATATGGTTCAAAGTCTTCTACTCGGAAACCCAAGAAATTATCACTACTGCGTGAGACGGAAAGTTGAAAATGATCAGTTCTGGGGTGGCGATTTTCTCCAAGTCCACCATATCTACCCGACAATGAGCTGAATTGTTTGTTGTGTCGTCGTGATGATGGCAATGTTCCATCTCCCCTTTGTAATGCTACAAGTTGCTGCTCTTGTTGTTGTGAATCACAATTCCTTGAATTCAAATCACCCACTTGTAGTAATTCATCTACTGACATGGCTGCAAATGATTTCCCGCAGGAGAAGTGCTGTGGACCTCTTTTTTGTGGAGTATAGACATCTGCTGAACAGGATGTTGTCGTTGAGGAGGCCGCTGCTAGGTTCGGTGTGACGGATATTCGGTTGGACTTTTTCGGTGTAGCAGATGGTACAGAAAATGCTGCTGAGATGCCAATGACGGATGATACTGCAGATGCAGCAACTACTGCTGTGGCTGCCGACGACAGAGGTCGGCGTGACTGTCGTGAGACCATTTTTTATGTTTGTTCTGTGGGATATGAATGCCACAGATTTCAATTTGATGACAATGAGAATTTGGTTGAATCCTTCTTCCCTATCTCTGTCAGTTTATGTGCAGAATTCTATTTATGAGAGCAAAGATCTTTGTAGCGTCTTGATAAGTTGTGGACCAGCTGCAGGAGGGCCAAATGGATCATCAATGGTTCAGAATTCTATTTGAACGACACCGGCTGACGCTCAAAGCTCAGGGTGGAAAATTGGAAGCGTCGATCTCTTCCATCTGGAGGCAAATTTGTCGCTGCGACACCATCATCCCATCAATCCATCCACATCATGATGTGGAGGATCGATCCGCCCACCGGCAATCGCAAGGCAAGCATGCAGCAAGCAACATAAACAACAGCACCTCCTGCAACCCAGATCAAGTACAATACATGTCTTGACCTTGCTTGATTGACCTTCTTTTCCATATTGTGATCATCCGATGTCTCGCACAGTACTTCGCAGATGATGAGCAACCACCATCATCCTCCTCTACACGCTGCTTCTTTCATGCTGCGCCTAGCTATCATCACAAGTATCATCACCATACAATTAACTGCAGCACAACTTCTCTCTGCGTATGATCAAGCCTATGGTCAATGGAAGATCAAATTGAGTAGAAACATCTTTGGTGAAAAGTGGCATATCGAAACTGTTGATCCTCAAAGAAGTACAGGAAAGCAAAAACAGGATACAGCAAACATCAAAAAAGGTAGTGCATTGCAGCTGATGTTTCCGAATAATCCAATTATTAGACAAGATCTGGATGATAATGAGGCTACAAAAGAAGATGGAGATCAGCAAAATGCAGAAACATCCGTTTCATTGACCCACAAGCGTATCAGATCCATCAATTGTATACTAAATCTGCAACGAAATGGAAAGTTTACAATACACCTCGACAAACATCACGACAATACTGATACAAAAAAATGCAGCAACAACTATCAACCATTGCATGGAGAATGGTTCTTAACTCCAAATCCCTATTGCGTCACTGATCGCCACTATGATGAAATCACACTAATATCCGAGCCAAGAATACGCCGTGTCTACTTGCCAACAACTACAGTTGTCGAAAAGGCTACAGTGGAGTTACGATGCAAATTATGGGGCCGTTACTCTGCTGGGGCTGTTCGGAGAAAGCTTGGATGGAAGCATGGAAGGTCGAGATCTCGAATGACTCATGGGAATGTGCTGACAGTTAAGGAGACATTTAATGATAATGGAGGTGGATCATTGGGAGATGCTACAAAGCTCATGCCACAGAGAGATGTAGTTGGTACATTCTGTGGAAGAGCTGTAGTGGATTTGGATCATAACGGAAGGAAAAGTGAATATGTAGATTATGGCATTGTAGAGAAAGGTCAGGACGCAATATTTGATGATGATGATGAAGATGATATGATATCTGATGCATACGAAGACTGTTAGCATTCTTGACCTGCAAAATAGACTAGCTACAGCAACAAATACTACAGCAACAAAGATTATAATTGACTGGGCAGAACAATGATGTTGATAACACTGAATGAATGGATATTGTAGCACTTTACAAAGGAGAGTCAAGAATAATTTACCTAGAGCATTAAATTAAACTAGCATTAACAGAACTCTCACAATTCAAAAGGCTCCACACGAACGACACAACGGAAGCCTCATTCACACATAATCGTAGGTACTTGGACCTAAGAACACTTAAGACAAGGTTCCTCCTTGGTAGTCGGTCTCGGAGGCCTGGGTGTTCTTCTTGGAGTTGATCAACCAAGCGACAGGAGCGACAACGATTCCAGCAACAAGAGCAACAATGAGGAAGATCATACCTCCACTCATTCCAGACCCGTTGGAACTGGACTTGAGGTGTCCACCCATATCTCTGTCGTAACCGACAGATCCTTGTTTTGTCTCGTCGTAGTAGTAAGTAAAGTCTTCTCCCATGTTCATCTTGTAGTTGACGACAGCGCAAACTTCATCAAGATCTCCTCCATCCTGTACGTCAAAGTCGTACCATTTGTCCTCGTCCTCATCTTCTTCATCTTCCTCTGCGGCATCCTCAGCAGCACAGTCAGCGATGTAGACGGCGTCGTCAACGATTTGACCACAGGCCTCGTTCATCTCGACAGCGTCAGCGTCCTCATTGGCATCATTCTGCTCGCCATCTTCATCTGCGTTGTTGGGGTCATAGTACTCAACTTGTTCGCAAGACAAACTTGTGGTGAAGGCCTCCTGCATGTACATGGAGGCATAAGACATGACTTGAGACATGCTTACTCCTTCATCGTTAGCTCCAGCTGCGGAGAGAACGGTAGCGGCAGATACCTGGTTGGTCTCAAGGGTACACTCGTCGTCAATGAAGACGGCAAACTCAGCAGCATCTCCGTAACTTCCGCAAACCATACCGATGTAGGCTGCGTTGCCGTTGGCGTCGGCGTAGTTTTCAATCTCCATACACCCAGCAGCATTTTCAATGAATTGGGCCAATTGCTCAGCATAGTCAACTTGACCGTTATCCTCCTCCTCCTCGACGTAGCAGCCCATGGATTGACACTCGTAACAGAAGCTAGAGTCGATGGCAGTGGCGAGCTTACGTTCAGCATCCTCACCATCGGCTTCATCTCCCTCCTCAGCGGCATCCTCATCGGCGGCTTCCTCGTCTTCAGCGGCTTCCTCTTCTTCAGCGGCTTCCTCCTGTAATGACAAAATAATAAAAAAGAACACTTAAGTTAGATATGGATTTCAAATGGGTGGGGTATCAAATGGATAGATCAGTATGTTTGAAGAAACAGATGGAAAAATATTGACTTACCTCAACTTCCTCCTCTTCGGGGTTGCAGGTCTCCTCGAATTGTCTGCATGTCTCACATGCCTGCTGGGCCTTCATGGCGGAGGACTTGACCTTGGCAGCAACATAATCACCGAGCCCAACCATCATCATCTCGTTGTCGTTGGCGTAGGTGTTGGTGTAGAAGGCAGCGAAAGACTTCACGGGCTTGGCAGTTCCGGCTAGGACAGCAGTCTGTGTGTCTTCATCAGCATCATCCGATTGGACGGAAACCTCGATACACTTGGCGAAGGAGATAATAGCAGATCCATCGAGTTCGGCTCTTTGGGCTCCCTCCAATTTACGGACGGTGGTGGTACGGAGCTGACGGGCGTTGGCGGAGGCGAGAGCACCTGCGAGGGCGATGATAGTGAACTTCATGGTTGATAAAAAGGTTGATGAGGTGCAATGATGCAACGGTTGAAAATTATGAGAATGATGTGCTGGCTGCAGGTGCTTGCTGTTGGATTTCCAAGGATTTTCCGCATTGGATTTACATACATGTGAGCATTGAGTTTCCTTCTGCTTTTCTGGCGTTGGACAGTCTTGGGAAGTCAATGTATCAATTCCTCCGTTAAAATACGAGAAATGTGTCGTTTCAATTGGTCATCACCTGTGACGACCCAACGCCAATAAATCCACACAAGCTGATCGCCTAATCGCCGAATCGCCGAAGAGAAGGGGCCAGACAGCTGCTCCCGTTGCTCATTTGCCCTTCAACTTCCCTTTTGTCAATCATCCTCCTCAATCACTACAGTGCATGTGGAAGGAAACAACCTGTATTGTACCATAACTATAAACAATGGTAACAAAACCAAACCCAATGAAGAACATATAATGAAACATGTTCCAAAATATCAATGAAAATGGGCAAGTTGAAATCATGATATACAACAACTTCACAACGAAATTTGAGCCTCATCAGGTCACCTAAAAAGTTGCTAGCGGCCATCCCAAATTGGACCTCATCAGGTCACCTACGACGCTGTAGCATGGCCGATCCACATACAAAGAGCTTGAGTAGTGGCA
>Ga0209652_1001252_pt1 | contig 20882 bp, 20 predicted proteins | sample SaaInl74LU_5_DNA_FD_184641 | JGI IMG/M metagenome (GOLD analysis project Ga0209652, IMG submission 184641) | Marine microbial communities from expanding oxygen minimum zones in the Saanich Inlet - ESP_74LU_5_DNA (SPAdes) (version 2) | ecosystem: Environmental > Aquatic > Marine > Intertidal zone... | reverse complement strand
ATGAAGCAAAAATATCCTGATGGAGATGTAATTTCTCCTGGTACAGTTATTATTTCTGCTGCTGCTAATTGTAATGATATCAATAAAGTTGTAGAACCTATTTTACAAATTGATGGAGGCAACATTTATTATATAAATATTTCTCAAGACGAATTTAAATTAGGAGGTAGTTCTTTTAATCAAATACTAAATACAATTGGTAATGAAGCTCCAGATGTAAAAAATTCATCCTATGTAAAAACTGTTTTTAATACCATTCAGCAATTAATTAAAGATGATAAAATTACTGCAGGTCATGATGTTGCTTCTGGAGGATTAATTACTACTATATTAGAAATGTGTTTTGCTGATGTTAACATTGGAGCAGATTTTGATATCTCTTCTTTAAATGAAAGTGATTCTATAAAAGTGCTTTTTGCTGAAAACTCAGGTATTGTTTTTCAAGCAGATAGTTCTGTTGAAAGTGAGTTATCCAAATATAATATTGAGTTTCACACTATTGGAACTGCAAATAATTCTGGTAAGGTAACTATTAAAAACAATAAAGAAGTTTTTAATTTTAATGTTACTGAAGTTAGGGATGTATGGTATAAAACTTCTTATTTATTAGACAATAAACAAACTGCTAATAATTTAGCAAAAGAAAGATTTGATAATTATAAAAATCAGCCTTTAACTTATAAATTCCCATCACATTTTACAGGAAAATTACCTTCAAAAAATACTGTAAGACCTAAGGCAGCCATCATTAGAGAAAAAGGTTCAAATTCAGAGCGTGAAATGGCAAACGCAATGTATTTGGCAGGTTTTGATGTGAAAGATGTACATATGACAGATTTAATATCTGGTCGTGAAACTTTAGAAGATATACAATTTATAGGTGCTGTTGGTGGATTTTCTAACTCAGATGTTTTAGGTTCTGCAAAAGGATGGGCAGGCGCTTTTAAATACAATGAAAAGGCTAATGCTGCTTTAAAAAAGTTTTTTGAAAGAGAAGATACTTTGTCTGTGGGTATTTGTAATGGATGTCAACTTTTTATGGAATTAGAGTTGATAAATCCAGAACATAAAGTTCATGGAAAAATGCATCATAACAATTCTAATAAACACGAAAGTTCTTTTACCTCTGTAAAAATTCAGGAAAACAATTCTGTTATGTTATCTACTTTAGCAGGCACTGAATTAGGAGTTTGGATTTCTCATGGAGAAGGTAAATTTAATTTACCAGAGGCAGAAGACAACTATCATATTGTTGCTAAATATGGTTATGAAGGTTATCCAAACAATCCTAATGGCTCTGATTATAATACTGCTATGATGTGTGATAAAACAGGTCGTCATTTAGTAACAATGCCACATATAGAACGTTCTACTTTTCAATGGAACTGGGCTAACTATCCAAAAGGTAGGAAAGACGAAGTAACACCATGGTTAGAGGCTTTTGTAAATGCTAGAAAATGGATTGAGAATTAAGCTCATCTAAAGAAAAGTGTTATTCATCTATGCTTTTTGGTCTTTTACTTTTAGATTAATCGATTAAAACGAAATTTATTTATTTTCGATAAAATTGATTGAATGAATCTTACATATTTTGATGTAAAAGAAACTTCTCATTTAGTAGAAGAATTTTATCACATTTCTTACACTAAAGAAGAAACACCTTTAAAAACAACTATGATACCTTATGGGGTTTCTGGTTTAACATATATTTTTGGAAAAGGGCAAAAAACATTAAATAATAATGTTGAAACCAAATTAGAAAAATTAGTTATTAATGGTCAGTTCACTAAATCTTATGATTTTATTGTAGACGAACCAGGCTTCTCTATAGGTGTAAACTTTAAACCAACAACTCTACACAAAATAACTAATGCAGATTTGTCGATGTTTACTAATAAAAATAGCTCTTTTAAAATTTTAAATGAACAATTATCAACCAATCTTGAAAAGATATTTTTAACCTATAAAGAAGATAAAAATCTACTCTTTTCTAAATTAGAAGAATTATTCTTAACGTTAAAATTGGCAAACAATAAAAAAATAGAAATTGTAGACGAAACACTAGAAATGATAAAAGAAGAAGAAGGATTATTAAGTGTAAACGATCTACTAAAAAAAGTTCCTTTTAGTCAAAAAACATTAGAAAATAATTTTAAGAAAATGGTTGGATTAACACCTTCTAAATTTATCCGAATTCAAAGATTCTTAAATCTTATGAAAAAATATGAAAACAATACAATAGACTTTAAAGATTTAATTTATATGTATAATTATTATGATCAGTCTCACTTTGCTAAAGACTTTAAGTCTTTCACTTCTAAATTACCTAAAGATTATTTTACAGAAGACTTTTCTATAATGAAAGAAGCTTTCAAAAAATAAAAAATACGAAAATTTACAAAAATATAATTTCAAATAATTTTAAATTTACGAATAAGTTATCAAATAGTTTTGGGGGAAACTATAATTGATATATGAAGAGTTGGTTTTTAAAACCAACTCTTTTTTTTGTAAAAGTGTCACATTAGAAGTTTCTTTTTGTCTTTAAATAAAAGAATTAAAAATAATATAACATGAAACTAAAAATTACTTTAATAATTTGCTTTTTAACTACCACAGTTTTTTTAGCTCAAAAAACAGTAAATGCTTCAGATATTTTAAATGATATTAAAGCAGGAAAATCTATTACTTATAAAAATGCAAAAATTGTGGGTATATTAGATTTTACTTATATGGATGAAGCAATGCAAAAACTACCAAAGAAGAGAAAAAATAGTTGGTGGGGTAACAACAATACTAATGAAATTAAAAAACTAATAGAGGTAGGTGTGTCTTTTGAAAACTGTACATTCGAAGATGACGTTTTAGCCTACATCCCAGATGAAGATTCAGGATATACTTTTACTGCAAGTTTTGAAGATATTGTAATTTTTAAGAACTGTAATTTCGAAAGAAAAGCTATGTTTAAGTACTCACGTTTTGAAAGAGATTCAGACTTTTCTGGGTCTACTTTTAATGATGATAGTACATTTAAATATGCAAAATTTGATAGAGATATTAGTTTTGCTAACACTAAATTTGTAGAAGTAGCAACATTTAAATATTCTAAATTTAGAAATAACGTAAGTTTTGCAAATTCAGTTTTTGAAGATTCAGCAATATTTAAATACACTCAATTTAATGATGGAGTTTCTTTTAGAAACACAGATTTTCAAGAAGATTTAAATATTAAATATATGAACGTTTCTGGTGAATTTGATATCACAAAAATGAAAGTAGGCTATGATGTTGACTCAAAGTACACTAAAATAAATGGTAAGAGTTTTAATAAATATTTACTTTCAAGTAAAAATTAAATAAAGAATTATTTAAATAAAAAAGGATGACTTAAAGTCATCCTTTTTTTTATGATCAAAATTTGTAAATTGTAGACAAATAAATTACTTATGTCTAATACTATTTCAAGAATATTTGATTTTGCTAATTATCAATTAGAAAATTATGCTCAAGAAAAATGTCTTAATTATAAAGAAGGTAACGTTTGGAAATCTATCTCTACTCAACAATTTATTAAAGATTCTAATAGAGTTAGTAGCTCATTGATAGAATTAGGGTTAAACCCAAATGATAAAATTGCTGTTATTTCTACAAACAATAATCCAAACTGGCATATTTTAGATATAGGTGTATTGCAAATAGGTGCTCAAAATGTTCCTTTATATGCTACGCTATCTGCAAAAGATTATGCATATATTTTACATCATTCAGATGCTAAATATTGTTTTGTTTCTGATATAGATTTGTTTCAAAAAGTAAAATCTGTACAAAGTCAAACGAAACTATTAGGTGTATTTTTTTTACAAGAAAACGATACAGATTTTAAATGGAGTTCATTCTTAAAAATTGGAGACAATAAAGACAATAGTAAAGAAATTGATAGAAGAAAAAATGAAGTAAAGCCAGAAGATTTAGCAACAATAATATATACATCTGGAACTACTGGTACTCCAAAAGGTGTTATGCTTTCACATAAAAATATTGTATTTACAGTTTTTAAAACAGCAAAAAGATTAAACTTAGAGGGTAATAAAAACAGAATAATTAGTTATTTACCAATATCTCACATTTTTGAAAGAACAGCTTCTTATTATAATTTATATAAAGGATTCGAAATATATTTTGCAGAAAGTATCGAAAAAATTGGAGATAATATTAGAGAAGTAAAACCAAATTATTTAGCTGTTGTTCCAAGGCTATTAGAAAAAATATTTGACAAAATTGTAGATAAAGCAAATCAATTATCTGGTGTAAAAAAAGGATTATTTTTCTGGGCTTTAGAATTAGGAGAAAAATATGAGGCTTATCACAAAAATGGTAAACTTTATGATATAAAACTTAATATAGCACGTAAACTAATCTTTTCTAAATGGCAAGAAGCTTTAGGTGGTCATCTAAAATTTATGGTTTCTGGTAGTGCTCCTCTTCAACCAAAATTAATTAGAGTTTTTACTGCTGCAGGTATAGATATATTTGAAGGTTATGGAATGACAGAGTCTTCTCCTGGTGGAACACTTAATGATATCAGAAATAATGGTTTAAAAATTGGCTCTGTAGGTAAACCTTTAGAGGGTATAGAAGTAAAAATTGCAGAAGATGGTGAAATCTTAATGAAAGGTGATAATGTAATGATGGGATATTATAAAAATGAAGAGCTTACAAAAAAAACAATAATTAATAACTATTTACATACAGGTGATATTGGTGAGTTAGATAAAGATGGTTTTTTATTTATTACAGATAGAAAAAAAGAAATTTTTAAAACATCTGGAGGAAAATATATTGCACCAGCAGCATTAGAAAGTGATTTAAAACAATCACGTTTTATAGAACAAGTAATGGTTATTGGTGAAGGACAAAAAATGCCTGCAGCTTTAATACAACCAAACTTTGAATTTTTAAAAGACTGGGCTAAAATTAAAGGATATGAAGTAAAAGATTTTAGTACAGATGAAAGAGTCATCAAAAGAATTGAAAAAGAAGTGAATTTTTATAACCAAAATTTCGGAAAATGGGAACAAATCAAAAAGTTTGAAATTACTCCTGAAGAATGGACTATAGAAGATGGCTTACTAACGCCAACAATGAAAATGAAAAGAAAAGCAATAAAAGAAAAATACAATAATTTATACGATAAAATATACAATTCGTAATATAAAAGTACTTTAAATGAGTATTTGTGAAATCAAGGGTTTTTTAATATTTTTGCATTATATAAAATAGAATGTATGCCAATCGAAATTACAAGGTTATTTGATTTTCCTTATTACCAATTAGAAACATATAATTTAAAGAGAGCTTTCTCTACTAAATACAATGGAAAATGGGAAACCATTTCTACTCAAGAATATATAGATAAAGCCAATCAATTAAGTAGAGGCTTACTAAAATTAGGGGTACAACCAAATGAAAAAATAGCAATAATTTCAACAACAAATAGAACTGAATGGAATATTTGTGATATTGGTGTTTTACAAACTGGAGCACAAACTGTACCTATTTACCCAACAATTTCTAAAGAAGATTATGAATATATTTTAAATCATTCAGAATCTTCTTACTGTATTGTTTCTGATATAGCCATTATCGAAAAATTAAATCAAATTAAAGGTAATACCAAATTAAAGGGTGTTTTTACATTCGATGAAATAAAGGGAGAGAAAAACTATACAGAAATTTTAGAACTTGGTAAAAGTGATGAAAACCAAAAAGAGGTAGAAGCCAGAAAAGAAGCTATTAAACCATCTGATTTAGCAACAATTATTTATACTTCTGGAACTACTGGGAGACCAAAAGGAGTAATGCTTTCTCATCATAATATTGTTAGTAATGTTATTTCTTCTAAAAAAAGAGTTCCATTAGATTATGGTAATTCTAAAGCGTTAAGTTTTTTACCAGTTTGTCATATTTTCGAAAGAATGATTTTATATCTATATCAATATTGTGGTGTAGACATTTATTTTGCAGAATCTATTGAAAAGCTTACAGAAAATGCACAAGAGGTAAAACCTGAGGTGATGACAGCTGTACCTCGTTTGTATGAAAAAATATATGATAAAATCATTTTAAAAGGAGAAGATTTATCTGGTATAAAAAAGAAACTATTCTTTTGGGCTGTAAACTTAGGCTTAAAATACGAACCTTATGGAGCTAATGGTTGGTGGTATGAAAAACAACTTGGCATAGCTCGTAAGCTTATATTTTCTAAATGGCAAGCTGCTTTAGGTGGTGAGTTAAAATTAATGGTATCTGGTAGTGCAGCTTTACAACCTAGACTAACAAGAATTTTTGCAGCAGCTGGAATGCCAATTATGGAAGGTTATGGTCTTACAGAAACATCACCTGTAATATCTGTTAATGACCAAAATGATGGTAATTTTAGAGTTGGCACTGTTGGTAAAGTAATTGAAAATGTAGAAGTTAAGTTTGGTGAAGATGGTGAACTAATGGTTAAAGGACCAAATGTAATGCAAGGCTATTATAAAGACCCTGAAAAAACTGCCTCTGTAATGAAAGATGGATTTTTCTGTACAGGTGATAAAGGTGAATTTGATAAAGATGGCTTTTTAAAAATTACTGGTAGAACTAAAGAAATGTTTAAAACTTCTGGTGGTAAATATGTTGTACCACCATTATTAGAAGGTCAATTAAAACAATCTCTTTTTATAGAACAAGTTATGGTTGTTGGTGAAGGAGAAAAAATGCCTGCTGCAATTATTCAAACAAACTTTGAATATTTAAGAGATTGGGCAAAAGACAATGAAATTAACTTTTCTTCTAATGAAGATCTTGTATCAAACCAAAAGGTTATAGATGCTATTCAAAAAGAAGTTGATGAATGTAACTGCCATTTTGGAAAATGGGAACAAATAAAACGTTTTGAACTTACTCCAGACGAATGGACTATTGATGGTGGCCATTTAACACCAACTATGAAAATGAAAAGAGCCGTAATTAAAAAAATATATCAGAATTTATACGATAAAATTTATAGACAATGATAGCTTACAAGAAAAATATGTCTAACATCATACACAAAATAATTAAAATTTGATTAAAAATAATTTAATTCAATTAGTATATCACTCATACTCAAACTTTGAAGCTACCTCTGAGCTTGTTAAAAATATTTTAGGACAAGCAAGAATAGCAAATAAGAAACATGATATTACAGGATGTTTAATCTGTTATAATAATGTTTTTTATCAATTACTTGAAGGTGATAAAAATAAAGTAGAAAATCTTTTTAATAATATTATGAAAGATAGCAGGCATAGAAAAGTAACGTTAATTTTTAAAGAGAATATTAACGAAAGGTTATTTCCAAATTGGAGTATGGCTTTTTATGAATTTGATAATAATTACAAAGAAGTAGAAAAAAATTTCATTAAAAAAGTGCAGTTTTTCTCAGAAAATAACGAAAAACAATCAGAAGTCATTGAAAATTTTTTAAGAAATGGCGAAATATATTGTAAATTAATATGTTAATGAAGTATTTTAAAAATTAATTCTTTTAAAATATCTTCTTGAGTTTGGCTAGCACCTACTCCTTTACTTTTAACATCTGCATTTCTTAAATAGCCAATTACTTTGGCTACTTTTCTCATGGTATAGTTTTTAGCTGCTAAAAAATAATCATCTACAAAATAAAAACCAACACCTAAAGATTTAGAAACAGAACTTTTAGATTTATCTTGAAGACCATGAAAAAGTAATAATTTTGTAAAAAAATTATTTAATAAAGAAATAGTCATTACTGTTGGATTGTTCTTTGGGTTTTCTACAAAATAATTAATAATTCGATTTGCTTTTACAACATTAACACTACCAATAGCTTTTAAAAGTTCAAAATTATTAAAGTCTTTAGAAATTCCTATATTTTCTTCTATATGATGATCTGTAATTATAGTTTCCTTTGGTAATATTAGCATAAGTTTCTTAAGCTCATTTGCTATTTTACTTAAATCTGTACCTAAGAACTCTACAAGCATTTGAGCTGCTTTAGGCTCTATTTTATAATTTTTACCACTTAAAACTCTTCTTATCCAATCTGCAACCTGGTTGTCATATAACTTTTTACTATCAAACAACACTCCTACTTTATCAATTGCTTTATAAAGTTTTTTACGTTTATCTAACTTTTTGTATTTGTAGTTAATTACTAAAACTGTTGTAGGCTGCACATTTTCTGCATAAGAAACTAATTTCTCTATACTTCTGCTTAAATCTTGTGCCTCTTTAACAATAAGAACTTGCTTTTCTGACATCATTGGATATCTTTTAGCAGCAGAAATTATATCATCAATTGCAACATCTCTTCCATACATTACCTGTAAATTAAACCCTTTTTCTGTTTCATCTAAAACATTATCTTCTATAAAATCAGAAATCTGGTCTAAGTAATAAGGCTCCTCTCCCATTAAAAAATAAATAGGTTTGGTGTTTCCTTTTTTAATATCAGCAACTATGGCGTTAATTTCGTTCATTTTAGTATTTTTGATTGATGCAAAAACTCAATCTACCAACGTATAATTTTAAACTCAAAAGTAAAGAAAATAAGACGCTTATTTTTGATAAATTCAGAAAAAAATACATTGTGTTAACACCAGAAGAATGGGTTCGTCAGCATTTTTCTTATTTTTTAGTTGAAGAAAAAAAATATCCAATTTCTTTAATTGCCATAGAAAAACAATTATCAATAAATAACATCCAAAAACGAAGTGATATTTTAGTATTTAATAATAAAGGAGAACCAGATATTATTGTCGAATGTAAAGCGCCTTCAGTAACTATAAATCAATCTACTTTTGATCAAATTGCTAGATACAACTTAAAATTAAAAGCTAATTTTTTAGTAGTCACAAATGGATTACATCATTTCTATTGTAAAATGGATTTTGAAAATGAAACTTATATTTTTTTAAAAGATTTACCAAGTTATAACTAAATACTTTTGTTTTAAATTAACTTTTAAAATGTAAATTCGTACTCTTGAAAACAGCAATTATCATATTAAATTGGAATGGAGAAAAACTATTAGAACAGTTTTTACCATCTGTTGTAGAATTTACTGCAAAACAAGCAGATATTTATATTGCAGATAACAATTCTACAGATAATTCTATTGATTTTATTACAGATAACTTTCCTTCAGTAAAAATTATTAAAAATGCTATAAATGGTGGTTATGCAAAAGGGTATAATGATGCTTTAAAACATATAGATGCAGATATATTTTGCTTAATAAATTCTGATATTGAGGTTACAGAAAATTGGTTAAATCCTATTTTAAATGAGTTTGAAAATGATGAAAATATAGGTGTTTTACAACCTAAAATTTTAGACTTTAAAAATAAAACTAAGTTTGAATATGCAGGTGCAGCTGGTGGTTTCTTAGATTTTTTTGGATATCCTTATTGTAGAGGAAGAATATTTAATGATATTGAAAAAGATAAAAATCAATTTAATAAAATTAGTGATATTTTCTGGGCTTCTGGTGCTTGCTTTTTTATAAAATCTGATCTTTTTAGAGAATTAAATGGTTTTGATGAAGATTATTTTGCACATCAAGAAGAAATTGATTTGTGTTGGCGAGTTCAGAATGCTGGTTATAAAATAAAATACATTCCTAATTCTATTGTATATCATGTTGGAGGTGCAACTTTAAGTAATTTAAACCCAAAAAAGACTTTTTTAAATTTTAGAAATAGTTTACTAAATATTTTAAAAAATGTTCCTAATCGTTATTTGGTTTTTTTAATTCTATCACGATTAATTTTAGATGGATTTGCTGGAATTAAGTTTTTATTAGAACTAAAACCTAAACACACTTTTGCTATTTTAAAGGCTCATTTAAGTTTTTATAGTTTGTTTTTTAAATTTCTTAGGAAAAGAAAAAATAAAAAGAAGAAAACTGATTATTACAACCACAAGAGTATTGTTTGGCAATATTTTGTACTAGGCAGAAAGAAATATCATCAACTTAAATAGACTTATAAAATATCTAAACTTCCTTTTCCTTCTCTTATAACTTCTGGGTAAGAGTCTGTTAAATCTACAATTGTAGATCCTTCATTACCTCCATAACCACCATCTATAACAACATCAACTAAGTTATTCCATTTTTCAAAAATTAATTCAGGGTCTGTAGTATATTCTAAAATATCATCATCATCTCTAATTGAAGTAGAAACTATTGGATTACCCAGCTCTTTAACTAAAGTTCTAATTATATTATTATCTGGAATTCTAATACCAACTGTTTTTTTCTTTTTAAAGATTTTTGGCAAATTATTACTACCAGGTAATATAAAGGTATATGGACCAGGTAAAGCTCTTTTCAAAATTTTAAAAGTTGGTGAATCTATCTGCTTAACATAATCAGATAAATGACTTAAATCATTACAGATAAAAGAAAGTTTTGCCTTTTCTATCTTTATTCCTTTAATCTTAGCAATTTTTTCTAGTGCCTTAGAATTCATAATATCACATCCCAAACCATACACTGTATCTGTTGGGTAAATTACTAAACCACCAGCTTTTAAGACCTTTACAACTTTTGCAATTTCTTTAGCATTTGGGTTTTCATTATAAATTTTAATAAAATCTGCCATAGTATAAAGATAAAAAAAACTCAACTTAAATAGTAAGTTGAGTTTATTATTTGGGGAAGTTTATTTTTTAAGTTTTATCTACTAGCCTAAAACCTTCACCATGAATGTTTAAAATTTCTACATTCTCATCAGACTTTAGATACTTTCTTAATTTTGCAATATATACATCCATACTTCTAGATGTAAAGTAATTATCATCTCTCCAAATTTTTGTTAATGCCAATTCACGAGGCATTAAATCATTCTTATGAATAGCTAACATTCTTAATAATTTGCTTTCTTTTGGAGATAATTTTGTTGGCTCACCTTCTTCTCCTTTAGAAAGATGTCTTAATTTAGAATTAAAGAAGAAAGAACCAATATTAAATTCAAATTGTTCTGATTCTGCAGTTGTATCTTTTTCTTTACGTTGTAAGATTGCTTTTATTTTATGTAATAAAACTTCAGAGTCAAAAGGCTTATTTAAATAATCGTCTGCACCAACAGCATAACCCTTTAAAACATCTTCTTTTAAAGTTTTAGCCGTTAAAAAGATAATTGGAATATCTTTATTGGTAGATCTAATATCTTGTGCTAAAGAAAAACCATCTTTACGTGGCATCATAACATCTAAAATACATAAATCATAATCGCTATTTTTAAACATTATTAAGCCTTCTATACCATCTTTGGCATGTGTAACATTATAATCATTTAATGCTAAATAATCTTTTAAGACGGTTCCAAAATTTGGATCATCTTCAACTAATAAAATCTTTTTACTTCCCATTTTTATTGTTTTAAATTAAAGGTAATTTCACTGTAAATATGCTTCCTTTTCCTTTTTCACTTTCTACAAAAACTGTTCCATGATGTTTGTCTACAATTTCTTTAACGTAAGCTAAACCTAAACCATGACCTTTAACATCATGTATGTTTCCTCTTTGTTCTCTGTAGAATTTATCAAAAACATGTTTTTGTACATTTTTGCTCATTCCTATACCTTCATCTTTTATTTTTATGATGAAGAATTTATTAGTACTCTCTGTATACACATCTATAATTGGTGAATTCTCTGAATACTTTATACTGTTTTCTAAAATATTTACTAAGACGTTTGTAAGATGAAAATCGTTACCTGGCAACTCTGTTGTAATTGCTTGAAAATGTGTTTTAATTGTCCCTTTTTTATCATTTATGATTAAACTTACGTGATTGATGGCATCATCTATTACGTCGTGAATATCTATAATTTCCTTACTAATTTCTAATTGATTTTTTTCTAATCTAGATATTCTTAATACATTTTCTACTTGAGTATGCATCCTTTTATTTTCATCTCTTATCATTTTTACATAACGCATCACTTTTTCATTATCACTAATGATTTTTGGATTTTTAATCGAATCTAAAGCCAAATTAATAGTTGCAATTGGCGTTTTAAATTCATGTGTCATATTATTGATAAAATCTGTTTTTATTTCTGATATTTTTTTCTGCTTTATTAACTGATATAATGATCCTGAAAAAGCTACTATTATGATGAAAATGAAAAATAGAGATAATAATAAAATATTAGAAATACCAGATAAAATATGCTTGTTCTTCTTAGGAAAAGTAACATACAATATGAATTCTGGATCATTTTCATAATTAAAAAACAATGGATATTGATAACTATCTGCTTTACTAACTGTATAATAACCAGACTTTAATTTTGTAGCTAAACCATCTGAACCATAAACTCCATATTTAAAATCTAAATCTATATTTCTTTTTCTTAATTCATCTTTTATTGTTGCATTTAATTCTCTATTGCTAATTCTTTGATGAATAGGTTTTATATTGTTATAGTCTTTAAAATAATCATCTATTTGACTTTGCTCCATGTTACTTAATCGCTTGGTAAATGAATATTTTTTTTCATCTACACTAGCAAATAAGTTATCAGGGCCTTTTATTAATCTTGTTTGAAAAAAATCTTTTTTACCAGTAACTCTTTTGTAAATAATGGTGTCATTATCTAAAAAATCTACAGGTATTTCAAAATTCTCTTCTAAAATGGTAGATCCAAATGATAATTTTTGTTTGTTTACGGTATCTATTTCTTGAAAAAATAAACTCTTAATTTGAGCCTCGCTTGCAAGAATTTGTTTGCTTAAAATTCCTTCTAATTTTTTTTCGAAAAGATCTTTTTCTTTAGTATTAATTCTTTCAGCTACACTCCCTAAAGATTTTTGAACTTCATTCTTAAATTGTTCTTTTTTACTTTCTACTGCATTATTAATCCAATACAGTTGCACAGCAATAATTCCGATTAAGGAAATGCTCATTAAAATTACAATAAGGATAAACATTTTCTTACCCATAAATCAAAATTAAACTAATTAAAAATTGAAGTTATTTTTTTTAACGTTGATTAACAATTTCTCTATGGTTTTAAGAGAAATTTAACAAATTAATTGAATATATTTAAACGTATTTACGATTATTTGTTAAAATATTATGGATTTTTTTAACTTGAAGTTGTGTTTTTTTTAAATCATCATTCCAAATTACGTAATTTGATAACAATATTTTTTTGCTTTCATCCCATTGATTTTGCATTCTATTTTCCACTTCATATTTAGAGATATTATCTCTTTGCATTACCCTTTTTAAACGTATAGTTTTATCTGTAAAAACAGTAATTATTTTATCGCAAAGTAAATCAGCTTTTGCTTCAAATAAAATTGCAGCTTCGTATACAATGTAGCTTTTATTTACATTTATTTTTTTAAAATTTAAAAAATGATTTCTAACTTCTGGATGTATGATTTTGTTTAATTTTTGAAGTTTCTCTGGGTTTTTAAAAACAATATTAGAAATGTACTCTCTATTTAAAATATTCTTATTGTAAGCCTTATCTCCAAATTCATCAATAATTTTAGTTTTGATTGTTTTAGAGGAGTTTACTAACTCTTTTGCTTCTTTATCTGCAATATAAATAGCCACATTATTTTGCTCAGCAAACATTTTTGCTACAGTGCTTTTACCACTTCCAATACCACCTGTTAAACCAACTATCATAAGCTATTTACGTATTAAAAAATCAATTTTATTTGGTATTATTTTATAACTTTTAATGTAATCTGGTTTAAAAATAAGTTTAGGTATTAAATAATTTAAATTATCTTCTTTTGTAGCTAAATAATCACATTCAATTTTTAAAGAATTCTCAGAAATTTTATTAAAATTAGAAAGTGCAGTAACAAATTTTACATTAACTTTTTCAGAAAGTGTAGTAATATTGATACTATCTGGTACATTTTTAATTGTAAATGGTACAGTTAAAGAACCTTCTGTAAACTTATCTACTTCTCCTGAAATACTTGCCTTTTTTAACCTTAATTTTAGTCCAGATAAACTACTTGGAATTTCTATATCAACTGTATTTGTAAAATCATTTTTTACATCTATTAAAGAAAGTTCTTTTAAATTTAAAAAGCGTAAAGTATCTATTTGATTTTCTGGACCAGAAACTAAAACAGAATCTGGAGTTATTTTTATTTCATTCAATAAATCGTAACCAATATGAAACTCTAAATCTAAATTAGGCTTTAAGGCAATTTTTTTAGATTTTAAAGATCCTAAATTCAAATAAATTGTATCTATTTCTATGTTTAAAACCTCTATACCAGAAGGAACCTGATTTTTAATAGAAGTAATCTGATTTCTTAATAAAAAATAATATTTAGAATTACCTCTGCTTGTTAATTTAGAGGCATCTAAAGTTATTGATTTTTTATTTATGTTAGAAGTAAATATCTTAAAACCAGTTCCTTTAATAGCAATAGTTAACTCTTGTAAAGGCTTTTCTTGTAATAGTTTGTTTTGTGGAATTTTACTGTAATTAATATTGTAAGTTATTCTACTAGAATATTCTTTAGAGAAAGTTATTAAAAGCCAAATAAAGCCAGAAGCAATAAGAAATATAAAAAAAGTTTTTGGTATTTTATTTTTAGCTTTCAAGTTATTATCATTTTAATGCAATCTAAACAAAATAGATAATAAAAAAAAGAGCTTTTGTAATATTACAAAAGCTCTTTTTTAAAATTTATTTGTTTTACTTTTTTGCTTCTGGCAAATATTTTTTACTTAGTTCCATTGAAATTGCAGAACGTTCAAATTTAATTTTACCTGCTCCTGTTTCTATAGTTACTGTATTATCATTGGTATGTATATCTACAACTTTACCATGAATTCCACTAGAAGTAACTACTTTTGATCCTTTTTTTAATTCAGATTGAAAAGACTTTTCTTTCTTTTGTTTTCTCATTTGAGGTCTTAACATAAAGAAATATAAGACAGCAATCATTGCCAAAAAAGGCAACATGCTAGCTAAGGAACCTGAATCTGCTTGCAATATTAATTTTGTAAAAATCATAAATTAGTTTTCTTTTGGTGAAACCATTCCTTTAAGAGTTAAAATTTCTCTTCCAGATTCAGTATTAGTAATTAATGTAATATTTTTTTGTTGTCTGTTTGTTTTACCACTAGTATTAAATTTAACTTTAATATCTTCTGTTTGTCCTGGCTTTATTGGTGCTTTTGGCCAAACAGGCACTGTACAACCACAAGTAACTTGAGCGTCTGTAATAATTAAATCTGTTTTACCAGAATTAGTTACTTTAAAAACAGTTTCTACTACATCACCTTCTGTAACTGTACCAAAGTCATGCACAGATCTATCAAAAGCAATTAATGCTGCTCCATTTTTAATTTCTACGTCTCTATTTTTTGCGTTTTCTAAATTGTCTGCATTAATTTTTGCAGCTGCTTTACCATTATCGCAAGAAGTTAATACTAATCCACTAACTAAAAAACATACTAGAATTGCTATTTTTTTCATTTTTTAAAAATTTTAGTAAAAATAATAAATTAATTCGCGTTTACAATTTTATAATAAACCTCTTCCTATTTTTTTAATTTTTTTAAGAGATAAATAATCTTTTGATAATTTATCTAAAACTCCATTTATAAAGTAACCACTTTTTTGGGTTGAGTAATCTTTCGCAATTTCTATATACTCATTTATTGTAACTCTAACAGGAATAGATGCAAAGTGTAAAAATTCTGTAATTGCCATTTTAATTAAAATCATATCAATCTCTGCAATTCTTTCTTTTTCCCAATTTGGCGTTTTTTCTGCTATATCTTCTTCAAATGTGTGTTGATGTAGCATTGTTTTTTTAAACAAATCAGAAACAAAATCTTCATCATCTTTATCTTTATATAAAGACCCTAATAAAAATGGTTTATTAGGTTTTTGTTTACTTAAACTTTTTACTACCCAAGTATTTACAAATGGAATATCATCTACCCAAGAAATCATTTTATCCTCATAATACTCAGCTAATTTTTCATTAGGAGCTATTATTTCTTTAAAAAAGTCAATTACAAAAGCTTTATCTACTTTAAAAGAGTTTTCTACAGTATCTAAATATTTTTGATACAGATCACTCTTTTGTAATTCATCAAAAATAATTTTTACATACTCATCATCTAAATCCCAATTTTCTAATTTGTTAACATGTAAATAACTTTCTAAACTAACACTTTCTCTTATTGTATTAATAATTGAGTTGTTTACAAATTTTGTATTGGGCTTTAAATCTTCTGCTGTTGCTAAAATTTTCTTCTTAGAAAGTTCAATCTTTTTAGCTGCTAAATCTTGTACTTTAACTAAAAGCTGAATGTTTAATACGTATAAATCAAACATTTTTAAAATACTATGCTTTAAAAACTTTTCCTCTTTTAAAAGGTCATCATTTTTAGATTGCTGCATAGCATATACAGATTGCATTACTTTTACACGAATGTGTCTTCTGTTTATCATCTTATAAAGAACTTATAGAATTGCTTTTTAATTTTGCAGGACAAAAGTACTATTATTTTAAATTTAGACCTTAATTTTTAAGTCTTTTTTAAGTAAAAAATTCTTTTTTAAACTTGTATCTTCGTCGTCTATTTTAAAACTTTTTAATTGAAAGCTTTACAGTATCTAAATAAATACTTTTCTAAATACAAATGGCGAATACTTTTAGGGCTACTAATTACAGTACTCTCTAAGTTATTGGCATTAAAAATTCCTCAAATTATTCGTAACTCTCTAAACACAGTAGACGAATATAAAAACGGAGCAAATATTACTATTGATGAAGTAAAACACGATTTACTTATTAATGTTCTTATTATTATAGGTGTTGCGCTTTTAAGTGGGTTTTTTACCTTTTTAATGAGACAAACTATAATAGTAACATCTAGATTAATTGAGTTTGATTTAAAAAATGAAATCTATGCTCAATACCAAAGACTATCTCTTAATTTCTATAAACAAAATAGGACTGGAGATTTAATGAACAGAATTAGTGAAGATGTTTCTAAAGTAAGAATGTATGTGGGACCTGCAATTATGTATAGCATGAATATGATTGTGCTTTTCGTAGTTGGTTTTACACAAATGGTTCAAGTTGATTTAAAGCTTACTTTGTATACACTTATTCCTTTTCCTTTATTGTCTGTTTCTATATTTATTTTAAGCAGAGTAATACATAAAAGGAGTACAATTGTACAGGAATATTTATCTAAACTTACCACTTTTAATCAAGAAACTTTTTCTGGAATAGGTGTATTAAAATCTTATGGAATCGAAACTTCTATCATTAGAGATTTTGATGAAATTGCCAATGAAAGCAAAGAGAAAAATATTGATTTACAAAAAGCTAATGCATTGTTTTTTCCAACAATGATTTTACTAATTGGTATTAGTAACCTAATAGTAATTTATGTTGGTGGTATGCAATACATTAATAACGAGATTAAAATTGGTGTAGTTTTAGAATTTTTACTTTATGTAAACATTTTAACTTGGCCTGTTGCTGTTGTTGGCTGGGTAACTTCTATGATTCAACAAGCTGAAGCTTCACAAGCAAGAATTAATGAATTTTTAGACGAAAAACCAGAAATCAGCAACACCAATCCAAATGCCTCAGAAATAAATGGTAAGGTTGAATTTAAAAATGTTAGTTTTACTTATGATGATACTAATATAACTGCCTTAAAGAATATAAATCTTACAGTTGAATCTGGAGAAACTTTAGCCATTTTAGGAAAAACTGGTTCTGGTAAATCAACTATTATAGAGCTTGTGGCTAGACTTTATGATACTACTGAAGGAGAAATATTTTTGGATGATATTAGTATCGAAAAAGTAAATTTAAACGATTTAAGAAATCAAATAGGCTTTGTACCTCAAGATCCATTTTTATTTTCTGATTCTATAGGAAACAATATAAAATTTGGTAAGCAAGATGCTACAGAAGAAGAAATAATTACTGCAGCTAAAAATGCTGATGTACATAAAAACATTGTTGAATTTTCTAAAGGATATAAAACTGTTTTAGGTGAAAGAGGTGTTACACTTTCTGGAGGTCAAAAACAAAGAGTCTCTATTGCTAGAGCAATTATTAAAAATCCAAAAATTCTAATTTTTGACGACTGTTTATCTGCTGTAGACACAGAAACCGAAGAAAAAATACTATCAAATTTAGAAAGAGTTTCTAAAAGTAAAACTACATTTATCATAAGTCATAGAGTGTCATCTGCTAAAAATGCAGATAAAATAATTGTTTTAGACGATGGTAAAATTATACAACAAGGAACTCACAATCAATTAGTAAACCAAGAAGGATACTATAAAGATTTATATGAACAACAACTTTTAGAAAAAGAAAATTAATCTTACGCTTTGCCAAGTAAAATATTTTATTAGATTTGTGTTTGTAACTGATTAATGATAACGATTATTTAAAAATTATGGCTGAGAGAGTTGAACAGGAAGAAATTTTTTCACAAGTTTTAAGAGCTGGAAGAAGAACCTATTTTTTTGATGTAAGAGCAACAAAAGCAGAAGACTATTATTTAACTATAACAGAAAGCAAAAAATTTACTCACGATGATGGTTCTTTCCATTATCAAAAGCATAAAATATATCTTTATAAAGAAGACTTTACAGACTTTAAAGAGATGTTAAAAAAAGCAACAGATTATATTGTTGATGAAAAAGGTGATGAAGTGATTAGCGAACGTCATCAAAAAGACTTCAAAAAAGAAGAAACATCAACAGAACAAAAATCTACAGAAAGTTTTACAGATATTTCTTTTGACGATATTTAGTCTTCAAGAAAATTTTCTATATAATTTTACGTATTAATTCAAATTCGATTTACACTAAAAACCGTAAGCTTAATTGCTTGCGGTTTTTTATTGTAATACGTTTTTCATTGTGGCAGTTTTAGAAATAGTTTCTTGCCACTCTTTTAAAGGGTTACTATCTTTAGTAATTCCACCTCCAACATAAATAGAAGCGATATTGTTAGTTACCTCCATACATCTTAAATTAACAAAAAGATGAGATGAATTTTGGTCATCTACTTTATTAATTTCACCTAAAAAACCAGTGTAAAAGCTTCTTGTATAATTTTCATTTTGTAAAATAAATGCTTTTGCTTTTTCTCTTGGCAAACCACAAACTGCTGGTGTTGGGTGCAATGCTTTTATTAAACTAATAAAAGACGAACTTTTACTCAGTTCTCCTTTAACTTTTGATTTTAAGTGTAGTAATGTTCCTGCCTTTACTGTTTTCGCTTTTTCTATAAATATATTTTCTGCTATGTCTTTAATTTGATTTTCTATAAAATCTGTTACTAATTGCTGTTCTTCAATTTCTTTATTTCCCCAAACTACATTTTCTTCATTCTTGTAGGGTTGAGTGCCAGCTAAAGACATGGTTTTAAAATTATTATCTTTTATTTCTAATAACGTTTCTGGAGTTGCACCAAACCATAAACCTATTTTTGGATGATACCAAACATATACAAAAGCAGTTTTATATTTATTAAGAAGTTTTTGATAGATTGTAATAATATTAAATTCGTTTAATTGTAATTGTTCTTTTCTAGAAACTACAATTTTTTTAAGATCCGAATTTTCAATTTGATTTATTGCTTTCTCTACCAATGCTATATGTTCTTCTTTAGATGCATTATTTTCAGTAAATGAAAAATTTTCAAAAATATTTGCAGAACCAATATAATCCTCTTCAAAAGATTCAGCTTCTTTATCTAAAAAAAGTATTGTATTTCTTTGATCGTCAAAGGGAGCAAAAACAAAACCAGACTCAGTAAAAGAAGATGTAAAAACTAAATCATCAGTTTTTAAAAATTTACCAAAAACCTTATTTTCATTGGGTTTTCTGTAGGCTACAAATGGTAATTTTAGATGATAGTTTTTATTAATTTTATCAAAAATCTTCAAATCAATAATTTTTCTAATTAATTTTTATCTAAAACTATATTGGTTAGTTTACATAAAGAAATAAGATTTTGTGCTTCATCTTCTATTCTAATTTCCCAAAGATGAGTAGTTCTTCCTTTATGAATAGGTTTTGCAATACCAAAAACAGTACCTTCTTTTTTACTTTTTAAATGATTTATACTTAGCTCAATACCTTTAACTATTTTGCTTTTTGTATCTATAAATAAAGCTGAAGCACAGCTTCCAACAGTTTCTGCTAAAGCAGCTGTTGCTCCACCATGTAAAATTCCATAAGGTTGATGTACTTTAGCATTAACAGGCATTTTAGCCATAACCATATTTTCATCAACATCTACAAACTCAATACTTAATGTTTCCATTAACGTATTTTTGTTCATACTATTTAAAATAGAGAGTGTTTTTTGTTTATCCATTTATAAAGATTTACAGAGTAAAAATACGCATAAAATGTTGTATTTTTGTTAACTAATTCCCAACAAAAAATATGTATAAAGTACGCGTTATTTTAGATACTAAAGAAGATGTTATAAGAACTATTTTAGTTGATGATCATATAAATCTTGAAACTTTACACAATACAATTACCAATGCTTTTGGTTTTGATGGCCAAGAAATGGCTTCTTTCTATAGAACTGATGATGAATGGAACCAAGGTGAAGAAATTCCTTTGTTTAATATGGCTGAAGCAGGTGAAGAAGTTTCTATGCAAACCTGTATTTTAAATGAAACTTTACCTCTAGAAAATGATAAGCTTATTTATGTTTATGATTTTCTAAATATGTGGACATTTTATGTAGATGTTGTAGAAATAAATTCAGAAAAAAGAGAAGATTTACCACAAACTATATTAACAGT
>Ga0209652_1001242_pt1 | contig 20966 bp, 17 predicted proteins | sample SaaInl74LU_5_DNA_FD_184641 | JGI IMG/M metagenome (GOLD analysis project Ga0209652, IMG submission 184641) | Marine microbial communities from expanding oxygen minimum zones in the Saanich Inlet - ESP_74LU_5_DNA (SPAdes) (version 2) | ecosystem: Environmental > Aquatic > Marine > Intertidal zone... | reverse complement strand
GTGCTGGACGTAGCGTAGGGAGGATGGATAACGGCTACTTTTTGACATGGTGGTGAGCGTTGAGCTGTCATTTCAATTCCTACGTGGCTTTGTACCAGGACTCCCGTAGAAATTCTATGAACTCGTTACGAACTCGTTACGAACTCGTTACAAACTCGCAAAAAAGTTTTTTTTCAATTGTTACACAACGCGTAGTATCTTCTTGGATTTTGGATTCGGGCCCTGGCGTTCGTAGATAAGTTTTACCATACCACTACTGATGGCCTATGTGAATGTAAGCCTAATGGCCAGCACGAAGCATCATTCGAACATTGCGTTACAATCTGAAGCGACGTCCTCGCTACTCTCTCGTTGTCCAACATGGGACGGATCAGGGCACTGCCATCAGGTGTAGCCAACCACGTCAGAGCGAGCCAGGTGATCGGTTCCATCGAGAGGGGCGTCGAAGAGCTGCTCCAAAATTCAATTACCCACGCGTCAGCAAAATGCGTATCCGTTACGATGGGGAAGAAACCAAACGATGATTTCGTTGTCGTAGTTGAAGATGACGGTGTAGGTATTGACAACGAATCGATGCGCACGTTGATTGGGACCGAGGCATGCTGCAGTGATGCGGTCACTGTGTTTGGCAATCAAGGAAGAGGCGACTCGCTTCGATCTATCGCTGCTCTCTGCGTAGAAGTTAAGATTGAAAGCACCTTCAAGTCAAAGAATGGGAATATAAGCAGCAGCAAAGTTATCCAAAATGGGGTGACTGTGTCATTTGAAGATTCTACCGGTCATGGATCTTCCTCCTCTTCAATTCTTCCAATCGTACGATCCAACCCAAGAAACAATACGGGGACTCTCATTACTCTCCGCAACATGTTTCAGCAGTTTGCTGTTCGTCGCAAGTATCATCACTCGAAAGATCTACTTGCTGCAGTCCGTTCAATGATGAGCACTTTGGCACTGATATATCCTCTTGTTTCTTTCAAACTTGTTGATGGAGAAACGGGAAAGGTAGACACAATGTCCGATGCTCCTGGGATTGCGAGTAATTTCTCTGGGTCTCTCTCGTGCAGAGTGCAACATCAGCATGGCTTCTCCGCAACGCTAGAAGATGAAGCAAGTGCACTTGTTGAAAGGATGGACGAGATGAATTCAGATGAGGATTCCATGGGACGACGTTCAATAAAGTTGGCTGGAGAAGATTGTAATGCCTTTCGTGCCTTTGGAGTGATCCATCTTTTCGATGATGAAACAGTTTGTTCAGGGCGAAAGATGCAACTGCAAATCGCTGTTAATGGACGGCCATCGGCTCAAGCAAAACAGCTTGCCGAGATTATTCAAGACAATATCAAGAAATACTTTGGTGGTAATTCTTGTGAGTCCATCGTGTTCCATCCATCAGCATTCATCACACTTGACATGAACTATTTGCATTTATACATTGACTCAATACTTTTATCAATAATCCTCACACAGATACAACGGCTGGCTTCGTTCACATAGCCGCCAAAGAGAGCGAGCTGGTGATCAAGGAGTCAGCAGCTATGGAGAATGTGTCTGACTTGGGTAGGATGTCCAAATTCCTTGCGATAATGATTGCAAGGACAGCCGATGGCAAATCATTGGGAAGATACAACCATCATTCTACAGATGCAGATTCAGAGGACAATGGCAACAGTCATAGTCGTATTGTGAAAGGACAGTATATCACAGCAAAAGCAGCAGCCAGCAAACTACCTGTTCTCCATCAAACTTCTCCACAACAACAAAGCTCTCCATTCTCAAATATCTTCGGCGAGAACTGTCCTCTGAATCGTATGGAAGATGGAAAGAGTAACGTCTCATTTGATGATGCATTTCTCGATGAATCAACCACAATCGAGGATATGATGGATACTTCTCACTCTTATGATGATATCGAAGAAGTAGTGCCATCCATGTCATGGACGAGAAACCGCATCAAGACTCTCAACTCGACAATTGCAGAGCTCGTCCCATCGTCTGGATCAAAAGCTCATACAATTGCTTTTACAAAAGAAATGCTTACCTCGGCAGAGGTCATATCGCAAGTTGACTCATCCTTCATCACTCTCAAAATGGGTAGTCTCATATGCGCTGTGGATCAACATGCCGCTGATGAGAGGGTTTCTTTGGAGGCCTTGGAAAACGCTTTGTTCAGGACTGACTCACACGATGCAATGATAATCAGCTTGACCAAGCGACAGCTGCAAGTTGGCGACATCCTCAAGTCTTGCCCTGTCGCTCCATCAAGAACTGTAATGCTGACAATGAGTCAAATGACAACCGCCCGGCATTACTACTCTTTGCTTCATAAATGGAAGTTCTCTTTCGAAGAATCAATCACGGAAGAGAGAACCATCATTATACGTGGACTTCCATCTGTATGCGGAAGAGTGGCCCAAACAAATGATTTGTTGGAATTTCTGAACGATTTGGGGGGTTTGGCTGGAGGCTCTTCGATCAAGCCCAAGTTTGTAAGCAGAGTACTCGCATCGAATGCCTGTCGTTACGCTACAATGTTCGGAGACGCACTGACATTGCAGCAATGTGAAAAGCTCATCGACGCTTTGTCGAAATGTCAACTGCCCTTCGTCTGTGCCCACGGTCGCCCATCTATTATCCCATTGATTGATATGAGTCAAGGATCATCGACGAACGAAAAGACAGTTCGCAACAGTACTCAAGAAGCCGATCAAAAATGGGGACCGACACGAGTTCGACGCCAGAACAAGTACTCTTAGTAGTGAACGCCTTAGGTCTATGTAAAATGCATATATATTTGGGGGCTATAACAATCTGGTCAAGCTTTGTGCCCTCGGCTCGCATCGATTCGTGGTGTGTGACTTCATCGTGTCTTACGAACATTTATTGAGTAGTCGTAGTCATTATCCGCTTCGTGATACTTCATATCCGTCGGCTCGCCACAACATCTGCTCCTTCGTCGCTAGCTACTAAGGTAACGTTCGTGCAAGTATCGGACAAACTCATCTACGATGGCAGTTCTTTTTGTGGCAAATCTTACTGCTTGCAACAATATCTGCAGCGAACTTCTATTCAAGCATTTTGAACTTTCTGCAGATTCTTGCCTATCTTCTTGTTGTCATGTTGGGATAATATTCTCCGAGGTATTTGTCCCTCTCCCTTCGTCTCGCTAGCCTCTCTTCTTCTTCTCGGGCACTCCTCCTTTTCCTCCTTCTTACACGACTTTCAGTCCGGGCATGACCTGTCGAGCGAGATTTGGATCTGTGAGAATGAGAGTGACGAGATCTCGAGTGAGATCCCTCAAGATTGCTGCGTTCTTCTCTGCGTGAATGATGTCGTCTGCGAGAAGATGATTGGTGGCTGTTGGAAGATGGACCATTTCTTCCGCTATGCCCCGTGCTTGCAAAGGGTGTATCGTTTTCGGATTTGAGCTTAAACTTTCGACGTAGCCTTCGCAATTCGAATTTCCTAATGATAGCTCTCCTCTTGCGACGACGATGTTCAAAGTATACAGCTACAATAAGTAGCAACGCGGTGACAATGCAGCCAGAAACGACGCCGTAAGGAATGGGTGGGACGTAGTACCACCTATAAACATTGGCTTGAGTCGAAAATAATGCATCTCTATTCCCGGCTGGATCCACAGCTCTGACATACAATGTGTACCAGCCTCTTCCTGGACCGCCTTTCTTATTGTCCAACCAGGCAACGTTTACTCCTCGTTGCTTTGTGGTAATCAGCCAAGGAGTGATCTCAGTCTCATCCCGCATGATTTTGTACTCGAATACGTGTGCTCCAGCCTCGTCGCTATCGAAATAGAATTGAAACTGCGGAGAACGAGATCTTGGTTTTGTTGTAATGACAGCTTTTGGATTTTTCTCGTCCCTAGTCCAAGAATCTCGGTGAAGGATCATATCATCATGTCCAACCCCACCCATGACGACAACTTTGCTATCGATAAATTCTGCAGCGCCCATGTACCGACTGGCTGGTACTTGTAGACAAAAGGTCTCTTGTATGATACTGGATACATTGTGCAAACCTTGTGGTACATCTACATCACCCAGCCCAAACACGTCAACAACGGACACATCAGATATTGGGCTACATCCATCCCAGTCGCCTCTCTCGCAAGGTTTGGTATCATCTCCTACTCCACAGAACGATGACTTGGATGCTGACTCAATCTGAAGCTTTTCAGTTTTCCAACCATCGTCAACCCGAGAATTTGTAGGCGCTGTTACTGAGCACTTCTTGACAAGAGATATTGCTATTTCACGCAGTAAGCATATGTTTGGGACAGCTGTTACCGTCCTTCCTGGATAGTCAAATCCTCTCAATTTAAGAATAGTGTACAAGTCTGCCGATACGAGATCACCGACTGTCCTGACCCCAACTGATTCCATTACGTCGAGATCTGATCGATCAACAATAGAGTTACGAACATGAGGTGTAAACTTGGAGAGTTGACCATCAATGCCAACCAGAGGCAGGTGGAAGCGTTTCAATTTAGATAATGGTGATGCAACGCTCACAAAAGCATCATTGGCTTGGTTCTCAGATGAATTGGTGGTTTCCAATTGAACGTCATTTATCCACTCCTCATCTGGATCAAGGCTCCACGTCCAAACATCTGAAAATATAGAAGAAGCATTCTTCCCGCCCATCAGGTACACACGATGACGGAACGCGTTATTCGACGAAGGTGGCTCGTAGACTACTGTGTGACCCGACCTTTCGTGCCACTCTGCATTTGAAGTTAACATATTCCAGTCAGAATCATTTGGTAGACATGACGCATCAGTCACGCAGCCCTCACAGCACGGCTCGGTTGGCAAAGATACTTGCCACACATCATTTAAATATGTGGTGTGTCTTGCCACAGGGTTGAACGTTTCACCACCGAATATCATCAGCCGATCTTCCACCACCACAGCTTTGTGACTGCCCCTCCCGATGTATGCATTATTGCTGTTGCCAAAAGCTTTCTTGATCTGAATCCAGGTTATCCCTCCGTCGGAACTCATCCAAGCATCGTCCATTGCCAGTTTGTAGCCATCGGCAGGTCCACAAGAGCGATTTGCACAAAAGGCTTGTTTGACGTTAATAAAGCCACCCACAACATAAATAACATCTTGCGAAATAACTGAACCATCATCCTGAATTGAGAAACGATGTTGAATAGCAACGGCGTGATTCTCACGAGGGCTAAACATTGGACACATACAAACTTTCTCGCGTGTATTATTCCCCAGCACTTTACACTCGGCAACTCCATAACATTCTGAGGATTTGTAGCATTTACTACCAGCTGAGCCGACTAACTTTGTCATTTGTGGATCAGAGATATCTCTCGACCAAACTTCAGTTTGTAACAAAACATCTTCCTGCGGATCTCTACACCCTGGATTCACAAGTTTCCAATTCACTCCATCATCGGAATCCCAAATGTCATTTTTCAGTACATGTTCTTCCCTAATGGTCGAATGCTCTTGAACTGTTTCGATCCGCTTTTGATTTCCAAGACCTCCAACAAGCTTGTTGTTTTGCAGCCTTGCGTATTCCCTTGCACGACCACCAATGACTACAATTTTATTGTTTGCAACAACTGCACCGTGTCCTCTTCGTGGAGACCACATGTTATCTTTCTTCCAAATACCTTGGGCATGGCAACCAGGGATATTCATGTCCTTGTAGCAAAAATGTGGAGGCTCATCACAAAAAGTGCGATCTGGCAATAGGAGAGTGTAATCCATCTTGTCAATGATGGACTCTTGACAAGCAATCCATTCATCATTGGACAATGGCTCTGAAAACCGCGGTCCCGATGACCAGGTAGCTGGAGCAATTCTGCCCGGGGTAGCTTCACGCCAAGTCATTTGTGACCGTATCAGTTGTGGATTCAGCAATTTATCATCAACGAAATATCTATCATCGACCTGCCACGATGCTTGTGAGCCGGACGTTAATTCACCAATCCATACATCATTTCTCAACTTTCCTGTAGTCATACCAGTTTCCATAGCCGACGTTATATTTGGGAGGCTATCATCACCCCCCAGCAAGATAATTACGGGATTTGCACCTTGAGCCCGTTCTGAATTCTCCTCCTCTGTCAAATAACTTCGAGTAATTGATTGATTGAAGACGACAATGGCGTGGCCCCATCGACCAGACCACATATTCTTTTGCCATTGCTCTGGAGTATAAGGCGTCGCCGTGTTTTGAGCTCTTTCACCGGCCAATTGTGCCCAATTATTGGCTCCCTCGACCCAAATCAGCATTGGGAATACGGCGATGGCCCACAAATGCCAATTCATGACAAGATTCAGAGGAAGGACAACTCTTCAGTCCTCTCATCACCATTTTCTTTCTGTTCGGTTGCGCTCTCCATGCTGCACAATGAACGAAGTTCCGCGTTCGAAAAAGATGAAGACGATCAACTTTTCTCAATAAAAGTCCCGGGCGCGCCTTTTGTGCCTGAAGGGTGATGCTTCATTCAAATTAAATTCGGCCTCAGCTATACTAACCGACTCAGACACTCTCATTATCTCATAAACAGTTGCTGTTGGGGTGTTACTCCTCCTCCTCCTGCTGCTGCTCCCTTTCTCTCTCGACTTCCTCAGTCACTTCGCGAATGATTTGCTCGGATATTTCTTCTCCTTCTTCAGTCCATCTCTTTCGATTTTCTTTGGCAAAATATTCAAAGACAGATCCGGCAGATCCAAATACACCACACTTGCTCATCTTTTGTGACAGAGGTATTATGTAATGAGAGAAGAAACCAATTTGGTTTTCGTACCAGTTCTCAGATGGATCGAAGGATAATCGCCCACGTAATCGCGCAACGAAAAACTCTTTGAATAGCCGTCGATTCCACTTGACGAAGACGTTAAAACTTTGCATAGTATGAGCAACGTCTGCCACATTCATCATTGTTTCTAGTACAGCATGCTGCTGCAATTGATCTGAATCTCGATAAGCCTCGATTAGCATTCCAGAAAAGTCCATACTCGTTCGAATCCCAAGCCGACGCGATCGTCGCTCATTGGCAAATTCCAACGCTGTAGCCTCGGATGTAAACATGGTAAACCGTCTCAGCTTGGCAGCCTGCTTCAACTCTGCCGACTTGATTTCTAAAATTTGAGGCTTCTCCTTTTGATTCACTTCAGGAGGTGGAAATGCGGCATTCCATCGACTCTTCACAATTTGCAGTCGCTCCTGATCGGATATATCAGTCACCATGACCATACCAATCACCTTTTTACGGAAGAGTTTGCGTTCTTCAGGCGTCGGCCCGATGCATCGCTTTAATAATTGGAACTCTTCCTTTTGTAGTAATGAAAATGCCAATTGAAGTGAATTCTGTTCAGTCACGCTGACATCGTTGTGTAAGATGGCCAACTCATCCTCTTCTTCGATCAATACCGAATTTGGGACGCCAGTATGTCCTGGATGAGAGAGAGAGAGAGGTGGCGCAAGTCGAAACAAATGAGTGACAATGAATACAATGTTCACGGAAGAAGGAGGAGCACAGAGAATCCCGACAGTGCACCATAAACTATACACATCTCTACTCACCAACATCATGAATCAAGGCAGAGAAAACCATAGCAAACCGTATAGCAGGATCTTCACTAATCCGAAACGAAAGATGTTCCGCACGTCTACGATGTCCATCACTATCCCCCGCCGAATCATTACAATCCGTAGAACTACGACGAGACTGCACGCCAAATGCGGAAGAGGCAATATCCTGAGCCGACAAACGTCGTTTCGCAACCACATTCAAATCATCCGCAGAAGTTACCATCGATAGTAACTTATTCATTGACAAGAACACATGAGTGGCATGCTCAAATGAATGAAATCCAACATTATTATGCAACCGTCCTATACAAGCCACATACTCCCGCAACGAATCCATAATCTCATCTGCCAAGACATAATTCCCAAATTCCAAATCCAACTTTAGAAAATCAAGCATGGATGATCCACCATCGTATTCCTCCCCATTATTCTGTTTCATTCTCCGATCCTTGTTCAGTCGATAAATGAGTAATTCGGTAAGACGTGCAGCTAGAACTGCAGTAAGTTGTTCTACCATTAAATCAAAGTCGTTCGTGGCACACAGGGGGTATTCCCCATTCCCAATTTCATGCCATCGTTGATTGGTTAATCGATAATAGAGTGGGAGATTTATGTCCTCTTGAGATCGTTGCGAGTCATCAATATTTTTGAAGGATGAGGTGGGGGAAGTGCCTGACCAGCTGCCATCTAGATCGATGTGTGGGGATGAGACTTGTCGTTGAAAGCGTGAGGGAGTAGGGGGGGATTTATTGGCAGTACTGCAACTGTTGTTCGCGGTAACTTCTTCAGCCTCTGCATCTGTAACACTTGTTCTCATTGTTATCCTTGCTCTGGTCATTTCATCTGTTTGTTGCTCACTTTGATGGTTCTCTACACGCCGTGGAGTAAAGGGAGGGCAGCTGTTGTTGTTGTTGTTGTTGTTGTTGTTGCTGCTGCTGCCACCATTCGCCGTTGCTTTGCGTTTGGGCGCATACATGTGAAGCGAACCTCCATTGGCGGCGGCACCACCTTGGTCTCTCTTGAAGACAAAGGTTACTGTAGGTTCTTCAGAGTCACTCATCTCGTAATTATTGGCGATGTCCTATTTTGATATTCAAGTTGCTGGTTGCTGTGTTGACAGAAGTTTGCCAACTCTCTCTCTCTACTTCGCGGCTTATCTAATAAATTGCAACTTATTTTCATGCATATAATCAGCCCACGACGACCTCCGTCTGTTCACCTATGGTACTCGCGTCAAAGATGTCACCTCTTTTGTACTCGCTCGGGGTACAATAGTCCAGCAGCACTGTAACTCAATTCGGTGAGCGGTTTTGATAATGATCATAAGGCTGTCGGGTCATTGTAGTCATAGTTTCCACGATAACCGCGGCTAACTTGAAGGCACATCATCGGGAGACTTTTATTGGTTCTGGTTTTGATGCGATAAAAAGATACCATCCGTGACACGTTTGGGTGCCGGTTATGTGTGTGTCAACACTCGTCTGTCATTAGAGTTCCAAGTGTCATGTGTCATCATCTCAATCTTCCACTTTCCACTTCATTTGAGGTTGAAGATGACGGGTGCCCTACGCCTCCTCGAAGCCGCCGTGCTACTCTCCGCAACGCAATATGCGGCAGCATACACTCCCGCATCAATGTCCAACTCACCGCGATGGTCATCATCCTCATCTCTCTTCTCCGCTGCAGCACAAGACGTCGACAGCAGCACCACAGCCGCAGCAGCAACCACCACCACCGACGATGAAGATCACATCACCACACGTGATCTCCTCTCACTAGACTACATCCGATCCACACTCATTCGTCAAGAAGAAACCATTATTTTTGCATTAATTGAACGTGCGCAGTTTCGACAAAATCGACAAGTGTATGAAAAGGGTGGTGTGTCTGGATTGGAGGGGGATACAAGTTTTTTGGAGTTCATGTTGAGTGGAACGGTGAGTTTTGTGGTGAATCATCTTTGAGTGTTATTTGAGTGCAATACGCTGCATACTCTGATCAGAGGGACCGCAAAAAAATATGCTATTAGCATCATTTCGACTAGCTTACTAACTTTCTATCTGCACCATAAAGGAAAAACTCCACAGTGCCGTCCGTCGCTACGAATCACCGGAGGAACACGCCTTCTTCCCCCATCTACTACCCGAATTCAACGACTCCATGGAGCACCTCGATTATCCCGACCTACTAGCCAACGATCCAGCCATCAACGCACTCAATTGGAATCCAATACTCTACGAAAAATACATCAACGTCATCGTCCCTGCTATTGCGGCCAATGGAGATGATGAACAATATGGTTCCACGTGTGTGACTGATACAGCCGCACTACAAGCATTGAGTAAACGAATTCACTACGGAAAGTTTGTAGCAGAGAGTAAATATTTGAGTAATCCAGAGGGATTCCAACAATTGGTCGATGCAGGTGATGCAGAGGGCGTGATGGAATTATTAACAAATGCCAAGGTCGAAGAGCAGGTGTTGACACGAGCACGGCTCAAGGCTACGACATACGGGAGGGAGCCCATGCTATCCAGTTTCCCAATGACACGCGATGCATCAAATGGTGGGAATGATTCCACATCAATCATTGCCGCGGCGGCAGCAATGGCAGTAGTAGCGGCAGTGGAGGCAATGCAAGATTCCACAGAAGATAATGGTCTTGACAAAATAAAAGGAAAGGTCGATCCAGCAATCATTGAAGCTATTTATCGTGAATTGATTATCCCAATGACGAAGGATATTGAGGTGGCGTATTTGTTTTTGAGGTGTGGGAGGGAGCCACCGACGGAGTATGCTGCGGATAGGATGAGTATTGATGTTGCAAAGCTTAGTCCGAGAAAAGCAATATAACTAACTTGTTATTGACACAAATATACTGTGGTTGTCGTGTGTTGTGTTAATGTAGAAATGTGACGAGTTACAAACTCATACAAATCGACATGAATCACAAATGCAACCGACTATTTCCTATTATCTAATCATGGGTCTAGTTGCCGTAAAGGTGGCGAAGACGGAAAGAAATGTTTAGGAGACGGAGGCGGTGAATTTCGTTCTGATATTTGACGATGCAATACCCCACTTGGTTGTCTATCCAGAATTGGTGTTATTGGACGGTCAACTGATGTTTGTCGATCTAATATGCCAGAAGGTTGTCGAAGCATCGATGGCATTGTTTGGTCACTAACAGATATTGCTTCAGTCAATATTGGATGCTCTTCATTATTTGTATCAACGGATACTTCTGTTGAAGTTGACTCGTTCAATACCAGGTCTCCAATTTCAGCATCCAAATCTTTTACCTCGTCATCGTTCTTTACAGTGATTGGTGATGTGTTCTCTGATTGTATAAATGCCCTCAAGTGGACTATCCAGCGAAATAAAAAGATGATGCCAACAAAAGATGCGATGATTCTCCATCTATCATTTGTTTCTGGATTGCGGAGCGTTGCTATCTCAGATGCTCCCCCTACACAAAATCCCGAAACAGTGTCAAGTTAGCAAGTTAGCAAATCAACGCAAAATATGCATTCTTTTCATGTATCACACAATAAATAAGCACTTACACACTGCCCCAGCCGCTCCCAGCACCTCAAGAATAAACGTCACTATAAAAGCATCATAGAATCGAAGCGCAGTCAACAAAAACGTCGTAGGATCAACCCACCGTCCCGAAAAGCAGAGACAGTATGCTGACATCTGAAACATCCAACGAATCAGAAAGATGCACCCAACAACGAGAGACGCTATTCTCCACTCTGATGTAGTTGCAGCATTGCGAAGCGTGAGCACTTCAGAGCTACCCCAAACAGCTCCTCCACCACCGAGAACTTGTAAGATGAACTTTGACGCGTGTATTTGAGCAAATTCCAATCGATGTGTTCGTCTGTGGTGTTCTTTGGGTATCACGAATTCTCCACCAGTTTGAAACCGATGCTTTGCATGCCAATAATATCTGATTAAGAAGATACATCCAATGATAGTTGCATAGATCCGACTGATTCGATTGCCCTCTTCAGACGTTCGGAGAAAGAACATGTCGCAGTTACCCCAAACTGCTCCAGCCGCTCCCAAGACTTCGAGCAGGAATTTGGCTGCGATAATTTGAACATATGCCAATGATGTAAGTGGAGTAGTGTTGTGTCGTCGTCGCCAGTCGCAGCATCCGTGCAAGCAGCGGCGACGAGTTTCATGGAGTAACCTCCTTAACATATCTTTGGTGGACAGCAACGCAACCCTTCAAGTGTATTAGCAATGATTACAATACAAGAGAATGATAATGCATCGCAAAAATTCCAACTCCCGCAACGCAACCGCGAACGAATCGAAGTTTCTACATGCTGTCACATCAATGCTGCGACAATAACTGAATGTAATGGATAACAAATGTAGCGGATTTGATTGCAAAAATGCAAATCAATAGCATTAGCAACGATTATTCGACTAAAAGCTAACATCAAACGACCTGTTGCAATAATATGGCTACTGACGGAACGAGCTCGTTAATAATGTCTAGCGGCGGTGTTAGCGCCGTGGAGACGAAGGAGGAGACACAACAACTTGACCAAAATGTAGAACTAAAGCGCCTCAAACAAGAGTGCTCCGAAATGATAAATACTCTCAAGGCCCTCCACGACGAAGAAAAGAGGCTCCGCGAGGGAAATCACATTCTAGCACAACAGGCTGTTATAATGGGATGCACTGCTGGGTTCGATGCAGGTGCAAGAAGAGGAGCGGGGAGGAAACGGCCGGCATCTGCGTCATCAAATAATTCAGCGGCAAAGAAGGCGGCAGTATCGAAACCATCAAATAATACAGCACCAACACCCCCTCCTGGGCCCGTTGTGAATGCGCAAGGGGCGGGTGCATCACCTTCAAAAGCACCAATAAGCGTCAAGGTGGGGGCAGCAGCATCCAATCAACCAAATTTGAGGGCTAAATGTGAACACATACTTCAAGTGATTTATCGACATGGCATCTTCACGAACTTGACCCATCCTGCACGGATTGCCGAGGGTTTTGTCGACTTGACCATACATATGCGAGTCATTCAAAAGAAGATTGAAAGTAATGCATTCGCATCATCGTTTGATCTATTCAAAGCTGATGTACGACAAATGTTCGATAGTTGTCTACAGGGAAGTCAGGAGGGGGGTCTGTTTCATGATGTGATAAAAGATTTGAAGAAGTCGTATGAGTTTGCATTGGCAAATATCGACTGAAAACCACTACACGATAATTATTTGAATACATTATAATCAACGTTTCTATATCAAGAAGAAATGATTTACACTCTATATCTCAAATAATAAATGGCCAGGCAAAAATACAATGCCTGCATTCCAAAATGTGGTTAGTTCTCTCCATACTTGTCACGGAACGTAGAGATACCCGTTCCACTCTTGACACATGCTGCACTTTGTTTGGATTCCCAATTCTCATCATTTTCTCTGACATACTTGTCGGCTTTGATCAATGCTGCAGTCTTTTTGCGAGCCGCCTTTGCTGCTTCCTTTTCCTTCCGTTCCTTCTCTTCCATTAGCAACCGAGCCTTTTGCTTCTCAGAGAGTTTTTCAGTAGTAGAAGATGATGATGAAGCAGGTTGTGGGCGTTTGCTGGGCAGGATTCCCTCTGAACTCTTCTTCTCCTCTTTAAATGACGGATTAACGTCTTTTGGCGTCAGCATTTCGAGGGCATTGTTGAGTTCCACCAGTGAGGATTGCATGTGTGAAATATCAATGGTCTTTGTTGCGTCAATGCGGAGATATTCTTCTCCGTCGCTGTCTGTAACTTGCGAGAAGCCAATGGCTTTCATGTAATCAATTGCCGATGGACACGGTGTAATTTTAGCCTTTACTTTTTCATTGCTAAGTTTGAGTTGTCGGAATTTTGGATCGGCACTTTTTAGAGGATCTGCGAGATTTTTGACTACAATGCGCAGTGTTTTCAGCTGGGGTTGTTATGCACAATATCATATGAGGCAAGTTGAGAGGAATCGGGACGCATAGAGGTATGTTAGAGAGGGTGTTGAGTCATGATGAAAGTGTTCTTCGAAGTCAACGGTGCAGGCAACTTACGCAGGCAATTTTCTGCTCTGTTGTGGCGGTTGCGACGATCAACTCCTGCAGGTGAGTTCCTGGTGCGGCAAAGGCAGACATTGTAGTAGTTAACAGATTAATTATGTTCGAAAAGTATCGGCCCTTTTCGAACAAGAACAAACAGCCAATAGCAACGTGGCCAAATTTTGGCGCGCACCATCAACCATCATCTCTTCGTCATTTCGAGGCCATCATATAATGCTGGTTGATGTGTTGACTGTGTTGACACTTGCGATGGCTGGCCAAAGATGATGATTGGAAGGAAGTACGACGCTCCTATCATTGCTTTACTGCTGCTAAGCTTTCGAGTGTTTGCATTCGTAAGCGACTCATCATGCCATCGGCGGAGGACATACACATCACTATCCTTCTCTGATAATGAAGTAGTGACCACTACTCCTATGCAACTCCTGTCAGCGGAGAAGCTCAATGAAATTGAGACTTTGGTACGACAAAGATCAGAAGCGAGGTGGGATGGAGACTATAAACGTGCAGATGAGTTGCGTGACGTGATAGATCAGATATGTGTGACGATTTCATTGAATCAACTGCAATCTGCTATTGACCTAGAAAATGATCTTGAGTATAAAATTGTCACTACTGATCTTCCTCGGTCTCAAGGTGGAGGGTCGACTTGGGAGCTGCAGCCAATTAACAATCCTCTATTCAACAATGCAAAAAGTGAAGATAATGTGCTACAGCTGGCACATGCCGCATTGGGGATGGTTGTATCAACATCAGAACGAGGTGTAGATGTCAACGAGGAAGATTTAGATAGATTAGTATCCCGCATAGAAGCTCGATTACAGACATTACAACAGCGCAAAGCAATGGGTACCTTCTTTCCTGGAACTGCTGCTGCTGGGGAGCTACATGGAAGAAAGGCAGCTGATGCAGCCTTCTGGTTGAGCCTTGCTGGAGTCAATGCACGTGACAACTTCATTTATGATGAGCTAGCACAAGTTGCCAGTGAGGAGCTCCTTAGATTTGGAAGCAACAAAAGTTGCAGAGCTAAAGATGTATTGCATATTGTCGAAAGGTTCGCCATGGCCGGTGTTACAGGTTCATCTGTCCATCAGTTGTACAATGTTGCGGCAGATTGTCTCGAGGTGAAGATGATGAACAACACAAGTAATAGTGTTGATGACAGCGATGATGATGGTATTGACTACAACAACATCATCAAATCTCTGCGAGGAGATTTTACTTTTGGCTTGCATTCAGATCGAAGTCTGCTGGGATTGTGGAGATTCTCAACCAGACAACGCAAACAGCGTGTGTTCTTTGAGAATGCAGCCAAGCACTTTGACGGTAGATATGGAAAGGAGGCAACAATGCTACACTCTATACATGATGACAAATCAGACAAGTACGAATGGTCAAAGCTTTTTCAAGACCCGATGCGTCCGCTGGTGGTTGATGTAGGTTCAGGTATGGGAGTCTCGCTCCTTGGACTAGCTACAGCAGCTTCTGGGGCAACACATGAAGAAGAAATCCAAATTGATTGGAATGAATGCAACTTTATTGGTGTTGACTTGAGCCGTCTCGGCATTAGATTTGCAAGAGGAGTTTCAAAGCGATGGGAGTTGGACAACTTGAAATTCGTAGTAGATCCTGCAGAAGAATGCATAGAACGTCTCAGCTCATATCCAGGGCCAATCAAGCTGGCAATGATTCAATTTCCCACCCCTTATAGATACACCGAAGACAGAGAAGATGTAGAAGCTTCTGTCGCTCAAGGATATAATGCTCAGCTCCCAGAAGACTCCGAATCAGGTTGCTTCATGGTCACAGAGAAATTGTTGCGTCTGATTCAGGAAGTCTTGTCACGAAAGGAGGATGGCAAATTACTAGTTCAGTCAAATTGCGAGGATGTTGCAGTTCGGATGAAGAATATTGCTGAGATTAGAGCTGGATTTCAGTCTGTGGAGTTTACAAATTCGGTAACATCGCTGGACGCGGTGACTCAGCGAGCGCAGAGATGGGTTGCGAATGGAGGTGATCGAGCAATTGGCAAGTCTTTCAGCTCGTTGCCTTTACTGCCAATGGTCGGAAGAACTGAGACAGAAGTTGCATGCGCACTTGATGGCAAGCCAGTACATCGATGTCTGTTTGTGCCACTAGATTAGTACAGTATAAATAGCTATCCAATCTGCTGTGAGGCTACATAGGACTAATCAAACCAAATCTTATCATTATCGATATCAACAGTCATCTCATGTCCTTCCAAAAAAGCCAAACCAAGAACTATGAGGTGCCCATCTAACTTCTTCCCCCAGGGGCGATCATCAAGTGTCGTGGTGAGAGGCTTTTTTGCATTTAGACTAGCCACTCCTCCAGATACTGTATTGAATTGAAGTTCAACATTTCCCCAAAGGTTGTTTTCTCTTCGTTCTCTAGCAATACTGTATCTTTCGTTAAACAAAGAGGTACTGATGCTCATCCCAGTACAACCAGTATCAAAGATGACGTAGATTTTGTTGCGACGAGAAGATGTTGCTAAATTGTTGCCATTCACAATCAGCGATGAAGCTACACCGACATAATGGATTGTTGCGTCGCCAAACCTTTTGTTCAAGTCTCGAACCAGAGGAATTGCATAGCTTGGGTTACTAAACGTTTGTTGCGGTTTCCTACTACCTCCATAGAGAGTCAATGACTTCTCAAATCCTTCCCTCTCTCTCAAATCAACTGAAAATGCACCTACATCTGACTGCCCAAGGAAGCTTGGACGGATCCAAGAGTTAGTTTCTTTTACCAATCCTAGGAATAATCCACCACTGCCATCTAATAGTGACTCTGACACAACACCAAATACCATTGATGATGATTGTGGAAATAGTAATGCAAAATTTGACACCATAGCAATTGAATTAGGGAAGGAGAATTTGCCTTCTCTCCATTCCATCATCCCCTCATTCCCAACGAAACGCTCATATGTCGGTTCCAGACCAGAGGGTTGACTTTCCTCAGCTCTGTAACATCCCCATTTGTAATCTGGCCTACAAGATGTTTGCGGAACAACCAAAAATGGAGATCCGGTATCAACAATTGCTCCGAACTTGGTATCGCCCACGACGTAGGAGACTGTGTAGGCACAAAGCTTTGGTTCGTATTTAAGTGGAATTGTAATTGATGCACGTGCTGCTGTTGATTGTTGTTCTGTGGTGGTAATGACGTCAATGTCAGCAGCAGAGCTTGGCAGCTGAGGAAAGAAGCATGAAGATGCAATTGCAATACTCCTTATTGATGAGCGTCGAGTAAGTACGTGAGTCGAATTGTTGTTCTGATCACGGTGCAGAGTTGTCGGCTGATAAGACCGCAGCTTATTGCAGGCTGCTATCGTTGACACAAAGCTATGTGCTGTGGATGCACATAAAAGAAGTAGAGCGATGCATAATGATGGTATTGCCTGCCGAGCCAATGGTCTTTCTCTCCCCATCATAGCGAAATGTATCAATGTTGCGTTGCTTCACTTCATTCGATGCTTTCTGCACTTAGCTACTGGGGGGGGGAGAAATGAGACCCCTTTAGAAAATATCGAACTTCTGTACTCCTCTCAATCCTTTTTGCTTAGCTTATGAGATCTTATTCCTGTCCTTTTCTATTAGCCCGATCTAAACTCTAAACTCTGAAAGGGAAAGTTTTCACCCCGAAGTTGATCCAAAATCTCCGCTGACGCATTGCAATCTATTGCAATAATCATGGCGAGCAGTCGATAGGCAGAGACATAACAACAGCGGTTGCAAAGAAGAAGAAGAAGCGTTGGCATAAGAATAATAAACGCGTTTTATCAATTGCTGCAATGAAGAGTCACGTATCTGCCGTTCTGCTAGCCGTGGCGTCCGCCAGCACAACGCTGGCCTTCCAATCACCAATCAATAATCATGTGAAGACGAGCATCTACTCACCTGCAGCAGTAGCATATGCACCAAAACATCATCACGTGAGTCAGCAGAAACCAAAACTTTCGACAACAACGACAGAACTTCACTCTATCGCTCCAGCTGCAGCGTTATCAGCAGTAGGCTCTCCACTCGGATCCATCGCAGTGCTAGCATTTGTAATTCTGGTTCATGAGGCTGGACATTTCATTGCCGCTCGATCCTTCGGTATCGAAGTTGACGAGTTTAGCGTCGGTGTTGGTCCACGAATTGTCGGGGTGAGACGTAAATTGGTAGATTCAGAATATGTGTTTGATAGAATTGATGATGCGGCAGAACCACAACAAAATCAGGATGATGATGGTATCGAATTCTCACTTCGTGCAATTCCATTAGGTGGATATGTCCGCTTTCCAGAGAACTACAATCGAACCTTGGCATTCGAAATGGAAGATGCGGCTCGAAGGGCTAGGAATCAGGCTCGCTTGTTGCGTATTGAGAATTCAAATGCTGTAGAAAAGGCCTTGGAAAATATGGCTGCCTATTCCTTTATCTTTAATGTCGTCTCCTTGGGGTTATTGAAGAAGTGGCAATCAAAGAGGGTGGAAAATCAGCTGAAAGAAGCGGAGGAAGAGGCTTTGATTACGAAAGCTACCACAGTTACAAAAAAGCCTTGGTGGGGTGCATTATCTTTAGGAAAAGGTGATGATGACACAACATCCGACGAATCGCTGTCCACGCTTGAACTTCTCAAATCAGCCAAGGCGCCTGATGTAGAGTATGACGCTAATCCAGACCTACTTCAAAACCGTCCAGCTTATCAGAGGGCAGTTGTATTATCTGGAGGTGTTGTCTTCAACATTTTACTTGCATTCGCGTGTTACTTTGGTGAGTTGACAGTCGGCAGAGGTCTACCAGAACCAATCTTTAATCCAGGCGTTGTTGTAAGTCAGACTGTATCAAATGATAGTCCAGCATACGGAGTTCTAAAGAAGGGTGACGTGATTTTAGGAGTGAATGAAATCTCGTCCATTTCCAGCTCCAAAAGAGGTATCTGGGGTTCACAGGAGCAGATCTCGAATGTTATATCTACAATCCGCGAGACACAAAATGGTGAAGATATCAAGTTAACAATCGTTCACGGTATGGATTCTGCCACTGACGTAGTTAGCGTCTCTCCAAAACGGAATTTGGATGGCCAAGCATCCATTGGAGTGATGCTTGGGCCCAACTACGTCAAAACTGAGATGGTACGTGCTTCCAACGTCGTAGACGCAGTAACAAAGGCAGGATCAGCCGTCTATGACATCACATCAGCAACAGCAGGCTCTATAACCAAGTTACTTGTTGGTTTGCTGTTTGGTAAGGGTTTACCAGCAGGTGCGTCCATGAGTGGTCCCATCGGAGTAGTGAAAGCAGGAGCAGATGTGGTCAGCTCTTCTGACTTGGCCGCCATTGTTGCGTTTGCTGCTTCCATCAGTGTCAATCTAGCAGTCATTAATAGTCTACCACTTCCTGCATTAGATGGAGGACAGTTGGTGTTTGTCCTCGCAGAGGCTGCGGCAGGTCGTAAGATTGACCAGCAGCTGCAGGAATCAATCAATGCCGGAGCTTTGACAATCCTCTTGTTCGTTTCTATAGGAACAGCCATCGGAGATGTGCGATCAATTTTTTGATTTGTGTGAGTGTTCAATGGTTTAAGTGTAAGTGACGCATAAACTCTAAAGAACTAAGACCGTCTGATAAGTACATTGTGGCTGTGCACGCTAGACCAAAAACATTAGTAGCTTTCAAGGTGTATTGTAGCTCGAAGGGAAAATGTGAAGGGTCCTCGTAACAAGTCTCACAATTACAATTTCAGACAACAACTTTCTCTACTAAATGGGTCTCTATCTCTACTAAAAGAGGTCAACAAATGAATCGACGATGCCGCAACATAGAATTAACAAGTAGCTTCCTCCTACGTCTCTTTTTATTTTACTTCGTATTACTATGCCCTTGTCCCATCACTACCTTATTGTTTCCCCATATCTCTTCGAATTTCCCGAGTGCTTTACTTTTCCTCATCCCCCAACTCCCTTTCCATTTCCACCGCAGTCGAGCTTGAGGGGAGAAGCTCAATCCTACCGCGACACATACCCTTGGGGTCTGGGGGGGGAATGTTAGACCAGTGTGCCCAGCTTGAGGTAGAATGAAAGTTGAAGTAGTATTGGTGCGGGTACTTCTTAATGTGCTGGATTCTTTGAGACGCAGTCATACTTTGGGTGACAGGGATGTTTTCATCGTCAACGACTTGACACATCATATCGCCAATTGCCGCCACGTGTGTGGTAGTATCAGTTTCGGCACATTTTTTGATGTACCCGGGTGCCGGGTCGATGCCTGTACCATTGGTTCCACAGCAGTTAATGACTGGATCTCCACCACAAGTTTCGCCATCATGGCTTAACTCGGTGCAAAAATGAAAATGCGACACGATCACGGTTGTATAAAGATTTAACACTTGTGCATCATTGCACGTCACTTTGGGGTGCCGCCCGCCACCTGAACAGAGAGTACAAGATGTGTAGCCTGTGGCTTTCATATCGGGTGAATTTTTATAATTCTGAAGAGAGTTGTGCTTCATATTGGCGAAAACGTTGAAGCATTCATAATCATCATCATCATAATCATCATTGCCATGGTAGTGATAAACATCATCATCTTTATCATCACTAGCACTAGCACTAGCACTAGCACCATGTTCAAACTGTCGGCGGTAGGTGGTATTCCCTTGGTGGGTGTCTTCTTCGCTTGCGTAGACGTCGACAGATGCCGAGTCAGAGGAAAGGGAAGCTGACCTGAGGGACTATGAGTAGAACAAAAGGCGAGACACGCAGACGTGGTGTGTGAGCATCATATCGGCATAGAAGGGAACAGCGGTAGCGAGAACAAATATATGCAGACAATGAAGAAATAGACTTACGGCGGCAGACACAGTGCCCGAGAAGGCGCCAAGCAGCACAGCAGCTGCGGAAGTAGAGAGACGGAGTTTCATTTTGATGTTACTTTGATCTGAAATCAAATTTATGAGATGCAAGCGTTGTGAACATGAACTCAAAATGAAGCAGCTCCGGCTCGAGGAAGGTGTGCACCCTCCGTAGGATATATCGATTCCATCGTTGAAATTGAAAACACAGACCGAAACGGTCACACGGTTTTGTTTTTGGTTTTTGGGTGTGTTTAGCTTTGGGTCTGCAACCTACGTGGATAGCCGATTCCATCGTTGAAATGGTATGTTGAAGAAGTGGCTACGGGAGTGCACCTTTCAGTGATGTCGGTTAATGGGGTGTGTTTTAGATGTCATCGTGGATTGAAATACAATTCGGACGGTTTTGCTAGTTTGGTGTGGATGGGTTGC
>Ga0209652_1001233_pt1 | contig 21000 bp, 21 predicted proteins | sample SaaInl74LU_5_DNA_FD_184641 | JGI IMG/M metagenome (GOLD analysis project Ga0209652, IMG submission 184641) | Marine microbial communities from expanding oxygen minimum zones in the Saanich Inlet - ESP_74LU_5_DNA (SPAdes) (version 2) | ecosystem: Environmental > Aquatic > Marine > Intertidal zone... | reverse complement strand
CACAGCACCTACCAAACCTGTTTGATCGCTTTTACCGCGCCGATCCGTCCAGAACACGCCAAAGCGAGGGTGCCGGTCTCGGATTGGCCATCGTTCACTCCATTGTTGAGACCCATGGTGGTCGTGTCGAGGCAAGCTCCGACCCGAACGCCACCACCTTCACCCTGTTTCTGCCTGTCACCGATGAGCGAAGCGCCTGAGCATGAGCGTGTCCAGCAAAACACGCCAGGCCCAATCGTGGCGAGGTGAGGTAGCCATGGTGCCGGGGCTCATCGCCTTTCGGGGTGAAGCTGGCGATAACAAGCCCCACAAACATTGGGCGCATCAGATTGTTGTGGGTCTGGGCAACCCGGTTGAGGTGCGCGTTGGCCATGCGTATTATGCCGGGACGAGTCTGTTGATCCCCGCCGGTACAATCCATCAATTACAAACTGCCAGGGTGTTGTGCCTCTATGCCGATCCGACCCACAATGCCTGTAAAACCCTGCTCCCCCAGACGATGGCACAAAACATTTCCATTATTGAGATTGACGGCACGCGGCAACTCATCCAGTTAAGCAGCGCAGACGATCTGCAAGCTGCGCTTGAGGATTTTCGGAAAGCCTGCACCTGTGGCGACGTATCTGGCCTGGATAATCGGTTCCAACAGGTGGTGGAAGCGTTGCGATCCGAGTTAATGCTTGGACGGGAACCTTCCCGTACCGACTTGGCTGAACTTGCCCACCTCTCATCGAGCCGATTCTCTCACTGGTTCAGCGAGCAAGCCGGCTTGCCGTTCAGGAGCTACAAGAAGTGGCTGAAGCTACTGCTGGCATTCGAACTCACCCAAAGCAGGTCGCTCACGGATGCCGCAATGACGGCCGGTTTTGCCGATCAAGCCCACTTTTGCCGTGCCGCGATGGAAGCGTTTGGCGTCAACCCTGCAACAATTAAACAGCTGCTTTCGGAAAAATAGCTCTTTCGTTCAATTGTGCATTGCTTATTCAGTGCAAAATGAGCGCTCTATGATGTTTGAGAGGTTTCCGGAATGAGTGCAATTCGATGGTTGATCAAGCTATTTTATCTGCCGGTTTTTCTATTGGCCGGCAATGGTATTGCTATTTATCTTGTAGGGTCAGGATACGCTGATGCCTGGTTGGCTTTATTACTATCCGGATTTGTGGGTCTGTCGTTCATTTGCGAAAAGGTTGTTCCCTATGACCCCACGTTCAATCTATCCCAACAGGATCAAGGCACAGACTTTATTCATGCCATCGTCAACGAATCACTCAATATACTTGGGCTTTTAATGCTTCCACTGGTTGGTCAGGCGTTTTCGCTGATAGACCTTTGGCCATCCAGCCTGCCGCTACCGTTACAACTGGTCGTGGCGATCTTGATTGCCGATATGGGTATTACCCTGGCTCATTTCGCCAGCCACCGCTTCCAAAGCCTGTGGAAACTGCATGCCGTCCATCACAGCTCACGGCGCTTATATGGTTTTAATGGATTGATGAAGCATCCACTGCACCAGTTAATCGAAACCGTAGCGGGAACCATGCCGCTGCTTTTGATGGGTGTGCCACACAACATCATGCTGTTACTGGTTGTGGCGGTAGTGCTCCAACTACTTTTGCAACACTCCAACGTGGCGTATTTTTCAGGGCCGCTAAAGTACATTCTGGCGATCAACAGTGTGCACCGATTTCATCACCTGAACACAGCCAAGGAAGGCGATGTGAACTTTGGTCTGTTCACCACGCTGACTGACAGGATACTGGGAACAGCCTATTTTGACTCTTCCCGAAAAATTGCCATAAAAGATCTTGGCATCTCCTCGGAGCCAGATTATCCGAAGCATTATGCGGGTCAGTTGTTTCAGCCTTTTAAGTGACAGAGCTGTATCATTCGGTTCGATTAAGTCAGTCAGATCCGTTCATCTAGCTACCGTAGCAGAGAGTCATCGTTTTTGTATATGCTTGAATCGGTGGGCAAGGAGCTGAACCGTAAGAGCAGTAAATACAACAGTCACCCGCGTTGGGTTTTAGCAAGGTATGACACTGTTCGGCACTCGTAGAACCATTGGCCAGCGTCGGTCGGCATAGTTTCCGTTTTTTTATTGCCACATTACTGGACAGATCAATTCCAACTGTAAAATCACAATTTGAAGTCATGGATTTCCCGTTTCCACTAGGGTTGATGGAAATCCGGCGTTGGTCGTCGCTTCAATAAAAGACCAAGCCAATTCGATTGGAGTTGTCATCATGTGAAATGTTGATGCATACGTTATTTCTCCAGTCGGTGATTGGCTTGGCGTTGAGAGCCTAAGCGATCAATGATCTTCAGTACCGCCAATTGGCAACGCTTGTTCAATCGGACTGACATAGACCCAACCGGATATGTTAGATCCGATTTTCCCAGCTTTGCGAATGATAGCCGTCACCTCATCCACCTGATTGTCATCACAGGCCAGTGATAATTGTACTTCTGAGATAACCACGCCAGCTTCGGCCGAATAGGCCAATTCCCGCTCCCCGAGGGGTTTCAAAGTACCCTTGATGTCGAGTAGTGATAGGTTTTTGTAACCCGCGTCACGCAGTGCGTCGATGACATCAGCGGACCGAACGTGATGAATAAAAGCGGTTATTTGTTTCATGTGAATACTCCAAAAAAGTGTCGTCATTGCTGTTGGATGGATCGCGACAAACGGTTGGGTGCCGCGATCCTGAGGGTGTCACTGAGCGATCGGATCGCCGTTGTCATCAATCTCTTTTGGCTTTCTCCAGGCCAGTCGATACAGACCAGGAAGTACCAATAGAGTGAGTAACGTGGATGAGATAATGCCGCCGATGACGACCGTGGCCAGTGGTCTTTGAACTTCGGCCCCAGTACTGGTGTTAAGTGCCATCGGCAAAAAGCCTAATGCAGCCACTAAAGCGACCATCAAAATCGGCCGCAATCTCAACATGGCGCCGCCCTGAATCGCCTGCTCGACGGATTCACCCCGATTGAGCTCATCTCGAAAGGCCGACACCATCATGACCCCCGTCAGTACAGAAACCCCGCATAAGGTAATAAACCCAACGCCGGCTGTGATCGAGAGGGGAATATCTCTTAACCACAAGGCGATAACGCCACCGGTCAGCGCCAGCGGTACGCCACTAAAGACCAATGCCGCATCTTTTGCCGAACCAAAGGTCATCATCAGCAATGCAAAAATCATCACCAAAGTGACGGGGACAAGCAGGCTCAACCGCTGCGAGGCCGATTGCAGTTGCTCAAAAGTACCTCCGTACTCCAGCCAATAGCCGGGAGGCAATTTCACCTGTTGCGCAACTTTGTCCTGAACTTCGGCCACAAAGCCACCCAAATCACGACCGCGAACGTTCGCGCTGACAACCAGTCGCCGCTTGCCGTTTTCACGAGAGATCTGATTAGGTCCAGGCGCCAGGGTGAGACTAGCCACTTCCCGCAGCGGCACGTAGCCGCCGTCTGGCAGCGGTATCGGCAAACGCTCCAACGCGCGCAAGTCACCCCTGACGCGCTCGGCTACCCGCACCACTATCGAGAAACGCTGATCGCCCTCAAAGATCAGGCCGGCTTCCTCACCACCCGTGGCGGCGGCGACCACGTCCTGTACATCGGCGACATTCAAACCATAACGATACAGGGCTGAACGATCCGCATTAATGGACAGAATAGGTAACCCAGACACCTGCTCGACCTTAACCCCTTCGGCGCCCTTGATACCGTTCAATACCGCCGCGATTTCGCCGCCCGATTTCAGCAGTTGCGTCAAATCGTCGCCAAACACCTTGATCCCGAGATCGGATCGCACACCCGATATTAACTCGTTAAAACGCAGCTGGATCGGCTGACTGATCTCGAAGGCATTACCCGGCAATAATGATAACTTCTCACCGATTTCCTCCAGCAACTGCGCTTTGGTTTTGTCAGGGTCAGGCCATTCACTGTGATCCTTGAGCATGACATAACCATCGGAAATGTTCGGCCCCATGGGGTCACTGGCGACTTCAGCCGTGCCGACGCGCGAGAAGTAGGTTTTGACTTCAGGGATTTCCAGCACCGCTTTTTCCAGTTGAAACTGCATATCCAGGGATTGAGTGAGACTGGTGCCGGGTATTCGCAGTGCCTGGACGGCAATATCGCCCTCATCCAGATTAGGGATAAATTCCGTCCCCATCCGCGTGGCCAGTGCGCCGACCAAAACCACAAAGATCAGGGCCGCAGACAATACGAGTACGCGAAATTTGAGTGCCCACGCCAAAACCGGGGCGTAAAACCGTTTGGAATGGCGAACAATGAAATTGTCCTTCTCCTCAATATGCCCCGTCATAAACAGCGCCACGGCGGCAGGCACAAAGGTAAGTGACAGCACCAGCGCAGACAGCAAGGCCATGATTACCGCCATGGCCATGGGCGTAAACATTTTGCCTTCCACGCCGGTCAGCGCCAGGATGGGTAAGTTCACCAGAATCACTACCAATACGCTGATCAAACTCGGTGTAAATACCTCGCGGGTGGCCGCAAACACCGTTTGAAAACGTTCGTCCAGCTTTAAGGTGCGCCCAAGGTGGTGTTGCCGCCAGGCCAGGCGCAAAATGCAGTTTTCGACAATGATCACCGCGCCATCCACAATCAAGCCAAAATCGAGCGCACCCAAACTCATCAGATTGGCGCTGACCTTGGTCTGCACCATGCCTGTCATCAACATCAACATGGATAAAGGGATCACCATTGCGGTGAGTAAGGCCGCCCGGACATTGCCCAGCATGACCAGGAGCACGACAACAACCAATATCGCGCCTTCGGCCAGGTTGGCTTGTACCGTGGCAATGGTTTTATCAACCAATACCGTGCGGTCGTAAACCGGTTCCGCGATCACGCCTTCGGGCAGTGTTTTGTTGACTTCCACAAGTTTGGCCGACACCGCCTGGGAAACCGTGCGACTATTGCCTCCTAGCAACATGACGGCGGTACCCAATACTGTCTCCTCGCCATCGAGCGTGGCAGCACCGGTGCGCAACTCTTTGCCGAATCCAACCTCGGCGACATCAGCCACGGTAATAGGTAAGCCGTCACGACGGGCGACGATGATTTTTTCGATCGCCGGGATGTCAGCTACCTGTCCGGGGGCACGAATCAGGTATTGTTCGCCATTTTTTTCAATATAGCCCGCACCGATGTTGGCGTTGTTTTTCTCCAATGCCGCCACTAAATCATCGAAGCTAAGCTGGTAGGCTAGCAGCTTTGCAGGTTCAGGGGTGATGTGGAACTGCTTCTCGAAACCGCCAATGGTATTGACTTCGGTGACGCCAGGAACCAGACGCAACTGGGGACGGATCACCCAATCCTGCAAGGTGCGTAAGGCCGTTGCATCATAGGGCTCACCGTTTTCTTGCAAGGCGCCCGGTTTTGCATGCACCGCATAGTGAAAGATTTCACCAAGGCCTGTGGCAACAGGCCCCATTACCGGCTCAATCCCGGAAGGCATCTCGCTTTTCGCCTGCTGCAATCGCTCGTTGATGAGGTTACGGGCAAAATAGATGTCCGTGCCTTTTTCAAATACCACGGTCACCTGAGACAGGGCGTAGCGTGATAACGAACGGGTGCTCTCCACATAGGGCAACCCAGTGATGGCCAGTTCCACCAGGTAGGTAATGCGTTGCTCCACTTCCAGCGGTGAATAGCCTGGGGCTTCCGTATTGATTTGCACCTGGACATTGGTGATATCGGGTACCGCGTCAATGGGCAGCTGCTGATAGTTCCAGACACCCAGGGCCCCAATTACCAGCACCAGAAACATCACCAGCCAGCGACGCGCGATGGAAAATTGAATGAGTTTATCGATCATGGTGAACTCCTATTGTGGGTTCATATGACCGGTTAAAGCCGTGTAGGTGGTTCGACGTCGTAAATAGTGCCAAGAATACTGTTTTAGTGTCCATGTTCAGCATCCTCCTTGCCCAGCTCCGATTTCAGAATAAAGCTGTTTTTGCTGACATACACTTCATCTGCGGACAGACCTGCCACGACTTCGCTTAGCTCACCGTCGGTTCGCCCCAAAGTCACTGTACGAGGTTCAAAACCTTCCTCACCCCGAACAAAAACGACAGGGTTATCCTCGACGATTTGCAAGGCTTCGTTGCGGATCACCACTGGAGCGGCAATTTCGGCGCGAGTGATTTGCGCGTTGACAAAGAGGCCAGGCTTCCAGGTGCCATTCGGGTTGTCGATCAAAACGCGCGCCATAATGGCCTGGTTGCCATCCTGCCCAAGCGGCGCAATATAGATGATATTTCCCTCCGCAATTCGGCTTGAATCGAGGCTGAGAATGCGAACCTGCTGGCCTAGTTCAACCTGGGCAACATCCTTGGGAAAAATCGACAGCTCTACCCAGACCGTGGAGAAATCCTGCACTACCAACAGCGGGGCATCGCTGGTTTTCTCGCCAGGGTTAGCGTGGCGCTGGGTAATAACGCCATTGAGTGCAGAGACTATCGAATAGGTTTTCAGGCTTTCGTTGGCTTCTACGGTCAACAGGGTTTCGCCCTTACGAACCGGATCACCAACACTTTTTTTAACTTCCCGAATAACACCGTCAAAGCGTGCGGTCACTGATTGTACGCGCTCTGCGTTGGTGGCGACGACGCCGTATACCGGCAATACATCGCGGATGGTGCCAGAAGTCACGGTTGCCAGCGAAATGCCCGAATGTTGTATCTGCTGCTGAGTCAGTTCAATGTGGCCTTCTTCGCCGTGCTCTGCTTCCTCTCCGCGACCTGTTTCGGCAAGCGCTTGCCCGGATAGCAGCGCGATAAGGAAGCAACAGCCAAGAAGATGGGTGATGGGTTTGTTAAAATGAGTTTTTAATTTCATCGTGATGATCCTGAAAATGTGTTGTCTTCGCCATACTGAGTCAAGGCCAGGGGCTCTGCTGTCAGTTGCTCAATTTCTGCGCCATAGGTTAAAGCGGCTGCCGCCGCTTCGATCTGGGTACGCCTGGCGCTCAATAATTCCTGCCGCGCGCTGACATAGTCGAGATACCCGTAGCGACCGCGTTGATAGGCCACCTGAGTGTCTACCAGGGCCTGCTCAAGGGCGGGAATGATGGCGGTACGGAGTGCTTTTACCGCGACAATGGCTTGTTTGCGGTTGTGAAAAGCCCGGAACAGTTGCGTGTGAAGATCCAGCAGCATTACATCGCGCTCTGCCAACACCTGATTCTTTTCGGCCAACGCGGTCGAAACGGCGCCGACATTTCGCTTGCCGGAAAACAACGGCATGCTGAAACCCGCTACCAATGCGGTGTCATCGGTCTCCTGCAAGCGACGAACCCCCACCGACCAACTGATATCGGCACTGGATTGGGTTTGAGCAAGGCGTATTTCTGCTTCTTTGAGGCGGGACTCTGCTGCGAATACTTCTATCGCAGGATTTTTTTCAACTTTGGCGTACAACAGGTCGAATGCCACGTCCTCGCCAAACTGGAATAGATCACCTTCCACTTTGTCAAAGTCCGGTGAGGTTACCCCCCACAAGGCAGACAACGACACTTTCAAATAAGCAAGCCGTTGCTGCTCCGAAAGCAAAGCGAGCTTCGCTTGCTCGGCAGCGGCCTGTGCCCGTTTGACTTCCGCCTCGGGTGTCGCTCCCGCCGTAGCCCGCTTTTTCACAATGCGTAAGCTCTCGCTCGCCAATTGGGCGGCCTCGCCAGCCAGGGTGACCTGCTCCTGTGCCGCTAGCACATCGACGTAACGGCGGGTGACTTCGCCCAATAAGGCCAAGGATTCCACCTGTCGGCTGGCATTGAGCACCGACCGACTGTGGGAGATTACGCCTTGCCGTGCCGCGCGCTTATCCCCCATTTCGATGACCGAAGACAGCGCAATGGTGAGTTCAGCACCACCTGCGCCGCTGAAGTCCCCAGTGCCCCCGACATTTTCAGCGTCAAATCCCAGCTCATACACCGGTCTTAACCCGGCTGTTTCGGCCTGCCCTTGAAGGGCTGCGTAGCGGTAGGGAAAAACTTTTAAAGACGGGTTTTGTGACAAGGCGCGCTGCACCGCATTGGTCAGCGTGATCGTTGAGTCCCCAGGTGCGGCGTTAAGCCCCGACGAAGAAATAAAAAATAATAAACTGAACAGAATGCAGCGGCTTTTGATATTCCGCCGACCCGTAGCGCCAGAACCCGGCGCAGTACGTATTGATAGCATATGGTAGATCCTACTTATTTAAGATAATTCAAACCGCGCGTTGCAGCGATAACGGCAACACAGAAAAAACTTAATCAGTAAAATCAGGCGATTGGAGGGCGGTACAGCGACGAGGATGGGGCCTCGGGGATGATGGCATGATAGTCGTTGTGCAACGAAAGTTTGTGCAAAAAGTTTGAGTGAGTCAGGTTGCCGGATAAATAGACATGGCAATGGCAGCCATGGTGATGACAATGAAACAGGTCGTCAGGCGGGGTATTTTGCTCTGCGGGATCAGCGATCGAGCTATCCAGTATTCCCGATGATGAGCCATCGGTGAAATCAGAGGAAAACTGGACGGAGTCTGAATAATCAACGGGATGCACATCTGCCATAGCTGTCACTGATTGCAGTGCAATCAAGAGTAACAGCAGATAAGACAGTGCTTTTCGACTCATAAACCGAACATAACCCCAATGAAATGGAATAAACTGCGAAGCAGTCCACCCTTGATTACGGATTCAATCCCCGATTGTCCCAGCGCCTTTCGTTTACCTGTTATCCGCTTATCAAAGCGAGCCAGGTCGAGGATTTTTATTGGCGAGTTATCAAAAAAAGACCATTGCTTGTTGTTCATATTGTGCTCGGCTCAGGACTTGAGCTGCAAGATACGGCGCGCACCATTCAACACAATCAAACCGATGATAAGGCCAATCACCAAGTCTGGATAACGTGAGCCCGTCCAGGCCACCAATCCACCGGCAAGGATCACCCCTAGATTGGCAATCACGTCATTGGCGGAGAAAATCCAGCTGGCTTTCATATGGGCGCCGCTATCCCGGCTTTTGGCAATCAACAGCAGACAGGTCACATTGGCCGCCAAGGCAACAAGCCCGAAGCTCATCATCAAAGTGGAAACCGGTTCACTACCCAATACTAATCGCCTTACCACCTCGCCCAAAGCGCCCAAGGCGAGAATGATCTGAAGCCAACCGGAAAAATGGGCTGCACGCAACTTCATCCGCACACTGTGCCCTACGGCATACAGCGCCACGCCGTAGACGGCGGCATCAGCGAACATATCCAGGGAGTCCGCAATCAAACCAGTGGATTGCGCCCACCAGCCGACAGTAATTTCAATGACAAACATGATGCCATTGATTGCCAGTAGCCACTTGAGAATGCCAGCTTCTCTTTCTGCCTCCTGTTTTGAAGACGCCTGCGCACGGGCGATGGACTCGCTGGCGACGGGCATTGTACTGACAAGTCTCGCGCCCAGACCGACTGATTGCATTCTTTTTTTAATAAGGTCAGCGTTATCACCATGGTAGACACTCACCTTGCGCTTGGGGGTATCGAATTCCAATGTGACTTTAGGATGCACACTGTCCAACGCCATACGGATCATGCCTTCCTCTGAAGGACAGTCCATCTTGGGGACATGATACTCACTAACAAAGCCGCCATGAGAAGCGTCGTGTACTTCGGCAATTTGGGGAGTGTTCTCCGTCGCGTTATTTTGGCAATTGCCACCGCATGTGGTCGTCATAAAAAACCCTTGTTCTATCCAAGGTGGGCAGTTTAAACTCTATAGTTACTATAGAGTCAAGCACAGAGATTGAATAAATGAAGATTGGCGAGCTGGCAAAAAAGACGGATTGCTCGGTGCAAACTATCCGTTACTATGAAAAAGAACAGTTGCTGTGCACGACACAGCGTAGTGACGGCAATTTTCGACTTTACGATGAAGCTGCTGTCGAACAGCTGCTATTTATCAAGCTCTGCCGTAACCTGGATCTCAGTTTGTCCGAGATCCGCCAGCTACTCACATTAAAACGCTCACCGGGTGCGCAATGTGATCAAGTCAATCGCATGATGGATACGCACATTCAACAAGTGGAAACGCGCATTCAGGAGCTGGTTCAGCTGCGCGAGCATTTGAAAGTACTTCGCCGCAGCTGCTCCAGTGAAAGGACGATCGAACAGTGCGGCATCTTGCAAACGTTAACCACTAATCAGCATCAGAAGCGGTAACACTTACGCGCTTGAAATCGGACGCCTGTGTTATCGGCGGTGATGTTGCGCGTTTTGATTTGGATAGTATTAAAAATACCAGGTAAACCAGAAGTACCGAAAGTTGCGCAAGCACGCCTTGCCAGGTGGATTTGACGCCAATCCAGTCAATCTCAAAACTCACAGGTAATGGCGTCATACCGATGATGGCCGCCTCCTGTAATGCCGACACAGCTTTGCCCATCAGGACAAATGCCAGCGCTAGCAGCAAGTAGGTGGTGGCTGAAAAGAATTTGGCGATCGGCAGCTTGACGGAAAAGCGAATCAACACCCACGCCAATATGGCTAACAGCAACAAACCGAGCGCAAAGCCACCACCAACAGAAGAATATTGGGTTGATACCGCCTGCGTTAACAGCGATTGATAAAATAATACGGTTTCAAACACCTCCCGGTAAACCGCCACAAATGCCAACGCCACCAGCCCCCACAAGGTGCCAGACTTAAGTTGGGTATCGACATGTTGCTGAATGTAGGCTTGCCATTGTGCAGCCTGGGTTTTGCTATGCATCCAGATCCCAACATAGAGCAGTACCAACGCGGCCAATAAAGCGGCAATTCCCTCCATGATTTCACGATTGGCACCACTGATCGTGATCAACGATTGAGCGGCGATCCAGGTGGCACCACCGGCAAGTAATGCCGCAATCCAGCCTATGTGGACATATTTAAGCGCATCCCGACGCCCGGTTCTTATCAAAACCGTCGTTAAGGCAATGATAACCAGCAATGCCTCCAGGCCTTCGCGCAACAATATGACCAGACTAGCAGTGAATAAAGTTCCTTCGGACAAGGTGGACTCTGATAACAAACGTTGTGCGTCATCCAACAAATGCCGCGTCTCCGCCATTAGCGCACCCAATTCTCCGTTTACGTCGGGGCGGCTGGTCAATTGTCGTAGTGCCATCATGTTGGACTCGATGGATTGGCGCAGTGCTTTGTCATGCGCATCGAGGCTGTTTTCAATCAGTTCAAAACCGTCCAGATAAGCACTGACGGCGAGTTCACTTGCGGTTGAAAAATCTCCCTTCTGATGCGCTTTTTGGGCGGCTTGAAGTCGATTCCATGTGATTGCCAAGGGATCTTGGGATGCCTTGAATAATGCCGAGGGGTTAGCGCGTAAACTCTCCAAAGCTTGTAGGGTTATATCAGGGCGTGCTGCTGCCAGTTGCAGTGGGTTGTGATTAATCAGCTGCAGTTTGGTAATATTCAAATCATTGTGAGTAGGTTCGCTGGATTGAAAAGCGAGTCCACCGACATAGAATGCCATTGACCAACGCTCTTGCTCCGTTAGTTGTTGAAAAGATGGCATGGCGGTGTCGTCAATGCCATTGGTAATGGCGTCGTATAAACCCAAAATTGATCGATTTAATGCCCGCTCTTTATCGGTAAAGTCCGTGGGTGCGGGATCGAGTTGTGCTGCCAGCACTCCGTCACCTTGACCAGATACTCCATGGCAAGATCCGCAGTTAGTCTCAAATACCGGCCGGATTTTTTCTTGAGGTAATATCCGTTCCGGCAGGGATAAATGTGGCATCAATCCCAACAATGTGCCGCGTAGGCTGGCACTCATTTGACGGATCTCATCAACACCTTTCTTATCATGGATGGCCCTCTGCAATGCCATTGCTTGCACTGCGAGTGACTCTGCATCAGCAGTGGCGGCCAGCGAGCTCTTGCTAACAATCAGTTGTGAAAACTCCACCATCTCCTGATATTCATTGTCATTAATTACCTGACCGTTTTTCACCGCTTCGGCATAATCAACGCCTATGTATTCAGCGAGCTGTGCCAGTTGCCGGAGTTGAGTAACGTTGTCTGGGATCTCAGCTTCATTCGCCCCGGCAGATAGAGAAAGTGGCAGCATCAGAAATATGATGGCATGAAGGGTGGCTCGTTTCAGGCGTTGCAATCTGCAATCAAACATCTCGGTGTTCTCTTATTCATGAATCGCTAATGATTATTGATCGCAATTGTAAACTCTATAGCCGCTATAGAGTCAAGAGAAGTAAAAATTACAGTCGGTTGGAAACCGTTTTGATAGAGAGGCCTTACCAAGGCTCGCTCCTTAATCTTACAGAGATCATTGAAGGTGGATTGATACTGGAAAATCATCGACTTAACCGGGTGAGTGACATGCAGATTTGCGAGGTCCACTTAACCGCCGCAACAGGTTCCTGTGTCTTTATTGCCCTGTGACAACTGTATCGGCGGGCATGGTACCGAGCCATAGGAACAGTAGACACAGCAGTCACCGAGCTTCGGCTTCAATAAAACATGGCACTGCTCACACTCGTAGAACCACTGACACGCGTCGGTGGGCATGGATTCTGTTTTTTTATGGCCGCATTCGGGACAAGTCAGCACTGACTGCAAAATCACCTCTGGCATCATGGTGTTTCCGTTTTCACGATGGTCGATGGATAACCGGCATGGGTGGTCGCTTCGACCAATCTGTCAGCGTTGGTCAGGGAATCCTCAAAGGTTACTACGGCTTGCTTATGCTCATAACTGACCTCGGCTTTTGTTACGCCTTGGACCTTGGTGAGTGCCTTTTTGACCGTGATCGGGCACATGGCACAGTTCATGGTTGGCAGATCCAGCGTGATGGTTTGTGGCTTGGCCCAGGCCGAGAAGCTGGCGATGGTGAATACGAGACCGAGAATGATTTTCTGCATGGTTAGCTCCAGAGTGTTCATGCGAACAGAGGAATCCAGTAGGTGCTGGTGACGAGCACCAGCGCCACGATTGCAGCGATCCAGAAAACCATTTGCCGCCGTTTCCGAGTTTGCGGCACAGCGCAGACGGTTCCCGGTTCACAGGTATCGACCGGTCGATAAACCTGCCAGCCAGCCCAACCGAGCAACAACATAACAAGCATGATGAATACGGGACGGTAGGGCTCCAATACAGTCAGGTTACCGATCCAGGCCCCGCTGATACCCAGTGACAGGAGCACAAAAGGCCCAACACAACACAGGCTGGCGACGGTGGCAGCGGTAATGCCACCGATGATAGGTAGCCTTGTGTTGGTGAATGACTCTTTTCCTGCCATCGCCGACTCCACTTTATTGACCTAGTGAAATCAGTATAAGTCCCGTACCAAGGTACGGAGTCAAGTCCAATGCCTTTTATTGACGAGGAGCAGGTTGGAGGGATTCAACAATAGGACATGCCGCATTGTCAGGATTGGTCCGGCACTGTGTGACGAGCTCTTCCAACACCTGTTGCAGGCGGTGTAGATCGTTAATTTTTTCACGCACGCTGGCCAGCTTTGCTTCGGCCAGCTCCTGGACTTCCGAGCAATGCGACTCGCCCAATGACAGCAGGTTGTTGATCTCCTCCAGCGTAAACCCCAGTTCCTGGGCGCGTTTGATGAATAAAATCCGAGCCAAGGTTGCGTTTGGGTAGGTACGGTATCCCTCTGCGGGTTTGGGTGGTTGACGGATCAAACCACGGCGTTCGTAGTAGCGGATGGTTTCGACGTTGACACCTGCTGCCTTAGCCAGCTGGCCAATGGTGTGGTTTTCGTTCATGACCAGAGCGCTCCCAGCGGGACAGCAAAGAGGTTGTCGCCAAATGCCGTCGTGTGATCGCCATCGTAGAGTAGGACACCCATTTTGAAGCGGTCGCCAGCCACACTTTGAAAACGTTTCAAGCCGGTAAAATCTTTGGAACTCAACGTCGCTGCTGCTTTGACTTCGATCGCGAAACAGTCGCCTATGGCGTTTTCGATGATCACATCGACCTCCACTTTATCCTTGTCCCGGTAGTGATAGAAACTCAACGGTTCTTCGATCCATACTGCCTGTTTTCGCAGTTCGTTGTAGACAAAGGATTCCAGCACCAACCCAAAATCACCGGGCTGCTTCAGCAGGCGTTCCCGGTTCAGGCCACGAACAGCGCACATCATGCCGGTATCAATGGAATGCAGTTTGGGCGTTTTCACCAACCGTTTGTATTCGTTGGAATGCCAGGCCGGCAATTGCTCCACCAGAAACAACTGCTCCAACAACGCCATGTATTTTTTAATGGTCAGTCGATCCAGCCCAAGTTTAGCGCCCAGTTCGGTCAGGTTAACCAGTTTCCCCGCATAAAAGGCGGTGAGTTTGAGTAACTTGGCCATCAAATCGGGGTGATCGATATGGGTCAGATCGCGGATATCCCGCTGGATCAATGTACTGACGTACTGTTGATACCAAGCGGTGCTTCGCCGCTCATTGGCACGTTGCAGAGGCTCGGGGAAACACCCCGTAATCAACCGTTGCAGTAGATGATCCCGCACACGAATGTCCTGAGCCGAAGGCGCTTCCTGGTTCAGTAGTTTGCTTAAAAAGCTGGGGGGCCGTCCATGGATCTCACATTCGGAAAGCGTTGTCAGGCGAACCGACTCCATCCGGCCGGCCAGGGAATCCGATAGCCGGGGCAATAACAAGGCATTGGCAGAACCCGTCAGGAGAAAGCGACCTGCCGTGCGTTGTTCATCCACAGCCTGCTTAATGGAGACGAACAGTTCAGGCAGGCGCTGAACTTCATCGAGCGCAATTCGTTTCGGTGGCAGATTACGGATGAACCCGACGGGATCAGCTTGTGCAATTTCGAATTGGGCCTGATCGTCCAGGGTAATGTATTCCCAGTTTTCAGCGCCCATCTCACCAATCAGCGCCTTCACCAGAGTGGTTTTACCGACTTGGCGCGGCCCCATCACAAAGACCACCGGGGTGTCGCTCAGCGCTTCTTTGACATTGATTTCAGAATAACGTGGGTACATAAAATAAGCGCTCGGCTAATTGATGGTTGAAATTCGTCTATTCGTTATTTTATTATCGTCTATTCGTGATTACAATGCCGTCTGATTGTTAGATACGACAATAGCGACTCACGAATGTAAAAAAATCAATAAAAACAACGCTATAGGAATAGTTGGCGTGACTGAGCCCAAGTGAGAACCCATGACAGCCAAAGAGCAGTTCTTAACCAACCAGCAGCGAAACCAGCCGTTAATGCTGCCACAACGATTTTCCGACGAAGAAATGGTTCGCGATTGGACGCTGAGCCGACGCGATTGCCAGGTGGTCAACAAGTACCGTAAGCAATACCGTCTGGGATTTGCTATCCAACTGTGCGCCATGCGTCTCTATGGCCGGTTTCTTAACCAACTCCATGATCTATCCCCCCGGGTAATCAGCTACCTGAGCAGTCAACTCGACCTCCCGCCCACGCTAACCGTGGACGTGCCCGAGCGGGAAGCGACACTATTGGAGCATCGGAACAACATCCTCAAGTATCTGGGCTTTCAGCGGTTTGATGACAAAGCGGAAGCGGATCTGGACCGCTGGATTGAAGAATATGCTCGCCAGGGGCTGCTGCCGGATGAACTTTTTCACCGGGCAGAGCGCTACCTGCTGCTGAACCGTATTGTATTACCCGGGCCCTCGACCATCGAACGGCAGATCATCCGTATTTGTAACCAGGTCCACACTCAGCTTTTTGAGCAGGTGTTTGATCAGATGTCCCCTGAACTGCGCGGTGCCATCGACGATCTGTTGCAAACCACAGACGGTAATCAGCGAACCTACTTCAACCAACTCAAAGAGTATCCACCGGCCGCCAAAATCTCATCACTGAAACGCTATTTGGAGCGCTATGACAATCTGGTGGCCACCGGCGTTAATGAATTCGAGGAAAAGGTCATTGATACCGCTTTTCTTCACTACCTGTATCGACTGACCAAGCGCTACAGCGCCAAGGACATGAAACGCTTCAAAGACCACAAGCGCTATGCCCTGATGGTGTGCTTCCTGTTAGAATCCCGCAAGATTCTGCTGGATAACCTGGTCAAAATGCACGATCAGTACATGACGGAACTGTGCCGACAAACCAGAAACAGTCACGACAAAAAGCACAAGGAATTCCGCAAACGCCAGAAGAAAGCTATCGACGCCGTGCTCGATACCACGCATGTTTTGCTGGAATGGCCGGATGAACAGCCGTTGTACAAGAATGACTTATGGCAGCGTATTGACGAGAAACACTTGCTAGCCTCCATTGACGACCTGCACATTTTTAAACGCCTGGAAGAATGCGGCTACTGCGATTTGTTGCTGACCCGTTACCCCAGTTTACGAAAGTATTTTTCCGACTTTATACGGTTACCGTTTGAAGTGGCGAAAGGTTCTGGGCCACTGATAAAAGCCATCCAGTTCGTCCGGCAGTTGGATGACGGCGATCTGAAAAAACTGCCGGAGAATACACCGACTGCGTTCATTCCCCGCGAGCTGCGTCGCAGCCTTAAAGATCAAGCCGGCAACATCAATCGCAATGTTTGGGAAATGGGCCTTGCTCTCGCGATGAAAGATGCGTTGCGTTCCGGCGATTTGTATTTACCACAGAGCAAACAGCATGTGTCGTTCTGGGATCTGACCTTGAACGAGCCCAACTGGGATGAAACCAAACACACCGTCTATACCGAGCTACAGCAGCCTTTGCCACACGAAGTGCGTTCCGCCATTTCAACCCAGTTCCACGAAGCGGTGTCAGCAGCGCAAAAGCGTTTTGGACTGGATAATTTCGCCGAGATACACAATGGCCGGCTGAAACTCAAGCGTGACGACAAGCTGGACGTACCGGATAAAGTCAACCAACTGCAAAAGGTGATCGATGCGCATATGCCCAGCATACGCATCGAGCAATTGCTGATGGAGGTGGATCAAATGACGCATTACAGTCGTCACTTTGTCCCTATCCAACATCACCAGTCACGGCCCAAAAACTTTTACAAAAGCCTGATGGCTGCCATTATTTCACAAGCCACAAACCTGGGCGTCGTGTCCATGAGTAACAGCGTCAATGGCGTTACTGTCGATATGCTAAGGCATATCCTGCAATACTATATTCGCGAAGAAACCCTGATCAACGCCAGTGCTGAAATTGTGAATCAACACCATGAGCTGCCGTTGAGTGCGGTGTATGGCTCCGGTACATTGTCCTCTTCAGATGCGCAACGCTTTAAAATCCGCGCCGACAGCCTGTTGGCTTCATACTATCCCCGCTATTACGGCTACTATGAAAAAGCCATCGGGATCTACACCCACGTATCCGATCAATATTCCGTGTTCAGCACCAAGATCATTTCCTGTAGCCCTCGTGAAGCCCTGTATGTTCTGGACGGTCTGCTGGAAAACAACACAATTCTGAAAATCCGAGAGCACACCACCGATACGCATGGGTACACTGAAATCGTCTTCGCCCTCTGTCATTTGCTCGGCTTCTACTTTATGCCACGCATTCGGGATCTGAAGGATCAGCAGCTATACCGTATCGACAAATCCGTCGATTACGGTGACCTCAACCATTTACTCACGAAAACAGCTGATTTGGCGATTATTGAGGAGCAATGGGAATACATGATGCGGGTGGTCATTTCTCTGAAACAAAAAACTGCGCCAGCACACGTCATCGTTCAACGGTTGACCAACAGTTCACCCTCCGATCGCCTCACCAAGGCCTTTACCAACCTGGGCCGGATCATCAAGACCGAATACATTCTGCGGTACCTAACTGACAAAGACCTGCGCCAAACCGTCCAGCGGCAACTGAATAAAGGGGAATACCGGCACAAACTGCCGCGCTGGATATTCTTTGCGGACCAGGGTGAATTCACCACTGGGGACTATGAGGAAATCATGAACAAGGCCAGCAGCCTCAGCTTTGTATCCAATGCCATTCTGTACTGGAACACGATCAAGATAAATGACGTGGTTGAGCAGCTCCGGCAGCAGGGGGAGGATATCGACGACAAGACCTTATCCCATATCTCGTTATTGCCCTATAAGCATGTGTTGCCCAATGGTACGTACTTTATTGAAGATGAGGGGAAGGGGTGATTATTCGGAAACCTACGGTTACGCGGAGGGCCTGGGAGTCAAAACCGTAGGTTTTCGTTCAAATGCCCCCGCTGGTCCAACCACGATAACGAAAGGCACAGCAAAATAGGAATTCACTCAATACTAGGGCGGAACAACAACTCCAACAACTCTGTAACAAGAGCCATCTTCCGTTCATCAGTAATAGGAAAGATACCCGCCCTCTTCTCTCCTCTCGCCCTTGCAAGAGTCAGGTCCAAAATTGGCCCGAGCGTAACAACTGAAATCAACGACGAACTGACGATATCCCGGACAATTGTTTTTCTCAGCCGCCGGTGAATTTTGGGGTCGTCTATTCTCACTTGCAGTATCGGTGCCGGCCCCAGATTTTGCACCAACCACTCCAAACGCTCGCCAGGGCGAGTGCCTTCTCGGATGTAAATCATCCCGTACTCTGGAATTTCAACAAGAGAATCAACAAACGCTAGCATGGCAGCCTGTGCTCGCGCTCGATCATCGATCACGTCAAACTGCGCGATATAGGTATCGTATATACGAGCGATGGCCGCTTCAAACCTTTCAACAATTGATTCAACTGCGAACCGCCAAAGCGTCTCTTTGTTTTTAAAATGGTAAAGAATTGCGGTACGCTCTACCCCGCAACCCTTTGTAATATCGCTGAAATGCGTGCCTTCAAAACCAAAGTCGGCAAAACATCCTACAGCAGCGATCAGTATCTTTTCTCGCGTATTCGAACTCGAACGCTTAGGCGATGCCATTGACAAACTCTCTCATCAGGCCAATTAATCAAGTCGAGAGCCTAATAGAATTAAGGTTCTTTTTCTATTTTATCTGTCTACATACCTGAAGCTGGCTACCCACTAGCCCCCTTGGAGGGATATCTGAAAGGCACCTGAACTCAGGTCTTTCTCAGTATTCAACTCCCTGCTGCTCTGGAATTTCAACCACGAGACCATCAAGATATTCGGTCATTTTTATCTGGCAGGACAATCTGGATGTAGGTCTTCGCTCACAAGCCATTTCCAGCATCGCGTCCTCCATCGACTCAGGCTTACCAACCTTGTCGTACCAATTTTCATCCACATACACGTGGCAGGTCGCACATGCACAAGCGCCCCAACAATCGGCATCGATACCCGGAACCCCATTTTGTACCGCAGCCTCCATCACCGAAGATCCATCCATCACTTCGATGACTTGCTCAGTCCCGTCAGCCACTCTATATGTAACCGTACCCACTTAAATACTCCTAGAACCCTTAATTACTAACAGAGGTTTCGACATATGTCAGATACCTCCAATACAAACCACATTATAAAATTACGCCAGCTGCTTTTAATTTTGCAATTCCGTCCACATCGTAGCCAATTTCCCCGAGTACTTCTTTTGTCTGCTCACCCAACATCGGTGCCCTGACTCTGACAGCTCCTGGGGTTTGCGACATCCTGAAAGGCGTTTCCATGACAGGAACGGTACCCGCAACGGTAGGGTATTCAAGAGCTTTTAAATACTCCATGGCCGCAATATGAGGATCGTGTAAAACCTGCTCGGGGGAAAGAACAGGAGAAGCTGGGATTTTCCAACTATCCAACTGCTCCATTACTTCTTCTACACTGAGCTCAGCACACCACGCTCTCATTCGCCCATTAAGTACGTCACCCAATTCCGCTCGCTTACCATCGGTGGCAAAGCGCTCCTCCCTAGACCATTCTTCTCTATCGACCATTTTGCACCAGCGCCGGAACATGGCGTTACCGGTGACCTGAACCAAAATCCAGCCATCAACAACTCTGAACAAATCGCAAGGACTAATAGCCAATCCTCGATTGCCGACGCGGCCGATATTTGATTTCAAAACCGCCTGCTCGATCAACAGGCCATTGGATATGCAAAGAGCTGACGGCAACAGCGCAGCTTCAACCTGTTGTCCCTCGCCGGTGCGCAACCGATGATACAGCGCCATCATGGTCGCAAGCGCTAGCGAAAGTGCAGTGGAGTGATCGACATACGGCACCATCGTTCGAATAGGCTGCTCCTCGGTGCCAGTTCTCGCCACAGCCCCGGACATTACTTGGCCAATGCCATCAAAACCGATGCGATCACTGTAGGGGCCGCCACTTCCATAGGCCGTTGCATTGGCAAAGATAATGTCTGGTTTAACTACCTTTAAGCTGTCGTAATCCAGTCCCAGAGATTGCAATGTTTGTGACGGCATATTTGCCACTACCACGTCGGCATTAGCAACCAGACGTCGCACCACCTCTCTGCCCTCGGCAGACGCGATATCAATCGCCGCGGAACGCTTATTTCTGTTGCACTGCAAAAATCCAGCACCGACACCGTCACTACCGACAGATTGCACCCAACGATCTTCACCGCCGTCACACTTCTCAATCCGAATAACATCAGCCCCCATGTCCGCCAAGATAGCTGAACACCATGGTGCCGCGATAAATCGACCGAAATCGAGAACCTTTATTCCTTCCAGTACAGTAGCCAAAAAACTCCCCCAGGGAACTCTCTAACTCATCTAACCTTTCGCCACATCCACGGACTACAATTAATCCAGCGTTCGAAACAGCCTAGCAGTCAAATTTTTCACACCCAGCCGAGAATGTCAATTGATTTAACTCTTTATCCTAGAAATATTAAGCCAAAATAAAATTTATATTTTTTATCGATTAAAAACAGGTAATTATGGCGCTTCACCGAAATAGTCGCCGAACGACGGACAGAAATTCTCAAAATGAATCGCCCCGGGTTTTCAGGAGACCTCTTTTCTTGAGAGGATATCTCCATGACGAATACAAAACGCTTTTCGCCCGAAGTGCGTGAACGGGCAGTTC
>Ga0209652_1001232_pt1 | contig 21013 bp, 8 predicted proteins | sample SaaInl74LU_5_DNA_FD_184641 | JGI IMG/M metagenome (GOLD analysis project Ga0209652, IMG submission 184641) | Marine microbial communities from expanding oxygen minimum zones in the Saanich Inlet - ESP_74LU_5_DNA (SPAdes) (version 2) | ecosystem: Environmental > Aquatic > Marine > Intertidal zone ... | reverse complement strand
TGATATAGCTGCTGATGGTGCTGCTGTTGTTGGTGGTGGATTAAAATTCTTGTTCATAGTATCACGCAACATATCATCGTATGAAATGAAGCTATCTTGTGATTTTGATTTGCTGAGTAACAGACACTGGAATACTAGACTGATGGCAGCAAGCGGATAGATAATAAAGTAGCCCGTTCTACCTGCGCGGACACGATAGCAGTTATAAAAGCAACAGCATGACCCACATGAGATCACCAGTAGTGACAATGAGACGATAGTGTAGTTGTGATGCCAAATTTCCTCTCCTGCATAGGAAACCGGTTCATCTGCGATCATTGTTGTTTGGTATTGTCCGGCGACTTTTTCTCAGTCCGGCTCTTGACGTACGCAGGTGCTCTTGATTAGCTCCGCTTTGACAGTAAGCTGGCATCTGCAACACAGCCGATGTTATCACAGCCCCCCACGTTGACCGTTGACCACAAAACGCATTGGTCAATGATTTTATGGCGCCATCGTAGATTTATGGCGCCATCTCAGAGCTTGCTCTCCTCCTCTCTCACTCGAGTGCTCATGCTGCTGCGTATGCTGTGCATGAATCTAGAGAGAGCAGCATCGGCGGCGGTGACAGCACAGCAATGTGAAGCCAGCCGACGGAGCTAGCAACCGATGCATTGTCTATGTAGCCCAAGGCACAAAGTCACTCTACCTATATAGAGCACTGTATTTCTGTTTCTATCTTACAAGTTTGTTTCATTCCAGCCAGGCTTGCCAGAGATTCAAACAAAATTACAGCAACAGTATGCTTCGTACTCATAGACTCTCTCCATCTCATCAACTAATACTCGATCTCGATCTGATTCGCAAAATCACTATGACTCTAACACTCTGGCGGAGGGCTGCTACTTCAATGCCCTCTCTCTTGTTCTCATTCTCTTCTGCCAATTCAGATGTTGTGCTCTGTGAGGGTTGGAGTATAATTTTGATGCCGTTTTCAGATCATGGCGAAGAGGCTGCTGGGCAGTATCAAAGGAGGTCGAGAGATGAAGTCCAACAAGTTCAGCAGAGCAATATCAAATGAGATTGAGAGTTACTGGCTTAGTCTGACAATTTACAGTTGCCAGAGCCAAAGCAGATTGTCTTTCTGGCAAGTACCTAGAAGAGCGAGTAAGAAGGTAAGAGTGCAATCATAACTACCAACACCTAGTGCTTCCAATAGAACGAATGACACCCAGATCCGCTGACCAGAGATGTCAACAAAACATTCTCATGATGCCTTCAACATCTCAGAGCCATGACAAGGCATTGCGACAAACTCATATTTATAATACTTCATATCCTAACTTATATTCTAAGAAGTGCAGGCAACTTGAAGATGATTGCTGGCAACGCAAGAGCAAGATAGAGTAGAGATCTCAGATGGAATCTTGGTGAAGCTTACCAATCGATCTTGCTCTCAATTCACTGCGCAATCGAAGCTAGTGCAACATCAATCTCAGAATCGGAAGGAGGTACTTTTGACCTTGCTTGTGATTCTTACTCTTGGGTTGTTACTCCAGCTCTACTATTCAAGATCAGGGACTACTTTTGGTAGTGATGACGAAGACATATGTAGATCTACACTACCAGCGACAAAGACGCTATGACGTCATCGTATCTTTTTCCCGATCCCGCCACAATCAAGCCCACCACCAATCACCGACCACCATGACAAAATCTGCCGCTACACTACAATACTAAAGCCAAGCCTCCATCAACCAATAAAACACCCACCTACACCACATAAAATGTCCGACACCGAAGAACCCAAGGCCAAGAAACAAAAGCTTTCCAAAAAGGAACGCAAAAAGTCCATCGGCGGCGACGACAAAGAAGAAACATCCGCCGATGCCCCATCCTACGAAGAGCGGTGTGAAGCCATCAACATCCTCGCCTCACCCCTCGCTTCCAAGAAATCGACTAAAAAGGCACATAAACTAGTCCGTAAGGCGACTCAGTCGAAATCACTCCGAAGGGGTGTGAAAGAACTTGTCAAGGGGTTGCGTAAGGGTGACAAGGGCATTGCAATCTTGGCAGGTGATGTCTTCCCTATTGATGTTATGAGTCACCTTCCCATATTGTTAGAGGAGCATAATGTTCCATATTTGTTTGTGCCTAGCAAACGTGATTTGGGTGCGGCGGCGTGTACGAAGCGTCCTACGAGTTGTGTGCTGGTGAAGGATAAGAAGGTGGATAAGGAATTGTTTGATTTGTTGGTGGAGGAGGCCAAAGCCTATGATCCCAATAGTAAGAATTAATCGAGTCTTCGATTGATGTGGAGCACACATTTCGGGGAGTAGAGGGGGCATGTAGACGTATCTAATTAGCGTATGCTTCGAGGGGGGATAGAGAATAAGAATGGTGGAAGTTGATGGGTCTAAGTTAAAGCACGAAGTAGTGGAGGGGGGATGAAGACTTCATTCAAAGAATTAGTTAGCAATATTAAATCATAACCAACTGTAAAATATAGAAGATAATTATTCTTCCAATTGCATTTGATTTCATTTTCTTTTATGAGGCTCTTGAATCTAACCCTCCTTGGACGTCAGCACAAAGAGACCCATCATCCCCACCAGCACATATTTTAACACTGGATAATCATTCAGTGCAATGGTAACCATACCCACATATCTCAAAGTTCCCACTGCCTTTCCTAAAATATCCTCCCTTTCCAACCATAATTGGCCGGGTGCATAAAGTCCTCTGCGAGATGGACGTGGAACAATATAATATTATTGTTAGAATGCACATTCATTATTCCACATAGATGTGCACAGTACAAACGCCAACCATACAAAGCACACGATACTCACCTATCATCCACACGGTTATTATCCCCCTTAGTCAACAACTCCACCCTCCCATCCTCCTTCTCATGCACCTTCAAAATCCGATGCACAATTGGAATATCCCGATCCTTAATCTTAAACACCACCACATCCCCCACAAAAACCTTCTCCACCGAATTATTCAAGAACAAAATATCCCCCCTTTGGAATGCCGGTTCCATTGATCCACTGAGGACGACTACTACGGGTGATTCGGATTTGGTCATGAACATGAGGCCTTTCCAGATCATGAGGGCGGAGAAGACGATCATGGCGAGGTTGAGGAGTTGGAAGGTCAGTTGGCGTTTGTTGGCCCAGAGCTTTTTGAGCTCGAGGATTTGTTTGTCGATCATGTCTTTTATCATGGTGAAAGTGTTGGTTGGTATTTATTATATTGGTTGAGGGAGAGTATTGTATTGAAGGCACAACGGATGGCGGGGGAGAGCAAAGGCAACGCAACAAAATGAAAATGGATTTCGCCAGCTGGAAAAGGGGGCACCGTTTTGCCTCTTGGTGCAATGCGCCCAATATGAGCCAAATTCAATAGACTTGTACAGTAATCATAAAGCGGGCATCCCCGAAACTAGTTCCACCTGTCAAAAATTGCGACCCGAAACCTTCAAACTCCCTCAAACCTCAAAGCAAGACAGATACATGTTCATAATATCATCTAGCTTCACATCAGAGATACGCTTCTTTACCTTTGCAAAAACCGATGACGGAAGAGGAGACTGACTTTGCTGTGCTGCATCATTATCAGCAGCTGTCTATAAAGGATTAAAAGAGGCAGCTGCGGTGGTTATAATCATTCTTCGTGTCTAAAGCACATGAAACTTGAACTTCACAAAATGGCAATGACATGTTGATCATCAACGACGGTGTCGATAGCACTGTAGCCAATGCATTTTAAAAGGACGAACGAAGGACGATGGAGATCAGCTCTCGACAAAAGTTGCGTAAAGATTGCCGCCCTGTGGATGGATCTTGAAAGTTGGTTCAAAATGGAGGAGTCTGCTTTTAGCATGTGGAGCAAAGAGGTATGATACACCACCAAGCTGCACATATTCTGCTAGTAGATGATATATGTGTTGGATTGAATGCTACAATTGACACAACATGCAGCAGGGGAGGATGCACAAATGATATCAATCCCAGCAGTGAGGCCGAGTGGAAAAGATGCGGATAACAATTTCAAGGGAGGAGTTTGCCGAAGGCCATGGTGCAGAACAGGATGATCTTTGAGAGGTGTTGAGTGTTCAGAGTAACCGAGATGCAAGTGGGTTGGCACGTCTACGATCAGTCTAGAAATTTTGCAGCACCACCAGAAAAAGTGAAAATTTTAAAAATCATTGTTTTCCTGCTGACCTCTCTTCCTACAACCAAGGAAGCAACAACCTCCAACGATGGTTATCCATACAATCTCTCCAACCCAACCAAAATGTTGATGAATTCCTGGATAATCCAATTATTTTCGGCAGCGGCAATCGTCTCGCCGCTCCTAGCTACAGCATTGCAAAATGTGGAAGCGGAAAAGCTATCAATCTCTTCGATGCGTCCCTCATTTGGAGACACCAATGGAGGAACGCCCGTTATTCTAACCGTAGGCGAGGAACAAACTGATTTGATTTCACATTGCATCTTTGGAGACGCAATTGTCCCTGCAACAAAGAATCAGTCAGCAATGACAATCCAATGCACAACACCGCCGATGACCAATGCCGGATCTGTCCCTGTAGGTCTAAGCATGGACGGGGAGGACTTTTCCGTGAGCATGCACTCATTCGAGTTTACTGAACCCGCTTCATTCTTGGCATTGGCACCTGCGGGTGGTCCAGAGCTGGGTGGTACATCAGTAACAATCTCTGGATCAAACTTCGTAAATAGCAGTGAACTCGCATGCTATTTTGGTGATGTCAAAACAGAAGGCCGATTTATTAGCAATGAAGAGGTGGCATGCGTGACACCTACAATTAGACCGGGGAGCTACGACGTACAGCTTTCGTTCAATGGGGTTGATATTCACGACACTTCGTTCCTCTACCGCGCCTATCTTCAAATGACGGCCTTGGCAGCTGTTCCAAACTTTGGAGTCAAAGACGGGGGAACGGAGATTAGCGTGTACGGAACGAATTTTAGATGGGAGGATAATTTGCATTGCCGTTTTGGAAAGGATAGGAAGGTAGATGCTACTGTGGTTGGTTCCAATGTTGTAAAATGCGTCACCCCAAAGTGGAATGTTGCTGCCTCTGTTGAGCTAGCTGTGGTGTCTGACAATGGGAATGTTGCCATGTTGGATGACGAATTCGAATTCTACACTCCATTGCATCTCTCGTCATTTCAACCCAGCAGTGGCTTCTTGAGAGGGGGGACAACTGTAACAATCTATGGCAAATACTTCTCTCAGGCTCGTGACCCTATCCGTTGTATCTTTGGAGAAAAGTTTGTCGAGAGCACAATTGAAACTGATACGCAAATTCAGTGCACGTCTCCTTCATCCAACACTGCAGGCGAAGTCCAGATTGCCATCAGCCATGGATCTGATGAGTTCAAACTGGACTCTGCGCTATTTTCATACGACAACGAAATACTAATTGATGACTCTCCAGCTGTCGTGGCGTTGACTAACGCAGAGAAGTTAGTAGATGTGCATGGTTCATCCTTCCAAAACAATACCGACCTCGCTTGCAGGCTAATTCCAAACAGCATCAAGTTGAATGCAGAGTTTGTCAACGACTCTCACGTTGCATGTCGAATGCCAGAGGGAGTTTATCCGGGAGAGTACGAGATGACGATATCGAACAATGGGCAGGAATTTTCCGATGCTTTTCTCCCCATTCTGGTGATCGATCCATTCCGAGAACATTCAATCAATCCATCCATACAATCTCTTGACTTGGTGTCGAAAGTTACGATCGAGGGGAGCAATTTTGTGGAGTTGGTCGACTTGGCATGCATTATTGACGAGAAATATGTCACTCAATCTCATTTCATCAGTTCTACTCGAATTGAGTGCTCGATTCCGGATGACATTCGGGTTGGTACCATTGCAGTGGCCCTTGCACTTGACGATGTGTCTATATCGATTGGCCCTCCGCTATTACTTACTGTCTTGGACCTGTCCATCTTTTCGATGCATCCCTCATTTGGTGAATCTAATGGAGGGACTCCAGTGATGTTGCAAGTGAATGATGAGGCAGTGGATGTGATTTCACATTGTATATTCGGAGATCAAATTGTTCCCTCAATAAAGATTGAGTCGGCAATTCAATGCACTACGCCGCCAATGATCAATGCCGGATCTGTTCCTATTGGCTTGAGCGTCACGAATGGCAAAGATTTTTCCATGACCACGCACACATTCGACTTCACTCATCCTGCATCATTCTCGGCACTGACACCTGCAAATGGTCCTGAGCTGGGCGGCACGATTGTGAGAATCGCTGGATCAAATTTTGTGAGTGGTACCGACTTCGCGTGCTATTTTGGTGATATTAAATCAACTGGTCGATTCGTTAGCAATGAAGAGGTGGAGTGCGTATCGCCAGTAATGAGACCTGGGAGCTATGACTTACGGATGTCATTCAATGGAATTGATACATTGAGGACGGCGATGAAGTTTCTGTCCAACTATGCAATAGATGTTTTGTCAGTAACGCCATCGATGGGGAGTGTTCTTGGTGGAACTAGTGTGTCGATAATTGGCAAATCCTTCGTGCCCATGGAATTTCTGTCGTGTCGTTACGGTGATATTGACATCGTTCCTGCAATATTCATCAGTTCGACGGAGATTTCTTGCGTCAGCCCTGACGCTAGCAAACATCATGAAAACGCCACAGTCGTCGACGTTCAAGTGTCTTTGAATGGAGTAGATTTTTCTCCTGCGATGGTTCAGTTTCAGTTCAGTCTCCCAGCGTTTGTCCACAGCATTCATCCTGTGCAAGGCTCTGTTAATGGAGGCACTGAAGTAGTTGTCAAAGGAGAAAGTTTCTTCCCATCGACTTTCCCATCGTGCGTCTTTCGGAATAGTTCTGTTCCTGCAACAGTACATTCGGAAAGTCAAATCTCATGTATTTCACCAAAGTACACGTCAAATGAGGCTGTCCCGTTTAGTATTACTTTGAATGGCGTGGATCAAGTCGTTGGAGCTGATGGTGCAATCGATTACACTTTCCTCCCTGCTATACGAGCAATCTCCATCGAACCTAACAGCGGGCCGAGCGTCGGCGGTACAATTGTTACTGTGGAAGGCTTCGACTTTGACGAGTCCTTGAATATTCGTTGCAAATTTGGAACGTCACACCCTATCAACGCTACAGTCGTCTCGGGCGAAAAGATTCAGTGCAAATCCCCTTCTCATCCTTTCGGAATTGTCCCATTCGTGTTATCATCGGAAGAGACTGACGTTATATCAAATGATGCTGTATTTGAGTTCTACAAACCTCCACGGATAATATCGGCCTATCCCATTAGTGGACCACACCATGGAAATACTCCAGTAAAAGTTCATGGCAATTTCTTTCGATCTACCACAGAGTACTTGTGCCATTTTGGGGGCATTTCAGTACCGGGAGAATTTCTCACAGTTGGCTCCATTGTGTGTCCATCTCCAGAAATTAAGAATCTTGGGGACGACGTTGTAGATGTGACGATTACTGATAGAGGAGCCAACTTCACTCAGGAGAGCTTGTCCTTTACGTACGTGCAACCCCCAACATTGAACAGTCTTTCGCCAATCCACGTATTCTTTGAGGGAGGTGACTCAATAGCGGTAACGGGGCATGCTTTCAATTCTACTGAGGAAGTCTGGTGTCGATTCTCCTCTCCGCTTGCTAGTGTCAATGGATTCGCCAATATCATCAAAGTGAGAGCAAATTCTGTGCTCGATAATGAACACGTTGTTTGTGCGTCTCCATCATATCCACCGATCGATGAGCAAGTTGAAGTTTTCGTGGCACTCTCTACAAATGGCCACGACTGGTCGACAAACAGCCTATCCATCTACTATGTTCCCAACTTATCCATCAGTGAAGTGCATCCATCTTTGGGTACTGTTGAAGGCGGGACAATTGTGAGCGTTTTTGGAACGGGCTTTTTCGAAGGAGACGATCTCTGGTGTGACTTTGGAGCTGCGGGATCGATGGCAGCTAAATTGATTTCATACAACGAAGTTTCTTGTTTGACACCCTCAACATCAGTCCCGAGGAACGTTACTGTATCATTAAATTTCAAGGGCAGTGGTGATTACGTGAGTGCTGGTCAGAGCTTCACATATCATCGACAGCTTTCCTTGGTGGACGCCAAGCCATTGAGAGGTTTCGTCGGTGGTGGTACTTTAGTCACAATTACTGGCACTGGATTTATTGATGTGCCGAGTTTATCGTGTCGCTTTGGAAGCAATGTAGTGGATGCCAAATACATTTCTCGGAACATGATTGAATGCACTTCACCACCCGCCAGTGGGGTGGACAAGGTTGACCTTGGTATTTCGCTCAACGGTGTCGAATTCGCTTCCCAGTTCATGAGCTCAGAGATTGTGTTTCATTATGATCCAGAGATTGAACTCCGTGGCGTTTCCCCCCTGAACGTGGCAATGTCAAAATCGAGTGAAGCTGCTATCACAAAAGCAGAGGACAATTACATCACCTTGTACGGGAGCGGATTCATCAATACGACCAGTCTATCTTGCTCATTTGGGAGCGATCAGATCACGACAGCTACGTTTATTACTGATGCCGAAGTGAAATGCAGCTTGCCTGAAGCAGGGGATTCGGGAGAGATTCAAGTCAGGATTTCATTGAATGGACTCGACTTTAGCGAGCAAGCGTCGACCGTCCTTTTTGTCTCCCCAGCAGTAATATTAGACGTGTATCCGTCAAGGGTGCAAGAAGGATCTGAAATTGATCTCTTGATTTCTGGTGATAATTTTGTGCAATCTTCGGAGTTGCAATGCTATTTTGGGGGTAATCACCACGTTCCGAAGCCCGCTACGTGGATAAGTGAGTCTTCTTTGATGTGCACCAGCCCACCATTAAATTTGACATACGACGGCTTCGAATTGCTTTGGATTTCGAACAATGGTGGACACGACCTATCAAGCTCATTTTTACTGGGAGTAACTGCAAGGTCACGCTTCCTTTCTATTCGGCCAAACACTGGGTATATTGGCGGAGGGACCAGAGTCAGCATTACTCTCAGCAATGTGCAGTACATTTCCAATCTGAGCTGTCATTTCGGAGAGGCAATGGTTTCTGCGGAATTGGTTTCTGCCAATCACTTAGAGTGCGTTTCGCCAAGTAATGACGCAGCGGGAAATGTCACGGTAAAGGTCTTTTCTGATGGCATACATTTGTTAGCAGCAGGATCGTTTGAGTACCTCATCCCGCCCCTCCTTAGTGCGTTACATCCCAAGATGGGACTGACAGAGGGCGGATCGGTGATCTCAGTTTCGGGCAACAATTTAGCTGGCTTGACGCATTGTCGGTTCAGCCTTGAAGACGGTGCATTTGAAGTGACTCGTGCAATTGAGAGTAGCGACACGTCTGTCTCATGTCAAGTGCCTTCTGTGGAAAGGTCAGTGGATGCGTTGGTTCAATTATCACACAATGAACAAGACTTTGTCGGGAGTGATATGCAGTTCAGTTATAAGGAAAGGCCTCGAATATCCTCGATTGTCCCTTCATATGGATCAGATACTGGTGGAAAGATGGTCCACATCCTGGGCGAAAACTTCATCGATGGAGCAATGATGGTTCATTTTGGGGACGTGATTGTTCGTGCATCAGTCATCTCCCCGAATCTCATAAGTTGTATCTCTCCAACGTTGAGACTCGGTCAGACATCTGTGAGCGTTTCGGTAAGGGGAATTGATGATTTTGTGGGTAATGAAACTCTTCTTTATGAATCCATTCAGCTTCCTCAGATTAGTGCCATACAACCAAATGTTGGAATTGTTGGTGGATCTACTCAGGTCATCGTCAACACTACAAAGTTATTCAAGACAGATAGGCTTTCTTGTCATTTTGGTGACATGACTGTGATGGCCGTGCCCACATCGTCAAACGCAGTTTCATGCTTAGCGCCTACTGCACATGATACTACTATTGTGGATCTATCCATTTCTGTAGACGGAGAACGTCATTTGGGTGCTGGAGGGAATCATACTCAATTCACATTTGTTGCTGAGCCGCGAGTGTTGTCTGCGTCTCCAAATATTGGTTGGACAACTGGTGGAGATCGAGTTTCCTTTGAAGTGGAAGATATGGCTCCCTTTTACTCCTCAACTATTTCATGCCTTTTCGGAGGGTCGGATGATCACGTCCATGCTACGATAGATGTCGAGAACAACGTCGTCTTTTGTGTTGCGCCCAGGTTCGACAGGGATTCAATGGAAGCACGTGCTCTGATCAATTTGATGATTGATGATGGCATCAACGCAATTCGCATGACTTCAGAGAAATACAACTATCTCGAGCCAGCTATCGTGACCAAGATTGATCCTCCGGTTGGTACAATCCGCGGTGGGACCGTGGTGAAAGCAACTGGAATCAACTTTGAAGGAATGACTGGCCTATCTCTTTCTTGTATGTTTGGAAATGTTGCTGTCGATGCAGATATTGAAGACGAGAATAAAATCATCTGCAGATCTCCCGAATGGAGTGGTGGACCAAAGAAAATTGTCGTCAGCATTGGCATCGGGAACAGTACTGAAATGGTTCTTGAAAGCCGCTCGAGCTTTGAGTATCTCGCTCATCCGTCCATTACGAAGATTCTACCTCGATTTGGACACACGAGTGGTGGCACAGCAGTTGTCATCACCGGGTATGCATTATCTTGGCCGGATGCTGTAAAGTATCTCTCTTGTCAATTTGGCGATGCCGCATTAGTTCCTGCTACAGTTGTGGATGACAACTTGCTTTGTGTCACGCCGCCGCTGGCGACTGGTGTATCATTGCACGAAGGCTCATTTAACACCAATCTTACACTTTACGCTAATCATGGGAATATTCCGCTTGCTTCGAGCGATGAGCTATTCATCTACACCAATGGAATCACCTTGAACTCACTGAGTGCCAATTCTGGACCTCTTACAGGTGGAACTGACATTACAATATCAATAATTGGATTCAGGGGACTCCCTACCAACAACATCACTTGTATCTTTGACGAAATTGAGACCTCTGGCGTTTATTCTATTGTGGGGAACAATGAATTTGTCAAGTGCACAACCCCAGCTGTGAATGGTGTCAAATCATCCCAGACCGTCTTGTTGCGCCTGGGCATTGATGAATCTGACGTTATATCTAACGGAGAACTGTTCACATTCTACACGCCACCGACAGTGAATTCAATCTTCCCTTCGTATGGTTTCTACGAGGGAGGAGAAGAGGTGCTAATCACAGGGACATACTTTCGCAATGCCACGAGTTTGAGTTGCTACTTTGGTGACGTGCCTTCGCCTCAGATTCAATGGATATCCGACGCATCCATTCTTTGTACCTCTCCTCTCATCGAGAATAAAGAGAACTCGCCTAGAGTGAATGTGACAGTGACTAACAACGGTGTAGATTACACGCATACAAGTAGTTTGACAGAGTATGAGTATACACATCGCCCCGATGCATCTTTGGTGTGGCCAAGTTTGATGAATGAGGAGAATCGGACGTCTATTGTTATCAAAGGTAAAGGCCTGTCTCGTGTTGAAGCTTGTCTATTTGGAATCGTCAAGCACAGATACCACGCATTCAATGTGACTGATAATAGCATCCATTGCGATGTCCCATCAGTCGTTTTCGAAGGGCCACCTCAGTTCATACCAATTTTCCTTGCACTTGAGAATGAAGTCCTTGGAACTGACTTGGATATCCGCTACGAAGCTCCACCTGTGATTCCAGAGACGATTAAAGAACCAATTGTTGCTGCAGTGGAGCCAAGATCGGGGGCATCGGCAGGTGGTGGATGGATTCGAGTGACCGGCGAAGGATTCTTAAGTAGGGCCGAGCTGGCTTGTAAATTTGGCGAAACTGCCTCTCGCGAAGTTCAACACATATCATCTGAGGAGGTCCTTTGCAAGATACCAAGACATTTACCTGGCAAAGTGAAATTCTCTGTCACAAATGGGGGGATGGAGGAGGGCAAAAGCAAACTGTTTGAATTCACTTTTGTAACAGATGTATCAATCACTTCGATCTTCCCTTCAAGTGGATCTGTCGAGGGTGGAACTATTACTCGCATTTATGGATCATTTTCTGCGCTAGCAGGTATACATCCCAAATGCAAGTTCGGAACGGCTGGTGTGGTAGGGGGAGTGCTCGTGAGTCAAAACGAAATCCGCTGCGTCTCTCCACCGGCGGCCATGGTCGAAACAGTCGAATTGAGGTTGAGTATTGACAATGGGCACAATTTCGTCCTCAGCTCGAGCTGGTTTACTTACACTCTCGCGATGAAAGTGGAAGCCTTGATCCCAAGCTTTGGCTTTCGCAGTGGAGGGACGCCAATATTGGTCAAAGGGAGAAACTTTCGAAACGAATCCGGATTGTCTTGCAAATTTGGTGAAGCTAGAGTTGCGGCAATATTCATTTCACCTCAAAAGATTTCCTGTGTTCATCCTCCCCGCCAAGATCAAGATGGGACGGAAGATCAAGTAATCTTTACAATGGTCTCCGATAGTGGTGAAAGCACATCTTGGAAATATTTTGAATATATTGACGATCCTGTCGTCGCTTCATTTCATCCTTTGGTCGGAACTAGTTTGGGAGGAGCAGATGTTGTAATACGAGGGAAAAGTTTCCGAAACACTATACAATTATACTGCGTCTTTGCAGACATCCATGTTCGGGCTGTGGTAGTTGACAGTTCTACCATGCTTTGTGAAATTCCACGTCATCCGCCTGGAATAGTGAGTTTTCGTGTTGCTGATCAATATGATCGTACAGTTGATACTTCAACAGAACTATTGTCGCAATTTAAGTTTGTGCCAGAGCCATCCATTGAGGCGGTCAATATGAATCCCAGTGAAAATGCGACTCGGGCAGGGTTCGTATTCGCTAGAGGTTCAAATTTTGGTAATTCGAGTGAAATGAGCTGTATCTTTGGAGACGCGGAACAGATGACAGCAACAGTTTTGGCAGAGTCAATCCTAATTTGTGAGACGCCGCAAGAAGGCACCGCAAACATGGTAAATGTTTCCATCACTCACCTTGGCTCTGAGTATTCATCGCAAAGCTTGCTGCCTGTCGGTCTTGATGAATTATTAAACGCTCCAAATGGGACTACCATGGGACATAACGTTACCTTGTGTGAGCCGGGAACTTTCAAGCCTCGAAGTGATCAGGGCATGTGTTTACCTTGCCCCGTCGGCTACTTGTGTCCCTTGCGTGGAATGTCACAACCCATCGTTTGTCCAGAGGGCCACATTTGTTCCAAGCTAGGTCTCGTTTCTCCATCATCTCCTTGTGTAGCTGGAAATTACTGTCTTCAAGGAACAAAGTCGTCGCACCCAATGGCGTATTCTGAAGCGGAGGCTTGGCATTTGGATGAAGAAAGCGGTGTCCCCACGGCAGCAATGGAGCGTAGCTTGTGGGATTATATTCCTCGCGTCTCTCCTGCTACCGGATTGAGGAGATTTTTCCATCCGCCCATTGATAGGAAAGTTAAGGCGGGACAACCTCTGCCATGCCCAGTCTCTTACTTTTGTAGAAAGGGAGTCAAAACTCATCGTCATGTTGAAGGGGATTATTCGACACCCCAAGTTTGCCTTGAAGGTCATTTTTGTCCAAGAGGCAGCATTTCGCCAGAAGGGTCTGGTCCGTGTCGCGAAGGTCATTATTGTCCAGATAATTTCGTGTCTTTATCGTCCATCGTCATTCCTCTTGCCATTCCTTGCGGTATCGGCCATTATTGTCCTGGAACGGGCAACACATATCCCAGACAATGTTTTCCTGGGTCTTACAGTCCAACGACTGGTCGCAGTACTTGCATTTTGTGTGAAATTGGGCGTCAATGTCCCCAATGGGGAATGAGTGAGCCGGAACTCTGTGAGGCAGGATTCGTTTGCGACATTGAGGGGACTAGTACTCCAACGAAACTTTGTCCCGGCGGATACATCTGTGAAGAAGGAACATCGACAGAAAAACCGTACACTTCGTCGGGAGTAGGCCCCAAACCATGTCCCCCAGGGAGCGCTTGTCCCTCGGGAACTGCGCATAATGTCACGGGTAGCTGGCTACCTAGTTTTGAGTTGGGTAGAATTTCCCCGCAGCCTTGTTCAGAAGGGTATCATTGCCCACAAAATTCATCTTCAATCATGGGTGCTGGCCAATGTCCCCCGGGTCATTATTGTCCACCTCAATCGGCCCTGCCTGTAAAAGTTCCACCGGGGACCTTTGCGGGGGAAGAAGGAGGAGCGATTGCTCCAAGTCTGTGTCTTCCTGGTACATTCTCGCCGCAACCTGGTTCGGTATCTTGCACTGAATGCCCGGCAGGTTACTCATGTATGACTTACGGCACGTATATACCTCGCATATGTGAGCCAGGCACTTACAGATCAAAGGAAGACTCACTCACGTGCAAACCCTGTCCGCAAAGATCTCTTTCTCCATACAGCGGTTTGACAGATGTGAGTCAGTGCCTTCCGTGTCCTGAAGGGCTTGTTTGCAGCTCAAAGGGCATGTTAGACATTGGACTCTCCCATAGTTGCCCGGAGGGAAATGCTTGTGGATATTTGACGGACGGAAGTTCTCAATACGACCATAAGTGCGCTGCTGGCCACTATTGTGGTGAAGAGACGACGACATTCGACCAATACAATAAGTATTGTCTCGCGGGAACATACTGTGAAAGGGGGACAACTGAAACTCTAAGAACAAAGAACGAATGTAACAGGGGTTATTATTGCTCGAAGGGCACACCAATCCCTGAGCCAATCACTACTCGATGTCCACGGCAAACGACATCTCTTCTCGGATCAGAAGCAATGAGTATGTGCCTCCCAGAAAGTGTGGCTATATGCGACAAGATGTCACACATTGAGTCGAATCCCTTTGATAGGATGTCATATTATCCTCTTGATGAATCGTTAGAGGAAGCAGCTGCGCTGAGAGAGATGGCTGTGGTTCAAAAGGTGTTACCTTTCAATCGACACACATCCAACGTTGAAATGTGGAAAAATGACACTATTGAGGTGACTCGTGCTTGTCCATCCTACATTGTGCAGCCTGGCTGGACTCCAAAGCCATCGTACGGAGTGCGTGCTGAAGAGACACCGGACGAGTGGACACGGGAATCAATCACTATTGTGGGGCGTAACTTTCGCAACTCAACTGCACTCACTTGCCGATACAGGACTTGCCTCAGTTCTGGCTGGAAAAACGACAAAGGGGACGAGATTGCCTTTCCAGAAAGGTGCTTCTCTGATTTGACAACGTCTCATCTCAGTGAAGTAGAGACAAGAGCCGGTACATTTATTAGTGAGAGTCGGGTGTCATGCCCTCTTCCCAATACTATTATCCAAGACAAATTGTTGAAGGCGGTAAATGAAACAAACGCTGAGGAGTTATCCAGCCAGTCCCTTTGTGTAAGTGATGACGAAGGTGGGCCTTTCCTCTTGCAAAAATGTTCCGATATAGAGATTGCTTCAGGTCAGTGCTCTCGTGACGATACAGTGCCAGAGTTAGGCTTGGGGAGGCGGATTTATTCTCTTTTCGTAACTTGTTCACACGAAGAAGTCTCTCGAGGACTTTGCGCAAATGTGCCATCACCTTCATTGAAACTCAACCCATGCTTCACTAGTCAAGTTATTGTTGATGTTAGTAACAATGGCGACAAGTTCTCCTCCGATAGTACGACAATCCCATCCTCATTGATAGATTCCGACAGGGACTTGCCTGCATTCAAGTCGCCACCAACACACGCTACTTACTACGTTATTGATGACCATGTGCTTGATGCGTTCGAATCTCAAAACAATGCCATCAATAGGAAGCAGTTGATTTCAAGTTTTGAGAGTGACGAGGCGCAGTGCAACCTTATCTCCAGCCACGAGGAGGAATATCGACTCGACAGTGATGGATGGGTTGAAGCTGCTTATATGAATCAGTTCCATTTGTCATTTGACTGGAGACTACTCCCGAAGCATCTTGTTTACGACGACCACTTTCGGTTGGCAATACATATCGTACCTTCCCGGTGCAATGAGTCAAAATGCAATGACTCGACTCGTCACATTCGGCACGAGGAGAATATCCCCTGTCTTCAGCCGGTGCAATTACCGGAGTGGTTCACAGACGCCTCAATTGACAAAAATCAGTTCATGAATATCACACTACTTTCATTGGACGATGCGAGGTTCCGAGTTGAAGTACAGCTGACACATGGATTGGCTCTACCACTCGCTGATTTCTTTGAGCGTACCATGACAGTGATTAGGGAGCTGCCACAACGGGCCAAAACTGACCTTTCGGCCTCGAGAACTCTTTCTCCGCTCATCAGCTGGGAAGAAAAAACTGTGGAAATGCCCTGGATCTTTGGCATACGTTACGACGAAAGTTATTCGCATAGCACTAGTTTACCAATGAATTTACCCCCTCGTTGGAAGAGTTTCGAGAGAGGAAGAGTTCTTATCGGGATGAACACTACACACCAAAACACTGCGCCTACAATAAAAGACAAATACGAGGACACAGAGGAAAGGAAAGACGTTTGGAGCAATCCATACCAGTCGGAAGTGATTGCAAAAGAGCAAACTGATTTGTACTTTGAAACGTTTCACGGCCTTTCCTTCGACCAGTCTACTGGATCGTACGACTTTGATCTGAATTCCCTCATTCTACCGTATCTGCCATTCTTCTCAAACTGTCGAGAATTCGACTCGTACATTCCGTTGTGGGCACTAGTTGAAAGTTCCACCGAATGCAAATTGCCAAGAGTATCCTCCCAGTATCCAGATACATGGTGGAGACGTGATGTACAGCCGCTACCACATCAAGATGATGTCGAAGCTATAGGTCCATCTGATTTCATATCCTTTTATCCAGTAGCTGATTGGTGTGAGCGGAAGCTTCATTGCAGCTTTGAGGAATCTCTAATATCAACTGATGTGACACCAAGGTGGTTTGAAGCTGACTCAGGAAGCACCCTCTTTTCTATCCTTCGAGATCCCATTGATTTCTATCAATATACTGGAAGAGATTCAGCTACAGTTGGTGCTAACGATGGTGGGGGTCAAAGGTTTCTCGACACCGTCACGACTCTTGAAACTTTCGTCCCAGCAAAAGTCTCGAGATCTCCAGCATTCAATATAGTGGGCGATTGTGCAGCCTCATGCTTTCCACGTCGTGTCACTGTTGACATATCATATTATCAGGTCGATGTGCACTCCAAACGCGTCGTCCAAGTGAACGTAATTTACGATAAGTTTGACAAAGACTCGACGAACGATGAATACGAGTTACAATTCAAGTTTTATCCCTTGAACTACCAGGAACTTGTGACCAAGTTCGCGTTCACCCGTGGACTCTTCTTGATGCTCTTTTCTTACATTGGAGTTGGGACGGTCATCGTAGCGATGATCTATTGGGCAGTTCTTCGCTTGACTACAAGCCTTGAGAATCCTCCTCAATTGAAGATTTTGGGGTATTTGTGGCTTACCTTCCCTCCTGCTATCGGGGGACTCTTACTTGGTTTAATTCCCATCAGTTTAGTCACAGCAGCCTCATTCTACCTCGTGAAGGGCTACATGTTTGACACTTCCGCGTCTGACCCTGATGGAAGGCGGTGGCTATTCGCTACCACAAAATTGCAATACAGCGACGTAACTATCGATCCGGATCTCTTACATCTGACTCGTCAAGGAAGAACAGGACTTGCGTTCTTGACCATGGCTATTGCATCACTTTATTTCACCACCAAATTGTTTGTCCCAAAGAAGAAATTGAATGGTGATCATGGCGATGCTAAACTTATTACCACAAGCACTTGGAAACGAAGTAATCTGCTTGTTTCAAGCATACTAATGAGCTTATTCTTGGTGGGCATCGTTGAGTGGAGTTTCTGGGAATCCTTCGGGACTTATATTTGGGAGGCAATCATTCTGATGAAGTTTCTCGGTATTTTAATTGGGCAAGTCATGGACAACCAGTTGGGAGAAGCATTACTGAGTGCACCGGTCATGACGGCATTTGGGCTTGTGCAGGCTGTAGTCACCATGTCAGCAAATGATTTCATGGATTTCCTGCTTTCGTACATTGTTGGCTTTGGTTTCCTTATATTGGAAAGGATGTACATTGGACCATTGCTATCAAATATTCTGAATTGGAGTTACAATGTATTCTCTGCAATGACACACTCTGTTCGAAAGTTACTTCCACCTATTCTTTTGGGTGATCAGAATGACTCTACTTTGAATAGTACGGATTCTGAGACAGTTCATGAGGAGAATGAAGAGACTCTCGAGCCTCTTCTCGGTAGTTATACTTCATATTCATGTGATGTGTTATCGCTACTTTACTTCCCTTTTATCATGGTCGTGATTATGATATTCAGAGAAGAGGCGGAGATGATGAAGTTGTACAACATCAAAGAGTCTGATATGGAATATTATCTGCTGTTTGCGCTTGTTATCATTCCATTTCAAATCGCGGCTGATATCTTCATGCAAAATTCACTCGAGCTGCTACATGGTTGGAAGACTTTCGAATACCTCGAATACTGTCGGGCCCGCTTTCTACAGCGGGAGATGTGGTGGAAAGGTCTCGAGACGAACACTCTAGATGAATGTATCGAAAATAGTCTCAGGAGTGTCGATCAACTGTGCTTCAGTACCCAGTATTACATGTTGAGCACATTGCACGTGAACGCCATCGTATATTTGGTGCTTGGTATTGTTATGATGGCAAGAGCAAAGTACAATGCGTTCGGTGATCCTGCAATGTCTTCTATTATCATGATTATTTTACTCTGTACCATCGTGGTGAAACTTGTTTTGACCCGGATAGCAATGATTGTCGGCTTGTGGAGCATTAGGCATGAAAAGCGTAGATGGCACGATAAGATACATGCAGACGGGGAGCCGCAGTTAGACCAGTGGAGTCATGAACAATCCACAGGTCATGATGAGTACAAACTGGAAGGAAGAATGACTTCGGATGCCTTCAGATACAAATTTCTACGGTACAATCGATCATGGATAATTGAGCAGCTTCCAAACATGCTAACGCCAAGAATGACCCAAAGGAGTAGGCCTTACATTATGAATCAACTCGCCCGTATACTTGGGTCGATAGATGCTGATGTAAGTAGTGACAGTGAAGCTGATGACGCTCCAGACTTTGATGTGCCGGCCATGAATGCATCGACAAGGGCAATGATCCGCATGTGGTATGGTGAAGCAGGACGTTTGCTGAGACTATCTCGACTAGTTGAACCCATCATTCAACAGTCCCGTGACGATGTATGCCAATTCTGTCTTGGACGGGGCTCTTTGAGAGTTGAAACGTGCTTTTCGGTAGAGGAGATGAACCGTCAGTTTATCGTTGAATACCCCGAGTGTGAGGATGACATTGAGCAAGTTGAATGGAAAATGTTTTGGGGTAAAATACAAAAGTATCAGACAGTCTGTGGTCCATGCCTACAAAAACGGGCGAAGGAGAAGTACGAAGGAATAATTGATGATGATAGAAGCAGTGATGATGCGGATAGCTTAGGTGACCTTGTCACGAGCGAGCTCGACAGTGTGCAGAGCACAATTCTCTCAACATGGTACTCACAGGCAAGAGCATCTCTGAATGGGTAGATGTGGACTACTATATTCTAACAACTTTAGACTTATAGATTTTTGTTGTTTGCCATTCCTAGCATCAAGTCTCTATTCAAAATCGTGTATCAAGCTCAGCTACCAACATCACACCTATGTTGTCCCAAACAATATATGAGTACTAACAACAATGACAGAATACTGACAACACCAAATGAACAATACATTGTATACATTGCCTACTCGCAATAATTGACCTCTCCCCAATAATCTCCAATCTCCCCCAAGACATAAATCTAAATGTAACAGTCTCAAGCCAGTGTCATCAAGCTTAGATGGAGAACTCAATAACGTACTCCTTGTCCCACTCTTTCTTGGCCCGTACACGCTCATTCGCTACACTAAAGGCATTCCCCCCTACACACCCTTCAGAGATCCAAGCGAGTCTCCCTGAACCTGGACGTTGCTTCGTCTCCTTGACGGCCTCAAGTTCCGCCTTGACAGGCTTGAGTTTACTCAGGTATTCTCTGTAGGAGGTGGATGTGGATGTGGATGTGGATGGTATAGTTGCAGTCCGAAAGGCTGATCCGCTGCTCATGGAGAAGGCGAGTGTGATTAGGGTGGATAGAAAGATCATCTTTGTTCGTTGTGTAATTAACAATAATAATAATGAAGTAATGAGGAGCTTCTGGAAAAGGAATGGAAGTGCCAAGAACAATTTATGAGACTTGATTCGTCACAGCAACGCAATAAGATGACTTGCTCTTGCCGGTTCACATCTTGGGTGCATCTTGTCTTGCATGCAGGTGCATAAATACTAAACGGTATCTACAGATGTCAATGCCGGTACTCAATCACCACTGCTCAAAGAAATTCATGAGAGCCGGCCGCCAGAAATCGTTCATTGCGGAGATGTGGTGGAAAGGTCTCGAGACGAACACTCTAGATGAATGCATCGAAAATAGTCTCAGGTGTGTCGATCAACTGTGCTTCAGTAGCCAGTATTACATGTTGAGCACATTGCACGTGAACGTCAGCTCCGTCTCTTTGTGGAGCAAATGATGGCTGCGTCAGCATCCGTACAAAAGAGCCAGAAAGAGAAACAAAGGAACGAGGAGCAAAAGAGAGCGAAAAATGCCACCTTCGGAATGAAGAAGGGATTTTTGATGAAGGACAAGCCCCACAAGAAGGCGGTACCAAGGAATGTGAAGAGTAATACCTGAAAAGTCAATATAGATACACGCAGCTGTGCATTTCAAAAGGTGAGAAGAAGAGAATGTGACGCTTCTTTTACGATGCATATGTATATGCAGTATATTCCACAGAAGCAGATCCAGTGGATGCGTACGAACTACATAGAGGAAACACATGGTTGGGTCTCTCGGATTATGCAACAACAAGCGCACTCTACTATCCGTCT